>MTLE01000515.1_pt1 | contig 51589 bp, 41 predicted proteins | sample 1982461 | NCBI WGS metagenome assembly MTLE01 (sample SAMN05712605, study PRJNA340218) | biofilm metagenome | isolation source: sample SPL anode biofilm adapted to -200 mV | place: USA | collected 2012-02-03 | reverse complement strand
ATAGTTCTTCGTTATGCCCGGAATAAAAGTCTTAAATGAAAGAACTATCTCTTCGTAGGGATTTGTCTAATACTGTTATATGCGGCACTTTTTGAAGCATTCATCTGAAAAAGTAGACCAATCATTAACCGCCCTCCTGAGATACCAGACACCTTCTATCTATACCTTCGAAAATAGTTTACACCTGATTAATATATTCTGGTGATTCTGATTTTACCATTGTATAATTTAGAAAATCTACTTTTGACGTCAACTACATAATAAATTCCAAATGTTAAAAAAAAGTTTTATTTATAGGGAAATGAATTATTAAGACTCTTTCAAATAAATGGCACAAAGTCCGACTAAACAAGTGGTTAATTTGTTTTATTAATATAGAAAAATAATAAAGCCAGAACGTAATTAAGATGAAAGATCCAGACAACAATATATTTACGCTTCTGGAAGCTATTTCAGCAGGAGACCATCTGGCTTTCCGGCAATTCTATGACCTGAAGTTTCCTCAGATATATCGGTTTGTGCACTATTTTCTTTCTAATCCGGTAGATTGCGACGAAACAGTTTCCGAAGTTTTCTGCCAAATCTGGCAAAACCGGCATTCGCTTTGCGAGATAAACAACCTGAATGCCTACCTGTATGTGGTTTGCCGCAATGAAGCCTATCGCTGTCTTAGACATAACGAAAAATATGCTAACATTTCAATTGACGAAATGCCCGTGGGTTTGTGTGTGGATGAATCGGCTATCGAAAACGAGCTCATCACTAATGAAATGATCTCGGTTTACAACAAAGCCATCAATACACTTCCAGAACGGTGTAAACTGATCTTTTTGATGGTGCGTGAGGAGAAATTGCGCCACAAGGAGATTGCTCAAATCCTATCCATCACCGAAGGTACCATCGAGCAACAAATGAATATCGCCATCAAGAAGATTATTTCGGTCGTAAAAGCCCATTATCCATCCCTTAAACTCTGAAACCTCTATTTTTTTCCAAAAAAGTCTTTTCCCCTTTATAGGCAATCGCTTTCCATAACCTCTATACGGTTGTATCAACAGACTCAAACAGGATGAAAAAAGAGCATCATACCTTCCCAAACAATCCCCGGAAGCCGATTCCGCAAGTTGTTAACTGTATACGCCTGGAGAATACCCCGGTCAAATAGAGGCCCGAAGTGTTGTTTTCTATAAAACAACTTTGACGTAAACAAGCGTTGACTTGAAAAACACATTAATTATTATAGACCAAAAGAGTGTTTACATTTTATTAAAAAGCACCTTTTATAATCACTGTTCGAATGAAAAAAAATATTGTTACATTGGGATTTGCCTCTTTGTGTTGCTTGCATTCACAAGCACAATACAAAATGGATTTAAAAGATGTTACACCTCCTAAAATTCAGTACCTTGACATGGGCGCTGCTGGACCCAAAGGAAAAGAAATACGCATCAACAACGTGTATTGGGAGGAAGGCGGCATCCCGAAACTTCCAGTGATGGGGGAGTTTCACTATAACAGAATGGACGAACGCTATTGGAGAGAAAGCCTGATGAAGATGAAAGCAACAGGCATTGATATTGTTTCTACCTATAATTTGTGGATTCTCCATGAAGAATTTGAGGGAAGGCAACATTGGGGAGAGAGAAACAACCTGCGTAAGTTTGTAGAGCTTTGTCATGAATTGGGTCTAAAGGTCCATTTAAGAATTGGGCCATATTGTAATGCGGAAATCAGAAATGGAGGTTTCCCCGATTGGATAGAATTCAATAACAAAATTCGTAAACGAACGAACGATCCTCTATATCTGGAATATGTAAGGTATTGGTACAAAAGTTTATTCAATCAAGTAAAAGGATTATTATATAAAGACGGTGGTCCGATTGTAGGCATTCAACTGGAGAATGAGTATGTGACCGAAGGGTTGGTTGTATCTCATATCCTAGCATTAAAGAAAATCGCCGTTGAAGAAGGGTTCGATGTCCCGGTTTATTCAATGACCCATTGGATGATGAGCGACTATCCCAAAAAGGAAGTTATACCCTATGCCGGATATTATTTGGAAACGCCCTGGATTAGCCATGGTAACGAAGAGAATCCTACCACTCCACAAGAGTTTTTTACGTATAATCGGATATCGGAAAACATCGGAAACGATTTTATCAAAACCTCAACCAAAGTCGAGTCGTTGGACGGAGCAAATAATGAATCCCCTTATTTTACATGCGAAGTAGGGCTGGGAACTCCCAACTACTATATGCGTCGGGCGGTAGTTCCCGAAGAATTGGCCGGTGAAACGATCAACTTACGATTAGGTTGCGGGGTAAACCTAATGGGGTACTATATGTATGTTGGTCAGACCAATCCAATTGGTCAACAGTATACAACCGCCAGACAGACGGCCCGGGTGAGCAACGACTACCAAGCTCCAATTCGGGAATTTGGCACACTGGGGGTTGTCATGAAAGAAACTAAAAAGCTAAATTATTTTATGAATGACTTTGGTGCCCAATTGGCGCCGATGCGAGCCTACCTCCCCATTGCCAACAAAGACAAAAACAATTTGCAATGGGCTGTCCGATCAAATGGAGAAAGCGGATTTGTGTTCTGCTCCAATTATCTCTACAAGCACGATCGTAAAATGTATAAAAATGTACAATTTACGATCGAACTGAAAAATGAAAAGATCCAGATTCCAAGAAAAAAAACAACCGTACTTAACGGAAGCTATTTCTTATGGCCATTCAATATGGATATAAATGGAGTTATGCTGCAATATGCAACAGCGCAGCCCATTTGCTCGTTGACAGAGGATGACGTTGAAACTATTTTCTTCTTCTCAGACGATGAAATTCCCGCCGAATTTAACTTTAAGGCAGAAAGTATATCTGAAATAAAGGTCAATCGGGGTAAGGTGCAACAAACAAACCAATTCTTTTTCATCGATCAACTGGAAGCCGGAAAAGATTGCTCCATTGAAATAAAAAAGAAAAAGGGTGGTACAATACGACTGATAGTCCTGACAGAAAAAGAATCTGATCAAATTTGGAAAGGGGAAATTCAAAAAAAGAAATTTGTGGCTTTATCTGAATCTGCTATGATGGTGGATATGGAGTCGGCTTATATCAGTAGCGAATCAGAGAAGCAAACTGTCTGGAATTATAAGGCCGGACGATTTGCTCCTGTAGAATATAGTTCCAAACCGGTTTCGTATCAGGTCTCTCCGGTTGCGGTTTCACCGTTGCAAGATGCCGCATCCATCCGGCCCATTATAGGAAAAATAGTCCAAAGAAGTTTCAATACCAAAAGTCTTTCTCAGATCGAAAGGGCCTATTTACGCTTTCAAACCACTTCCAAAGTCAAAGTACAACTCAATAAACAGGATGTAAAAACGGCTTCCTATCAGGGGTACCAATATGCCGAAATAACAAAAATCGCACAAAACGGAATGAACGATATCAGTTTTGAATTGGAAAGCCCGGATAAAGGCATAATGGCCGAAATAGAGGTGCTATTGGAAGACGGAACGCGATGGGTGTGGAGCACAGACCGGTTGTGGAGATGCGAGGACGGGAAGACTCTTGTTCAACTTTGCAATGAGGCTTCCAAACCGTTGGCCTTCTCTCCCGAGGAACATCTGTCAATATTCAACATACAATTGCCATCAGGACTGACCGCCGAAAAGGCAACACGCCTCTATGTGAATGCCACCGGTGATATTGCAAACGCTTACATAGGAAGTAGACTGATTCATGATGTCTTTATCAATGGGGCAGATTGGATCATTGGGATGAATCGCTATACCCGAGAGCTTGAGGAAAATCAGACGCTTACGATTCGTATTGACGGATTAAAGACAGTAGATATTCCGATTTACTTCGAAAAAAACATAGCAAAGAAAGACTGTTTGCAGCCTGTAATCAGATCTCTGAATATGAAACAGGAGTACGTAGTCCCGATTCAACTTTTCAAGTAGCGATTGGTGGACTATTGAAGTAAACGCGCCTTACTACAATGTGGATATGTATAATAAATAATGTATAATTTAATATGAGAAAAAAGATTCTGACATGCCTTCTTGGCTTGTGTATCTACGTTTCGTATGCACAGAACTTTGATTCCAATGCGTTTTATAAAATTTATAATGACCAAGGGGAAGTGATGAACAATGGAGACTCGATGGATAATATGGCTAACATTATCCTAGCTAAAGAGTCGAAGGGAATTGCCGGCCAATTGTTTAAAATAAGCAATGTCGACAAGCAATATATCCACATAGGAGTGCCAGCCTATGAAAAAGCGTTGGACTATACATCAAGTCCGAAGGAGGATTTGTTGATCATCCAATGGGACGGATATATGGGTAATATCCATCAGCAATGGGCTCTCACCAAAGTGGGAGACAATGCATACATTATCTCGCCCAATAAAGCCTCCCATCTGGCTCTATGTTATCGTAAAGACGGCAAAGTTCAGTTGACAAAAAAGAATGAAACAGACCCAAGTCAACACTGGATTATCAAAAAAACCAATGAAAAAATGCCCAAAAGCCTCAATGCCACAGGGAATGTAGATTGGGAAAATGAACAGATTTTTGCAATCAATAAAGAAGATGGCAGAAACTCCTTCATCCCTTTCCTCTCAAGGGAAAGCCTTATAAACGACCCCAGCTTTGACCAACCTTGGGAGACTCCCCAATCCGACAACTTTAAGCTGTTAAGCGGTATGTGGAAATTTAATTGGGTGGACTGCCCCGAAAAAAGACCGGTTGAGTTTTATAAAGAAAGTTACAATGTGTCCGGCTGGAAAGAAATCTCGGTTCCATCGTCATGGGAAATGTTGGGGTATGGGACTCCAATATATACCAACGTAACTTATCCCCACAAGAACCAACCTCCTTTTATCCGCCCGGTGGAGGGCTGGACCATAGAAAAAGAGAAGAATCCGGTAGGCTCTTATAGAAGGGATTTTATAATTGAACAGGAGTGGATGGACAAAGAGGTGTTCTTGCATTTTGACGGATGCTATAGTGCACTATACATTTGGATAAACGGACAAAAGGTGGGATACTCTCAAGGTTCCAACAATGATGCCGAATTCAACGTGACCAAGTATTTAAGAAAAGGAAAGAACACGTTGGCTTGTGAGGTGTATCGTTGGTGTGACGGATCGTATCTGGAAGACCAAGATATGTTCCGATTGAGCGGTATCCATCGCAATGTCTATTTATATGCTACAGAAAAAGTGCGGGTCCGTGACTTCCACATCACCGACAAGCTGAGCTCAGATCTGAAGAGCGCTACCTACAATGTGGCCTCTTCTATCAAGTCATACAATAAGGGGTACCGCAACCTGAAACTGGAAGTACAGGTGCTTGACCCTTATAAAAAAGTGATTTCGGAACAAGAAGTGACCATCCTGTCCGTGAAGCATTCCAAAGAGCAATTGGTCAACGTTAAAGGTATTATCCCTGCAAAAATCGACCTTTGGTCTGCCGAAACACCAAATCTTTACACATTCATTATAACCCTGAAGGATGCCAATGGGAAACTGATTGAAACATCGTCAAATAAATACGGATTCCGTAAAATAGAACAGAAAAACAACAAAATCTATATCAACAATGAACTCATATTGTTCAAGGGGGTTAACAGACACGATACACATCCCGTACTAGGAAAAGCAATTCCTGTTGAATCAATGAAAAGGGATATTGAGCTGATGAAGCTAAACAATGTGAATACGGTTCGAACAGCCCACTATCCAAACGATCCGCGCATGTATGCCCTTTACGACTACTATGGAATGTATGTGATGGATGAAGCCGATGTTGAATGTCACGGTAATAATTCCATAGCGGGAAAAGAGAACTGGGAACCGGCTATGGTGGACCGGATGGTTCGTATGGTTGAGCGGGACAAGAATCATCCGTCTGTGATATTTTGGTCGTTGGGCAACGAATGCGGCGGCGGCAAGAATTTCGATGCCATGTATAATGCAGCCAAAGCCATAGATCCTTTACGCATGATTCATTATGAGGCGAAGAATGACCTTGCCGACATGGATTCGCAAATGTATCCTTCGGTAGAAAACATGATATCTTTTGACAAGGAGCCCCGCAATAAGCCCTATTTCTTGTGTGAGTATGCTCATGCCATGGGGAACGCCATCGGCAATTTGACCGAATATTGGGATTATATAGAGAACCATTCGACCCGCAGCATTGGCGGTTGCATTTGGGATTGGGTAGACCAGGGTCTCTGCAAACCGGATCGTCCACAGAATGAATATTATTATGGCAGCGATTTTGGAGACAAACCCAACTCTTTTGACTTTTGTTGTAATGGCATCGTGACACCCGATCGCAAGGAGACTCCTAAATTGATGGAAGTGAAGAAGGTGTATCAATATATAGAGGTAAAGGCTGCTCCAGCCAGCCCAAATCGAATCCTTGTTAAGAACAAATACGATTTTTTGTATTTGGACGCATTCAATATGGATTGGGCTCTTTTGAAAAATGGGGTGGTGATAGAACAGGGTACTATGGATATGCCTGCCGCCGCCGCCGGCCAAACCGTGGAAGTGGTGGTGCCGTATGTGTCGACAGTAGACAATAAAGCCGAATATGCCATCAATGTTTATTTCAAGAGGAATAACCCTGAAGCTTGGGTGCCCCGTGGACATTGCTTTGCCAGCGAACAGATTTTACTGACGCAGAAATTACACACCCCCAGCATCTCTGTACAAAAAACAGTTGGTGGATCGTCGATCCGAATGAATGAAAAAGGCGGGAATTTGATATTTACAGGTGAAGGGTTTCAAATGACTTTCTCGAAAAATGAAGGTAAAATCGTTTCATTGATTTACAGTGGAAAAGAGAAAATACACAATCAACAGGGATTTACCTTCAATTGGTATCGTTCTTGCAATAATGATGGCAGAAAATATTTAGACACAACAATCGAGATTCTGGATTGTCAAGTGGAAAAATCAGAACAAGGCTACACGATTAAGGTAAGTGCCGAGGGTAAGATTCAGCAGGAGAAGACCTCCACATATCCCTATCAAGTGGAATATAAAGTATTCCCGAATGGAACTATCGACGTAAACGCCCAATTTTCATTAGCCGATGATGTGTACCAAGTACCCCGACTGGGATTGACTGCATCCTTGACCGAAGACATTGAAAATGTGGTTTATTACGGCCGTGGGCCGTGGGAAAACTATGCCGACCGCAAGAGTTCCGCCTTTTTGGGAGTTTACAAGAATACTGTTACCGGACTTGAAGAAGAATACGTGCGTTCCCAGAGTATGGGGAACCGCGAAGATATCCGGTGGGTGAAACTTGCTGATAAGGGGGGCCGGGGGATTTGTATCCAGGCAAAGAAAACATTCAATTTCTCTGCATTGCATTTTACAGACAAACAGTTATGGTCTGATTTACTCCACGGACACGAACGAGATGCTTTTCGTTTAAAGGAAACAGTGCTTTGTATAGACGCTGTGCAAAGAGGATTGGGTAATCAGAGCTGCGGCCCCGCTCCAATGGAGAAATATGAAGTGAAACCGGGCAAGTATACCTGTTGCTTTTCTATTCTGCCGCTTTAGCCGCTGAAAATTAAGTTGTATCATTCGATAAAGGGGAGTAAAGGATTTAACCTTACTTCCCTTTATTGTCATTTTTCCTGCTTCATTTACGACCGGGGGAAATCAGGGCCCTTATACCATGGAAGTCTGGTCCAAAGCTGGGCCACACCACTTGTCGGCCGAAGGGAGCTTCTTTTTTTTAAAAAAAAGTGTCGTATCCTTTATAGGAAAATCCAGAGTAGGGCCTCTATATATTTGTTACATCAACAAATCAACAGCATGGAAAAAGAACATCAGAATAGAGAACAATATCCTGAAGCAGATCACGAGGAGGACCTGCTTAAACGGATCCTGCATGTAATCGATGCGGTGAAACATCCGGATGTATCAGGGGAGGCAATGCGACGGAATGATCATATATTTTCCATGATCGAGACCAAAATCGCCCTCAGGGGCAATTCTGCAGTTGAGAAATCTGGGTTTAGATGGCTGCGGTATCCATTAGCTGCAGCGGTACTGCTTTTATTTTTGATGAGCGGCGGTTATTTGATCTACCAGCAGGGTTATAAATCTGGGATAACAGTATTAACCCAGTCGATGATCGAGGTGAATTGCCCCATGGGAACACGTACCCGGGTGGCTTTGCCCGATGGCTCGCATGTGGTTCTAAATGGTGGATCAAAACTCGTTTATCCAACTTCTTTTGCAGACGTAAGGCGAGTGACCTTGGAGGGGTTGGGGTATTTTGATGTGGCCAAGGATAAAGTGCATCCATTTGTTGTGAATGCTGGAGGAATGGAAGTGCGGGTGTTGGGTACCCGTTTCAGCTTGAATGCTTATACAGACGATCTGAATACAACCCTTACTCTGGAAGAGGGCCGGGTGGAGGCCGTTACACGGGTGCATGGCACCAAGGAAAAAATACTATTGGTGCCAGACCAACAACTTGTATTGGATAACCGAACGGGAGAACTTCTAAAGCGGAATGTGGCGGCGGGGCCATATATGGATTGGAAAGATGGAAAACTCAATTTTAGGGATATTCCCTTGGACGAAATTGCCCGTATTTTGGAACGGAGTTTCAACTTGAAAATTACGATTGTTGATTCAGTTTTAGCTCGTGAAAAATATTATGTTTCCTTCGAAAATGGAGAAAACATAGATCAAATATTAAGTTTGCTCTCCTACAAAAATGGATGGATCTTCCAGCGCCAGGGAAGGTTAGTCGAGATAAAAAAAATATAACGTTTAACCATTAAAAACAATGTTGCCTATGAATCTATAGTTTTTTGTTCCGGTAGAACCACAAATGTTTGTAGCATTTTTCTATCGAAAGTGTGCATGGCACAAAATGATACTGTACCAGTTGTTAACTAAGCAATTTATCAAAATGAATAAATTTATTTTAATTATGAGAATACCTCTTTTGTTTCTCATGTTTAGTTTTTTACATGTTTTTGCGTCGATAAGCTATTCCCAGTCGGTCAAGCTGGATCTGAAACTCAGCAATGTGACGCTTGAACAACTCTTTAATGCCATAAAGGCGCAATCTGAGTTTTCCATAGTGCTTAAAAGTAGCGAAGTGAATTTGAAAGAAAAGGTTTCTATTCAGGCACGTCAGCAAACCGTGGAGCAGGTACTAAACAACGCATTGAAGGGACGTAATCTTTCTTTTGAAATCAGAGATAAGCATATTGTTATCTATAAAACCACCGAAGAGAAAAACGAAAAGGAGATGCCCCTACAAAAAAAGACCTTGAAAGGAAAGGTAAAGGATGAAAAAGGAGAGCCTGTTATTGGAGCAGCTGTTCTCGAAAAAGGATCGGCCAACGGCACTATTACAGATGTAGATGGAAATTTTTCTCTCAACGTTTCTGCCGGAGCCATATTGGAAGTATCTTTTATTGGCTATACCACCCAAATCGTCTCGGTAGGAAATAATACGAGCCTGAATATTAGCCTTTTGGAGAATTCCAAAATGCTTGATGAAGTCGTGGTGCAAGCGTATGGTACAACTACGAAACGAAAAACAACCAGTGCCATTGTTGCTCTTGATGTAGACAAAACCACCAAAATTCCCGTTCAATCGATTAACGACGCTGTAGCCGGACGATTGGCCGGTATTATTGTAACAGCCGATAACGGCGCCCCAGGTGCAAAAAGCAGCATCTCCATCCGAGGTGGGGGAGCTCCTGTTTATGTGATTGACAATGTGATACGTTCCGCAAATGATTTTGCAAATTTGAATCCAACCGATATTGAGGATTATTCTATTTTGAAAGATGCTGCCGCTACTGCCTTATATGGAGTGTCGGGAGCAAATGGAGTTATATTGGTAACAACCAAGCGCGGAAAAGAGGGGAAAGTGAGCATCAATTATGCATACAACCAAATCTTTTCACAGCCCACTTTGTACCCTGAGAAAGTGAGTTCTTATGAACAGCTTTCCGCTCTGAACAGGTTGTATAAGGATGAAGGAAAGGGTGAATATGCTTCAGCAGCGGATTTGGAGAAATACAGAACCGGGTCTGATCCGTTGCATTTTCCTAATACGAATTGGAGAAAACTCACCATGAATAATTATGCTCCAGAAATGCGTCATGATTTATCGTTAACCGCTGGGAATAAATCCCTTTCATACTATGCATCCTTGTCCCATTACGACCAGAATTCTATTCTGAAAACTGATAATAACTACAATAAAAGAACTACCTACCGGTTGAATACAACAAGTGAATTTGATAACATCAATTTGACTATATCAACAGGTGTAGATGGTTATGTGGAAAAGAACTCTGTGCCTGTTGCTGGTTTTTGGGGTATTTATAGCCATATTCAAAACAAGGGGACTCGTCAGCTGGCACAAAACGAATTTGGACTTCCTACCACTATCCCAGATAATCCGGTACGAGAATTAGACTCGCAATCCGGTTATCAAAAAGGAACGTCTACAGTTGTTAATGGAAATTTATCTGTTGAATACAAAGCCCATTTCCTGGATGGGTTGAGATTTAAAATCAATGGAGTCTACAATACATGGAACAGCGTAAATAAAACGTGGAATTATCTGGCGCCGGGTTATGAGATCGGTAGCACAACTCCCATTTACGCCAACTCTCCTAGCCTCTCCGCTGGTAGAGGGAATGGAAATTCCCTTACTTTCCAAGGGTACGTTCTCTTCAATAGAATGTTTGGCGACCATAGCATCGATTTTACAGGAGTATACGAACAATCTAAAAGTAGCTCTTCTGATTTAAATGGCTCAAGAGTGAATTATCAGTTGATTTTTGACCAGATAATTGCCGGTCCTACAAAAGATCAATCTATTGGTGGTGGCGAAAATGAATCGGCACGAGCAGCCTATCTTGCCAGATTGTCGTATGTGTATAAATCAAAATATTCTCTGGAAGTATCGGGGCGTAGAGATGGCGATTATCTGTTTGTTCCTGGTAAACAGTGGGGTAATTTCTATGCTGTGTCTGCCGGTTACACGATTTCAGAAGAACCATTCATGCGCCCGGTGATTGATAATAAAATTCTGGATATGTTGAAAATACGTGGATCGTATGGCCTTTTAGGTGATAAGTCGGATATTGAGGCTTGGAAATATGTTTCGGGATACAACATTACGCCTATTGCGTGGATCATTAATGGCAATACCGTTCAGGGAACTTCTGAGCCAAATTCGCTGCCAAGCACCAATTATTCGTGGCAGAAAATATATAGCCGAGACTTTGCGATTGATTTCGCGACATTAAATAATAGATTTACGGGTACGTTTGATTACTTCTATACGCGCCGCACAGGTTTCGTTGTAAGCGACCCTCGCTTCGCTCAAACACTGGGTATTGGCCTGCCTCCAATTAATTTTGCAGAAGGCGCGGTTCGTAAAGAAGGTTTTGACTTTAATCTCAAATGGAGAGATGATTACAAAAAAGATTTTACCTATGAGCTGGGATTTAATTTTACCTATTTCAACACGCTAACCGAGAGAAATACCGAAGATGAAGCTACGCTCAAAAACCCATATACCAGAGGTTCTGGGATAAAAGGTAGCTATTTGCAGAATGGCTATATTAACTCAGGTTTCATCACGAACAACAATGAATTATTGATCGGGGCTCGTCGTATCTCTTCCATCAATGTGGTAGCCGGTGATTTGCGTTATGAAGATGTAAACGGAGACGGACAAATTAATGGGGATGACTTCCGCAGAATTGGCTCGAGCACATTCCCCCGAATTAATTATGGATTTACAATGGATTTGGGATACAAAGGATTCTATCTGAATTCTGTGATACAAGGATCTGGAAACAGAGATCGTTATATTGGTAATGCGATACAAGGTCAAGATCAAATTAATCTGTTAGCGTATGAGTTCCAGCAAGACTATTGGCGGCCCGATAATACTAATGCTCTTTTCCCGAGGGCTGTTACATCCTCAAGCGTGAATGGAAATAATAATTTTACCGCAAGTGATTTTTGGTTGATTAAATCCAAATACGTGCGTTTGAAGTACTTTCAGTTAGGATATGATTTTAAGTATAGTTTATTGAAAAATTCACCGTTGTCAACAATGCGTGTTTTTGTTTCAGGGACCAATTTGTTGACATTCTCTAACAGCACGAAGTATTATATCGATCCTGAGTCAGATACTAATAATTATGGATACCCTATTCAGCGCACAATTGCTCTGGGTGTAAACATCGGTTTCTAATATTTAAAAATTAAAGAAAATGAAAGAATATATTATTTTATTTTTTTCAGCGATAACAGGATTGCTCGGTTTTACCGCTTGCGATAACGCCCTGGATGCGGAACCTTACGACAGAATAAATGAAGATGTGGTTTGGAGTAGTAAGGCTAACGCAGAGACGTTTATTTATGGTACTTACGGTATTATGTACTCTTATGCCAGTGGAGCAGGATCTGACTTGTGGACATCGAATATTATTGCTTCTTATGGAACTGCCGGCGATGCCTATCCGATATTTACAGAAACATTGACAAATCGGAGTGATTATGGCTTTAATAATTGGAAAGAAATTCGTCGCTGTAATCTGATTATCGAAAAAGTTGGCCAATCAAAAGGAATTTCTGATGCCGATAAGAAAGCGCTTATCGCCGAAGGTAAGTTTTTAAGGGCTATGTCGAACTATTCTATTGCAAGAAAAACCGGTAGAATCGTATGGATCGACAAAGTGCTTACTCCTGAGGACGAATTGAAACTGTCAAGCACTGCAAATCCCACCGAGTCATATAGTTATATTATTAAAGATTTGGAAGATGCAGTTGTTGATTTGCCTACCACTAAAATTGCAGGAAGAGCGAATAAATATGTGGCGGCAGCCTTCTTGACGGAAGTGTATCTGCAATCCTTGGCATACAGGAATTATCCTGCTGCAGCCAATGTAAGTGCTGCCGATCCGGTATTGGATAAGATAATCGCCATGGCGCAAATTGTTATTGATGGAGGGTATACCATGGAAACGGATTATGAAGGGATGTTCAATCAAACCAAAAACACATCGAACGAAATTATTTTCGCTATTTATAATAAAGCAATTAATACGACTATTCAGAGTACACCCATGCAAACTGCTATTCCGAATATCACCAACGATAAGATTAAAAAATTTCAAGGGACTCCGTTGTTTTCTAAACCTGTTCCTTTCGAGTGCTGGCCTGAAAATTTCCCAGCGCAAAACCTTACGGATGATTATCTGGTGATAGATAAAGCAAACCCCTCCAAGGCTGTTCGCTGGTATGAAACCTCCCAATACTTAAACGCAATTGATGAAACCGCAGATGTTCGAATTTCCTATCAAAGAGAAGGATTTCCGTTTGATAAAGTTCCTGCCACTCCAGACGAATCTCTGGTTTTGCAGGGGCGCATCAAGCCGGGGAGCTTGGAAACAGTATGGACATTGACCAATGAAAATCGAGATGCTCGCTGGAAAGCGTCTATAATTAGCGATTCCTGTAGCTTTTACAACGAAATGATCACAACCTGTGTTAGGGGGAATGCCAACCGCTGGATGGACGCTTATAAAGGAGGTGATTGGGGGTTTGGATACACCAATATGTACTGGCGTAAAGGGATCTACTCTAATGTGTCTCCTTCATTTTTAAACAGTGTAACAACCGATTATCATTATGTGTGCAACAGATTGGGACGGGTGTATTTGAATCTTGCTGAAGCTTACCTATTAAAAGGTGATGTGGTAAATGCTGTAACCTTCTTGAATAAAACTCGTGTAGTACATGGACAATTGCCCCCGTCTTCAGCGCAAACGCTGGCTGATGCCTGGAGCGATTATAAAAGAGAACGCCGCGTAGAACTCCCGATGGAGAACGATAGGTATTTTAGTCTATTGCGTTGGGGGCGTTTTGGTGGAGTAGCGAATGAAGGTCTTGCTCCCGGAGGAACCCTTGCTGAACTTACGGAACCTATGCGTGTAATGGATGTTTCTAAAGACAGAAAATCTTTTGCCGTTGTTTCCGGATCTTTTGGAAATGCCTATAACCAACGTTTGTTTGAGCCGGGAAGACGCTATCTGTTCCCGATTGCACAAGGTTATATTGATAATAATGAAAATTTCGGACCGCAAAATCCAGGTTGGTAAATAAATCTATAAAAATTAAGAGTAATGAAACAGATATTAAATATTAAAATTGGCTTCATCTTGTTTTTCTTCGCGGTTGCATTTTCTTCTTGTCTTGAATCCGATTTGCCCGATTTGCCTTTGTATGAGGAAAGTGAAATTACCTTGGTGAATGTTGAGCATCGGTTTAACGGAAGTCAGATAATGAACGGCCAACCGGTTGTTGCATACCAGAAATTGAATGTGGCGCAACAAATTAATACAGAAACAGGCATTATCAATGTTCAAATAACTGTTCCCAACCCGACGGGACAGTTTACAGCAGAAGAAAGGGGCAAAGTAGTGCAAACCCATTTATGGTTTTATGTGAATTTGTCTACGGCGGCAACTGTTAAGCCTGTTGACGGAACGCCTAAACTGGGGGATCCAACCGATGCCACTAAGCCTCTGAAATATGAGGTTACGGCTGCAAACGGAACTAAAAAGGTTTGGACGATAAACGTGACCGGATTCAATAAGTAACTAACACTTCTCCTAATTCCTTTCCCGCAGAGTTCACAAATCAACCATCCTATTTATTTGACGGTCTGATTTGGAAATCTGCGGGAAATTTTTTGAAGCGAATATTTGTAGGGAATAAAATTGCCTCCTAGAGCAGAAAGCTAATTTGGAGAGAATTTGTAATTACAAGTATTGATGGGTATAAAGTCTTTTTTAATCAAAAATAAATTGTTATGTTGAAAATGAATTTGCTGTTTTTAAATTTATTACTTTTGATTTCGAGTATTGCTTCTGCACAAAGAACGTACGAAATCGATGCTTCGAATATATTACCTATGCCAAGAAAGGAAATTCCTATGTCTGGCATAAATCCACAGGGTGGCAAATTATCTGTTAATAGCCGATATTTCGAAAAAGACGGAAAACCGTGGTTCCCGCTTATGGGCGAGTTGCATTTTAATAGGGTACCAGAAACTCAGTGGGATGAAGAGATTTTAAAAATGAAGAACGCCGGACTATCGGTTATTGCTACTTACATTTTCTGGAACGAACATGAAACCGCCCAAGGGGTTTGGGATTGGAAAGCCAACAGAGACCTGCGAAAATTCATCAATCGATGTGCAAGTAAAGGAATGTATGTCTGGTTGCGAATCGGACCATGGAGCCATGGTGAGCAACTTTATGGCGGTTTCCCTCAGTGGATCGAAAATATGAAAGGTAAAAGACGCAATGCCCCGGAATACCTCGCTGAAGCTAAAAAATTATATCAGCAGATAAGCCAACAAGCAAAAGGTACCTATTTTAAAGACGGGGGGCCGGTGATTGGAGTGCAACTGGAGAACGAATATGCAGTAGGTCAGGCCGAACATATTTCGGAATTAAAGCGTTTAGCCCAAGAAGTGGGGATAGACCCCGTATTCTGGACGGTTACCGCCAATACCGTTTTTGATGAAACCAAAATGGAAGTGCTCCCATTGCAAGGATCTTACTGCTATCGGGGGTGGGAAAAGGGTGGTGGTGGACCCACTAAAGATTTTCTTTACGGAAACGACCAATGGATAATGACGGATGCTCTGGGCAAACTGTTTTACGATATAGAGCGCTATCCCCGTGGCCTGTGTGAGCAGGGGTGTGGTAGCCAGATGACTTACACCAATCGGTTTATCGTGGAGCCTCACATTGTAGAAGCGCATCTTCAAAATCAGATAGGCAGGGGTATGAATCTCGTTGGGTATTATATGTTTCATGGTGGAACACAAACACCGGGTCTCAAAGAACCCGGCTGTCCGGAAAGTTACGATTTTCAAGCCCCCATTGGCGAATTTGGTTTTCTTCGTCCTTCCTACAGATATCTGAAAATACTTCATCAGTTTGTTGCTGATTTCGGCAGTGATTTGGCCCAAATGCAGGTAGTTCGGGCACCAAAACCTGTTGTTGACGAGCGTAACACGTCCGATTTACGCTATATCAGTCGTGTTGGAGAGGATGGCAGCGGTTATTTGTTTTTATGTAATGCTCAGGTAAGAGTGCCTATGACAGATAAAAAAGTTCAACTCAAGGTTCACCTTAAAAATGAAACGATTGAGTTTCCGGTAATGAATGTTAAAAGAGAAACATCTCCGATTTTACCTTTTAATTTTAAAGTTAATGATGTTGTTTTTAAATATATTACGGCTCAACCCTTTGCCCGGTTGAACAACCCAGCCCTAACCACGGTCTTTTTCGTTAGACCAGAAGGAGTAAAAGCTGAGTTGGCTATCGATAAATCCACATTGGGGAAAGTACTCACAAAATGTGTGATGAAAGAATCTGGAAATTGTCTGTACATCAGTCTAGAGGATAATCAAAATTCCCTGCGTGTAATTGATCAAAACGGTAAAAAGGCCGAACTGATTTTCTTGTCAAGGATCGAAGCCGAAAATGCTTGGAAAATTAAAAACAATGGGACAGAAATGCTGATGATTACCCAAGCTGATGTTCAAGCAGAAAATGGTAAAATTGAGTTAAGACAAATGGACAATCCCAGTTTTTCATGCTTCGTATATCCTGATGTTTCGTTTGGGCAAAACTTTGCAACAAACAAAAATAAGGTTTCAGCCAAAACAGGTTTTGCCCGTTACGATTTTAATGTTAAGCCTGTCGCTTTATCTGTCGACGTTATTTTGGAAAAGAATAGAGCAACAGTTAAAAACATTCCTGTTTTTCCCAAAAATGTGTCCGATATTGTTTTAAAAGTAGATTATAGAGGCGGCACATGCATCGCTAAAAACGGGAATGTCATTCTTACTGATAATTTATTTAATGGAGATGACGGGTGGATGATTGGATTAAAGCGTTACAAGGGATTGTCGTCCATTAATTTTGAAGCGCAACAGTGGAACGATAATATTACCGGTGTATCGTTCGACAAAGTGAAAGAGGCTAAAGAAAAGGGCTCGGCAATTGTTGATGTCAAAGTGATGCCTCAATACCATATTCTTTTAGATTGCAAATAAATTGGGTTAGAGTCCGATTTAATGATTTGTTAGGATATAATATCCAGAGTAGCCATTAAGGTGTTGTGAAAATAAAGTGGAGATGCTTCATAAATTCATTTTTCTCTGTATTTTCGCAACACCTTAATAGTTACATTGAAATCGCACAAGATAATCATAACGGAGCTACGTTGATGTTCCTAAAATTGAACTTGAATGTATTTCCAGAAAAAATAAATCATTATTTCTTCCTTCTTCATTGTAATTCTTTTCAATTTTGAACGACTAATATTGAAAAAGGAAAAACAGATGAATAATATAGATCTTGAAAAAGCATTTATCGAAATAATCCAACAAAACGAACGAATTATATATAAGGTGTGTTCGTTTTATATTTCTGATGATGCTACGCTAGGTGATCTTTATCAAGATGTTGTAAGTAATTTATGGGTTGCTTACCCTAAATTTAGAAGCGAATGCGCAATTTCAACATGGATTTATCGGATTGCTCTTAATACATGTATTTCAAGTGTAAGAAAGGAACTGAAGAAACCACAGAGGGTGCCATTGTCTCAGTTGCCGGATATATTCGAACAAACGGAGGATTCTAGTCCGGACGTTTCAGAATTATATCGTTTAATTTATCAGCTGAAAGACATGGAACGAGCTATCATACTACTTTATCTTGAGGAAAAAAGTTATCAACAGATTGCAGATATAGTTGGATTAACCGTATGTAATGTGGCCATAAAACTGAAGCGGACCAAAGAGAAGCTGCTAAGTATGTCTAACAAATAAAAATAATAAATATGGAACTGGATGATTTAAAAAAAACATGGGATTTAATAAATGATCGCATGAAGCAAAAAGAGAAAATGGATGCAGCCATTATAAAGGAAATGCTGCTTGCCAAATCTGATAAAGCATTTAGCCGGATAATAAATTATGATTTCTTTAGTGTGATAGTCAGTGTAAGTGCTATCGGCTTACTTACATGGCAAATGACCCGGCTCTATTTTGGACCATTTAAAACAGGAATCTTTTTGTTTGCCATTGTCTTTTTAATTGTCAGTGTGCTACGTAGTATCCGGAATATTCTTATTCTGAATAAAATCAATTTTACGAATCCGGTCAATGAAAACATCCGTCTGGTTCAACACTATAATATTACAGTAAAACGGAACAGAATAGTAAATTATAGTGCCGTTGTTATTCTGATAGCTCTGGTAGTTGTGGCTTGTCTTTTGTCTCCCAATATGGAGATGTGGAGATGGATAACAATCGCAATTAGTGTTGTAGTAGGATCAATAGGGGCCTGGTGGGAGTATAAACAAATGTATCGAAAGAATATTGATTCAATATTAAAGAGTCTGGAAGAATTGAAAGACTTAGAAGAGAACTAATATTCTTACTTCGAATCTATTTGATTATATTTGTAGGAAGTAACATTGGGAGAATGAAAACATATACGCAGACAGAGGAATGGAATGAAGAGATGAACTTTTCATTTTACAGGATGGAGACTCTTTATGAGCTGAGTAATGGTGAGCCGGACGTGCCTCATCGCCACGATTTCTATACCATTTTACTGGTTTGCAAGGCCCGGGGGAAACATTTTATTGATTTTCACGAGTACGAGTTGACGGACAACCAACTGTTTTTTGTCAGTCCCGGACAGGTTCATCAAATGGTGGAGGAGGTAAAGCCCCGGGGATACTGCATCATGTTTTCGAGCCAGTTTCTGTTGGATAATCAGATCCCCATTTGTTTTATAGACGAGCTTCGGCTGTTTCATGATTATGGAGATTCTCCCCCGCTTGCATTAAATCATGATGTGCTGGAAAGGCTGGTCAATTATGCCGACGAGATGGAGCAGGCCGTTCAATCGAATATGAAGTTTAAAGAACAGGCTGTAGCCTCTCTGTTGAATCTGCTCCTTATCAGATGCGATAATCTATGTGCACTTTCCAATGAGAATCCTCAGACGATAGAGGCAAAGAATACACTGCTGAAATCTTTCAGAAAGATGGTGGACGAGAAGTTTGCCGACTGGCACCAGATAGCAGATTATGCTACGGCATTGAACGTGACTCCCGACCACCTGAACCGGGTGGTGAAAAATATAATCGGTGTTACGGCCAAAGAGTATGTACAGTCGCGTATCATTGTGGAGGCCAAACGGTTGCTTTACTTCTCCGACCAATCAGCCAAAGAGATAGGTTATCAGTTGGGCTTTAGCGAACCGGCCAACTTTAGTGCTTTTTTTAAGAATATAACCGGTATTTCTCCTTCAAATTTTAAATTGAAACGCTGATATCGGATTTTCATATGTTTTTCCTGTTTATTCATATTTCCGGACCATCCGCCCGGTAGTACCTTTGTATTGTAATCAAAAACAAGCGATTGGATATAAACAAATAAACAGAATAGATATGAAAACAGTATTGCATAAAGCGGCTTCGAGAGGACATGCCAATCATGGATGGTTGGAAAGTTATCATACATTTAGTTTTGCAAATTATTACAATCCTCAACGGATTCATTTCGGTGCCCTGCGGGTGCTGAACGACGACAAGGTGAGCGCCGGGATGGGATTTGGGAAACATCCTCACGACAATATGGAGATTATCTCGATTCCGTTGTCGGGCGAGTTGGAGCATAAGGATAGCATGGGCAATGTGGCTGTAATTAAAGCCGGAGAGGTACAGGTGATGAGTGCCGGTTCCGGAATCTATCACAGTGAGTTTAATAAAAGGGAGGATAAGGAGGTGCGTTTCCTTCAGATATGGGTTTTCTCAAACAAAAAGAATGTAACGCCCCGCTACGATCAGATATCCATCAAAGAAATTGCGAAGGATAATGCTTTCTATCAGATTTTATCTCCCAACAGCGACGATCAGGGTGTGTGGATCTATCAGGATGCCTGGTTCCATCTGGGTAAATTTGAAGCGGGTAAATCGGATACCTACGAGTTTAAGAAAAAGGGTAACGGACTGTATGTGTTTGTGCTGGAAGGACAGGTTGAGGTAGAAGGACAGGTGCTGGACCGCAGGGATGGTCTGGGAGTATGGGATGCCGACCAGCTCACGGTTAAAGCCAGTGCAGATTCGGAGGTGTTGTTGATGGAAGTACCGATGACGGTCTGATTCCAGTCTTGCCAGAGGTATTAATAAATAAGAGGGTTGACTTCAAAGCGAAGTCAACCCTCATCTGTTTTATAGAATATGATTAAACATATTTTACGGCAGTCCCTGCAGCAGTAACCATAAGCATGCTTCCGTTGGCTCCTACAGTTTCATAGTCGAGGTCGATGCCTATTACAGCATTTGCTCCCATGCTTTTGGCCTGTTCGCTCATCTCTTTCATGGCAATCTCTTTGGCTTCGCGCAAAACGCTTTCGTACGATCCGGCACGTCCGCCAACGATATCTCTGATTCCGGCAAAAAAGTCTTTAAACATATTTGCTCCGATAATTGTCTCGCCAGACACAATCCCGTAATACTGCGTGATTTGTCGGCCTTCAATGGTGTTTGTGGTGGTAAGTAACATATGAATTGATTTAATTTACGAAGCAAATATACGTTTTTTTATAATTTATCTGTCATAGTAAACTCCAATAATCCACCATTCACAATATCATTGTAGGTAATAAACAGTTTGTCAAGTTTTTTGCCATTCAGTTTTACCTCCTTAACATATTTGTTGGCAGCACTGTTGTTGTTCACTTTTATCTGGAATGTACCTCCTTTTACCGGGATAGATGCCTGATCTACCATGGGGCGTCCAATGGCAAATACAGGTTCGCCCGGGCACACCTGATAGATACCCAGTGCACTCATTACATACCAGGCCGACATTTGTCCGCAGTCTTCATTCCCAATAATGCCATCGGGCGCATTGGTATAGAAGTTCCGCATAATCTGATCGAGACGTTCCTGTCCTTTGTGCGGCGCGTCTGTCCAGTTATACAGATAAGCCATGTGGTGACTTGGTTCGTTACCATGTGCATACTGGCCGATCAATCCGGTTATATCTCCGGAAGCTTCGGCTCCGTCAATCTGCGAAGAGGTGGTGAATAAGGTATCCAGACGGGTTTCAAATTCGCCTTTTCCACCAATGGCATCAATAAAATTGTCCATATCGTGAGGTACAAAGAAGCTCCACTGGAAGGCGTTGCCCTCGGTGTAATCGCTCTTCATATGAGCCGAATAACGAGGATTGAACGGGGTGCGGAATGAACCGTCGGCCATTACGCCACGCATCATCTTTGTTTCCGGATCAAGGTAGCGCTTGTAGTTTTGTGCTTTAAGAGCGTAGGCTTCCGCCACCTCTTTATTACCGGCATGCTCGGCAATCTTTGAAACGCACCAGTCGTAATAAGCCATTTCTACTCCCCATGAAACCGATTCCGGCAGCGAGTCGGCCGGAACGAATCCAAGCTTTTCTTTAAAGTAAGTGTGGCGGGTGATCAGATCCAGCTCGCGCGTTCCTTTAAATTTCTCTGCCAGATCTTCTCTGTAGACAGACGAGCGTGCGGCTGCTTCTGCCCAAACGGAAAGATCTCCTTCTGCCAGTCCCTTCGAAACAAGATCGGCCAATACCGATGTGGCAGGATAGCCCACCATGCAACCGGTATAGCTGGAAGCAAGAGGCCACTTCGGCAGGATGCCACCTTCTTTATATCCATGTACCATCACTTTGCCCCAGTCGGCCGCCAATGCGGGATCAATGATTGTCATCAGCGGATGCAAAGCCCTGAATGTGTCCCACAAAGAGAAAACGGTATAATTGGTATAACCTGCTTCGGCTGTGTGTACCTGCTTATCCATTCCAAGGTATCTGCCATCCACATCCTGATAGGCAAAAGGCGCAATCATAGAGTGATAAAGCGCGGTGTAGAAGTTTTTCATCACCACCGGATCCGAGCTTGTCATCGATACTCGGTTCAATGCTTCGTTCCATACCTGTTCCGATTGAGCCACAGTTGCGTCGAAGTCCCATTCCGGCAGTTCGCTTTCCATATTTTTTACAGCACCGTCAGGATCTACCGGTGACAGAGCCACTTTTACAAGCAGAGGTTTGTCTGATGCCGGAAACTTGAAGTGGTATTTCAAATCTTTGTCCGAATGCATCTTGGAAGGAACGGAGGCCGGGGTTTCTTTGCCATCGGTAAACATACGGATGGAATCGGCCGGTTCAGAAAAAAGAATACGGTACGAAACAGAATGGAAATGGGCCCATCCCTGTGTACGGAATGTTCCCCGGATCTCTTCGTTGGAAACCACTTCCACATCATTCGATACCAGTTTATGTCCCCAGTTTGGCTGAAGGATATGTCCCAGATCCAGCATCACCCTGCGGTCGGACGTGTTGCTGTAGGTGTATTTATGAAATCCTACCCGATCGGTGGATGTAAGCGCTACGTCGATACCGAAATTATCCAGGCGGACTTTATACAATCCCGGCGAAGCCTGTTCGGTTTCTTTCGTAAAGGTGGCTACGGGTTTGATGGAATCGCCTCCCGAGAAGGGAAGTAAAGCCACATCGCCCAGGTCGCCGATGCCAGTGCCGCTTAGATGCGTGTGACTGAAGGCGTAGATCTGGCGGTCGTCGTAATGATAGCCGCTGCTGGCATCCCAACCCATAATATGTGTATCCGGACTAAGCTGAACCATGGCAAAAGGACGGGTGGCTCCGGGAAAAGTATGACCGTGAAAACCGGTTCCGATAAACGGATCTACGTATTGTATCTTGTTTTCCTGTTCCTTTACAACCTGTTTAGTCTGGCATCCGAAAAATATTAAAAAGGAGAATGCAATAATAGATGCAATTGTTCTTTCCACTTTCTGAATAATTGATTTAATTTGTACTTAATAAAAATAACGAGAATTTAGGCGAAAAGTTGATACCTGGCAACAAAGTTACTAAAAAGTTTCTGGAACTTGCAACTTTCAATTGACATCAGCGTCTTACTATTACAGATGAAAACAGAAGAGTTTACAACGAAAATACTTCCTCTGAAGAATAATCTGCTACGGGTTGCATACCGGATAACGGGCAACGCGGAGGAGGCGGAAGACGTTGTACAGGAAGTGATGTTGAAAATGTGGAGCCAGCGGGATAGCTGGGATACGATAGATAGTCTTCCTGCTTACTGTATGATGATGAGCCGAAACCTGGCTTTGGACAGGATTCGCCATTGGCGCAGCCACGAAGAAGAGGTAACGGACGATCAGCTGGCTATAGTATCCGATGCAACCCCGTTTAGTGAGGTTGCCTATAATGACCAGCGTGAATGGGTGTTGCGCCTGCTGGAAACGCTTCCCGACCTGCATCGTAAAATGATTCAGCTACGGGAAGAAGAAGAGCTAAGTTATGCCGAAATTGCCGGCGTACTTAATATAACGGAAAGTAAAGTTAAATCAGACCTGTTCAGAATACGCCAATACCTGAAACAGGCATTTGAAAAAGTAAATAGTTATGGATTACGCAATGATAAATGAACTATTGAACAAATACTGGCTATGTGAAACTTCGCTTGAAGAAGAGCGTGAGTTAAGACGATTTTTTGCTTCGGAAGAAGTTCCGGAACATCTACTCGCATACAAAGCCTGGTTCTGTGGCCGCGACGAAGCTGCTATTCCTGTGCTGGGAGCCGATTTCGATAAGCGAATCCTGAAAAAAATCAAACCCAAAGAACGCCTGTCGTTCCATTTGGGCCGAAGATACGTTACGGGTATCGCTGCATCTCTTGCGATCCTTGTTGCTGCTTCTCTCTATGTGTATAATCAAACCGACTGGGCGGATCCCTCTTACCAGGATACCTATCAAACTCCCGAGGAGGCGCTTAGAGCAGCCCAGGTGTCGCTGTCTTTTGTCTCTTCCGAAATAAACAGGGGACAAAAAATGGTTTACAATGAAATGAAGAAAACAGCACCTATTACGGATCTCATAAATAATATTGATAAACTTGAAGGAGAATGAGTATGAGGAGTAAGACTTTGCTTGTCACTTTGTTGCTGATCACTGCAACGGTAGCCTCTTATGGGCAGCAGTTTGCGGGAAAATTTCTGAAAGAGTTTGATTACGACCGGAATTTCTCTGTAGTAAATATTACTCCCGAAATGTTTGGCATGATGGGAAACATGGACATAGATGACCCCGATTTAGCCTCTTTGATTAAAAATATTGACGGACTTCGTATTGTTTCCGCACCGAGTAATAAGCCCGTTTACGAAAAATGGTCTCTTAAATCTTTAACCGGCTTTGAAGAGATCATGTCCATCCGCAGTCCCGGAGCTTCGGACATGCGGCTGATGGTGAAAAGATCTAAGAATAAGGTAAAGGAGCTGGTGATGTTTGTGAAAAACGACACCTCCTTCGTGGTAGTAAATATTGCAGGTAATATGGAGATGAAACAGCTATCCAAATTATCCGGTATTACAGGTGTGAAAGAACTGGAACAACTAGATAAAACCAAAGACAAAGACAAATAATTTATGAAAAACTACATTCTAACACTTGCATGCACCCTGGTGTGCCTTTTTACATCCATCGGTCTGTCTGCCCAGCAGTCGGCTAAAAACGATTTATCATTGATTGGAAAATGGAATTACGAAGCTACTTCGGCTCCGTACGGTTATAACCAGGGGGTGATCGATTTCGTTGAGAAAGATGGAAAGTTGTCGGCCAAACTCGATATCCAGGGTAATGTCACTCAAATCGAATCATTTACTGTAAAAGGGAATACCTATACTTGTACTCTTTATATGGATGGAGCATCTATCGATGTTACTATTCTGAAAGAGGGAAAGAAGCTGACCGGTAAAGCTGAAGTGAATGGTGATGTAATGCCTGTTACATTCTCGCGCGCCAAAGAATAGCCGATTTGAACCTTTTCGTTTGCTCTGCTTCGGGGTTTCGTGTACCTTTGCCGTAAACAATTGATACAATGTTTACAGTTATTGGCATAATGCTATCAGGTATTCTGGCAGGTTATCTGCTCAGAAGCCGGAAAGAGATGCGTTTTACAGGGCGTTTAATTTCCTATACTATCTTTTTATTGCTGTTTCTGCTGGGTATCTCGGTGGGGAACAATGAGGCAATTGTAAATAATCTTCCGGAAATAGGAGGCAAGGCTTTTCTTATTGCTGTATCGGCAACTTTGGGAAGCCTTATCTGTGCCTGGGTGGTGTACCGTTACTTTTTTAAGAAAGAGGGCGAATCATGAAAGGCAGTATAATCATCGTATCTTTTTTTGTTCTTGGGGCTGTATTGGGCTGGGCCGGATGGTTGCCCGACTTTTTGTTGGAGACCGATCATACCAGGTATGCTTTATACCTGCTTATGTTTTTAGTCGGGGCCAGTATCGGAGCGGATAATAAATTACGTGAGATTTTTCAAAGGCTTCGTTTCGATGTATTGCTGGTTCCCCTGGCTACTATTGTGGGTACCCTGGTGGGTTCCGCCCTGATCAGTGTAGCACTTGCCGATGTGTCGCTTACCGATTGTCTGGCTGTGGGGTCTGGCTTCGGTTACTATTCGCTTTCATCCGTTTTTATTACACAATATAAGGGTGCGGAGATGGGAACCATTGCCCTTACAGCCAATATCATCCGCGAAATTCTGACATTGCTTGCAGCTCCATTGATGGTGCGTTATTTCGGCCGACTGGCACCGATTTGTGCCGGAGGGGCAACAACCATGGATACCACTTTACCTATCATCACCCGCTATTCGGGAAAAGATCTGGTGTTTGTTGCCATTATTCACGGATTTATTGTAGACTTTACAGTTCCGTTCTTTGTTACATTCTTTTGTACCATTTAGTAACGAAAGAGACTTGTTTGCTTTGGATTGATTGTGCAACGATTCTTGTTAAAAGATTGTTTATCTTTTAATGCTTGAAAAATAAGTTTTGTTTAGCAGAATTGATTATTTTTGTTCATCATGTTTAAATTATATATTTTATGAATAAACAATTCATTCTTGGGCTTTTGGCTTTAACTTCCACACCGTTTGTGTTGCAGGCGGCCGATGAAGCGAGGTTGTTGCGCTTCCCGGCCACCAATGGCAGCGAAATTGTGTTTTCTTATGCCGGCGATTTATATAAGGTTGCTGCCTCGGGGGGTGAGGCGAAGCGGCTGACTTCCCACGTGGGATACGAAATGTTTCCCCGCTTCTCTCCTGATGGAAAAACCATTGCTTTCACCGGACAATATGATGGTAATACTGAGGTATATTCTATGCCTGCAAGTGGAGGAGAGCCTCTGCGCGTTACCTATACTGCTACAAACTCACGCGATGACCTGGGGGATCGTATGGGACCGAACAATATCGTGATGACCTGGACACCCGATGGTTCTTCCATTGTATACCGCAACCGTATCAGCGATGGCTTTGCCGGCAAACTTTATACCGTTTCTCCCGAAGGTGGACTGTCTCAGGTGATTCCTTTACCCGAGGGCGGCTTCTGCAGCTATTCGCCGGATGGTAAGAAATTGGCCTACAACCGCGTATTCCGCGAATTCCGTACCTGGAAGTATTATCAGGGTGGTATGGCGGACGATGTGTGGGTGTACGACGAGCAAACCAAAAAGACCGAAAATATCACCAATAACGTGGCACAGGATATTATGCCGATGTGGATTGGAGATGAGATTTTCTACATCTCCGACCGCGACCGCACCATGAATATCTTTGTGTACAATACAAAAACAAAGCAGACCAGCAAGGTGACTAACTTCACCGAATACGATGTGAAGTTCCCGAGTTGCAACGGCAACATGATCGTGTTTGAGAATGCCGGTTACATCTATAAACTGGATGCCAGCACCAAAAAAGCGGAGAAGGTTACCATCAGTCTGTCGTCCGACAATATCTATGCCCGTTCCGAGGTGAAGGATGTGTCCCGTAACATCAGTGCGGCCAGCTTGTCTCCGGCCGGAGAGCGCTTGGTTGTAACTGCCCGTGGTGAGGTATTTAATATTCCGTCCGACAAAGGGGTTACTAAAAACATCACCCGCACTCCCGGTGCCCACGAACGCAATGCCAGCTGGTCGCCCGATGGTAAGTACATTGCCTATATCTCCGACGCAACCGGCGAAACGGAACTCTATATCCAACCTGCAGCCGGTGGGGATGCTATCCAGCTTACAAAGAACAACGACAGTTATATCCGTTCGTTGCAATGGAGTCCGGATGGTTCGAAAATCTATTATACCGATCGTAAAAACCGGATCAACCAGTATACCGTTGCTACCCGGAATGTTAGCCTGGTTATGCAGGATCCTGTTGGCGAGTTCAGAGACGTATCCATTTCACCCGACGGGAAGTGGCTTACCTACAGCCGTACGGCCGACAATGAATTCAACATCGTGTATGTGTATAACCTGGATACTAAGAAGGAATATCCTGTAACCGACAAGTGGTACAGCTCTTATAACCCTGTGTTCAGTGCCGATGGCAAATACTTGCTTTTTGTTTCTGCCCGCGACTTCAATCCTACCTATGGTTCTACAGAATGGAATCATGTATATAATAACATGTCAGGTGTATACATGGCTCTTTTATCTAAAGACACCCCTTCTCCTTTCCTCGAAAAGGATGATGCGGTTGCTGCCAAAAAGGAGGTTTCTGTAACAGTTACAGATGCCAAAGCCGGAAATAAAACGAACAAGGCTGTTGATAAAGGTGTTGATAAGTCTGTTGATAAGTCTGCAAATGCCGTTAAATTCGATGCCGAAGGTATTGCCGACCGTATCATCCGTATTCCGGTTCCGGGAGCAAATTACGACAATATTTATTCCGACGGAAAGAAGGTTTACTATTATGGCAGAGGAGCAACTCAGGTATATGATCTTGAAAAGCAGAAGGAAGATGTAGTTGCCGAAGGTGCACGTATGTTTGCCGAAAATGGATATAAAAAGGCAATCTTCTTTAAGAACGGATCTATTTACGTAAAAGACATTCCTTCAGGCAAGGTGGATCTCAGCGACGCTGTAAATACTTCCAACATGAAGGTTACTACCGATTATGCTAAGGAATGGGCTCAGATTTACGATGAGGGATGGCGTCACATGCGTGATGGTTTCTATCTTGAAAATATGCACGGAGTGGATTGGAAAGCCATGAAAGCTAAATACGAGGTGTTGTTGCCTTACGTTAAAACCAGACTTGATCTGAATTATCTGATTGGCGAACTGATTGGCGAACTTAATTGCGGTCACGCTTACATCAATCCGGGTGAAACGGATCGTCCTGAAAGATTGCAGACCGGTCTGCTGGGCGCTGAGGTGTCTCGCGATAAGAGCGGATATTTCCGGATCGAGAAAATTATTCCGGGTGCTTCCTGGAGTAAGGAGCTGCGTTCGCCGCTTACAGAACCCGGAGTAAAAGCTGCCGCCGGCGATTATATTATTGCTGTAGACGGAGTAGCGGCCAACACGGTGAAGGATCTTTATTCGTTGTTGGTTGGCAAGGCAGGTGTTCCTACCGAACTTACCCTGAATAGTACGCCTTCAGCTGCAGGTGCTCGTAAAGTGGTTATCAACCCCATTGCAAACGAATATCCGTTGTATCATTATAACTGGATACAGAATAACATCCGTAAAGTGGATGAGGCTTCTAACGGAAAGATCGGATATATTTATATCCCGGACATGGGCCCGGAAGGATTGAACGAGTTTTCCCGCTATTTCTATCCTCAGCTGGATAAAGAGGGCTTGATTATCGACGACCGTGCCAATGGGGGTGGAAATGTTTCGCCTATGATTCTGGAACGTTTGTCGAGAGAAGCCTACCGCGCAACCATGCGTCGTGGTTCCACCCGTATCGGAACTGTGCCAGATGCCGTGCAGATCGGCCCGAAGGTTTGTCTTATCAATAAATATTCGGCTTCGGACGGCGATTTGTTCCCTTGGGGTTTCCGTGCGTTGGGATTGGGTAAGCTAATCGGTACACGTACCTGGGGTGGCATTGTGGGAATCAGCGGATCACTGCCGTTTATCGATGGCAGCGATATGCGCGTGCCTTTCTTTACAAGCTACGATCCTAAAACCGGTCAGTGGATTATCGAGAATCACGGCGTTGATCCGGATATCCTGATTGATAATGATCCGGCCAAGGAATGGGCAGGCGAAGACGAGCAGCTGAATCGTGCCATCGAAGAGGTAAAAGCTCAGTTGAAAGACCGCAAACCATTGCCTCCGGTTCCTGCTCCAAGAGATTTCAGCAAGTAATCGGGATATAGAAACAAAGAAGCCCTTCACCTGCAGACCGCATTTAACAAGCGGTTGCCCGGTGAAGGGCTTCTTCTTTATATAAGGTGTCTATTCAAACAGATTCCGAAGCAACCGATCCAGTTCGTAGGTCATTATTTTGCCATCACACGAATAGTTGTTCACGAATAAAGTTACACAATAACGTTTGCCATCTTTGTCCACATAGCCGGCATATCCCTTAACCCGACTCATACTTCCGCTTTTAAGCCGGATATTTCCTTCCAACGAATAGCCTTTCATGAAATTCCGGACACTTCCCTCTATCCCCGTACGTGGCAAAGAGTTGTAAAAGGTCTGCGATGAAGAGGCATCCGTGGCCATATAAAGCAGGATGTCTGCCAGAAAACGGGCCGAAAGCTTATCGCTGGATGAGAGTCCGCTTCCATCAAACATCCAAAGCGGGTAGGTGTCTATACCCTTTGCATCCCAGAATTGCTTGACCCGTTTGATTCCCTTCCCGAAAGAGGAGATTACTTCGCCTGTTTCCGGAGTATAGGAGTGTCCGATTGTTTTAAGTAAAGCATCAGCATACAGATTCTGACTCACTTCGTTGGTAATACGTACTATTTCGCTAACGGGTGGAGAGTAGGTGGTAACTAAGTTTACTCTTTTGGCTGAGGTGGACTGTTGGTTTTCGTCCAGTAGTCTGAAGCAGGAAGGCTGACCGCCAACCTGGATTCCTTTGCCTTTTAAAAAGCGACTGAAATAGTCGGCCAAGAAGTAGGGGGGATCGGGGATATCTCCCTTCATGGTATATAACGGCCGGTTGGCAGGCACCACGCCGTACAGGTAGCGGTCTGCGGCAAAGGGCGCTCCCAGGGTATAGGAACTGTCGGTTGCAACGGCTCCGGCAACCAGGTAATTGTGAAAACGCAACCCGCTCATGTCGGGTTCCGAGTGCTTGATAACCGGCTTTGTGCCCACTGCTCCGGTTTGGACAAACACCTTGTACTGATTGTCGAAGACCGAAAGACCGTAACTGCCGGCACCGAAATAACTACCCAAATCTTCTCCCACCCATTTGATGGAGACACCTTCGGTATCAAAACAACGCTCGTCGGCAATCACAGATCCTTCAATGGATCGTATTCCTGCCGCTTTGATTCCCTGCAGCCAATCATTCAGAAACTCAGTGTTGTTATCCTTTACAAAACGGGATCCCAACGTAGGATCGCCACTTCCCTCAATGTAAAGATTGCCATGAAGCACTCCATCCTTTATATGTCCATCGTAAGTCAGCGAAGTGGCAAAGCGATAGTCGTTGCCCAGCAATTCGAGCGTAGTGGCTGTTGTTACCGTTTTCATTACAGATGCCGGGATAACCGACAGGTCGGGCGAAACGGAATATTTTGCCTTATCACTTCCAACCTCCTGGATAACAAGCGAGAAAGAGGCGCCTTTCATGTAGGGCATTTTGAGTAAACGCTTAACAGGCTGAGGCGTTTGAGCCAGGATTGCCAGCGTAAAACAGCATAATATAGCCGGAAATAATATTTTTTTAGTCATCCTTATAAGGTTAATTTCTTTATTCTATCTTTGTAGAAAGCAAAGATAAAAACTTTTGGAATGAATCCGTTGTTCGATAAGCCATTTACATTCGACCGTGTATCCAGGATTGTATTCAGTGTCCTGATGATAGGAGGGTTGATTTATTTGTTGGCAGTGCTGAAAAATGCCCTGTTACCTTTCCTGATTGCCTGGCTGATGGCCTATATGATGCAGCCTTTCGTCCGTTTTTTTCAGTATAAATTGAAATTTAAAAGCCGGGTTCTCTCAATTACAGCCGTTTTAGTATCGTTGGCAGGGTTACTGATTTTACTTTATCAACTGGTGGTTCCTTCCATAATAGATGAAATCCAGGGTACATTCCAATTGCTTCAAACGCACCAGGGTAACCCGGAAAATATTCCGCTGATACCCGAATCCTGGAGAATCTACATCGTCAATCAGATGGATCTGCTGCATTTAAGCGAATTGGTAAGTCGGGAGAACCTGCTGAATACCCTGAAACAAATTGCTCCCAGGATGTGGACGCTTTTGTCCAGTACCTTCTCCTTACTGTTTAGCGTCACCATCCTGTTTGTTGTAATGCTGTATTTCATTTTTATCCTGTTGGACTATGAGAAGATTGCCGAAGGATGGATTAAGCTGATTCCTGAAAGGTATCGCCCCTTTGCACAAGGTCTGGCTGAAGATGTGGAGGTGAGCATGAACCGATATTTCCGTGGACAGGCACTGATTGCGTTATGTGTAGGTGTGCTGTTTGCTATTGGTTTTAAAATTATAGATTTCCCGCTGGCTGTTTCATTGGGCCTTTTTATCGGATTTTTGAATCTGATACCTTACCTGCAAACTCTGGGATTAATTCCCATGTTGCTTCTTAGTCTCTTAAAGGCCGCCGAAACTGGCGGTAGTTTCTGGCTTATTTTTGGATCGGCATTGTTGGTTTTGTGTGTTGTTCAGGGAATACAGGATCTGTTTCTCACTCCTAAAATAATGGGAAAGGCTATGGGACTCAATCCTGCCATCATTTTATTATCTCTTTCCATATGGGGAACCCTTTTAGGGTTCGTAGGACTTATTGTTGCACTACCTTTAACAACACTTTCCTTATCTTACTATAAACGTTTTATCTTGATGGAACAGAGTAAGATAGAGTCGGATAAAACCAGACGACAGCTGAAGCGGGAAAAAATAAGTGGCGATCAATAGCAAAAAAGTTGCTTCAATGCTTGCATATATGAAAATAAACCGTACCTTTGCACCCGCATTACAGAAGTAACGCATAGGATGATTCGCTAGCTCAGCAGGTAGAGCACATCCCTTTTAAGGATGGGGTCCTGGGTTCGAGCCCCAGGCGGATCACCAGGTAAAAAAGAGTATTCCGAAAGGATACTCTTTTTTTCGTTTAAAGCGTTTCAGCTTAACTTGAATTGCTTCATGAATTCCTCTTTACGTAGTCCGGACTTAATGGCGGGCGAGTATAACATTTTAATCACCATCTTTTCCTGTTCCGAAATGTAGAATTGAGCCGTGCAACTGTCGGATTCTTCGAAAGACCTGAATATATAGGGCTTTTGCGGGGTATTGGAATTGATATTTGTATAAAATGGATATTGCTTGGTTGGCTCATCTAAGCCGAGGGCATGTTCAAATTCCTTGAAAATGTGTTTTGCCCCGTTATAGTGGTGCGTATCGTATATTTCGGAATACGTATTACTCCATGAAAGTGTTTCAAAGAGGTTTGAGTTCTCACAGCCACTTGATCTCCTATACTTTCCCGATGTTTGCTTATTCCGGGTTACAACCAAATTTCCGTTCTTCTCCACCCTGTATATTTTAATTGGATGAACCAGAGGTGCTAGAATGGCAATAATAGAGTCCACCTCATGTATGGATGCATCATTCAGGTATTCTTTGTTCTTTATAACTACCCTGATGTCTTCATCATACTTTCGTATTCTCTCATTTGGAAATGCGAAATCGGCAAACAAAAGAAGTTCTTCTTTGGTATATTCCTTTTCTTTTTGGAAGGCATCTGCATCGACGGTAATGAAATTGCACTGAAGCAGTCCGACAACTAAAAAAATAAATACGGCAACCGGAATCATTGCCAGGAGTGTGGCTTTACTATTGCTCATAGTTTGTATAAGATTAAAATTTAAGATCTAACTATGCAAACCTAATCATAATTAATTGATTGCAAAAGGATAAAATGGTTAAATTAATATAATAACTAAACAAGAGATTTATTTCAGGCCTTCGGTAACTAATCCGAAGGCCTGATTGGCTTTGGGAAGTTCACTTATAAATCTATAAGAGGCAGCTCCATTATTTTTGTTTCAGGAAAGAAATCCTTGATATATTGATGAATGAAGGTTTTAGTATCTTCCCGTATAATGGGATCTCCGTCCCTGTCTTCGTACAGATTATATATCAGCGTATGCAATTGAATGTTTCGCTTTTGAACAGCTTCGAGGCTCAATAATATATGATTTATACTCCCTAAACGGCCCGAAACTACAAAAATCAATGGATACTGATTGTCTTGAATATAGTCTATTGTAAGATATTTTCGGGTGAGCGGAACCATCAATCCCCCGGCTCCTTCAAGGAGAACCGCGTCAAAACGTTCACTCAACTGCTGGGTGGCATGCTTAATTTTATTAAAATTAATAGCCCGTTTATCTATTTCCGATGCCAGATGAGGCGAGCAAGGATAGGTGAATACCTCAGGCATTGTTAATCTTTCATCGTCTTCCGGCAGCCATCCGCACCCCATAATGTGCCGGTGCAGCTTAATATCTTCCGAAACGTGACTGTTGCCGGTCTGAATCATTTTTTGAGTGATTGTTCTGATTCCCTTAGCATTCCATTCTCTGGCCAAATATCCGGTAGCATAGCTTTTTCCTATATTGGTATCCATACCGCTAATAAAATATACCTTATTTTCCATCGTCTTTCTTTTTTAAAATGATATAAACAGGATGATAGGTTAAGGTTATTCCGCCTTCTTCTGACTGATATAGTTTTTCATATTGGTTTGAAAAATGAGATAACTTAGCCTTGGTCCATCTTTGTTTACTTATTCCTGTAACTCCTGTTGCTTTAAGGTGGCGCAATACTTCCACCGGGGTTTTAAATGTCAATTTCTGCAACTCCTCATGTGAATATATCACATCAAAGGAGTCTGATAAAGAGAGCCGGAGATTATCCAGCGTTGGATAACGCAGAGATATCCCCGTCAACGTACTCACCTCTCTTAAATTTTGAGGGCCAAAAGTGCTGATTGCCAGATATCCCTTTTCATTGAGCAAAGCTTGGCAGTTACGTATAAAATTCACGGGGTTTTCAAACCATTGAATGGCCGAACAGGAAACTATCAGGTCCAGTTTGTCGGGTAAACGGATAGATTCGGCATCCCCTTCCAAAAAATAGATACTTTCAGAAAGTAAGTCGGATAAAGAATGTTTATGATCAGAGCATAAATCGTTCAGATATACTTTCTGTGGTTTGCAGTTGTTTAAAAACAAGCGGCTGAACATTCCGCTACCGCATCCAACCTCAAGCATACGTTCAACCTTATTGATGTCGATGAACCTGTTGACCAGGTATGCCAAGTGTTTTGCAATTTTAGATTGTATAACAGCTTCGGTGTCGTATGTAGGTCTTGCTTTTGAAAACCTGTTCATTATTAATGTCTTGTCCATAAACTATCCTCCCCCTGAATACATAATGTAAAAAATGAAGCATCGTAATGCGGCATCTCACGCAATTCAAAATTATGACCTGCCCAGGCATTCATCTGGTTTTTAAAAGGAAAAATCAAATCCTGATGTCCGATAATTATCTTATCCCATGTAAAGGATAGCTTTTTTTCTGCAGAACGGTCTATCTCCCGGTTTAATGTAGTCAGCTCTTCTTTCAAACTTTCAATGCTCCGGTCTGCCGTTCTGCTTGAATACAGTTCTGCCTGCTGCGATGAGGCACACATCCGTTTTCGGAAACGTGACAGGGTATTTGCCGAGAATTGATTTAAGGTCCCCTCAAAGATTGCTTTGGGAATGCCGTTGCAATCGTCTTTGGGTGACAGGGTACCATTGATCGCCATCTTCATTTCCCAGTTGAACGGCTTGTCAAGGAATGTTTTTGCAGCCACCCAAACGCCCATCGACCATGCCATCAGACGGATGCTTTGGTAATTCGCCAGGACTGAAAAGTCGAAATCCATCGAAGAATAATCATAACAAAGCATGTAGTCGTATCCGGATGGGACCCTTTCTGCAAAAAGATTTTCATCGCACCCCCATCCTGCAAAGAAAAGCAGTAACCCCGGACGATTCTCATTCACTATAAATTGTTGTTTCATCTCTATAAGTTCTGTATTAATTGATTTAGTTCGGCGGATGTGATGCCGGCTGTAAGTGATATTCGTAGTCTGGAGGTTCCCTCGGGAACCGTAGGAGGACGTACCGGAAGCATATAAAACCCTTTTCGTTGCATCTCTCCGGCTTTCAGGATGGTTTCTTTACTGTCTCCTATAACGACAGGCAGTATATGACTGCTGGATGTAGAGGTGAACCCTTTTTCCTCCAGGGCCTCTTTTACTTTTTGAGACGATTTACGGAGCCACATACGTTCCTCTTTCATATTTATCATCTGGTTTAATACAAAGAAACTCCATTCCAATTGAATGGGCGGGAGGGCCGTTGTGAAGATGAATGTCCGCATCCGGTTGATCAAATAATCGCGGAATATTTTGCTGCAGACAACAAATCCCCCCATAGAAGCAAATGCTTTACCAAATGTCCCGCAAAGGAGGTCTATTTCTGGTATACAATCTTCCTCTTCGGCAATTCCCAGGCCGTTTAAACCCCTAACGCCCACAGCATGTGCTTCGTCTACATAAAGAAAGGTGTTCGGATATTTTTTCTTGAGCTGAACCAGTAACGGAAGAGGGGAAACATCTCCATCCATACTGAAGATGCTTTCGGTAACAATAATCATACTTCTAAAGCCGGCATGATGCTTATCCAGTAATTCTTCCAGTTGCCGGTAGTCCTGATGCCGGTAGCGGATACACTGAGCTGACGATATTCTTATTCCGTCAATTATACTGGCATGAACTAATTTATCTGCAAGGATAAGGGTATTCTTATCCGCGATTGCCGGAAGTATTCCCATATTCATATGGTACCCGCTGCTAAAAACCAGGGCACTTTCTTTCTTATACAAATCGGTCAGCAAATGCTCCACTTTTTGATAAACAGGATAATTGCCGGTCAATAATCTTGACGACGACGACGAGAATATTGCTTTGTCAATGTCTAGATTCGATAAAAAGTCTTGTCTCATCTTCTGATCGGACGCAATTCCTAAGTAATCATTGGATGAAAGATTCAGCATTTTCTTTTCATCCAGATGAATCCATTTGCCATCTAATTCAATGCCGGGTAACCCTCGTAAGTTTCCTGTTTGTTCCAATTGAATCAGCTCCTGTTTGCAGGCTGTTTCTTTATCTGTATAATTCATACTATTTCTTTTACAATTTTAATTAAGGATGTAGTGAGTTTATGTAATTCGTCTTTGCTTATTATGTACGGAGGCATAATGTAGACCAGACATCCAAAGGGGCGCACCCAAATGCCTTCATCTACAAAGCGCTGTTGCATCCAGGCCATATCTACGGGCTTACGGGTCTCAATGACCCCGATAGCCCCCAGCACCCTTACATCTTTAACCTGAGGCAACAACAATGCCGGAGACAATTCATCTCTCATTTGATTTTCAATCGTCCGCACTTTCTCTTCCCATCCTGACGAGAGTAATAGTTCGATAGATTTTATAGCTACCGAACATGCCAATGGATTTCCCATAAAGGTGGGGCCATGCATAAATACTCCGGGCGTTCCATTTGAAATACATTCCGCCACCTCATTGGTGGTGAGAACTGCCGATAGAGTCATATACCCTCCTGTCAGCGCTTTGCCTACACAAAGAATGTCAGGTTCAATTGCCGCATGCTCACAGGCAAACAATTTTCCTGTACGTCCAAAACCAGTTGCAATCTCATCTGCAATCAACAGTAAATCGTATTCTTTACATAATCTGTAAGCCTCTTTCAAATACTCCGGATGGTAAAACCGCATGCCTCCTGCTCCCTGTACGATGGGTTCTAAGATTAATCCGGCCAGCTCCCGATGCCTTTCTTTAATTAAATTCTGCAGAGGTTCGATATCCTTCGGATCCCATACGTCGGAAAATCTGCATTGAGGAGATGGCGCAAAATACCGGATTGGCAACGAAGAACCAAATAATCCATGCATACCTGTTTCCGGATCACAAACCGACATGGCATTCCATGTGTCTCCATGGTATCCGGAGCGTATTGTAACAAAGTTATTTTTTGTTGGAAAGCCTTTTGCATACTGATACTGAACAGCCATTTTCAAAGCAACTTCAACGGCCACAGAGCCGCTGTCTGCATAAAAAATCTTTTGAAGATTAGGGGGAACTATCTGTAATAACAGTTTCCCCAGATCGATTGCCGGACGGTGCGTTAACCCTCCGAACATCACATGAGACATATTACGAATCTGATCTTCAGCCGCTTTATTTAATAACGGGTGGTTGTAGCCGTGAATCATACACCACCAGGAAGACATCCCTTCAATTAGTTTCTGTCCGTTGTCCAACGTTATGGTACACCCTTCGGCTTTTCTTACTAAGAAGGTAGGCAAAGGATTGGTTGCGGAAGTATAGGGGTGCCACAAATGTTCGCGGTCAAATGTATTGTAATTATTAGTCGTAACGTCAGAGTACATAGCCAGCTTCTTTAAATCGTTGTTTGTCTTCATCAATATTCGAACCAACAGTGGTTAACAAGTCTCCCACAATTGCGGCATTTGCACCCACATACAATGCTTTGTTTAGAGCATCGGCTGAAAGCCGGGCCCGTCCTCCCGCCAATCTCAGGTAAACGGTTGGATGTATAAGTCTGAATAAAGCAACGGTGCGTACCAACTCTTCTTCCTTTAGTAGCGGAGTCTTCTCCAGAGGTGTATTGGGTACGGGATGTAATAGATTTATGGGAATTGATTGTACCTCCAACTCCCTTAGTTTGAATGCAAGTTCAATGCGTTGGGCTTCGGTTTCTCCCATCCCGATGATGCCGCCGGAACAAATATCCATACCTAAACGCTTGGCTGTAAGTAGAGTGCCTATTTTTTGTTGCTGTGTATGGGTGGTACATAATTTCCCAAACATGGAAGGGGCTGTTTCCAGGTTGCAATGATAGCGTGTAACACCTGCCTCCTGAAGTTGTTTTAGTTGCGATTCGGACGCAAGTCCCAACGAGGCACACACTTTCATCCCGCAATTAGCTTGCAGCTTGCTTATATGCTTACAAAGTGCGTCCAGGTCTTTTCTTGCCGGTCCACACCCGCTTGCCACCAAGGAAATACGGGCAATGCCTTTTTCCTCGTTGTGCCTGGCCTGGTTGAGAATTGTTTCCTGATCTACCAACCCATAGATTTCTGTATCGGTTGGGTAGTGTCCGGATTGAGCGCACCATTTACAGTCCTCGCTGCAATGTCCGGATTTTACATTTACAATGGAACATAAATCGAACTGCCTGGATGCAAATTTTATAGTCACCTTATGTGCCATTTCATACAACTCATCCGATGTGAGATGTTTAGCGATATAGGTTACCTCTTCAACACTTAAAGATATTCCCTGTTCGATTTTTTGTTCTAGGTCATCCATCCTCATAATTCTTTAATTTTTAGTGATACAAAAAAACCGTATCAAAATAGAACCCAGTTCTAAAATGATACGGTTTGAATATTTAAGATTGTAATTTCCGGTTATAGCATGTGCATTAGCAGCTGTTTCTGATATTAAAACAGCTGTTAAAGCAAAAAGAGTGTCAGGTAAAAGATACGAAAGCGGAGGGTCCGGATAGGAGGCATCATTTTCTGCAGTCTCCTCCTGCGTAATAAAAATAAAAAATTGTTTACCCTTTTTCTCTTTGGAAAGAGAAGCTTCAGTAATACTTTTTCCAACCCGCGAGATAAGGACCTGTTTATGCAGACTTGCAAAAACGGCATACGACTTTCGGCTCCATCTGCGAAACCAAACCTTCGATTCACTATGTCGTATCCTGATCTTCATACGTGCAAAAGTATATAAAAATCTGATACTACATTTTTTTAAACGATAGTCCGGTTCATAATCCCACCGGATTTCTTTTCATAAAAGGATGTATTCTGTGATGTTATATCGGTCTAAGACACTCTTTAACAGACTGGTTCGTGCCGTAAAGGTCACATCCCGGTGGCTGTCTATTAATGTGCGTAATAAAAAATCAAAACCCAACCCTTTTAGTTCAAGTCCGCCTACCTCATCAATCCAGACTGCCTTTTCGGAAGGGGAACCTAAAATATAATCTTCGCCTTTTTTAAAAGCCTCTTTCCAAAAGGCAAACCGGCCTTGCATGTAATAATCTCCATGGCTTGCAACGGACTCTTTCAGACATATAAAAGGAATTTCATCCATGATCGGCAGCAGAACCAGGTTGTAGCCTGCTATAGTTTGGTCGGGGGCATACAACTTTTTAGCATACAACCCCACTTCCCGGTTCCTCTGGGAGTATAAATTCAGGAATCGTGTACTTTTCCCACTGTGGATGTCACCTGTTATAATATGTACCATCTCAAGCTACTGTGAATTAAATGTATAAGAAAGGGAGGCATAGAATAAACGTCCTTCCATCGGATATCCTTCCGAAAGATAGTAAAGTTTATCGAACAGATTCTTTACACCCAGCTTAGCTTCGATGCGATTGAACCGTTTACCGATGCTGGAATGAAAAAGAGCATAACCGGGAATAGACAGGTTGCCGTTGCTGCTTACCGTGGTGCTGGTTACGGCAGTCATATGGGCTATCAGAACCAACCGGTGCCAAAGAGATACCTCCAGCATGGCATTCCATTTATGATCCGGAACTCCGGTGAAGCTGACTTTTGTGTCGCTCTTGTTCGTCCGGTTTATAAACGTATAATTTGCCTCGGCCTTTATCCAATTATAGTGGTAAGACAGTCCCGCTTCCACGCCCCGGTGATGAGCTCTCCCTTTGTTCTGGAGCTGCCAGATAAGCGGATCACTCTCAACCACACCCGTAATTTCCTGGATCGTATTGCTCAGAAACATATAATAGGCACTGGCATACCACCGGAGGTTGTTGTAGTTCCCGTTGTAGGTGATGTCAAAGTTGAACGAACGCTCTGTCTTCAAATCCGGATTCGGAATCGCCCTTCCCCGTTTGTAGGAATAGCGGTCTTTCAACGAAGCGAAACGGGCATTCCTCGAAAAGGAAAACCGAAACGAATGGTTGCTGTTGTGCTTGTAGTCCACGGCGAACTGGTAATTGATATCCTGATCGGATGAGGTGGGATAGCTAACAATCCCATAGCTTTTGGATCCGGGCAGGGGTTCATACATTTCGGCCTTATTCCCTTTATGATAAAAGAATCCGGCTCCAGCCAGGAAAGATAATCGGCTGCTCGCTTCCCATGTATCTTCCAGTGCTACAGAAGCTGTATATTCATCCTGCGTCGCTACCGGATCAAGGTCGTCATGACTCCTGTGAACATCCCTTTTATAATTTGTCCCTAATTTCAGGGTATGGTTCTGTATTCCATCCCATGCCAGAATAAACCGGGCACCAGCCGAGTAGTCATCATAATAGCTGTTGAAGGCCGATTTACTCTGCTGACTGTTATACTCTTTGTTGTCGTACGCCTTCAGCAAGTTATAATACCGATCGTAGAACAGCCTGCTTTCAAAACTCCAGTCCGGATGGATGGCCGTTCTTGAAAAGAAATGGATCTGCTCTTTATCCCAGTCCTTATATCTCCAGAACCGGGGCATTCCGTTCGTACCTAAATAAGGAGGCACATATTTGTCGGCGGTTATCCGGCTGTAACCAACCATGTATTCGTCACCATCCTTCGGCGTAAAACCGAATTTGCCATTAAACTGATAGTCGGTGGTGCGGGAGTGATGCCGTATATCACCTTCCTGCAGGCCTGTTACGGGTGTATAGCCGGAAGGCAGCCTGAAATCATTTCTATGCAGCCAACTTCCGTCCAGCTGCACATACCATTTGTCGTGCCTGCTTCCCAGACTTGCGGCCGTATTCCACAACGTGCTGGCCTTCACCCCAAACTCGAACCTCTTTGCCGGAGCTGTACTGATTATATTGACGGCGCCACCCATGGTGTTGCCTCCCAGAAGAAGCGACGAAATCCCTTTGGACACCTGTATCTTTGAGATGGAGGAGGTCTGAATACGGCCCAGGTCGATCAACCCGTCAAAAGGAACCGAAACCGGAATCCCATCCATAAAGACCGGAATACGGGTCTGGTCGAATCCTCTCAGAAAGAGCAGGCTCTCTCCACGGGATGAGGCTTCCGACAGGGTTATCCCCGGAATCCATTCCAGCGCCTGACTTACCCTCGGTAAATCCATCCGGTCCATTTTAAGAGCCGAGATCTCGGACCCTGTGGAAACCGGAAGTTTTTCCAGGATGATGACTTCTCCTAATGTAGTGTATCTAATACTATCGTTTTCAACGGAATCAGCCAGGATCCTGCAACTAAACAGGATCGTCATCAGCAGTATCTTACCTATTCTTCCTGTTCTTCCTGTCATTTTCTGAAATGGTCTATAGCATACTGAACAGGAACCATAATCATATGCATCAGTTTGGTAAATGGGAAGATTATAAATATGAGAAAGCCGTTTACGATATGTAGTTTATAAATCAGATCGGCATCGGCAATATACTTCCATGAATCGGGCTCGAAAATAAAGATACCCTGTGCCCAGTATTCCATGGCCATATAATCTTCCAGCGAGGATTGGGTGGTGATATAGGTACACCATAGGCCCAGTGAGATCTGTACCAACAACAAAACCACGATAACGTAATCCTGAATTTTGCTTGTGGCCCAGACTCTTTTGTTGCTGAACCGCCTCACCACAAGCAGGGTGATGCCCACCAGGGCAGCTGCTCCGGAAATACTTCCCATCAGGATTGCCAGCAACCGCTTTGTTTCATTAGTCATAAACCAGTTGTAAAGCCATTCGGGGGTGAGCAGTCCCAGGATATGTCCCAGTAAAACCAGCAAGATCGCGTAATGAAACAGCGTGCTGCCCCACCGGAGACTCTTATCATTGCTTATAAATTGCGACGAACTTGCCTGTATGGTGTTGTTTCTACGAATGGTCCGGTAGATAAGTCCCGTCGCCAAAACCGTCAGCGCAACATAGGGCAAATACCCTAAAAAGAAATTGTTCAGGTATTCGGCAGCTATCATACTTCAATCCCTTTCTTTTGTTTAATATCATATTTATCTTCATTACACAATGAACACAGCAGTTCAAGCAAATAGGAATAAGGCGTCTCCTTCTTTTGCAAAGCTTTATGCATGTTCTCCAGTATATGAGAAACCTCCTTAAGTAATTTCAGGCTCTCTTCTTCGTTTTGAAGAAGAGAAAGATACTCAAGAAAAAGAGGCAGATAGTCCGGCAACTCGTCGGAACAAGGCATAAATCCGGCTTTGTTATACATTTCTGTCAGGTCCACCATGGCTTGTCCCCTTTCCCTCGAATCGCCGTAAACGTGGTCGAACAGGTACAAATTGGTGGAAGAGGAGAAATCGAACTGCTGAACATACAGCATCTGCCAGTCGGACAACGTAATAGACTGTATCGGACCGAGGAACTGGCCGAGCAAATTACATTGCGTTTTGTCCAGCACGCTCTCTTCTTCAACAACAGCTTTTATTCCGGATAGATTCTCTTTCACGTCTTCATTGGGATAATCCAGCAACAGAGACAATATTTTATATATATTTTGCATAGCGCTATTATTTAGATGAAACCTTATCTGCCACCGAATAAATTGCGACCCTCATCGGTCTTACCCGGATAATCGTATCCCAATCCGGCACGAAGATTGGCAAAGTCGGCATCCTCCGAATGAGTGGGTGCCGTGGGAATAACAAACCGGTCTTTATAGTTTGCAATCGCCAGGTAGCGATACATCGCTTCGTAATCCGATCTGTCCAATCCCAATGCCGCTTCGATGGACGGGTTTTCATTTTTTTCAACCGTAACCTCGCGCATATACTGCCTCATGGCCAACAACTTTGCCAACGCCTTCCGGATAGGCTCCTCGTCGCCGGCAGTCATCATCTTGGCCAGGTAATCTACAGGGATGCGCATGTCATTTACTGCCCCGAAGAAATCTGCGGTAACCTCTTTCTGCTGTAAAACAGGCGACATGGGCGGAATGTACCACACCATAGGCATGGTACGGTATTCGGGATGTAACGGAAAGGCCACCTTCCAGCGTTTCATCATCTTATAAACCGGCGAATCCTGCGCAGCTTTGATAACCTGATACGAGATACCCTGCTCTCCGGCCAGTTTAACAACCGCCGGATCGTTGGGGTCAAGGATCAGTTCCAGCTGCTTCTCGTACAATTGCCGGTCGTTTTCCGTAGCCGCATACTCTTTGATCGAGTCCGCATCGTAAAACAGCACACCTATGTAGCGGATACGGCCTACGCAAGATTCGGAACACACGGTGGGCTTCCCGTTCTCGATCAGCGGATAACAAAAAGTACACTTCTCCGATTTCTTCCTTTCCCAGTTGAAATAGACCTTCTTATAGGGACATGCACTCACACATTCGCGCCACCCGCGGCATTTGTCCTGGTTGATAAGTACAATCCCGTCCTCTTCCCGCTTATATATGGCACCCGAAGGGCACGAGGCGGCACAGGCCGGATTCAGACAATGCTCGCATAGCCGGGGCACATAAAACATGAAGGACTTCTCGAATTCCTCGTATCCTTTGGTGTCGAGCTCTTTCAGGTTGGGATCTTTCTTCCGCTCTTCAAACTTTCCGCCCAGATTATCTTCCCAATTGGGACCGTATTCAATTTTTTCCATCCGCTTACCGGTAATCAGAGAGTAGGGGCGGGCGCTGGGTGCCGTACGAAAACGTTTGGTACCCGTAAGTTTGGAAAAGTCGAATGTATATGGCTCGTAGTAATCCTTTATTTCGGGCATATGCGGATTCGCAAAAATAGACGAAAGGATGCTCATGTTGCTTCCCTGCAGCAGTTCGAGCCTCTTCTTCCGCATCGTCCAGCCTCCTTTATAACGTTCCTGGTTTTCCCATTCCACCGGATAACCCGGACCCGGCTTGGTTTCCACGTTGTTAAACCAGACATATTCCATCCCTTTACGGCTTGTCCATACGTTTTTGCATGTAACCGAACAAGTGTGACAGCCGATGCACTTGTCCAGACTCAATACCATGGCGATTTGTGCTTGTATTTTCATTTTGCAGACTCCTTTCTATCGTTACTATCCTCGTCTCCCCAAAGTACGGATGCACATTTGCGGATTATCACAAACTCATCCCGGTTTGCACCGATTGTTCCGTAGTAATTAAGACCATACGATAATTGGGCATATCCGCCAATCATATGCGTAGGTTTGAGACATAGGCGGGAGATGGAATTATGAATTCCACCCCTGTTCCCTGTAATATTGCTGAGCGGTACATTGACGGTCCTTTCCTGGTTGTGGTACATAATAAGCGCCCCTTCCGGAATCCGCTGCGAAACGATTGCCCGGCAGCTTGCCGTACCGTTGTCGTTAAATACCTCTACCCAGTCGTTGTCCTGAATGTCGATCTTTGCCGCATCCGCTTCGCTGATCCAGATTACGGGTCCCCCTCTTCCCAGGGTGAGCATCAACAGGTTGTCGCTCCACGACGAATGGATGGTCCATTTGTTGTGCGGAGTGATCAGATTCAGCGTAAGGGTGTTGTCCGTAATGTGCAACCTCTCTTTCACGTTGTTGATCTCCTGTTTGGACAAGGGCGGTTTATAGCACACCAGTCCCTCGCCGAAGGCCCGCATCCAGGGATGATCCTGATAGATGGATTGCCTGCCGGTCACTGTGCGCCAGGGGATAAGTTCGTGCACATTGGTGTAGTTGGAGGTATAATTCACCTCGTGCGATTCGATACCGCTCCAGATAGGAGAGTTAAGCACCCGCCGGGGCTGCTGTACCAGATCGTCGTACCGGATCTGTGTATCTCCCCCCTCCTCGGTAAGGTGTTTCAAGTCAAGTCCGGTTGGTTTCTCCAACGCTTTCCAGGCCTTGCGCGAGGTTACTCCGTTGCTTTCAGGCGCAAGGGTGAGGATGGTTTCTATGGCCTGCAGGTCGGATTCCATGGCCGGCATGCCGTGGGTGCTTCCTTCGCACTGGATGGTTCCGTTGAGGTGTTTCAGGAATTCGTATTCCTCGTCCGACCTCCACGTAATGCCTTTGCCCGTAATACCGGCCTGTTTCAATAAAGGTCCCAACGAAGTGAAACGCTTGTATGTATTTGGATAGTCGCGTTCCACAACAATGAGTTTCCCCATGTTTCTGCCCGGTTCCGGACGATTGCCGCTCTCTTTCCAGTCATCCACAAACAGCGGCTCCGAGATTTCTCCGGGCGAATCGTGCATTAACGGCTGCATGATTACATCTTTCTCCACACCCAGATGTCCTTTACAGAGCTCGGAGAATTTGGCGGAGATACCTTTGAATATTTCCCAATCGGTACGCGATTCCCAGACCGGATCCACTGCTTTGGAGAAGGGATGCAGGAAGGGATGCATATCGGTGCTGCTTATATCGTTCTTCTCATACCAGGTGGCGGCGGGCAGTACGATATCCGAATGCAGCGACGAGGTGGTCATCCTGTAATCGATGGTAACCACCAGATCCAGCTTGCCTTTGGCTCCCTCATCGTGCCATTTCTGGTACAAGGGAAGCGGTTCGTCCATCTCCTTCAACTCTTTTCCGAACACACTGTTCTGTGCACCCAGCAGATGCTTCATGAAATACTCCACCCCTTTGGCGCTGCTGCCTATAAGGTTGGCACGCCAGATAAAGAGATTCTTCGGACAGTTTTTGGTATCGTCCAGGTCTTCGGAGGCCAGGTTGAGTTCTCCGCTATGCAGTTTGCTTGTAACATAACTTGGTACATCCATCTGATTGGCGGCTGCCTCCTTACATAATTGCAGCGGATTACGATCAAATTCAGGCGAAGCCGGCAACCATCCCATACGCTGCGACTTTATATTGCAATCCAGCAGGGTAAGTTTACTCCATTCATCCTTCTTGTACAAAGGAGAAACCAGACTGTCCACCTTTACCTTCTCGTAGCGCCACTGGTCGCTATGCATGTAAAAATAGCTGGTGGTGTTCATATGCCGGGGCGGCCGTACCCAGTCCGACGCAAAGGCCAGCGTAGCCCAACCCGACTGCGGACGAACCTTTTCCTGTCCCACATAGTGTGCCCATCCGCCACCCGACTGACCGATGGTTCCGCAAAGAATAAGCAGATTCATGGCAGCCCGGTAGGTCATATCCGTATTGTACCATTGATTTACGCCGGCACCGATTATAATCATGCTCTTTCCCTCCGTCTTCGCAGCGGTTTCTGCAAACTGCCGTGCAATGGTTATCACACTTTCGGCGGCAACGCCGGTTATCTGTTCCTGCCATTTGGGCGTGTAGGGAATATTATCGTTGTAACTGCGGGCTGTCTGCGGATCGTCCAATCCCCTTTCGACTCCGTAATGAGCCAGCATGATGTCGTAAACGGTGGCGCAAAGCACTTCTCCTTCCTCCGTCCGGCACTTTATAACAGGAACGTTGCGTACCTGCACTTCGGTATGGTCTGATGTGTTGAAGTGCGGATTTTTATACTCCTCCCCCCCGAAATAGGGGAATGAAACCGCTGCCACATCACTCTTTCTATCCATCACACTTAACAGCGGCGTATAGGCCTTACCCGTACGAAGATCCTCGTTACGCAGGTTCCACTTCCCTTCGTTATTCCACCGTGAACCGATACAACCATTGGGAATCACCATTCCGCCGTCTGCCTCGTCCAGCAGGACCGGATACCACTCCGCATTTTGGGTAATCCCTAAATGATCCGGGAAGTCGCTTGCCCGCAACATCATACCGGTACGGTATCCGTTTTCGCATGGCTCCAGCTTTACCAGAAAGGGCAGATCGGAATATTTTTTTACATAAGCGTCGAAATAGGGCGTTGTCTTATCCACAAAGAACTCTTTCAGGATAACATGCCCCATCGCCATTCCCAGGGCCGAGTCGGTTCCCTGTTTCGGGTTCAGCCAGATATCGGCAAACTTGGATGCGTCGCTGTAATCGGAAGAGATGGTCACCACCTTCGTTCCCTTATATCTTACCTGCGTAAGGAAGGGAGAATCGGGCGTTCGCGTAACAGGCACATTAGACCCCCATAGCATGATGAAAGAGGAATTGTACCAGTCGGCACTTTCCGGAACATCCGTCTGCTCACCCCAGGTTTGAGGAGAGGCCGGCGGCAGGTCGCAATAGAAATCGTAGAAGCTTAGCACCGTACCGCCTATGAGGCTCAGATACCGGGTGCCCGAAGCATACGAAACCATCGAAAAAGCAGGAATAGGGGTAAAGCCGACCAGGCGGTCGGGACCAAATTTCTTAATTGTATAGATGTTGGCTGCCGAGATGATCTCCTGAGCCAGATCCCAGTCAAGTCGTAAGAAACCGCCTAAGCCCCGTCTCTCCTTGTATCTTAATGAGGCAGCCGGGTCGTTCATCACAGCTTCCCATGCCAGTACGGGGTCGTGCAGCAACGTCTTCTGCTGCTGGTAGGCCTCCAGCAGTTCATGCCGGATCATCGGGTGCTTTACGCGCCCCGAATTGTAGAGGTACCATGAGTAGCTGGCACCGCGGGGACAGCCACGGGGTTCGTGGTTGGGTAATCCGGGACGGTTTTGCGGATAGTCCGTCTGCTGAATCTCCCAGGTAACAATACCCTTCTTCACAAATATTTTCCATGAACAAGAGCCTGTGCAGTTAACACCGTGTGTAGAACGGACCTCCTTATCGTGTTGCCAGCGGTTCCGATAGAAACTTTCCCAGGCTCTCTGATCGGAAGCAGTCACTTCCGAAAAGAATTTCTTTTTTTGTAAAAGAGACTTTATCATAGGGGTATATTATTTATTTTTATTGCGAACCACCAGTCCGAAATAAAGTATTAACATTACAATCACACTAAACAGGGAGAAAATGAGAAACCCCCGGTAATAACCGGTAGCGCCCATCGTATCTACCACCTTACCAAGTACGGGAGGGATCACAAATCCTCCAAAAGCACCCAATCCGCCTACCCATCCCGATGCACCGCCCACCGATTTGGATACATATACCGGAACCAGTTTCATGATGGCCGCATTGTTCAGTCCGAATGCTACGGCAATAATCAGCGTGCAAAGACCGGAAACTGCCAGATTGCTAGAAAAGGCCATCACTGCCGCCACAGTGCCCAGCAGGGAGATGGCGAAGAGACTTACTTTAAGTCCCCCTATCTTATCGGCCAGGTTTCCGCCCGGAATACGTAACAAGGCAGCCAGGCAGGCGTAGACCGAGGTGAAGAGTCCGGCTTGTGTAACCGAAAGTCCGTGTGCCTTCTGCCAATAGGTAGGCAACCATGCCGTTAAAGCCATGAATCCACCGAATGTAACGAAGTAGGCAATCACCAGAATCCAGGTTTCCGGGATACGGGCGGATAACAGCAGACTCTGTTTCATGTTTCCGGCCGGAAAAAGCTCCTGTCCGGCTTCGATAGCCATTGCTTTACTAGCCTCTTCGCTGTATCCTTGTTTTCTGAACTGAAAATGGTAGGCATTGCAACTCATTATAAAATAGAGGATGGTGCCAGCTATCATAAAGGCAGTCCAGATGTAATAGGCAGACACAAACCCCACGGAGTGCAGTAACAGAGGCAGAACGATGGCGAACACACCCGCCCCCAGGGTACCCAGTCCCCCGAAAATACCCAGAGCAAAGCCCTGTTTGTTTTTAGGAAACCAATAAGATGACTGACCGGCCCCCACCGAAAAGGTGGCCACGCCGCATCCGCTCAGACAGCCGAATACCAATATCAGCCAGTACGTTCCCTGCATGTTGGACGGATAATGAGTCCCCAGCAAGATTGAAAGTCCGGCCAGCCCGATAACCGACAGGATCATCAGCAATAAAAAGGATTTTCTCCCTCCGTTTTCATCAACCGAGGCTCCAAAAGGAATCCGCAGCAACGAACCGGAAAGGGTAGGGATGGCCACTAAAAGGCCCATCATCGATGGAGACAAATCCATTACTTCGTTTAATTTGGTGGCCGACGGGCCGAACAACGAGATGGCTGCCGAACCAAAAAAGAATCCGATGGTGGCCGCAGTCAGTCCCCGGACCGGTGAACCTGATATTTTTGCTGTATTCATGATAGTATTCTATTATATTCCTCCTGGTTATTAATATTTGCAAACAGATGCTGTAACTCATCGGGGATGGGTATAAGACAGGCATTGCCCCGGTCGAATAGCTGTTTCATCCGGAATCTTTTTTCTTTGATGGCCTCTTCTATGTGGGGAAGCAAAGATTTGGAAAGCAGTAGAGGGAACACACCCGGAGTCGATTCACGCTTCCATCCAATGATGGCTTCCCCTCTGCCGACAGCCATCATCTGCATGATAATCTCGTTGGAAATTAAGGGCATGTCGCAGGTAAGAACCAATATCCAGGGAGTGGAGCAGTAGGTAAGCGCTGTAAGGATACCCCCCAGTGGTCCGGAATCCGGTATCACATCCTTCAATACAGGAACGCCCAGCGTTTGGTATTCGGGATAAAAGCCGGCAACGACCACCTCTTTGGTGTAGGGTTGAATTTTACGGACGATGTGTTGCAGAAAATAGCTCTCCCCATACCGGCTGAGGGCCTTGTTGGATCCGAAACGCGAACTTTTGCCTCCGGCCAGCACAACTCCGGTTATATCTTCCGGGTGTAACATGGTTTATAAGATTGAATTTAATACGATGGATAGTGCCAGAAAGGGAACAGCCAGACGGGCGGTCCACCTTGCCAGATGGATGGGCTGACCGGTAGATTCAACGAATTGAGCCGCTCCAAGAAGCATAGCTCCCTGTATAACCGAACGACCTATCCAGAGACTAAGCAGGCCGGTTCCTCCAGATTTGTGGATACCCGGATTTATGGATACATAGGCATCCATAAAAATCTGCCATCCCCTGAATAGCAGGATTGAGACAAATACCATACCAATGGCCAGGGGAATCTTTAGCATCCAGCGGCTGCTCTTCCGTTGGGCATACATACAGAAACCCCAGGTAACCAACCCTTCAATGAAAATGGCGAGAGCAGGATTGGTAACATGAAAAACCGGAACCGCCGGATGCATCACCAAATTAATAAGCTTTACCGTGGCGGCCACAAAGGCTACTTTAACAATGGTTGCCGTTTCGCCGGTTTGCCTGGCTGCCATCATCATACATAGCAACCCGAAGGGATAGAGAAGCAACACCTCTCCCTTGAAATGGATCAAGTGCAACACCCATCCCAGACTGGCTTCCAGAATTCCCCATAACGCTCCCCAGAAAATGATTGTTTTTAGTTTATTCATACTTGTATGTATTATTCGGATATAGGATACACAAATATAGGAATGCCGGTTTCTATAAATATGTGTTCTTTATTACAAAAGCTAATTTTATTTACCAAAAAAGAGTTGGTTTTCAATTAAAATGGGCCTGTATTGTTTTTTTATTTAAGTTTGCACAACAGAGTGTTAAATATGGAGCAGACAGATTTCACCGAAAAGTACGAGGCTTTATTGTTTCAGATTCCTTTATTCAGGGATTTACCCCTGAACATCAAACATTTATTAGTGGATAAGCTGGATTTTACGGTTTATGCCATTAAGAAAAATGATATTGTAGCCAGACAGCATACCCACTGCAAACGGTTGATGGTCTTATTGGAAGGACGGCTGAGGGTGGATAGTATGGATGCGTCTGATAATGAAGTGCTGATCGAGTATATCATTGCTCCGAGGGCATTTGCGACTCCCTATCTTTTTAAACTGGATACAACCCTGCCCGCAACTTTCAAGGCTATGGAGGATGGGGTACTGCTGACTGCCACCAACGAATCGGTTTTCAGGTTAATGAGCGAGATTCCGGACTTGTTAAAGAGTTTTCTGGGGGTGGCCGGCAATTGCACCAAATGTACTGACTTGCGACTGAAGGCTTTGTCGTACAAGAATATCCGCAGCCGGTTTGTGGCCTACCTGTTTGAATACAAGGCCGAAAACAGCTCTGTGGTGAAGATTGAACATAACCAGGTTCAGTTGGCCGACTATCTTTGTGTTACCCGTCCGGCGTTAACAAGAGAGATCAATAAGATGATGAAGGAGAGACTTATTTCAATGAAAGGGAAAACCGTGGAACTTCTTCAGATAGCCGAACTGAAGCGTGTTATTTTATAACTATCTTTTAGCACCTTCCTTTAAAGGAATTATTCCTTTTATAACGGGGCTTTATCTTTTTCATAACGAAGATCTATTCGTTTGACAGCTGTTGAACGCAAAGTCAACATATGGATACCTTGCGTTTGACAATTGTTGAATGCAAAG
>MTLE01002593.1_pt1 | contig 51671 bp, 46 predicted proteins | sample 1982461 | NCBI WGS metagenome assembly MTLE01 (sample SAMN05712605, study PRJNA340218) | biofilm metagenome | isolation source: sample SPL anode biofilm adapted to -200 mV | place: USA | collected 2012-02-03 | reverse complement strand
ATTTAATGTAGGGGCGATCCGTGATCGCCCGGATCCTGGCAATTGCCAGTTTGATTTACAAAATTCTTTAATGCATTTCATATAGTAATCTACAGCTGGTTTTCAAAGGCCTTAATAATCGGGTCGATCATTTCCCGTTTGGTTTTCAGGCTGACCTGATTGACAATCAAGCGGGAGCTGATCTCGCAGATTTCTGCCAGGACTGACAGCCCATTTTCTTTCAAGGTGCTGCCACTTTCGACGATATCGACGATACAGTCGGCCAGACCAATCAGCGGGGCCAGCTCCACCGAGCCGTTGATTTTAATGATGTCGACCAGCTGGTTTTTGGTATGAAAGTATTCTTTGGCGATGACCGGGTATTTGGTACCGACCACCATTTTTTTGCCGTAGGGGATGGGACGGTTTTCAAAGCCAGCCACGCACATTTTGCATTTGCCGATGTCAAGGTTTAGCATCTCATAAACCTGGGCCGGGTGTTCCAGCAGCACATCCTTGCCGACGATGCCGATATCGGCGGCGCCTTTTTCCACATAAGTGGGAACATCCGGTGATTTGACCAGAAAAAACTCAATCGTACCGGTGGTGTCGGTAAAAATCAGTTTGCGGCTTTTTTCCGAGTAGTCGGAAAAAACATAACCCAGATCAATTAACAGTTCAATCGCTTTTTTGGCGACACGGCCCTTGGCCAGGGCGAATCGGATGACCATTTAGACCACCTCGCTTTCTGAGTTGATCGCTTTAATTTCAGAGAATTCTCCATGATGTTCGGATAACAGTTTGCCATCAGCCAGGAAGTACAGGGCGGCATTTTTATAAAGAGCATTTGCCTGGAAAGCTGACAGTTGTGATTCTTTCGTTTCGTTCAGCAGGAAAACTTCGGCAATGGCTCCTTGAGCTCGCAATTGCTCGGCCATTCTGTAGGCATTGGCTTTTTGTGATTTTTCATAAAAAAGCACATGGATCCGCTGGTCATCCCGGGGCAGCAGTTGGTGCTGCTCCATGTAATCAATCACTTTGAGCAGATCGATGGCAAAACCGCAGGCCGGACGGGGAATGCCGAATTTTTCCGATAAATGGTTGTAACGTCCGCCGCTGATCACCGGTTCGCCACAACTGTTGATATAGCCTTTAAAGTTAATATCGCTGTAATAGTTCATCTGATTGGTAAAACCAAGATCAAAGCTCACATAATCAGCCAGGCCAATGATCTCCAGATGGCCGTAGATTTCAGAAATCTTTTCGACAACCTGCCGCATCTTATCATTGACACACAGGGCTTCCATTTCTTTTAATACCGTTTTAGGCTCGCCATAGAGTAGTGGCAGTTTAAGAATGATCGCTTTTTTATCATCCGGCAAGGCCAGCTTTTCCAGATAGTCAGCGATGTCGCCAATGTTTTTATTTTCGATGTATTTAAATAGGGTAGCCTTTTCTTTGGAGGAAAAGGCCAGGTCGTCAAAAAGAAAATTGATGAAGCCGACATGGCCCAAATCAATATGGACGTCTTCGATGCCGTTTTGAAGCAGCGACCGGATGGCCAGGGCGATCACTTCGCCGTCACATTCAGGGCTGTTGTTGCCGAAATATTCGATCCCAATTTGGGTGATTTCTTTCTTGATGATTTCCGGTGATGAAAAATTACGATAAATATTGGTCTCATAAGAAAATTTGATGACATCCTGAGAATTGGGATGGTTCATCGCAGCCATGCGGGTCACCGGCAAGGTGGCATCGGGCTTCAAGACAAGGACCTTGCCCTGATGATTCACCAGCTTAAAGAGATCATCGCTGGGGATAGAATCTTCATTGACGTAAAGGTCGTAGGTTTCAAAGGTGGGGGTGGAAATCTGATGATAGCCAAAGGACCGATAAAGTGATATAAGTTTATGATTGATTTGCTGCAAGGCAAAATAATCTTGATGCTGGATGTTTTCGAATCCATCGATGGTATAATTGAAAAGCATGTGAACCTCCTTGTTCATATTTGCTTTATTGCTGTAGTCTGGTAAAGTGATAACTCTATTGTAGCATGAATTCACAATTTGTCAAAGCTTTTTAAGTGATTTATCAATTTTCCTTCTGCCGGATGTTTGTTACAGGCAAGGACGATTAGATTATTGGGGTATGATTGATTCAAAATATGTTCATTGTTATCTACATGTCGGCGATAAAAATAGATGTAGTTCTAAAATAGATAGCCCAATTTAAAAAATAAAAATGTACAGTAATGGATTTTGTTGACAGTATGTATTATAATATATCTGTGAATTGAAGGCAAATATCCTGAGTATCATCTTTAAACAAATAGCTTGGTTGATATGCCGATTACATGATACATCAGAAAGCAAGGTGTTCATTATGCTAAATGAGATAAATATTTTTTTAGGAGAGAATATAACAACAATGGTAATAGTGGGAACCATTGTTATTTTTTGTTTGGCAGGGACAATTATCTATCATCTCGTTACAATCAATAATCGGCGGGAAGAGTGGGAACAGGCTGAAAAGATGTTTCAAGGAGTATTCAACCAAGTTACAGATAGTATTGTTGTGGTTGATAAAAATGGAATCATACATAAAGCAAATGACACATTTTTGAAATATCAGGGAAAACCAGCAGATAAAATTATTGGAAAAAGTATCCAACGCATTCCGATGGACTATGTTTTTGAAGATGAAATGGATCAATTAAAAAAAGCTGTTGCTGAAAAGGGTGTGTATGAAAGGGATATCAAGTTTTATCATAAAAGTGGTGAGGTAATTCCAATTCATCTGGTTTTTAAACCGTTGAAGATAAACAGTAAAAAGGGCCGTGAAGAAACCTATATGGTGGTAACCGGCACGGATTTAAAAAATACCTATGAAAAGGATGAGTATATCAGCCAACAGAAAGAAGAACTGTTAGAAATTCAGCATCTTGCCCATCTTGGCTATTGGGAAATGAATTATTTAACAAAAAAAATCTACTGGTCAAAAGAGCTATATAGTATACTTGGTTATGAAGAAGGTGAGGTAGAACCGAATCTTGACATCATCTACTGGATGGCTTATGAGGATGATCAGAACCGGGTTTGGAAAGCTTTCTTACGGGCATTTCAAGCGCAGGAGAAGGTTGATACTCACTATCGGATAAAAAATAACCGTGGTGAAATCCGGGATATCTATTTGCGAATTCGACATTATTTTACTAAAGAAAACGAACATCTTCGAACCATTGGGATTCTTCAGGATGTCACCAAACAGGTCGATTTACGCGAAGAACTAAATGCACAACTGATTTTCACAGATAAGGTGCTGAACAACAGCAGGCTTTTATTTATTGAATTTGACAGTAATTTTGAGGTTAGAAACATTAATCACGTGGTTCAGCAATTGAGTGGAATTACTGACGATGAGATCGAAAATAAAAATCTGCGAGATGTTTTTGGAAATCTTAACCGTGCACATCGAAAGTTTGTTAACGAAAATTTGGATTTTCGACGACCATTGCCCTTTAGAGACTACAAAGGAAATATCCATTACATTCAGTGGGATCATGCGACTTTTTCCAGAAGAGATGGAAAAAACACGAATATTTTGCTTGGTATCGATGTATCAGAAACCATTGAAAAACGCAAAGCTTTAGAAGCGGCGTTTGCGCAGGATCCGGTCACTAAATTACCCAATCGTTATAAGTTGGAACAGGTTTTGGATAATTACTTTGACAAGAATGGGAAAAACCCAGATAAGAACCTGGCTTTGATTTTTATTCATGTTGAGGGAATTCATTTGGTCGGTGACGCGTTTGGGCAGGCTGTTGAAGATCATTTGATGCAGATGTTGAGCGAGCGGTTATATGGATGTGTTGGGAAATATGGGCTTTTCGTTCGTCGTTATACAGATCAGTTTGTTTTATTTTATCCGTGTGATGCGGGTGTTAAAATAGTTATGGAGCTTTGTCAATTGATATCGAAATTGTTTGATGTGCCTTTTGCTATTGAGGAAAACGCATTTACATTAAAAAGCCATATTGGAATTTCAAAATTTCCTGACCATGCAAGCACTAAGGATGATTTAATCCGCTTTGGCAGCGCAGCGATGCATGAGGCACAGCGATTAGGTCTGGATTACTATTTTTTTCATGATTCATTAGAAAAGAAATTAAAAAGCAAAGTAATTGGATACAAACAAAAAAACAATTAAATTGAGGAGTCATCTATGGCCTATAAATGTGTGGTTTTCGATTTTGATGGTACCCTTGCGGATACTGAAGAGAAAGCCTTTAATATATACAACGAACTAGCTACGAAATATAAGTACAGCACTGTTACCATGGAAGAACTTCAGCATATTAAGAATCTTCATGTGAAGGAGATTAAGGAAATTGTTGATATCCCATTTTATCAATTCCCCCGGGCACTGCGTGATGGGCAAAAAATGATGCGCAAGGAATCAAACGAAATCCATGCGTTTGCCCCAGATATTCATGCGTTTTTTACGGCGTTAAGACGGGAAACCAAGCACATTGGAATTCTCACCTCGAATATAAAGAAGACTGTTTCTGATTTTTTAGTAACTTACGACATCAGTCATGAGATTGAATTTATCATGTGCTCAGCACTGATGTCGAAGTCAAAAAAAATCAAGAAGGTGCTGCGTAAGCATGATATTAAACCGAATGAAATGCTATATATCGGTGACGAAGTCCGAGATATTGAAGCCTGTCATAAGGTTGGGGTCGATGTTGTTGCGGTTAACTGGGGCTATAATACACCCCTTGCTCTTGAAAAATGTAACCCCACGTTCATGATTGACAATATCTGGAAAGTCATTGATATTGTTAAAACAAAAAATGATCATTGAATCGGATTTACGCATCAGTAGTAGAACAAATAATCTTCAGTGCGCCGACGCTAATTACCCGCTATGGTGTCATTAGACGGTATTTGCTGGGCGTTTTGGATACCAATACAGAGACATTAAGATCTTTGTTTATTTCATCAACAAGGGCGGCAATGGATTCGTCATTAGCACCATAAATTACACAATTCAGTGTGGTTTCATCTACAATTAATGCGCCAATATAATAATAGCCATTGGAAACAGTTATTGTTACGCCGCTCACATGGTTTAAAAGTTTCATTTTAATTATTTCAATGGCCTCCTGGGTATCCATGATTTGTTTACCGGTACTCACATCATTGAGTCCAATAAGAAGCTCATAACGGTCGGTGGATTCCAGACCCAGGGCATCGGACTCTTTTTCAGAAGTCGGTATACAGCCAGATAGTGTTGCAATAGAGAGAAATAGAATACATACAATAAATAGTCTTTTTCGCATCGGATTGTTCTCCTTAAGTGATTTGCTAGTGGATCATAGCAATCTTAATCATAACACATTTTGATGGCAAATGAAATGCTCAATGGGATGAATGATTTATGCCAATAATGCAAGCTTATCCAGAATATTAAATATATGGTAAGAACGTCAAAGTTTATCTGATTTCAGGACGAATGCTTAAAATAAAAAGAGGGGTATCTTTATGACCGGTTTGGTTTTGATGAGTACATTTTCAATTGCAATTGGTGTGATGATTATCGCCATTTCAAGATGGGGTGTCCACCCTTTTTTAGCGATTATGGGTGTCTCATTGATCCTTGCTGTGGTAGTCGGATTGCCGCTTTCAGAGATTCCCGGAATTTTAGGATCCGGATTTTCAGGAATATTTACAAGTATTGGTATTGTGATTATTCTGGGTGCTTTAATTGGATTAATCCTGGAAAAAACTGGTGCGGCAATTAAATTGGCAGACCTTGTAGTAAAGATGGTGGGACAAAATAATCCTGAACTGGCTTTGATGATTATGGGATGGGTGGTCGCAGTGCCGGTTTTTTGCGATAGTGGGTTTGTAATCTTAGATCCGATTCGCAAAGCAATGAAAACAAAAACCAGAACCTCATCAGTAGCCATGACGGTAGCTCTGGCAGCGGGGCTTTATACGGCTCATGTATTTATTCCACCCACACCAGGACCGATAGCAGCAGCAGGAACGCTTGGGGTTGGAAATAATTTGCTGTTAGTTATTGGTGTTGGTACACTGGTGTCACTTCCGACACTAATAGCAGCGCTGATATTCTCAAAATACATTGGTAAAAAAATCAAATCAAAAGATGAACTTGAGGAACAGGACGATCAAAAAAGTGTGGCGGAGCTGCTTTCAGAATATGGTGAAATTCCTGGTGGCTTGGCTTCAGTTGCTCCGATTCTGGTACCTGTAGTACTGATGGCGCTTGGTTCAATTGCCAGTTTGTTCTCGGTTGGAGGAATGCCGGGTCAACTTTTTGCTTTTTTGGGGACACCCATGATTGCACTAACAGGAGGGTTACTATGTGCGTTGGGGCTCTTGATTTCAACAAAAAAGATGGCTGAGTTTTATGAACTGACCAATCAAACCTTAAAGATTGTTGGACCCATACTGTTTGTAACTGCTGCTGGTGGGGTTTTAGGTAAGGTGATTGTTGCAGCTGGCTTTGTTGAGTTTATTCAGTCAAATGCCGGTTTCATATCCCGGGCAGGTATCTTTTTTCCATTTCTGATTGCAGCTATCTTAAAAACGGCCCAAGGATCTTCAACGGTTGCAATGACTACTACGGCAGGAATTATGGGAAGCTACTCAGACGCCGGCTCAATGATGACGGCTTTAGGTTTAACTACACCATTGGCAGCAGTTCTGGCAGTACTCGCCATCGGGGCTGGTGGAATGACGGTATCCCATGCAAACGATAGCTACTTTTGGGTGGTGACAAACTTTGGTGAAATGGCACCGCAGGATGGCTATCGTACTCAGACGCTATTGACCCTGATTATGGGAATAACAGCCATGGTAACAATTTTTATATTTTCGCTATTCGTGTTATAATTAAGTAATAGGTAGTCTTAAAGTCAAATGTAACAATTAAGAGATTGTCATTTATTTTATGGTATTATTATCCTAAAGTAAAGGCATCGCAGTACGATAACATACATGTGTTTAGAATGTAGATTACGGCAACGGCTGATTCGACTGAACTTGTTTCATGAAATCTTTATTGATTCACAAAAAGAAGGGTGGGATAAATATGGATATTGCGGCATTATCAATGGGTTTGAGCCAAATGCAGGTTAGTCAACAGGCCAGTATTTCGGTGATGAAAATGGCAATGGAAACTGGCACAGAGCAAATGACTGATATGATGGCAATGGTTGAAACAGCGACTCCGTCGGCCACTGTAGCTGGTCCTGCACCAGATCCTAATATCGGCCAGTTGTTGGATATCTCGGTTTAAATGGATCCAGCCGGATTAACACCGGCTGGATTTTTTATTGTTAATATACAAAAAATGCAGGTGATTTCGAATTTCGATAAATATTTTGTTGCGGGAATTATTGCATGCCTGATGGTTTAAAAGTAAAAAATGGGGTACGAATCAGACCATAGAATAAAGAAAGCTGGAGGAAATAAAATGTGTTGTAAAAATAATGAAGAGAGCCAATGCTGTGTAGCGGTTCATAAGGACAAAATTGTCCCGTGCGCTTTAGTTGTGCTTACAATTGCCTTTACGATTGCGGGGTTCATCATCGGCCATCGTTTTATTGGCAAAGGGTGTTGTAAAAATCAGGATGAAGAATAGAGAAACGGAACGGTAAGAGTTGCGAAAAAAGACCGAAGCGAAAAACGCTTCGGTCTTTTAATCATAGGGTGCTTGCTTCCATTTTGACTGGATATTTTTGTTTGAGGTCTTCGACCTTGCCGATAAATGCTTTGTTCTGCTTTTCACGCAGTAAGTAATTACGAGCATTTTCCTTGACGGCGTCAAAGGGGATCGTTTGAGCGATCTTGCGATCGGTCAGCTTAATAATATGGAAGCCAAACTGCGTTTGCACTGGTAGTTCGGTCATCTCATCGATTTCAAGGGCAAAGGCGGCGGATTCAAATTCGGGAACCATTTGACCTTTAGAAAAATAACTAAGGTCTCCACCTTTTTCATTGGAAGGACACATCGAGTACTCTTTTGCAGCAGCTGCAAAGGATTTTCCATTTTTGATTTCTTCAATTACGGTCACAGCTTGCTCTTCATTCGGCAACAAAATATGACTGGCCCGAATACTGTCAGGAGCAATGAACTGGCTTGGGTTCTCATCGTAAAATTTCTGAACTTCTTCATCGGGTACGGTGATATCCATCATGAATTTCGCAATCATATGGGTTTTAAGCAGCTTTTCTTCAGCATCGATGAGCATTTTTTGAAACTCTTCACTTTCATCGATTTTGGCTTCCTTGCCTTCTAAATAAAAAAGCTCTTGAGCAATGAGTTCTTCTAGCAATTGACGTCGACCTTCTTTCGACATAAATTGATTTGCTTGTTCCTGGGGTAATTGTCTTATTAAGGCATCGAGATCCGCAGAGTAAATTGTTTTACCATTGACGGTAGCCAAAGGGGTTTTTTCCATAATCGTCTCCTTTAGGTCCAAATAAATTTATTATATTATATGATCATAGCTTGTGGATGGATCTTTGTCAATACGTAGTTCAGATAGGCTATGAATCATATTGCATATACTTGTATCAAAACGGGTGTTGAGGGTAACACCTAAGAGAAAGCTGATTATGTGATAAGAGCGATTTAAATTAAGTAAAACTTAATGATTCTGAATTATAAGGCTGTATGATTGACAATTAGGGAATGGGGCGCTATACTATTCATAAGTAGTTAGGTAAGTGCTAACTAATAAAAAAGTTGGGTGATAATATGACTTGTAAGAAAAACGAATTATATGAGGCTTATCATAAACTGCTGAAACTGGATGCAGCATTGCACGAGCACGAAACCTGTCAGTGTCAGGCGGAAGATGTTACCTCAAAACAAAAATATTATCTGAAAATCATCGACAAGAATTATCGTGTCACCTTTAGCCAATTGGCTCAGGAAACACAAAATTCGAAACCGACGATTACTGAATTGATTAGTAAATTTATTTCCATGGGCTGTGTGTATCGGGAACGTTCACCAGAGGATGGCAGGGTGTATTTTATTTATCTTACACCAAAGGGTAAATCAATTGCCAGATCCGAGGAAAGAACCCAGATTCAAGTGATTGAACGTATTAAAAGCAGTCTCAACGATGATGAGCTGGATCAATTGATCACCTTACTAAACAAAATCCTTTAATAAAAAACAAATCTTTAGAGGATGAGGAGGAAGAAAAATGAGTACACTAGAAATTAAAAGCGCACCATTAATCCCGATTACAGAAACTGTAATTTATCCGGGGATTTCAAATCGTATTTTTGTCAACGAAGATATTGGTAATAATATCAAAGAACTGATCATTAAAAACAATACCTTGGCCATCGGCTTGTCAACTAAGGATTATAAAGGACTGGTTCAATTGACTGCTGATTCGTTTTATCGGATTGGCGTGTTAATGAAATTTGACAATATTCAAAAATCCGATAATGGTTTCATTATTGATATTACGACCATCAATCGTGTAAAGGTTCTGGATTTTACCTTCGAAGAAAAACAGATTACTGCTTCGTATACTGTTCAAGATGATATACTGGACATTAATGCTGATGAAGAGCAGGAAATGATTGTGTACATTAAAGGATTGATGAAAGACTTAAGTCATAATTTTAAAGGCGCTGAGTATTTTGTCAGCATCCTGGAAGGCTTGCCTTCATTAGAAGAAATTATGGGTTATACCATTCCGATGATGGGCATTCCATTAAAAAGCAAACAGGTTCTTTTAGAGATTGATTCATTAAAAGAACGTGCCTTGAGTTTTATTGACTATATTATCCGGGAAAAAGATTCGGTTCATTTGCAACTGGAAATCAGCAAAAAGTATTCTCAGCGTAAGGATAAAACCTATCGTGAAGCGATGCTTCGGGAACAATTGAAAAATATTAAAGCCGAACTCGGAGAACTCGATGAAGAGCTGGAAGAAGAAGCCGATTACCGCAAAAAAGTGCTGGATTCGGATATGCCCCCAGATGTTAAAAAAATCGCCTTAAAAGAGGTCAGAAAATTTGAAAATTCACCGCCAAATGGGGGTGAAAGCAATGTGATTATGAACTATCTGGATCTGCTTCTAGAACTACCGTGGACCAGTGAGAAAAAAGAAATTGATATTGAACACGCCAGAGCGGTATTGGAGTCTCATCATTTTGGTATCGATGATGTAAAAAAACGAATCATTGAACATCTGGCCGTTATGAAATTAAAAGAAGATAAACAAGGTTCAATCCTGCTACTGGTGGGACCTCCGGGAACCGGCAAAACCAGTTTGGGAAGGAGCATTGCCGAAGCATTGGATCGCAAATATGTGCGCGCCAGTCTGGGTGGTGTTCGGGATGAGGCTGAGATTCGCGGCCATCGTAAAACATACCTGGGGGCCATGCCAGGTCGTATCATTAAAGGTATTGCCAATGCTGAAGCTAAGAATCCGGTGTTTATCCTGGATGAAATAGACAAAATGGGCATGTCCCACCAGGGTGATCCTGGTTCAGCTTTGCTGGAAGTATTAGATCCAGAACAAAATTGTACCTTCTCCGATCATTATCTGGAAATCCCCTACGATTTATCGGAGGTATTTTTCATCGCAACAGCCAATGATTTGAGCACCATTCCAGCACCACTGTTGGATCGGGCTGAAATAATCCAGCTGTCGAGTTATACCAACGGCGAAAAGAAACGGATTGCCATCGATCATCTGCTGCCAAGTGTTTTAAAAGATCATGGATTGACCACCGACATGCTTCAGATTGAAGATTCTGCCATTGAAGCAATTGTTGAAAACTATACAGCTGAAGCGGGCGTCAGAGGTTTGACCAAGCAGTTGGCAAAAATTGCCCGAGTTGTGTCGGAAAAAATTGTCTCTAAAAAAGTGGAGCTTCCCTTTGTTGTGACAACGAAAAACCTCAGCGACGTGTTAGGTAATAAAACCAGACGCCATGAAAAAGCTGGGGAAAATAACAAACCAGGTGTGGTAACAGGAATGGCATGGACAGCAGTTGGTGGCGAAATTCTCTTTACTGAAGCAAGCCTGATGCCTGGAAGTGGCAAGCTGACGTTGACGGGCCAATTGGGTGATGTCATGAAAGAAAGTGCTACGATTGCGATGAGTCTGATCCGATCCCGTCTGGGTGATCTGGCCAATGGCTTTGACTACTTTAAAAATGATACCCATATTCATGTTCCGTCCGGATCAACACCTAAAGATGGCCCATCCGCTGGCGTTACCCTAACGACTGCACTGGCTTCATTGATCCTGGGGAAACCGGTTGATTCAAAACTATCCATGACAGGGGAAATTACCTTAAGTGGTCAGGTATTACCGGTGGGCGGCATTAAAGAAAAGGTTATTGCTGCTCAACGAAGCGGCATCACAAAAGTATTATTGCCAAAAGATAATGAAAAAGATGTCAGTGATATTCCTGAAGAAGTGCGCAATGCGTTAACCATTATTCATGTTGCAACCATTGAAGAAGTGCTAAAAGAAGCATTGGGGATCGAATTACCAGAATCTAAATTGGTATTAAACAGACCACAAGGTGATTCCAATGTGCAACTGAGTATGGTTGAGGAATAAATTCCAGTATTTTAAAAAAGCGATAAAAAAAGCTGTTTAGTAGAGTAGAAAGGAAGCTGTCAAATGGCAGCTTTCTTTTTTTCTAACCGGTTCAGTCGACGGCGGTATTTTCTTATGATATAATATTTCCCATGAAAATTAAGATGTTAAATAATGAAACAATCAATAAAATAGCCGCTGGTGAAGTGATCATTCGGCCGGTATCAGTGGTAAAGGAACTGGTCGAAAATGCCATTGATGCTGGAGCAGATCAGATTACGGTGATTGTTGAGGCAGGCGGTAAAAACCGAATAACGGTTCGGGACAATGGTTGTGGAATAGCGTATAACGAGATTCCATTGGCCTTTAAACGCCATGCCACCAGCAAGCTGTCAACCATTGAAGATCTGGAAGAAATTGAATCGCTGGGGTTTAGAGGCGAAGCCTTGTCCAGTGTAGCGGCGGTGGCTAAGGTTCAGATTACGACTCGATTCGAGAATGAAGAGATTGGCAGTCAGGCCCTGTTCGAGGGGGGTGGGCTTATCAATCAGCGGGTCTGCGCCTACAATCGAGGGACTGAAATTACAGTGAAAGATTTGTTCTATAATACCCCGGCTCGTCGAAAGCATTTAGAAAAGGACAAAAAGGAAGAGGCAATCCTCCGGGATCAGTTAGAGAAAATTGCGATTTCCCACCCGGGGATTCGTTTCCAACTAAGTAGTAATGGACGAATGGTTCTTGATACCCCCGGAACAGGTAAGGTAATCGATGTGGTCAAGAAACTTTACGGGGGTGAAATGGCAGACAATCTGATAACCCTTAATTATGAAAATAAACCGATGAAGCTGGAAGGGTTTGTGGGGAACCTCAAAACCATGAGAAGTCATCGGGAAGATCAAATGTTTTTTATTAATGGTCGATTCGTTAAAAACAACCGACTGTCCAAAGCCTTAGACGAAGCGTTTGATGGATATAGTATGAAACATCAGCATCCCCTGGGTATTGTTTTTATTGAATTGCCAGGTCGAATGCTGGATGTGAACATCCATCCGGCTAAAACGGAAATAAAAATTCTTAATGAAAGCCTAGTTTGTTTGCTTTTTAAACAGGGGATTCGAGAAACGCTCAGAAATGCCAGTCTGATTGTTGAGCTGGGAACGGCACACACGGTTGATTTTGAAGATGTTAATGAGAAAAATAAATACGCAGATGAAAAACCGACAGGTAATCATGACGCAGAGATTTTTGATAAATCCGACAAAGTGTCAAGTGTTTCAGTAGCACAGAATAACCAGCCAGAGGAGCAAACTACCATTGAGACAGTCCTAAGTAGTAGCGCTGCGATTGCACCAGAGAGCTGTTTGGATGCGGAATTGTCATCGACTGAAAAGCGGTTGGCCTTTGGTGTTGATCAGATAAAATCGGCTTTACCAGGACAATCAGAGAAAGCTCAAAACACAGCACCATTAACCGAAAGCTTAAAGGCAGGAAAGATGGCATTGTCTGAGAATGCTCCAGTGTATTTTTCATCGGATCGGCTCAGTCAGGTTGATAACGATTTGAGTATCTTCAAAGCGGGTCGGCCCAATCCGGAAACGAGGATTCAGGAATCGGGTCGTTCGACAAGTGTCAGAGCGGATATAAAAGATCTGACTAAAATGAAAATTGTCGGACAATTGTTTAATGTCTATATCCTACTGGAGGGAGAAAAAGAAATCTATCTCCTGGATCAACATGCTGCCCACGAGGCATTCTTAACCGAAGAATTGATGCGTCTGTTTAATCAGCAGGTGGGTCTTCCCAGCCAAGGGTTGATGACGCCAATACCGCTTAAAATTCGGCCAAAAGATTTAGTGGGAATTGAACAGACCCTGGCGCAATATAAAAATCTGGGTTTCGACTGCGATGTTTTTGGTGAAGACACGCTGTTGGTTCGAAGTGTTCCGATATTGCTTGGGGAACCCCAGAGTCCGGATTTGCTAAAATTGATGATTGATGAGAACTTATTTGAGTGCAATGACAGGTTTTGCGTAAATAACGTTTTTTCAGAAAAAACACAGAATAAAATCATTTCTATGGCCTGTAAAGCTGCCATTAAGGGCGGGCAATCCTTAACTCAGGTCGAAATTAAAAGATTGCTCGAGAATTTGACAAATCTTGATAATCCCTACACCTGTCCGCATGGTCGCCCCATTATAATGAGATTAAAGGAATATGAATTAATGAAATTATTCAAACGGGTAATATAATATGGAAGTGAAAAAATCGAAAATAGTGGTGATTGTTGGGCCAACAGCCAGCGGAAAAACGGCCATGGGTGTAGCTCTCGCAAAAAAACTCAACGGTGAAGTCGTTTCAGCCGACTCCATGCAAATCTATAAACACATGAATATCGGCACGGCCAAGGTTACCTCAGAAGAGATGCAAGGGGTTCCCCATCACCTGATTGACTGTGTGCCACCAGATGAAGAGTTCAGTGTGGCTAAGTATAAAGCGGCAGCGCTCGAAGCCATCGAAGAAATTCTTTCAAAAGGAAAACTTCCTATTATAATAGGGGGGACTGGATTATATATCAATAGTCTGAGTCTCCCATGGGATTTTCAAAAAAAAGACAGTGATGAGACAATTCGGTGGCGGTTAACGGCTGAAGCTGAAGTTCTGGGCAACGATGCATTGTATGAACGATTAAAATTGGTGGATCCAGCCACTGCAGAAATCGTTCATCCCAATAATCTAAACCGCATTATTCGGGCATTGGAAATCTATGAGCTCACAGGCAAACCAAAATCTCATTTTGATGAAGAATCAAGAAAACAGGAAGTACCCTACGATTATATTATGATCGGTTTGGATTGGGATCGGGAGACTCTTTATAATCGAATAAACCATCGGGTCGATCGGATGATCGAGGAAGGTCTAATCGAAGAAACAAAAATGCTGATTGAAAGGGGTTATGATTGGAACCTGACATCGTTGAAGGCAATTGGCTATAAGGAATTGAAGCCTTATCTGGAAGGTGAGTCCACGTTGGCAGAAGTGGTCAGTATTTTGAAACGGGATTCCCGTCACTATGCCAAACGTCAAATGACGTGGTTTCGAAAGGATGAGCGTATCCAATGGCTAAAAATGGATGAACGTAGCAATCTAGAAACTCAGGTTATGGAATGCCTTCGTCTGATTAAACCACAGTTAGAATCAATAAATGAAAGCGAGTAAATTGTTTGAACATTCAAAAAGACATTAAAACCTATCTTGAACAGGAATTTAAAATATCAGAGGCAGTTATTAATTTCGTAAAAAATACAGAAAAAGATATCGCATTACAGTTGAAGAAACTGGACGATTTGTCGGAGTTGCATCAGTATCGGGTGATTAAAGCCATGCAAAAGGCAGGTTTGGGAGATCGCCACTTCACCGTTTCGACCGGTTATGGCTATGACGATGTGGGTCGGGAAGTAGTGGAAGCCATCTATGCTGATGTATTTGGAGCAGAAGACGCTTTGGTGCGACCGCATATTTCATCGGGAACCCATGCAATATCATTGGCTCTCTATGGTGTATTGCGGCCTGGTGACCACTTATTGGCAATTACCGGTTCACCTTATGACACCATACGTACTGTTATTGGTCTGGAAGAGGCTGGTACTGGCCAGGGAACGATTAAAGAGTTTGGAGTAACCTACGATCAGATTGAACTGCTCTCAAACGGCTGTTTTGATGAGTCAGCCATACTTGCTGCGATCACTCCTGAGACAAAAATGATCTACCTGCAGCGTTCGACAGGTTATAGCTGGCGTGCTGCGCTGCAAATGGATGAGATGGAAAAGATGATTAAAAAAATTCGCAAAGTAAAAGCAGACGTCATTGTTTTTGTTGACAATTGCTACGGCGAATTTATGGATCGAGTTGAGCCGGTGTCAATCGGGGCTGATTTGATGGCCGGTTCCCTGATTAAAAATCCCGGTGGCGGCTTGGCTCCAACTGGCGGCTATGTAGCGGGACGGGCAGATCTGGTTCATCTGGCTGCCTGCCGACTGGCGGCTCCTGGAGTTGCCAGAGAAACGGGAGCAACACTGGGAATTAATCGAACGCTGTTGCAAGGTCTCTTTCTGGCTCCAACTGTAGTCGCCCAGGCAATTAAGTCAGCGGTGCTTTTGGCCGCCTGCTATAAAAAGCTGGGCTTTGCTGTTTGCCCGGAAGTGTCAGATTACCGCAGCGATATTATTCAGAGCATCTGTTTGAAAACGGCGGAAGGTGTCAAGACTTTTTGCCGGGCAATTCAGGAGGCGGCCCCGGTTGATAGTCAGGCAACTCCTGAACCCTGGGATATGCCGGGCTATTCTGATCCGATAATTATGGCAGCTGGGGCTTTTATTCAAGGATCTTCCATAGAACTTTCGGCTGATGCGCCGATGCGAGAACCTTACTATGTCTATTTTCAGGGGGGACTGACCCATTTTCATGGTAAACTGGGGGTTTTGCTTAGCCTCCAGCGGCTTAAGGATAAGCAACTCGTAAAAATATAAAAATTTAGATAAAGAAATTGAGGTGATTAACGTGATAACTAAAGAAAAAATTGATCGAATCAACGAATTGGCCCGAAAGAAAAAAGAGTGTGGGTTGACTGAAGATGAATCGGATGAACAAATGACACTGCGAGCTGAATATTTATCGGCAGTCAGAACAAATTTGAGAGCCCAACTGGACAATATTGAAATTGTCGACAAGTAGAATTGTGAACGAGTTTAGAAACTAAGGAGAAAATGACATGAAAAATAAAGACAAAGAAAAGAGTCCTGCCGTTTTGCTTCAGGAACAGCTTGGAAAAAAATGGGAGCTGGCCTGGAAAGACCTCAGTGATGAAGATGTTAAAGAAGTTAATGCGATCAGCAATGACTATATGCGCTTTTTGACAGCTGGAAAAACTGAACGGCAATGTGTTGAGCTCAGTGTTGAATTGGCTGAAAAAGCTGGTTTTAAACCTTTGGAGACTTATCAGAAAGCCGGGAAAATCAAGCCTGGTGATAAGGTTTATATGATTCATAAAGACAAAACCGTCGCTTTCTTTGCGGCTGGTAGCGAACCGATTGAAAAAGGAATGGCTATTGTTGGTGCCCATATTGATTCGCCCCGATTGGATTTAAAACCATCGCCATTGTATGAAAGTGATGATATGGCTTTCTTCAAGACCCACTACTACGGTGGCATAAAAAAATACCATTGGGTGACCATCCCGCTGGCTATGCACGGAACAGTCGTGAAAAAAGACGGTGAGATAGTCAATATTTCTATTGGAGAAGCCCCAGAAGATCCCGTTTTTTGTATCACTGACTTACTGCCTCACTTATCTCAAGAACAAAATACAAAAAAAATGACGGAGGGAATTACCGGGGAAGGACTTAACATTATTGTGGGTAGCCAGCCTTATCCGGAAAAAGATCTCAAAGAAGGCGTTAAATTAAACATACTGAATCATTTGTACACAAAATATGGGATACTGGAAGAAGATTTTGCCACAGCTGAACTGGAAGTAGTGCCGGCCGGGGCGGCCCGAAATGTTGGTTTTGATGAAAGTCTGATTGGGGGATATGGCCAAGATGATCGGATCTGTGCTTATACGGCGCTCCGTGCTTTGGTTGATCAGGATACAGTTCCGAATCGCACACGATGTGTGATCTTGGCTGATAAGGAAGAAATCGGCAGTGTTGGTAACACCGGCATGCATTCTCGTTTTTTTGAAAACGCCGTAGCCGAATTGATCAATCTGATGGATGTAAACAAACCAGAAATGGCCATCCGCCGATGTTTTATGAATTCTGAAATGCTTTCTGCTGATGTTACTGCTGGCGTTGATCCTAACTTTACCGGTACCCACGACAAAGGCAATGCGCCGTATATTGGCAAAGGAATGGTCTTATCAAAGTATGGCGGTGCCCGCGGAAAATCCGGATCCAATGATGCGCATGCGGCGTTTATGGGAAAAATGAGACAAACGCTGGAAACAGCTGGGGTGGTTTGGCAAATGGGCGAGCTTGGCCGGGTAGATCTTGGCGGAGGAGGAACCATTGCCCATATTCTGGCAGAATATGGAATGGATGTTTTGGATTGTGGTCCAGCACTATTGAGTATGCACTCACCTTTTGAATTGGCTTCTAAAGTTGATCTTTTTATGTGTTATAAGGGTTACAAAAGCTTTCTGGAGTAACAAAATGACAAAATAATACCCGTGAAGATGAAATATAGATTTCAAAAACGCATTTGTTAATATAGTAACAAATGCTATATAATCCATTTATGATTTTTGTCAGATAAATGTTCACCTTAAAATGATAATTATGGTCTAGAATTTACACTTTTAGAACTATAAATTATCATTTTTTTTATGGGCCCAGCGGGTACAGTATTATTTTAAACAAATTTATCAATTCGTATGGAAAAAAAATTATTTATATGTTATGATACTGCCTATATATACAAGTATACAGTTTCTCTTGTGTAAAAAATTTAATTTGAGGGGTGTTTGACTTAAGATGAATGTAAAACATGGAACCTTTAAGGGGGGAATCCACCCACCCTATAGAAAGGAAAGTACTGCTGAAGTGCCTCTGGGCTTTGGCACAAAGCCGGAAATGGTGATCATACCCATGTCGCTGCACATTGGGGCACCTTGTACGCCGATCGTAAAAAAAGGCGATCAGGTGTTTCTTGGCCAGAGAGTCGGAGAACCAAATGGGTTTGTTTCCGCACCGGTACATGCCAGCGTCTCTGGAACTGTTGTTGCGGTTGAGGAACGTCCACATGCATCGGGAGACCGAATCATGGCGGTTGTTATTGAATCAGACGGTTTGGATACCATCGACCCAAGTATCAAACCATATGGTACGTTGGAAGATATGGATGCAGAGGCCATTAAAAAAATGGTATTGGACTCTGGTATTGTCGGTTTAGGTGGGGCAACATTTCCAACGCATGTAAAACTGGCGATTCCACCAGACAAAAAAGTTGATTGTGTTGTTTTAAATGGCGCTGAATGCGAGCCCTATTTAACGGCCGATCATCACTTGATGTTGAATCAAGCTGAAAAGGTTGTCATGGGATTGAAGATCGCCATGAAGGCTGTTGGTGTTGAAAAAGGATTTATTGGGGTTGAAGATAACAAAACGGATGCTATTGAAGCCCTGATAAAAGCTATTGGAAACGATAGCAGATTAGAAGTATATTCATTGCATACGAAATACCCGCAGGGTGCTGAAAAACAATTGATTGCTGCAATAACGGGTCGTGAAGTTCCATCGGGAGCGCTGCCAGCTGACGCCGGTGTGGTTGTTATGAATGTCGGGACTGCTGCTCAAATCGCTGAGTCCATGACGACAGGAATGCCGTTGTATAAGCGTTATCTGACTTGTACAGGGGATGCCATCAAAAATCCTCAGACGATGGAAATTCGTGTGGGAGTTCCGTTCCAGTCTGTCATTGATCAATGTGGTGGGTTTTCTGCTGAGCCTGGAAAAGTAATTTCAGGGGGACCGATGATGGGTGTTACTCAGTTTGAAACTGAAATTCCAGTAATGAAGGGAACATCAGGGATTTTATGTTTGACGAAAGAGTCAGCTAAAATTGCGACGCCTTCTAATTGTATTCATTGTGGCAAATGTGTTGGCGTCTGTCCAATTCATTTACAGCCACTTTATATTGCTGAGTACTCGCAACGAAATAAATGGGATAAATGTGAAGCAAATCATGCCATGGATTGTATCGAATGTGGAAGCTGTTCTTATATCTGTCCCGCAAAACGTACCCTGGTATCGTCTATTCGCGTGGCAAAACGTGAGATTATTGCACAACGAAGAAAAGGAAATTAGGAGGAATATTGATGAATGAATTAAATCTTACAGTGTCATCATCCCCTCATATCCGGGCAAAACATTCAACAGCCAACATTATGCAAAATGTTATTATTGCTTTGTTACCTGCATTGGCTGTCGCAGGATATGTTTTTGGGGTATGGGCATTGGCACTCGTAGCTATTTGTATTATCTCGTCAGTTGTTACAGAAGCAGTCATTCAAAAACTGCTGAAAAAACCGATTACAGTCAATGACTGGAGTGCCGTTGTAACAGGTGTGCTTTTAGCATTCAACTTACCGATTAATGCACCCTGGTGGATTGCAGTTGTGGGCTCTGTTTTTGCTATTGCCATTGTAAAACAATGTTTTGGTGGATTAGGACAGAATTTTATCAATCCAGCCCTGGCCGCACGAGCCTTTTTGTTGGCATCCTGGCCAGGACATATGACCAGTACCGCTTACATTCCGGTTACGGACACGGTTACCACAGCGACTCCGCTGGCATTATTAAAAGCTGGTGATCTGGCAAGTATGCCTTCGACACTGGATCTTTTCACAGGATTAAATGGTGTTTATGGTTGTATCGGAGAAATTTCTGCCCTGGCTTTATTAATCGGTGGGGTATACCTGATTATTAAAGGAATTATCAGCTGGAGAATCCCAGTTATCTATTTATTAACCATCGGTATTTTTGCTCTGTTAGTGGGACAAGATCCAATTGTTCATATTGTTTCAGGTGGTGTCGTTTTAGGGGCCTTCTTTATGGCAACTGATTATGCGTCATCTCCAGTTACTCCAAAAGGTCAGATCATCTATGCAGTCGGTTGTGGTTTGATTACCATGATCATTCGTATCTATGGTGGATATCCGGAAGGATGTTCGTACTCGATTTTACTGATGAATGTTGCAACACCTCTAATTGAACGCTTCACCAAAGAGCGAATCTATGGTGTGACTAAGATCAAAAAGGAGGCAAAGGCATAATGGAAGCAAAAGAAAAAGTTCAAATTGACTGGAAAGTCGTTTTCAAACTCGGTCTTATTTTGTTGGTTATTTCTGCTGTAGCCGCCTGCGCCTTGGCATTAACCAATTATGTAACAGCTCCTACCATCGAACAGATGAATATTGATGCAAACACGGAAGCACGGCAGGAAGTATTGCCAGATGCGACTGAGTTTGAACAAGTTCCTGAGGAAGATGTAGCAAAAATAGCTGCAGAAATTGGTATGGAAAAACCGGAAGAACTGATGGAAGTCTATATTGGAACAAATAATGGCGAAACAGTGGGATATACGGTAAAAACCGGACCAACCAGCGGTTATGCAGGAGAAGTTCAAGTTTTAACGGGTATTTCGTCGGACGGAGTCATCACTGGTATTACGATTATTAAGCATAACGAAACTCCAGGCTTAGGTGCTTTGGCAGCAGGAGAATGGAATGATCAGTTTACCGGAAAATCAGCAGAAGAAGAATTGGTGGTTGTAAAAGGTACTGCTAAAGAAGGCAGCAATGAAATTCAGGCCATCACTGGATCAACAATTACTTCAAAAGCGGTTACATCTGGGGTAAACGTCTCAATCCAGGTTTACCAGACTTTATCAGAATAGGAGGGAACGCAAGATGAATTTTATGAAAAATCTTACTCGAGGAATCATCCGAGAAAATCCCACCTTTGTACTTGTATTGGGGATGTGTCCAACCCTTGCGGTTACCACATCAGCCATCAACGGTATGGGGATGGGCCTGGCAACCATGTTGGTATTGATTGGTTCGAATGTGGCGATCTCAGCATTGCGAAAAGTAATACCGGATAATATCCGAATTCCAGCCTTTGTTGTTGTAATAGCCTCTTTTGTTACGATTGTCGGGATGTTGATGAAGGCCTATGTGCCAGCACTTGATGCGGCATTGGGGATTTTTATCCCTTTGATTGTTGTTAACTGTATTATCCTCGCTCGGGCAGAAGCATTTGCTTTTTCAAATGGCATTGCTGATTCCTTTGCTGACGCTGTTGGTATGGGTCTTGGTTTTACATTAGCCTTAACAGTTTTAGGATCTATCCGTGAAATTTTAGGGGCTGGCAGCATCTTCGGATTTTCTTTATTTGGTGCCGCCTATGAACCAGTGTTGTTAATGATTCTGCCTCCTGGGGCATTTTTAACCCTTGGTCTTTTGATTGGCCTCATTAACTGGAAAACGAAAAAGGCATAGGGGGAGATATCGATGACTTTAATTTTTATAATGATCAGTGCAATTTTTGTCAATAACTTTGTACTGTCACGATTTTTAGGTATTTGTCCGTTTTTAGGGGTTTCTAAGCAAGTTGAAACCGCTGTGGGGATGGGAGTTGCGGTAACCTTTGTTATGGCGCTGGCTTCTGCCATTACCTATGTGGTTCAGTATTCGATTCTTGATCCGCTCAGTCTTGGCTATCTGCAGACAATTGCATTTATTTTAATCATTGCTGCATTGGTTCAATTAGTCGAAATGATTATCAAAAAATCCAGCCCTTCACTCTATCAGGCGCTGGGTGTGTATCTGCCATTGATTACCACAAACTGTGCGGTTCTTGGGGTTGCATTAATTAATATTCAAAACGAATATAATTTTATCGAAACCATCTTCAACGGCGTTGGTGCGGCGCTTGGTTTCACGCTTGCTATTGTGCTGTTTGCTGGTATTCGTGAGCGACTTGAAACATCAGCTGTGCCCAAAGCGCTAGAAGGATTTCCCATTGCGTTGTTAACGGCAGGTCTGATGGCCATCGCATTTCTGGGATTCTCCGGAATGAAGTTAGGTTAGGAGGATACGGAAATGTTGAATGAGATTTTAATTCCAGTCGTTATCCTCGGTGTGTTTGGTTTAGTATTTGGAATTGGCCTTGCAATTGCAGCGAAGGTATTTGAAGTATACGAAGATCCTCGTGTGCCATTGGTGCGTGCAGCGCTTCCTGGTGCTAACTGCGGTGGTTGTGGACTTCCTGGCTGTGATGCCTTGGCTTCTAATATTGTTGATGGGACAGCTACTATTGATGCCTGTCCAGTTGGCGGTGCCGACTGTGCCGCTGCGATTGCGGAAATTATGGGTATGGAAGCTGGCAGTGCGGTTAAAAAGGTTGCCACTGTTATTTGTCAGGGAACCTGTGAAACGGCTCCAAATCGGGCCGAGTACTATGGTGAAATGGATTGTCGGGAAGCCATGATCGCTTCAGGCGGGGCCAAAGGTTGTCGCTACGGCTGTATGGGATTAGGAACCTGTAAATCAGTGTGTCCGTTTAATGCCATTGTTATGGGAGAAGACGGGTTGCCGAAAATTGACCCGGATAAATGTACTTCCTGCGGTAAATGTGTGGATGCCTGCCCCAAAGCGATTATGAATCTGGTTCCGGCGACTCAGGATGTCATTGTAAAATGTAATAACAAAGACAAAGGAAAAACAGCAAAACTGGTTTGTACAACTGCTTGTATTGCCTGCGGAGCCTGTGTGAAAGCATGTAAATTTGATGCAATCACCGTTGAAAACAATATTGCCAAAATTGATTATGATAAATGTGTTCAATGTTATGAATGCGTTGTTAAATGTCCAATGCATACTATTTCTGGTGACGTTGAAACCGGTAAGAAGACAGCGTATATCATTGACGCAAATTGTATTGGCTGCGGCGCTTGCGCCAAGAACTGCCCAGTTGAAGCAATTTCTGGTGAAATCAAAAAGCCACCATATGTTATTGATCACGAAAAATGTATTGGCTGCGGCATCTGTTTTAAGAAGTGCAAGAAAAATGCCATTGAAATGCGACCCAATAAAGCCAAATAGTCTATAATTTTGCAGGACTCTTCATTGAAAAATGGAGAGTCCTTTTTTTATGAAGAATTTATGACAATTCCGTGTTTGTGCAAATTTTTAATAAGAATTTTAGGAAAGATGTATAAAATGGTTTTGCTTTCTGTTAAAATAGTGGTATTGTCGAAATAATTTGTCATACGGTGAACGAGAAATCAAATGTGGATATAATTATTAAAAAATAAAAAAAATTAACGACTTTGGTCAAATTAAGGTATAATAGTATGCATGTTTTTATTGCTGAATCGTTTCATGCTAAATTACATAATACATCATTATAAACAAATCAGAAAACTGATTGAAACAAATAGTTTTTATATCAGGTCAGATTCGGGGGTAGAATTATAAGTCTCATCTATACTTATCAAATATCAGACAGTCATGAAAAGTTGGTCAGAGAAGAGCTGATCAGTCGTTATTGTTATTCTAACCGATTAATCAGAGAAATTAAACGGATTGGAAAGATCAGTTTAAATCACAAAGAGTGTTTTCTGGGACAGCAAATCAAACCAGGAGATATCATCGAAATTAAAATGCCCCGGGAAGATATTGATGGGGAACCGGTAGCGGGCAAACTTAACGTTGTTTATGAAGATGATGAGCTTTTAGTAGTCAATAAACCGCCACTTTGTGTGACGCATCCCACAAAGAGCCATCAATTGGATACACTGGCAAATTTCATTAGCTATTACTGGCAGGAACGGGGGACTGCAGCGAAGATTCGCTTTATCAATCGATTGGATCGAGATACCACCGGTATTGTTGCAATTGCCAAGAATAAATATGTGCATCACTATGTACAAAAAGAAATGAATTCTGGTAAGGTAAAAAAGGTTTATCATGCATTTGTTCATGGAAGGCTCCCTAATGAAGTGGGAATTATTGATGCTCCGATCGGGCAGCCCTATGAAGACAGTATTCATCGGATTGTAATGGAGTCCGGAAAGCCATCGGTTACCCGGTATCGGGTACTGGAAGAGTACAGGGATGCTTCGCTGGTGGAGTTGGTGCTGGAAACCGGTCGAACCCACCAAATTAGGGTTCATTTGAAGTATTTGGGAAATCCCATTATTGGAGATCCCTTGTATCACAGTGATAAGCAGGAAGATGATTGTTTTGGAATGTCTCATCAGGCTTTACATGCGCGAAGTTTGGAGTTATCATTACCCCAAAAAAAGCAGTTGTATGTGCTGGCTGAGTATAACAATGAATTAATAGACCTTCGAAAGCGTCTAATAGATAAAATATAGAAAAGGTGATGGAATGAGCGAAAAGCAAATAAAGGGGATAAAAAGACGTAAAAAGAAAAAACACATTGGAGTAAAGGTGCTGATTGTTCTTTTAGTCTTGGGGATTCTGGGAGTCGGCGTTATGTATTCAATCTATGCTGCAAATCGCATGGATATTTCAGATTACCAGTATCAGGCAAAGGATAAAACAGAGATTTATTCGGCGGATAATGCTCTAATCGCTGAATTGTACACAAAGAACAGAACCAATGTGACGATTGATCAGATTCCGGTGCAATTGCAACAGGCATTGATATCAGTGGAGGATTCGCGTTTTTACGATCATTTTGGAATTGATTTACTGGGGATTGTTCGAGCGTTTTTTTCAAATATTGCCAGTAATGGTATCGGGGAAGGTGCCAGCACCATCACCCAGCAGCTTGCCAGAGTTCTGTTCTTACCTGATATTGCAACGGAACAGAATTTTAATCAGTCTCTGGTGCGAAAGCTAAAAGAAATTTCTATAGCACTCCAATTAGAAGAGAAGTATACCAAAGAACAGATTTTGGAAATGTACTTCAATGAGTATTATTTTGGCTCAGGAGCATATGGGATTGAAGAAGCGGCACAAACTTATTTCAATAAACCGGTTTCTCAGGTTAATCTGGCCGAAGCTGCAATGCTGGCAGGTTTGCCACAAGCACCGAGTGCCTATGCACCGAATACTGATTTTGAAGCCGCCAAAAAACGTCAACTGGAAGTACTGACTCGGATGGTCAAAGAAAAATATATTACACAAGAGGAAGCAGACGCTGCATATGCACAAGAACTGGTTATCCGCGATCCGGCGACCATTAGTAATGATGATCAGATCGTTGACAATTATGAAGCGTATGTTGGACGGGCACTCAACGAGTATGCGCAATTAAAAGCATCTGCAGTCATGCAGGAGCGTGGTATCACTGAAGACCAGGCGATTGATTATATCAAAGAAAATATTGCCAATGGCGGTTACCGTATTTACACAACCATTAATACGGCCATGCAAGGAGATGCAATCGAAAGCTTAACAAGTGCATTAGATGGAGATTTGCCCAACGAAACGGGAGCCATTGTCACTGTCGATCTGGATGGTGCAGTTAAAGCATACTATGGTGGGAACACCCAAATCGATATGGCTAACACCCCAAGACAGCCGGGATCGAACATTAAGCCACTTTATTACGCAGCAGCCATGGATAAGGGACTAATCACCCCCAGTACAACTATCTCAGACACTTATACTGACTTTGGCGGATATGCCCCTAAAAACTATGATGGCAGTTATCATGGGACAGTGACTGTTAAGACGGCATTAGTCAACTCTTACAATATCCCGGCTGTTAAAGTATTCGATAAAGTTGGGCCAGAAGAAGCAGTAGCGTTTATGCAGACAATGGGAATCTCGACCTTTGAGGATGACGATTATAACTTGGCGACGGCACTTGGTGGGATGACCTACGGGATCAAGCCTCTGGAAATGGCGGCCGCATTTAATGTTTTTAATAACGCAGGTGTCTATAACCAACCATATTATGTCACAAAACTAGAGCAGGTAAATGGCGAGGTTCTATATACAAAAGATGCCTCCAGTACAACGACACGAAAAGTCATGTCAGATACTACGGCAACAAATATGATGAATATCCTGGAAGGGGTTGTTGATTACGGAACTGGTTCTGCGGCGGCCCAGATTTATACAACGGCCGGAAAGACGGGAACAACCCACGATAACAAAGATTTATGGTTTACCGGGATTACCGGGAATCTAACCACTTCAGTCTGGCTGGGAACGCCGGAAAACGATGTGCTTTACGGGGGGAGTTCCCGAGCGGCAGGAATTTATGGAAATTACTTGGGTATGGTTATCGATCAAGACTTGTTGACAACTACTGAAATTGAAAGAACCTCTAACGAGGGAGAAAGTTCCGGAGCTTCTTCGATTGATTCGGGTACCAGCACGACCAATAAGGAAGAGGATACTAAAACAGATACGACTTCAACGACACCAACAACCCCGACAGCGCCAACCAAACCAACAGAGCCAACAACACCAACGGAGCCAACCACGCCAACGGAACCAACAACACCAACGGATCCAACTACGCCAACGGAGCCAACCGATCCGACCACGCCAACAGAACCGACGGATCCAACGACACCAACGGATCCAACAACACCGACAACCTAATGGAGGATAAAGATGATTATACAAAATGAATCAAAAACACAAGAAATAAAACAGAATATGCGGGGTGGTCACGGGAACGTTGAGATTACCCACATCACTGATAGCGAAATTCTAGGGAAAAGCTGCCGACTATTTGCCCAGATCACAGTAAAACCGGGAGACTCCATTGGAGAACATCAGCATACGGGTGAGCAGGAAATATTCTACTTTTTACAAGGAAAAGGGATGGTAGTTGATAATGGCATTCAGTTACAGATTGGACCCGGAGATGTGATGGTCACTCCGGATCAGGGTAGCCACAGTGTTGTCAATACTGGGGATGAGGATTTGGTGTTTATGGCACTGATTCTCAATGAAAATGTGTGATAAAGAAGAATATTGAACAAGTCTTAGCCACATTGGAGCGCCTTTACGGTCAGGAACAATGTGGCTTAGATTTTAGTAGCCCCTTTGAATTGTTGATCGCCACCATCCTATCAGCACAATGCACCGATGTGAGAGTAAATATCGTTACCGGGGATTTGTTTAAGAAATATAATACACCAGAATCGATTTTGTCATTGGGAGAAGCAGGGCTACTTGAAAAAATAAAAACCTGTGGACTGGCTAAAACAAAAGCCAAAAATATTATTTTGACCTGTCATCGGTTATTGACAGAGTATTGTGGCAAGGTACCCGAGCAAATGGATGAACTGATTACACTTCCGGGGGTTGGACGCAAAACTGCCAATGTGGTAATGAGTAATGCCTTTGATATCCCGGCAATTGCAGTTGATACCCATGTTTTTCGAGTTTCACGCCGAATCGGTCTGGCTCAGGGAAAGACCGTTTTGGAAGTTGAAAAAGAATTGATGAAAAATATTCCAAATGACAAATGGTCCCAGGCTCACCATTGGCTTATTTGGCATGGACGAAAATGTTGTACAGCAAGAAATCCCAATTGTAGCGGGTGTGAGCTGCGCAGCATCTGTGATTTTGGACGTCAAAATATTAAAGAAGCATCGTCTCAAAGCAATTAATTCTTGTGTTTTTCTTAAGAATGGTTTATGATAAGCACTATAAATAATCATTGAAAAGAAAAAGGAGGAAAAGAAATGAAGAAAAGAGTTGTTAGTGTTTTACTTGTTGTTATGTTCACCGCTTCTATTTTTGCATTCGCAGGATGTTCAACATCTGGCGGAAGTTCAGATGTTGTCAAACTTGGTTTTATCGGACCAATGACTGGCGATGCTGCTATTTATGGAAGCTCAGCAGAAGAAGGTGCGCAATTAGCCGTCGCTGAAATTAATGCTGCTGGCGGTATTGATGGAAAAAACATCGAATTGGTTGCTTATGATTCAAAAGCAGATCAAACTGAAGCAATCAATGCTTATAATCGATTAAGAGACCAGGATGGTGTTGTTGCAGTGATTGGCGGAACCTTAAGTGGGGAAACCTTAGCAATGAAAGACATCATGGTTTCAGATAATATGCCAGTACTGTCACCAACAGCGACAGCTGTGGAAGTAACTCAAGATGCTCCAAATGTATTCAGAGCATGCTTCCTGGATGACTATCAGGGACAAGCTGCTGCTAACTTTGCGGCTACTACTTTAGGTGCAAAAACTGCGGCATTGTTAATCGGAACGGGTAATCCCTACTCAGAAGGCGTATCAGAAGCCTTCAAAGCGGCATTTACAGCTAAAGGTGGCACAATTGCCGGTAGCGAATCTTACGGTACGGCTGATAAAGATTTCAGTGCTCAGTTGACAAAAATCAAAGAAATGAATCCAGATGTCGTATTTGTTCCAGACTATGTTCAAACAGTAGGACCAATTCTTCAAAAAGCCAAAGAAATGGGCATTACCGCAAAATTTGTCGGAGCTGATGGTTGGGATGGCGTTCAAGAAGAATACGCTGACGCCGCTCAGGGAAATTACTTCACTAATCACTATGCTGCCGATTCACCATCTGAAACCGTTCAGAACTTTATCACTGCCTATAAAGCCGAGTATGATAAAGTGCCAAACTCTTTTGCAGCTTTAGGTTATGATGCTGTATATGCCATGGTCGAAGCAATTACTGCAGCTGGTTCTACTGAATCTGCAGATATTATCACTGCTTTAAATGCGACGGATCATCCTGGCGTTACCGGAACTTTGAAGTTTGACGAAGAGGGAAATCCAAAAGATAAAGAAGTAACTATTATTAAGATCGATGGCGGTCAGTTAAAATATGACTCAACCGTTGTTAACAAATAGTATTTCATAAACGACAATATTACAAGCAGTACAAGGGATATAGGAGAGACCATCTCTTCTATATCCATTTTATGTTATTCTATAAAGGAGGATACATCGTGAATTTATTTCTGCAACAGCTGATCAACGGGCTCAATGTAGGGAGTATCTATGCGCTCATCGCAATCGGTTATACCATGGTATATGGCATTATTAAACTAATCAACTTTGCCCATGGTGAAATCATGATGTTCGGCGCATATTTTGCATTTATTGCTGCCACCAGCTTTCACCTTCCGGTTTGGGCGGTGCTCTTATCATCGATGGTCATTATGGCTATTATTGGAGTTGCCATCGAATTTATCGCTTATCGGCCCCTGAGAAATGCCCCCCGACTGTCAGCGCTGATTACTGCTATTGGGGTGAGTTTGTTTTTGCAAAATCTAGCGCTGATTATTTTTAAGCCGGATCCCAAGGTTATGCCAAAAATATTTCCGGAGACCATTTATAAAATAGGTGAAATCGAAATCAGTTCAACCACTCTGATTACTATAGGTTTGTCACTGTTTTTTATGGTTCTATTGGATCTATTTATTCGAAAAACAAAACAGGGTCGTGCCATGCGTGCCGTATCAGAAGACAAGGATGCTGCGATTCTGATGGGGATTAATGTTAATCGAACGATTTCGCTTACCTTTGCGGTGGGCTCGGCACTTGGTGCTTTAGGCGGGGTTCTCTACAGTGTCGCATATATACAGGTATACCCAACAATGGGCGTTATGCCTGGCTTAAAAGCATTCATTGCTGCGGTATTAGGGGGGATCGGAATTATCCCTGGAGCGATGCTCGGCGGATTTATTATTGGGATGGTCGAAACAATGACAAAAGCGTATCTTTCAACAACCTGGGCTGACGCCATTGTATTTGCGATTCTAATTGTGGTACTGCTTTTCAAACCAACAGGCATCTTGGGGAAAAATACGAGAGAGAAGGTATAGACAATGGATCACAATAAGAAAAAAGCATATTTAATTAATGCAATTGCTATCGTTGCCCTTTACCTAGTATTTTTCGTGCTGATTCAGACGAAGACCATGAACAATTATTTTGTGGGAATTGCCATTATGACTTGTATAATGATTATCATGGCGATGAGTTTAAATATTGTAGCCGGATTTTTAGGTGAGATGGCCTTGGGCCATGCTGGGTTTATGGCCATTGGCGCTTACTCATCTGCCAGTTTTTCGATGGCATTGATTGACGGAGGATTGTCATTGCCGCCGATTGTCACGCTTGTTCTGGCGATGATTGTTGGCGGGATTGTTGCTGGAGTTTTTGGATTTCTCATCGGGACACCAACGCTGCGACTCCGTGGGGACTATTTGGGGATCGTAACCATCGGGTTCTCGGAAATTATCCGTATCTTCTTCATTAATTTCGGACCGACTGGTGGAGCCGCTGGATTAAAAGGAATTACCCGGCTGGTGAATTTCAATAATGTCTATTGGATTACAATAATCGTTGCATTTCTGATTTTTACATTAGGCCGATCAAAGCAGGGGCGGGCTATTATTTCCATCAGAGAAGATGAAATCGCTTCGGAGGCTGCGGGGATACCGACCACCCGATACAAGGTATTGGCTTTTTCGCTGGCGGCTTTTTTTGCTGGTGTTGGCGGTTCATTGTATGCCCACTATCAATCATTTCTGGAGCCGAGCAAGTTTGGCTTTATGTTTTCGATTGAAATGTTTGTTATTGTTGTTTTAGGTGGATTGGGTAGCTTAACCGGTTCAATCATTTCGGCCATCGTTTTGACAGTGTTGCCGGAAATGCTTCGTAGTTTTTCCGAATACCGACTATTGGTTTACTCTCTTGTGCTGATTATCATGATGATTTTCAGACCTCAGGGAATTTTCGGAAGATCCGAATTCTCGCTGACAGCTTTTATTGAATCGCTGATTCAACGAAAAAACGTCAAGAATTCCATCGGCGGAGGTGAAGCATCATGACCGTTTTATCAGCAAAAAATATTACGATGCAATTTGGAGGTTTAACTGCAGTTGATCAGTTTAATCTTGAATTGAGTGCTAACGAGCTGGTTGGTTTAATTGGACCCAATGGCGCAGGCAAAACGACAATTTTCAATATGCTCACCGGCGTTTATGTTCCAACGATGGGTGAGATTATGCTTAATGATCAAAGCATTATTAAAAAAACACTTCACGAAATTGTCAAACTGGGTGCCAGTCGAACCTTTCAAAATATTCGATTGTTTAAAGATTTGACTGCGGTGGAAAATGTAAAAATAGCCTATCACAATTTTATCGACTATAACATGGTTCAGGGGATGTTCAGAACAAAAAAATTCTGGACAGAAGAAAAAAAAGCTCACGAAGAATGCATGAAACTTCTGGATATTTTTGATATGGGCGAGTATGCTGATACCCTGGCTAAAAACCTTCCCTATGGGCAACAGCGTAAACTGGAAATAGCCAGAGCGCTGGCTTCAGATCCCAAAGTACTGATGTTGGACGAGCCAGCAGCGGGAATGAACCCGAATGAAACGGCTGAGCTCATGGAAACCATTCACTTTATCCGAAATAAATTTGATATTACTGTTTTGCTCATTGAACATGATATGAAACTGGTTATGGGGATTTGTGAGCGGATTATCGTGGTAGATTACGGAAAAACTATTGCTGAAGGCACTCCGGATGAAATTAAGAACAACCCTGATGTTATTCGTGCTTATTTAGGAGATTAGGAGGCCGCAAATGCTGAAAGTAAAAGATTTAAATGTACATTATGGAAAAATTCATGCAATCAAGGGCATTAGCTTTGAGGTCAATGAGGGTGAGATTGTTACCCTTATCGGCGCCAACGGTGCTGGTAAAACAACTATTCTCCAAACGATTTCAGGACTATTAAAACCCAGTGAAGGGATGGTGTCTTTTGAAGGCGAAAACCTTAATAAGGTGCCAGCCCATCAGATTCCGGTAATGGGAATAGCCCATGTTCCAGAAGGGCGACGTATTTTTGCCGAAATGACCGTTTATGAAAACCTCCAAATGGGAGCCTATATCAGAAATGATAAGGATCAGATCCAAGAGGACATGGAAAAAATATTTTTAAATTTTCCCCGACTTAAAGAACGGATTAAACAAATTGCCGGAACCCTAAGCGGTGGTGAACAACAAATGTTAGCGATGGGACGAGCCTTGATGACACGACCAAAGCTGATTTTGCTCGACGAACCATCAATGGGTCTGGCACCACTTCTGGTCGACGAGATTTTTAACATGATCCAAACAGTAAATGATGCCGGAACAACGGTTTTGCTGGTTGAGCAAAATGCGAACAAGGCTTTGCACATTGCCAATCGAGCGTATGTGCTGGAAACTGGATACATTAAACTTTCTGGTAATGCCAGAGATCTTCTGGTGAATCCGGAAGTACAACAAGCTTATTTAGGTGGTTGATTAAAAAGCTGTCTCGCTAGAGGCAGTTTTTTAATGGGAGGGACTTCTTTGTTAAATTTGATGTCATACACCTGGAATATTTCTTAAACACCTTAATTTTCATCCTTGATATGAAAATATACCTATGATATACTGTTAAAATTGAATGTGAATATAATTTATAGTGAAAGATACGGAGGATAACATGAGTGCTACAGTAGAAAGTATTGAAAAAAATATTGCAACCCTAAAAATTGAAATAAGTCCGGAGGAATATTCAAAGGCTGTTAAAAAGTCCTATGATAAAAATAAAAAACGTTTTTCGGTTCCAGGCTTCAGAAAAGGAAAAGTGCCTAAACAGGTAATTGAATCCTACTATGGAAAAAATGTATTTATGGAAGATGCCATTGATTTTGCCTTTGCTCCTGCTTATACCAGTGCATTGGAAGAAACAGAAATCAAACCAGTAACGCGACCTGATCTGGAAAACATTGAAAAAATCAGCGAAGAAGAAGGTGCCACCTTTATCGTTAAGGTTGGAGTGAAACCAGAAATTAAACTGGGCGACTACAAAGGCGCGGAAGTTGATTCTCTGGACGCCGAGATTACGGACGAAGAGATTGCAGCTGATCTGGCAAAAATGCAGGACAAGAATGCCCGACTGGTCACATTAGAGGCCGGTGAAGTAAAAGATGGTGCGACGGTTACCATTGATTACGAAGGATTTTTAAACGATGAACCATTTATTGGCGGCAAAGATACTGATTATGATTTAGTCATTGGTAGCGGAACCTTTATTCCTGGCTTTGAAGAACAATTAATTGGTGCTAAAATCGGTGAAGAAGCAACTGTCAACGTGACCTTCCCAGACGAATACCATGCCGAGAATCTTAAGGGACAAGCGGTAGTGTTCAAAGTTGCGGTTAAGGGGATTAAAGAAAAAGAATTACCAGAACTCGATGATGATTTTGCGAAAGATACCAGTGAGTTTGATACATTAGATGAACTGAAAGCAGATGTCGCAGCACGGTTAAAAGATGCCAAAACTGCTGAACTGAGAAAAGCGGCTGAGATTGCAGCAGTTAATTTTGCAGTGGAAAACGCGGAAATTGATGTGCCTTATTTAATGATTGAGGAAGAAGTTGACAATAACCTGCAGAACTTTGAAAACCAGATGAAACAACAGGGTATTTCTTTAGATGACTACTTTAAATATACGAATGTCAATCGTGAAGATTTCAGAAATAATCTGAAAGAGGACGCGGAAAGAAATATCAAAACGGAGCTGATTCTTTCAAAAATCGGTGAAATGGAAGCTTTGGAAGCAACTGAAGAAGAAGTGGATGAAGAGATTAAAGTATTTGCAGATGCCTATGGACATGATTTTGAAGAATATAAAAAAGGTCTTCAGGAAAGAATGTTAGACTATATCAAGGCAAATATTATTAGACGAAAGACAGTGGAAATGCTGGTAGATGCCGCGACGACAAAAATTTCAGAGTAATAATAAGAAAGCAGGAAAATGTATTCATGCTAACAAGTAAAACAACACAATCGTTAATTAGCAATAACCTGGTTCCGATGGTTGTCGAACAGACTGGCCGGGGAGAACGCTCATACGACCTATTTTCGCGTTTATTAAAGGAACGAATTATCTTTTTAAATGGTGAAATAAATGAAAGCCTGGCATCTTTGATTGTTGGACAACTGATTTTTTTAGAGTCCGATAATGCGGAAAAAGATATTCAAATTTATATTAATAGTCCAGGTGGGGCAGTGACAGCAGGTTTGGCCATCTACGACACGATGAATTACATTCGTTGTGACGTGTCTACCATCTGTGTAGGGCTTGCTGCATCAATGGGGGCATTTTTATTGGCTGCTGGAGCAAAGGGAAAACGCTTTTCCCTACCAAACAGTGAAATAATGATTCATCAGCCGCTAGGTGGCGCTCAGGGGCAAAGTACTGATGTGGAAATTTATGCAAAACGATTGATAAAAACACGAGAAAAATTGAATTTAATTCTTAGCGAAAGAACCGGGCAACCCCTGGAAACTATTGCTAAAGATACTGATCGCGATAATTTTATGGATCCTGACGAAGCGAAGGCCTACGGATTGATTGATGAGATCATTGTGTCGAGATAGGAGGCTTAGAAATGGCAAGAAATGAAGATAGCATCGAAAACGCCCGATGTTCCTTTTGTGGTAAAAGCCAATCTCAGGTAAAACGAATGGTGGCTGGGCCAGGCGTTTATATTTGCAATGAATGCATTGAGCTCTGCGAAGAAATAATGGATGTGGAGAGCATGCCTGAGGATATTGCGTTTGATGATGTCCCCAAACCAAAAGAAATCAAACTCAAACTAAGTGAATATGTCATCGCTCAAAACCGTGCCAAGCGAGCCTTGGCAGTGGCTGTTTACAATCATTATAAGCGGATTACTGCGATGGATGAAAATGATGCCGAAGTCGAACTGCAAAAAAGTAATATCCTATTAATTGGTCCAACGGGGTCGGGAAAAACGCTATTAGCGCAAACATTAGCCAGAGTTTTAAATGTACCATTTGCGATTGCCGATGCAACATCATTAACTGAGGCTGGCTATGTCGGCGAAGATGTGGAAAATATTCTATTAAAACTACTTCAGGCTGCTAATTTTGATGTTGCTAAAGCCGAAAAGGGCATTATCTATATCGATGAGATTGATAAAATTGCCAGAAAAGGTGACAACCCTTCAATCACCAGGGATGTCAGTGGTGAAGGTGTACAACAAGCGTTATTAAAAATTCTTGAAGGCACAATTGCAAATGTTCCACCGCAAGGTGGACGTAAACATCCGCATCAGGATTTTATTCAAATTAACACGAACAATATTCTGTTTATTTGTGGCGGTGCTTTTGATGGCATGGATAAGGTAATTGAGCAGCGAATGGAAAAAAGTTCAATGGGTTTTGGTGCAGACATTCGCAGTTCCAAAGAAAAAATTGAAGATGATGATCTGAGTTCAGTTCAGCCGCAAGATCTGCTGAAGTATGGTCTGATTCCGGAGTTTATTGGTCGAATTCCTGTGATTGCATCATTAGAACATTTAGATGAGAGTGCCCTGATACAGATTTTGACAGAGCCACGAAATGCGTTAGTGAAACAATACATAAAAATGTTTCGAATTGAAGGGGTCGAATTGGAATTTCAGCAGGATGCACTCGTGGCAATTGCTAAAAAAGCCATGGATACCAAAACTGGTGCCAGAGGTCTCCGCGGAATCATTGAGAATATAATGCTTGATATTATGTTTGAAGTACCTTCGAATGAGAATATTGAGAAAGTGATCATAACCAAAGAAGTTGTCGAAAAACAAGTTGAACCGATTATGATTTTAGGACAGAAAAACAACGATAAAAGCAAAAAGAATGATGTAGTATCGTAGATTTTATTAAATAGCCGTTCAAAAGACCAACTACTCTTTGGTATTTTATACCGTGTATTTGAAATTTTGTACGGCTTTTTTTAAAAACTTGGGTATAAATTAAATACAGGTAATTACAGAAAAGGTGCTTTTCATAATAAAAGAGGTAAGGAGTTGATTAATTTGAGTATTGAAAAAAAGGAAATTCCAGAAGAGAAGACTGACCATTTGGGAATGACTGAACCGGAATTATTTGTTCAGGAAAAAGAAACCTTACCATTGATACCGCTTCGTGGAATGAGTGTTTTTCCTGGTATGGTGGTTCATTTTGATGTGGGTCGTGAAAAATCTGTTAAAGCATTGGAAGCTGCGATGGAGCGAGACCAAATGGCTTTTTTGGTCACACAAAAAGAGGTTATTAAAGAGGATATCAATCCAGATGACTTTTATAATATAGGTTGCAGAGTAAAAGTTAAACAATTATTAAAGATGCCGGACAATCTTGTTCGGGTTCTGGTTGAAGTTCAGGAAAGACGAGAAATCGTTGAATTTGAGAGTTTAAATCCCTATTTTCTGGTTACAACCAAACCGGTACGTTCCGTTTATTATGATACAAAAGAGAATCGGACACTCATCCGTATGATTCGCGAATCTTTTGCCAATTATATGAATGTTACCAGAAAGGTGGCGACGGATCTTATTCTGGCCATGGATTCATTAGATGATCCGGATCAGCTTATTGACATTATCGGTGCCAATCTGTTCCTGGATCTTGAAGACAGTCAACGGCTGATTCAAGAAACCGATGTGAATAAGCGTTTGGTACTTACCTACGAGATTTTGGTTGAAGAAGTTGAAATGATTAAAATCGAGCACAACATCGACGAAAAAGTTCGTAGCGAAATGTATAAGCATCAACGGGAGTATTATTTGCGGGAGCAGATAAAAGTGATCCAAAACGAATTAGGTGAAGGTGACGTTCAAAATGAGTTGGAAACTTATCGGGAACGACTGGCGGCACTGGAAGTACCGGACGAGGTAAAAGACAAGGTTTTGGGAGAACTGAATCGTTTGAACAAAGTTCCGCAAGGTTCATCAGAGGCTGGTTTAATTCAAACTTATGTGGAATGGATATTGGATCTTCCCTGGAATACGCTAACCGAAGAAACGGTTGATGTTTCAATCGCCCGAAGAATTTTGGATGAAGATCATTATGCCTTAAAGAAAGTCAAAGAACGGATTCTTGAATATATTTCAGTACTCCAGCTTTCTAAAAGTCTCAAATCACCAATTATTTGTCTGGTGGGACCTCCTGGCGTTGGAAAAACATCGATCGCCAAATCCATTGCCCGGGCCTTAAATCGTAAATATGTCCGGATGTCATTGGGGGGAATGCGAGACGAAGCCGAGATAAGAGGTCATCGTCGAACCTACGTTGGCGCCATTCCAGGTCGAATCCTCTACAATATGAAAAAATGCGGAACCAGAAACCCGCTATTCTTACTGGATGAGATTGATAAACTGGGACAAGATTTCAATGGCGATCCCGCCTCTGCATTACTGGAGGTGTTGGATCCTGAGCAGAATAACACCTTTACCGACCACTATCTCGAACTGCCGTTTGACTTATCACAAGTGTTATTTTTAACAACCGCCAATTCATTATCGACCATTCCAAGACCGTTACTGGATCGAATGGAAATTATTGAGGTAAATGGTTATGTTGAAAGTGAAAAAGTGGAAATCGCCCAACGTTATCTTATTCCCAAACAACTAGAAATTCATGGATTAAAAAAATCCACCTGTAAATTCAGTGAAGCAGTAATAAAAAATACCATTGAATATTACACCAGAGAGTCAGGGGTTCGTGAACTTGAGCGAAAAATTGCTCAGATTTGTCGGGTTGCCGCAAAAGAAATTGTGGAGCACAAGAAAAAAAGTATCAGTATCACTCAGAAGAATTTGGAAAAATTCTTAGGAAAGCATCGCTATTCGTTTGATACCGTTGGTGATAAAAAAGAGGTGGGCTTGGTCAATGGGTTAGCTTGGACACCGGTTGGTGGTGATACCCTGCAAATAGAAGTGATCGTGGTGGATGGTACCGGAAAAATTGAAATCACCGGACAACTTGGCGATGTTATGAAAGAATCCGTCAAAGCGGGTATCAGTTATATTCGTTCCCAGGCGAAGGTGTTAGAAATCGAATCTGATTTTTACTCAAAAAAAGACATCCATCTTCATGTACCTGAGGGTGCTGTGCCGAAAGATGGCCCATCAGCTGGGATTGCAGTCACAACGGCGCTGATTTCATCGTTAACCAATATACCAGTACCTCAAAATCTGGCAATGACTGGTGAAATAACCCTTAGTGGGCGAGTTCTGCCAATTGGTGGATTACGTGAAAAGCTGACGGCAGCCCATCGTGCTGGTATCAAAGAAATTATCTTGCCAAAAGAAAACGAAAAAGACCTGGAAGATGTACCAAACGTTGTTTTGGAGGCTTTACACATTCAGTCTGTTTCAAAAATGAGTGAGGTCACAAAAATTGTCTTCAAAGAACTTCAATAAATAGATGACTTTTAGAAAATGGAGAAAAAATGAAAGTAACAAAAGCGGAAATTGTCATCAGTGCTGTGGCAGAAGCACAGTATCCTGATGATAATCTGCCGGAAATAGTGCTGCTGGGACGTTCGAATGTTGGAAAATCAACGTTTGTCAACACCTTAATTGAACGGCGAAGCTTGGCACGAACCAGTTCCCAGCCGGGAAAAACCCAGACGATGAATTTTTATCGAATAAATGACGGGTTCTATTTTGTTGATATGCCTGGTTATGGCTATGCTAAAGCGTCCAAAACGGAACGTGAAAAATGGGGGAAGATGATTGAAAAATATCTTCGGAATCGTGAAAATGCGGTACTGATTTTTCAACTTATTGACTCCCGACATGAACCCTCAGAAGATGATTTATTAATGTATGAATGGCTGATCTATTATGATTTAAAACCTGTAATAATTGGCACCAAAGCCGACAAGCTTTCAAAAACGAATCAAAAAAAAGCAGCAAGTCGTATTGCCAAATCACTGAATCTGAAGAAATCTGATGAGCTTATCCTATTTTCGGCAGAAACGAAACTGGGAAAAGACGAAGTATGGGAATATATTCATAACGTATTATAATCAATTTTAGCTTCCTTTTGGAAGACTTAGGCTTTAATGACAAGCTTCGATCTTGTCCCGGCTTAACCTTCTTCAACAGGAAGCTTTTCCAGTTCTGTTAAAACAGTTCTGAGGCGATTTTATGAGGTTGGAATGACTGAAGAAATAATTCGAGTGCTGGCAGAACAAGCAGGTATTGATCTGATTGGTTTTTTTTCGGTGGAACCACTTAAGGAGTGTCTACCTTATCTGATCAGGCGCCATCAAGAAGGGTTTTCCACAGGCTTTGAGGGGGGCGAACCAGAGGATCGAATCAATTATTTAAAAGCCTATCCTGATGCAAAAACGGGGATAGTTATTGGTATCAATAACTATCAGGCATTTGAAGAAGTGGCAGATGAAAAAAATCGGGTTCAGCTCGCATCGGTTTCCTGGGGTGAAGATTATCATCGGGTACTGAAGCGACGAATGACGCAATTAATGGAGCGCATGAATGACATCCAACGGCAGACAGGAGGAGCACCAATACAGTATCGACTATTTGTTGACAATAGTCCACTGGTTGATCGGGGATCTGCATACCGTGCCGGGTTGGGCTTTTATGGTAAAAACAACTGTCTGATCAATCATCAATTGGGTTCTTTTTTCTTTATCGGACAAATATTGATTGACAGCGTCATTGTTTTTGAACCGCCACTACTGCCAGAAAATGGTTGTGGAACCTGTCGGCGTTGTCTTGATGCATGTCCCCATCAGGCTCTGGGCGAAGGGTTTAGTCTGGAACCAACAAAATGCATTTCCTATCTAACTCAAAAAAAAGTCCTGTCCGACTTAGAAGAAGTGCGTTTAACAACGTATCTTTATGGTTGTGATCTCTGTCAAAAAGTCTGTCCCTATAATCAGGATCTTGAAGAAACGCAGGAAGAAGCCTTTTTTATTGACGCAGAAACTGCGTCACCACCACTGGACGAAATATTGGCCCTGACAAATAAGGAATTCAAAATTCGTTTTGGGAAAACTGCCAGTGGCTGGCGAGGGAAAAAAAGTCTAATCAGAAATGCCCGACTAATTAAAAAAAATAAAAAAAATATATGATTAGTCGATAATAAAATGCTATAATAATTAAGTTAGAGAACTTTTTACATTTATTTTAATTAAACATGGAGGGAAAATGGTACGAGATCGCTTTGCACCGAGTCCAACTGGCAATGTCCATGTTGGAAGTTTGCGGACAGCACTGTATAATTACTTATATGCTAAGAAAATGGACGGAATGTTTTTGCTCCGTCTTGAGGATACAGATCAAACCCGGCTTGAACAGGGGGCAGTGGATAACCTGCTGGATGCACTGAATATGACCGGCGTGATTCCGGATGAAGGCTTAATAAAAGAGAATGATCGCGTGATTGAAAAAGGCCAGTATGGCCCCTACATTCAATCCCAACGTCTTGACATTTATAAAAAATACATTGAATTGCTACTGGATCAGGGACAGGCCTATTATTGTTTCTGCACCAAAGAACGACTGGAAGCGGTTAGAAATACTCAGAAGGAAAAAGGCGAAACGCCTAAATATGACGGAAAGTGCCGAGAATTAACGCAGGCTGATATCGCAGCAAATCTTGAGGCGGGGCTGCCTTATACCATCCGATTGAAATTACCGGAAGATCATGTGATTGTTTTTGATGATCTGGTGCGGGGTGTCATTGAGATGAACACCAATGATTTGGATGATCAGGTTTTATTAAAAGCTGATGGCTTTCCGACTTACCACATGGCGGTCGTTGTCGATGATCATCTGATGGCAATAACACATGTCATTCGCGGGGAAGAATGGCTACCATCCACGCCCAAGCACGTCTATCTGTATGAATGTCTGGGATGGGAAGCGCCAAAGTTTATCCATTTACCTAATATCCTGAATGATGACCGTAAAAAGCTCAGTAAACGTCAGGGTGATGTTTCAGTCGGTGATTTTTTGGCAAAAGGTTATTTGCCGCAGGCGCTTGTGAATTTTCTGGCACTTCTGGGCTGGAGCCCGGAGAATGAGCAGGAAATATTTTCAATGGAGGAATTGATTCAGGCATTTGACCTTTCTCGAATTAACAAATCGGGAGCAGTTTTTGATCGGGCTAAGCTCAATTGGATGAATGCCCATTATATCAAAGAACTGCCATTGGAAGAATTGGTAAATTATTTGACACCATTTTTGGTTACTGCTGGGTTGATAAAGCAGGAAGAAGTTCCAGAAAAGCAGGACTGGTTATCTAAAATTGCCGAGATTTTAAGAGATCGTATTGAGTATTTTGCCCAGGCGCCTCAGCAATTGGAAATGATCTTTAAAAATGATTATGTCATTGAGGACGAGGAAGCGTTGACATTATTGCGTGAAGAATCTTCTAAACGTCTATTCGAGGCACTGATAAAAAAAATCGAAGCGACGGAAGTTCTAGATGCAGTCCAAGGAAAAGCCATTCTAAAAGAGATTCAAAAAGAAGAAAAAATCAAGGGAAAAATGCTCTTTATGCCAAGTCGGATCATGATTACCGGTGAAATGCATGGTCCGGATCTTACATTAATTATGGATGTTCTGGGAAAGGATGAGGTTTTAAACCGCATCAAGTCTGTGGCGTCAATTATGCAATTATAAATAAAATCGACAAGGAGGAAAGTACATGAGTAAACAAAAAACAAATAGTCAGGCGAAAAGCGGCATGCTATTGATCCTGATTGCGCTGTTTATTGGATTGGTAGGATATGTACTCTTTAATGGGGTATCAGTAGGTGTTTATGACATTGGTAATGTCAGTCAAAACATCAACTACGGATTGGATTTAACCGGTGGGGTCAATGTTGTGCTGGAAGCCCAGTCAACGGATGATGAGGCGGTTACTGCAGAAAAAATTGAATCGGCCATGCTGACCATCCGGCAGCGAATTGATACGTTAGGTGTTTCGGAACCGACAATTACCAAACAGGGCGATAATCGTATCCGGGTTTCCATTCCCTCGGTAAGCGATCAGGAAGAAGCTCTGGATCTGATTGGTAAAACAGCTCAGCTGGAATTTGTGGGACCTGACGGAACCGTTATTTTAACGGGTAAAGACGTCGTGGATTCCAAGGGGGTTATGCAGACAGACAGCTCTGGATTGGAAAAAGCGGTGGTTACCTTAAAATTCAGTGAAGAAGGCACCAAGCTTTTTGCTGATGCCACCCAAAAATATATTGGTCAGGCAATTCAGATTAAACTTGATGACGAAATTATTTCATCACCTACCGTCAACGTCGCTATCACAAACGGTGAGGCCGTCATTGAAGGGATCGGCGACATCGAAGAGGCTGGCAATCTTGCTTCCCTTATTCGCGGTGGGGCACTACCTGTCAAACTGGTGCCAATTGAAGTGCGAACTGTTGGCCCGACACTTGGTCAGAATTCCCTGGATAAAAGTATCTATGCCGGTATGATTGGGATTGCGCTGGTTCTCATCTTTATGCTGATTTTCTACCGCGGGCTGGGAATTATTGCTGATTTGGCGCTGATTATCTTTATCATTATTTTTATGATTATTTTAACTGCGCTAAACGTCACGCTGACATTGCCGGGGATTGCCGGACTGATTCTCACCATTGGGATGGCAGTGGATGCCAATGTTATTATTTTTGAGCGTATTAAAGAAGAAGCACGGTTGGGAAAATCATTACTTACAGCAATCGATAATGGTTTTTCAAGAGCTTTTTCGACAATCCTTGACTCCAATGTGACCACATTGATTGCTGGCTTTGTACTCTTCTTTTTGGGAAGTGGAAGCGTCCAGGGATTTGCCGTGACACTGATTTTAGGTATTCTTGTGAGCATGTTTACGGCAGTTGTAATTACTAAACAGCTGGTTATTTTACTTGTTAAAACTGAATTGTTTAAAAGCAATTCGTTCTACGGAATATAGAGAGGAGACCATAATGAAAAAGAACATTCAAGTAGCCGAAAAAAGCAAAATATGGTTTGCCGTCTCGCTGATTTTAATCGCTATCAGTATTGGTTCGTTGTTTATCAATGGACTCAATTTTGGAATTGACTTTATTGGTGGAACCATTGTTACCATCGAGTTAAACACTCCATTTGAAACCAGTGATGCCAAAGCATTGATTGAAGAGTATGATTCCAGTGCTGATGTGACCTATGCCGGGGAAGCCAAGACGCAGGTGATTATTTCTACCAAAAAGGACTTATCCACTGAGGAACGACAGGAGCTATTTTCAAAATTTCAGGAAAAATATAATCTAGAAGATACGGATTTGTTATCGATTGACACAGTCAGTCCTTCAATTGGTGCAGAAATGGCTAACAGTGCCATGATTGCGGCAGTTGTCGCAGTATTACTGATGTTGGTGTACATTACTTTTCGCTTTGAGTTTATGTTTGGCTTAGCCGCAGTCATCGCCTTAGTGCACGATCTGATCATTGTTTTAGGGGTCTATTCGATCTTCCAGATTCAAGTGAATTCACCACTGATTGCGGCAATGCTGACGATATTGGGATATTCCATCAATGATACCATCGTTGTTTTTGACCGCATTCGTGAAAATCGTCCTAAATTTGGTAAATACGATTTTGCCAATTTAGTCGATACCAGTGTCAGCCAAACTTTGCGACGTAGTATTAATACTTCTTTCACCACCTTACTGGCAATCGGAGCTTTATACGCCTTTGGAGTACCAGCAGTTCAGGATTTTGCTCTGCCGCTAATGGTCGGGATTGTCAGTGGAACCTATTCATCGATTTTTATTGCCAGTGCCCTCTGGTGCAAAATTAAAGAATTTCAGGCCAGCAAAAGTGCGGCGGTTAAAAGTTAAGCAACGAACATGTGAAATAAAACAAATAACAAAGCGTTTAGCGTCAAGGAGGTAGCTCCCTGACGCTTTCGTTTTAGGTGTCCGATCTTTAGCACGGACTACAGTAAATCATACAATTCAATCTTGAGGTGAATATGTCAGTAAAAACACAATGGATACAAAGAAGAAGTAAGCACAGTCATTTAAGTGGGTTTGAAAATGAAGGTTTGAAAAATCAAATGATAAAGGATTTCAAATTAACAAAACGAACAGCTGAAATACTGATTAGTCGGGGGATGACATCAATTGAGGAAACCCGGCGTTATCTTAATCCTTCACTGACTGATCTTCATGATCCGTTTCTGTTTAACGAGATGGAGAAAGTAGTAAATCGAATTGCAAAAGCAAAAACGACAAACGAAAAAATATGTTTGTATGGCGATTATGATGCAGACGGTACTATTGGAGTATCTATCCTTTACAGTTTTTTGAAAAGTCATGAATTCAATGTTTCCTACTTTATTCCCAATCGACTGATCACCGGTTATGGACTTCATATTGATCCGCTGCAAAACTTAATTGATGAAGCGATGGGGCTTTTGATTACTGTCGATAATGGGATTTCCGCCAATGACCAGATTGATTTTTGTAATCAGCACAATCTGGATGTAATTGTAACCGATCACCATGAATGTCAAGGGACGCTTCCGGCAGCATTTGGAATTATCAACCCGAAGGTGCCAGGAGAAAATTATCCCTTTAAAGAACTATGTGGTGCCGGGGTGGCTTTTAAACTTGTTCAGGCGATCAGTTCGAGGCTCGGATTAGATTTCGATTTGCAGAATGCGATCGAATGTGTTGCATTAGCCACAGTAGCCGATCTGGTTCCACTTCAGAATGAGAATCGAATTCTGGTTGCGTTGGGACTGGACTATCTTAACTTAAGCCCCAGAAATCCAGGGATTCGGGCCTTGATTGAAGTTAGTGAGTTGATCCAGGTGAAAGCCTGGCATTTCGGTTTTGTGCTGGGTCCCAAGATTAATGCTGCGGGACGATTAGGAGAGGCGCATCACATTGTGGACTTACTCACTGGATGTGATTCAACCAGATTGATGGAATTGGCTAAATTTTTAAGTGATGAAAACCGGAAACGCCAGAATCTTGAATCAACCATTCTGGATGCAGCACTTGCTCAGGTTGAATCCCAGGAGCTATATAAAAATGATATTATAATTGTCATTGGAGAAAATTGGCACTCGGGCGTTATTGGGATTGTTGCCAGCCGGATTCAGGAAAAGTATTATAATCCTGTGATTGTCGTTAGTATCGCTGATGGAAAGGGGAAAGCTTCCTGTCGCAGTGTGGAAGGATTTAATATTTTTGAAGCCTTACAGTCCTGCGGTGAGTTATTTACCAGTTTTGGCGGCCACGATCAGGCGGCCGGTTTTAGTATCAATGCTGAGAATCTCGCCCAGATGACCAAGAAAATTATTGAATACGGACACCTTACAGAAATAAGAAAACATCTGATCAAAAAAATTCCCTACGATGCGATTATTGATGAGACGGAAATCACCTGGAATCTTTTTAATGACTGCTCACATTTTGAACCGTGTGGTCTGGGAAATCCCGGCGTGCAATTTGTTTTAAACAGTCCGGATATTATTTCGATGAGAACCATGGGAAAAGAGCACAATCATTTGCGGTTGAGTTTGAGTAATGATGTTAGCGGAGTCGGTTTTGGGTTTGGCGAGTTTTTAACAAATCGCCCCGAATTAAGAGCAAAAGGCTTCCGGGGAGTGGAGTTTATTTGTCGTCTGGATGTCAACGAGTATCGAGGGAATAAAAACTTACAATTGGTCTTAAAAGACATCCGCCAAAATCCCATCTGGGATTTTGACATGGCGATGTTTTTGGTGAAGTCCATTGTTCAATCAGTGAATCCCAAAATAGAAATTAAGTTGCAGTCTTATGGAATTGATTCGCATGAATTGCGTATGCAGCGGGAGACTGTAAAATGCGTTTATCTGGCGCTGAAAAAATCGGGAGAAGTTGGGGTATCTGTACAAATCCCAAATAGCACAAAATTGTCGCCATTTCATTTTTTAATGGCATGCGAAATGCTTCGAGAAGTAGGATTAATTGCATACCGATTAAAGAACGGGCTGGTTTTTTCGAAAATTATAGAAACACAGGAAAAAAAGGATATTCAAAACACGCAACTAATGATAAAATTAGAAAAAATGATTTGTGATTGAAAAGGGAGATTAAGATGGATTTAAAAGCAAACATTGGTATTTACGAAGATTTTCCCAAGGAAGGGATTAGTTTTAAAGATATAAACAGTCTGATTTTAAACCCAAAGGCTTTTGCACATGTCATTGACGAAATGACAAAGGTGGCAAAAGCCCTTGATGCAAATATAATTGTAATTCCTGAAGCTAGAGGTTATATTTTTGGTACGCCATTGGCATACTTGATTGGCGCTGGTCTGGTGCCCGTTCGAAAGCCCGGAAAATTACCTGGTGAGGTTTCATCTGAAGCTTATGATCTTGAATATGGATCTAATATTGTCGAAATCCAAAAAAACGCCATCAAGCCGGGAGATCGGGTTATTATTGTGGATGATTTACTGGCAACCGGTGGAACTATGATGGCAGCTACTAAATTAATCGAAAATCTTGGTGGGGAAATTTCGGGAATTATCACCTTGATTGAACTGACTGAATTGGGGGGGCGTGAGCTTCTTAAGAATTATTTTGTACACTCGATTGTGACCTACCCCTACTAAAGACTACTCATTAATAAAAGGCAGAAACGATATGGATAATGATGCAGTAAGAGGAAAAATTGACAATGTAATAAATCTGGTTAAAGCAAATAATCCAGATGCACAAACGGATATGATCGTTAAAGCCTATGATCTGGCCCGGGAAGCACATAAAGATCAAAAACGTCTTTCAGGAGAGGATTATGTAATTCATCCGGTTTCTGTTGCTTATATTTTGGCTGAAATGCAAATGGATACGGAAACGATTGTGGCCGCTATTTTGCACGATGTTATTGAAGATACAATCTATTCATATGATTATATTAAAGAAGAATTCAATCAAAATATTGCGGATCTGGTGGAGGGTGTTACAAAAATCGGGCGTATTGGTTTCCAGTCTAAAGAAGAAAGTCAGGCAGAAAACCTTCGCAAAATGATTCTGGCCATGTCTAAAGATATTCGGGTCATTTTGATCAAGCTGGTTGACCGGCTTCACAACATGCGTACTTTGGAATACATGCGGGAAGCTAAACAGATTGAGAAAGCCAAAGAAACGTTGGATATCTATGCACCTTTGGCAAATCGACTGGGAATTTCTACCATCAAGTGGGAACTGGAGGATTTGGCCCTAAAATATCTGGATCCGGAAGGATACTACGATTTAGTTCAAAAAATCAAAATTAAGAAAAGCGCCCGGGAAGCCTATATTGCTGATGTAATTGAAGTGTTATCCAAAGAAATCGAAAAAGTCGGTACCCATGCTGAGATTTATGGGCGGTCTAAACATTTTTACAGTATCTACCGAAAAATGAAAAGCCAAAACCGCAGCTTTGATGAAATCTACGATTTGATTGCCGTTCGGGTTATTGTTGATTCGTTAAAAGACTGTTATGGGGTACTGGGCGTGGTTCATTCACAGTGGACACCCATCCCAGGACGTTTTAAAGACTATATTGCCATGCCTAAACCAAATCTCTATCAGTCCATTCATACAACGGTGATGGGACCCAAAGGAGAACCCTTCGAAATTCAAATTCGTACCAGAGAAATGCACGAAACTGCAGAATATGGAATTGCTGCCCACTGGAAATATAAAGAAGGACGAATGGATGCCAAGGACAATAAATATGAGGTTCAAATGTCCTGGCTTCGGCAAATGCTTGAACTCCAACGGGATTCTGAAGACGCCGGAGAATTGGTGGAAACCATTAAGGTTGATCTTCTCAATGAAGAGGTCTATGTTTTTTCGCCTAAAGGCGCAGTGGTTCCGTTGCCAGCAGGATCATGTCCCCTGGATTTTGCCTACCGAATTCACAGTGATATCGGAAACAGCTGTGTCGGGGCTCGGGTCAATAACAAAATTGTTCCACTGAATAGTCCCTTGAAGAGCGGAGACATTGTGGAAGTCATGACTTCCAAGAATTCAAATGGTCCCAGTAGAGACTGGCTGACCTTTGTAAAGAGCCCACATGCGCGTAACAAAATAAAGCAATATTTCAAAAAAGAAGAAAAAGATGAGAACATTCAAAAGGGCCGAAGTATTCTGGAGCGTGAAATCAAACGAGAGGGCTTGCAGCACTCGAATTTGTTAAATTTAAATAATCTGGAGGTCCTGGCTGAAAAGTGCAGTTATAAGAGCCTCAACGATTTTTATGCTGCTATTGGCTATAATGGGATAAAAATTGGAACTGTTTTTCAAAAGATGAAACTGCTGTTTCCTAAAGAATTTCCCGAAGAAGTTGAAGAGGTTGTCTTAAAAAAACCAACCAAGGATCCAAAGAAATCCAGTAGTACGGTGATTGTTGCCGGACATAACGAAATTGATGTCCACTTTGCCAAATGCTGTAATCCGGTGCCTGGCGACAAAATTGTAGGATATATCACAAAAGGCCGGGGGATCTCAGTCCATCGGGCGGATTGTTCCAATGTTCTTAATCTCACGGATCCCAACCGAATTGTCGAGGTGGAGTGGAATAAATACAGTACCGGATCATTTACAGCTGAAATACACATAAAAGCCAAGGAATCTCCGGGAACAATTATTCAAATTTCGAAAACATTTCTGGATATGGGCATTCCGGTGACAGCTCTGAATGCGAAAAATGAGAAAAATGAATATGACTTTTTTTCGGCCACGCTCGAGGTAAAAAGCCGTCGGGAATTAAATTTGCTGATTAAGAATTTGAACAAAATAAAAGAAATTACACAGATTTACCGAGTATAAGGAGTAGTTATGCGGGCAGTAATACAGCGGGTGACCGCATCAGAAGTGCGAATAGACAATGAAACAGTGGGAAAAATTGGCCATGGACTCAATGTACTTCTGGGCATTAAAGATGATGATACCGAGGCAGATATGGACTATATCATAAATAAGTTGGTTAACCTGAGAATATTTGAAGATGAAGATGGCAAAATGAATCGCTCCATTCTCGATGAAGAAGGTGAATTGTTAGTAGTCTCACAGTTTACTCTCTACGGTGATTGTCGTAAGGGCAGACGGCCAGGCTTTACCCGAAGTGGGCCAGTAGATGTTGCAGAAAAAAAATATGCCATTTTTGTTGATAAATTAAAACGTCAACCAATTAAAAAAATTGAAACGGGTGTTTTTCAGGCTGAAATGGAAGTATTGATTGTCAACGATGGTCCGGTTACCCTGTTATTAGATAGTGAAAAAATTTTTTAAATTGATTAAATAGATAAGGAAAGCAATATGGAAATAATCAAAAAATCCCTGGGACAAATGGGCACAAATTGTTACGTGGTTTGGGATGAGAACACACTGGAAGCGGCGGTGGTTGATCCCGGATTTGAGGATCAACAAATTGGCGACATCATTAATGACAATAAACTCAAAGTAAAATACATTCTGCTGACCCATGGTCATTTCGATCATCTTGGTGGCGTTAATCAGATTAAGCAATTAACTGGAGCTAAGGTTCTGATCCACGAAAATGATGCTGATTGTCTTCTGGATCCGAAACGAAACCTCTCAGCATTGGCAGGAATCGACATGGTATTGGCACCAGCTGATGGATATTTAAACGAAAATGAAACAATCACATTAGGAGAGATTGTTATCCGCATAATACATACACCTGGTCACTCAAAGGGAGGGGTCTGTCTCTTGGCAGACGGTCAGCTCATAGCTGGAGATACTCTTTTTAACACTTCGATCGGCCGAACGGACTTTGCAGACGGCGACTTAAGTGAGTTGCTCAATGCGATTGAGATGAAACTGTTTATCCTTGATGATGCAACCATTGTACTACCGGGACATGGTGGGAATACGACCATTGGGTACGAAAAAATGCACAATCCTTTTTTAAAGGGGCGTTTCTAGGAGGGGTCAATGAGAGTGCTTCGCTTTGATCTGGAACGGCCAGAATTAGAATATTATTTTCATGAATTATATCAGGCCTTCGATCCGGGTGTGAAAAATGTCTTGACAGGAAAAGCAGATGGTGTATTAGTTGAGAAAACCGAAGGAACGCAAGTTGTGCTAACTTTGACATGGGAAGGTGGTAAAGCACTAACTCGGACATATCAATTCAATAACAGCGTCGAACCCCTTGAAAATAGCGTTTATAAGGGGTTTCTTTATGATTTTTTATCTGAGTACTTTGAAAAAAGGCTGCAATGGGGAACATTAACCGGTATTAAACCAGTAAAAATGGTACAGAAATATTACAAACAGGGTTGGACGACAACCCAAATAAGAAATAGATTCAGGGATTATTATCGTGTCAGCGATGACCGCACCGATCTTTTGCTTCAGATTGCAAAAACGCAAGCCAGCCTCATTCCCAGCGAACAGGTTAATGAGGCGAATCGTCTTATTAGTATATATGTAGGAATTCCTCTCTGTCCCTCAAAATGTGACTATTGCTCCTTTGTGTCAACGATTGTAGATAAAAAGGGTGAAAATTTGCAGCAATATCTTGATCATTTACTGATTGAAATTCAAGAAACGGGAGAAGTTCTAAAGGCTTCCAATTTGCGAATTGACACCTTGTATATCGGTGGCGGCACACCAACCGTGCTAAGTGCCAATCAATTGGAGCAGTTAATGGCAGTACTTGAAGATAGTTTTGATTTATCGCAGTTGAGGGAATATACTCTGGAAGCAGGGCGAGCCGAAACGATTAATCAGGAAAAGCTGAAAGTAGCAAAAAATCATAAGGTTGATCGTATTTGTCTGAATCCTCAGTCTATGAATCCGCAAACGTTACTCAGTGTTGGACGTCCATGGAAAGCGGGACTTCTCGAACAACAGGTGGCATTAATTAAGTCAATCGGGTTTAAAACCTTGAATATGGATCTAATTGCCGGATTGGGAAATGAAACACCAGCAGATTTTTTACGATCCCTGGAAGCTGTTCTTGGCCTGGATCCTCAAAACATCACAATCCATAATTTATCGATTAAAAAAGGCTCTCGATTAAAAGATCAAAACGGGATTGTTGTCAATGAGGGATATGGTGAAGATTTTTATCAAGCGGTAAAAAAACGCCTAGGTACTGAAGGCTTCGATCCATACTATCTTTATCGCCTAAAATATACCCGAGACAACAGTGAAAACATTGGGTATGCGAAGACGGGTCATGAAGGAATTTACAACATTTTAATGATGGCTGAGTGCCAGTCAACTCTAGGTATTGGGGCTGGAGCAACGGGAAACCTCTATGATCCGGCGACCGATAATATCACTAAGGTTTTTACGGTGAAAGATGTGAAAACTTATAACGAACGGTTTGAGGAGATTGTGGAGAAAAAGTGCGGTGCTTATCGCATTCTATCAATGAATAAAAGATAAAACTATTTTTTGAATCGGAATAGAAAGTGTTCCGATTTTTTATATTTGGACTACGAATGACGATTATAAATCATTAAATCGTTGAAACGATTCATAAATTATGTTACTCAAATTGTTTTTCAGCATTCCCGCTTGACAGCTCTATTACATCTTCATTATAATATAAAGGTTAAGAAGATAAAATAATTTACTATATACATCGGAGGTAGAATGAATACTTATTATAGAAATACCATGTGTGGAGAATTAACAGCAAGCAATGTTGG
>MTLE01001303.1_pt1 | contig 52232 bp, 58 predicted proteins | sample 1982461 | NCBI WGS metagenome assembly MTLE01 (sample SAMN05712605, study PRJNA340218) | biofilm metagenome | isolation source: sample SPL anode biofilm adapted to -200 mV | place: USA | collected 2012-02-03 | reverse complement strand
AAAGCCATAATTGGGAATATGAATATGACAGATTTGTGTTTTACAATAATTTTCTTGGAAATCTATTAGAAGAGAAATTAAATAAATTCAAAATTGATTTTAAGCAAAATTACAGATTTGGATATGTCAATATGTTTTTAAACGAAATATATGAGTTGAACAAAAAAAAGATAGAAGTTCTATATAGTTGGAAATGAAATGAGGGATCAAATGAAGTTTTTAAAAGAGTATTTTCCGGAAATAGAAAATTTGCATGAATATCAAGATAAATCATTAAAGAAAATTCTCGAGAGAAAAAATACATTGACAATAGCCCCAACGGGTGGTGGGAAATCTTTGATTTTTCAGCTTTCTGCATTAAATTTAGAAGGTGTAACTATTGTTATATCACCATTAAAAGCATTAATGAATGAGCAAATTGATGACTTACAACAAAAAAGGATAGAGGCAATTGCAATTCATGGTGATATTCCGTTTGAAAAACAAAGAAAAATACTTAGGGATTTAAAGACAACTAAACCAAAACTAATCTACGTTTCGCCAGAACGACTATTCAATTATTTTTTTAGGTCAGCTCTGATTTTGAGTGGATTAGAAATCAGCTTGATAGTTATAGATGAAGCACATTGTATCAGTCAATGGGGTATTGATTTTAGACCGGATTATGGAAATATAATGCCTTTTGTTGATTTTATAAGATCAAAAGATAATGATCCAGTAATCTTCGCTTTAACGGCAACTATGAGCAATAAAGCTAAAGAGGATATTAAAGTTGAATTCTCTTTTAAAGATGAAGATGTGGTTACCTCTAATGAAGTAATACGAACTAATCTCAAAATGGATTTTTGTGAAGTAAATAAAGAAGAAGATAAACTTGAGAAACTGCTAAAATTTGTCGATGAAAACGATCTCAAAAAAACACTGGTTTATACGTATAGTAGAAAAATATGTGAAGATCTTTCATCAGTTACGGCAATGTCTGACTACTTTCATTCCAATATGGATTCAGAAAGAAAATACAAAATTATGGAAGATTTCAAAACTGGAAAAATAAAAATTCTCTTTTCTACAACAGCATTTGGTATGGGGATAAATATACCAGACATTGATGGTGTGGTACATTATCAGATTCCCGAATCTGTCGAAGAGTATTACCAACATGTAGGCAGAGGAGCACGAGATAAAAAATTAGTTTCCGAATGCAAGTGTTTAATGTTATGGTCAGAAACGAATTTTGAAAGAAAATTAGGAAGAATAATGAAAGATACTTTAGGAGAAAGCGACTTAATTAAGGGGTTTGAACATTTAGGTTTACAGAATAAGGCAGGGAAGAAATCATATATTAAATATGATGAGATTTATACAAATGATGGGAGCTATGGGAGTATTAACCTAGCATTAATAAAACGAGTATTTGAAAAATATGGTGTGTGTAAAGTGCTCGGTGACATTTATGGTAATCCGTTAGATATTGTTTTTAAAAAAAATTCTAAACTATGGCAGGATTTATTGATTAAATTGGGAAAAAGAAATCAGTTTCTTATTGCTGAAAAGAAATCAGGAGTACCATTAGAACAACTTATTGATCATGTATATGAGCAGGAAATGGCAGGTAATGTTCAAAAACTACCAGCTACGAAGAGAATATTATTCTTGCAGTCCAATTATGATTCGTTACCTGAAGATAAAATAGTTAAAATTCTTGAGGAAAGTCAAGCCGTACAATCATTTAAAAGGGAAAATTTAGAAAAACTAAGAGGATTGTGTAAGTGTGACAATCCAGGGAAGTACATTGCTAATATTTTAAATGTTTCTCATTAATAAATTCTTTTTTGAGGATTAGACTGCAATACGTTGCTATAAAGTTTCTATTGAATTTAAGCTGTCGAAAAGCATCAGTCTGCGAACGAGCGTTTACAGTTGAAATGAAAAAGATATAATTGGTGAAAACAAATTGACACAGAATATAATAAAACACCAACATATACCATAATTGTCCAAGCCAACATATTATTATAGTCATGTTACTTGAAATGAAAATGCTGATCTAGAAAGTCATTACATAAAACACTATGACATTCTAATTGGCACAGAAGTTTTAAAAGTTGAACATTTAGAAAAAGTATGATCTGATATTTATGCTTTGAAAAAGAAAGGAACAACATGAAAGAAATAATAACATTTGGTCTTGAACAACACGAAAAGCAATGCATTATGGCTAACTTGCCAAACGAAAGCTGTAAATTAACAGTAGCGGATGATTTCCCAGATATCCTTGCATTTCCCGGTTTCATCTATATTATTAATCCATGGGAGTTAGAAGATGAAGAGCTTGAATTGCTATTTGAGTTTTACCTGGAAATTATTGATGAAAGCTTTGAGACGGTCATCTTAACAAAAAACACTAATATCCCGGATGAATTGAATAATCACTTTTTTTCATATCTGAATTTTTCGGAATTAGAAACGGAATTGGTATCTGTTTTAGAACGGGCTTATGAGCGATCTCTGGAAGAATAAGTAATACGATAAAATGGGCATTATAAAATAAATACATATACCAGAAATGTCCTTTGTTATGCGCTATAATGTAACAAGAATTAACATCAGGAGGTTTAGAAATGGAAAATAGTTTTTGTTCCGATCAATCTGCTTTACAGGAAATAAGTGACTTGATGGAAAAATTAAAAAGTTATAACTTTTGTACAATGGCAGAATATAAAGACAAAGTTTCTTCTGGGGAACTTATTAAGAAACCCATAATGGGGGATGATTTAGCTTTTGCAAGAAATAATCCTGGACACCCTTTATCTGGAGATTTTCGATTTGAAAGAATTCGTTGTGGGGACGAAATTCTGCGAAAAGTGAGAGAAGCTGATAACGAAATTCCTAGTGAAATCCTTGCTGGTATGCATGAGGTATTATTTGATTGTTGTGCAACCGTTCGTTTATCGATAGCTGAAGCTTTAGGTCTCATTCATAGCGATAATTCAATTCCTTATTTAGAAAAATTGCTTGAAACAGAGACTGAATCAAAAATGGTAATTAGTTCTACTGTTAAGGCATTGAGAGCTTGTGGTGACACTGATCCGAGGATAAATGATTATGTACCTGCTTTTAAAGAAATAAATGAATTGGTGAAAGAATTAAAAGCATATAAATTTTGTACTGTAGAAGAATACAACCAAAAAGTGAATGCTGGTGAAATGTTGAGAAAACCAACTGATGTGGATGATTTTCAGTTTGCAATAGAAAATCCAGATCATCCTTTATTAATGATGCACCGGCTTAATCGCATGAATTGTGGGGATAAAATTCTAGAAAAGGTAAAAGAACTTGATTTGATGGTACCTGATGAAACTCTTGAAAGTTTACATGAAATTCTGTTTGATTGTTGTCCAGCAATACGTCTATCCATGGCCGAAGCTTTAATTATTATTCAAAACAAGAAAACGATTCCATATTTTAAAAAATTAGCACAGACAGAAACAGAGGAACCCAAAGTAAAAAAATATGCTGAAATGGGATGGCAAGTTTGTGACAGTGAAGAAAGATTTTGGCAATTATAATGGAAAAAAAAAAAAATGAAACTCTTGCGGGTCCTGGATATTCTGAAAGAAACGGATGAAAATCATCCGCTTACAGCCAACGAAATTTGCGAAAAACTTCAATTGTATGGAATTGAAGCGGAGCGGAAATCAGTCTGTAGAGATATCAATACGCTAAAGGAATATTACAATAATGAAAGTGATTATGGATATGAGATCGAATTATCGGAGGACAACCGCAAAGGATATTATATGTGTAGCCGGAGTTTTGAAGATTGGGAACTGAAAATCCTCATTGATGCAGTCTGGCAGGCTCGGTTTTTAACTGAGAAAAAATCGGAGTCTTTGGCAAAACGATTGAGGCTACTGGCCAGTTCAGAAAGCAGAAAAGTTCTGCAAAATGTAACACCGGTAAAATCTTATGTAAAAACTAATAAACTAAAGGTTGCAGAACACATTGATATGCTGTTGATCGCCATTCGAAAAGGCCAGAAGGTTAAGTTTCAATATGAATATACGGATACCAATCTGGATCGACAGGTCAAATTCGATGGAAAAGAATATCTGGTCAACCCCTATTCCTTGAAATGGCGTGGCGACCGCTATTATCTGATTGGAAATTATGATAAGTATGACAATTTATCCTTCTATCGGCTTGATCGGATTGTCAATCTTGCTATCACTGATATTCCGGCAAAACCAGCCAAGGAAGTGGTTGGTGATAACCCAGCCAATAAAATTGAAGAGTATGTTGCCAAAAGCTTCTATAATTTTGGTGGTGAGAAGATACACGTGGTTTTAAGAGTAAAACCAAACATGGTCGATGAACTGATTGACTATTTTGGCGAAAACATTGAGTTTAAACAAAATGTTACAGATGATTATGATGTCAGAGTTGTTGTCAATGATGGAGAGGGATTATATTTTTGGCTTTTGCAGTATGGAGAAAATGTCAAGGTAGTTTCGCCAGTCCAGGTTCGGGATGAGCTTTTAAAACGGATAGAAAAGATCAAAAATCTTTATGAAAATGAATAAGTTCAATAAGTGCGATTTAACGCTCGAAAATGGGCAACAGCTGTTTAGTGATACATACGCAATATGCAGATGAAAGAGGTGAAGGATTTGGATGTTATATTTTACGGAGAACGTGGACTTGTTAACAGTATTATATTAGATATGAGTTCAGACTTAAACAAACAAAAACAGTTTTTGAGATCAATTAAATTTAAGGATAACAGCAAGAGAAACTGGATAGAAAATGTTGTGAATTTTCGCTATATTATTGAACCGTCTTTTTCTCAATTCGGAAATCCAGATCTGATTATTGTTGCTGAAGAAGAAAATAAAAAACGACATGTGATATTTATTGAAGCGAAAGTATGTGCATACAACGATGCATCAGAAAAACTGGGATCAAGCCTTTTACCGAATTCATATCAAAGGGTAGCAAGCAAACTGAATATTCAACTTGCATTAAAATATCGTTTTGCTAAGAATTATGCAAAAGGGCAAAAAAGTGATGGCTTCGTAGAAACAGATAGAGAGGCCAAGAATAAATATAATGATAATAAACGGGCATTAAAGAACGCAAATGTTATCAATCTCTGCAAAGAACAATTTGGTGAGAATCCCGAGTTTTTATTTATCGCATTAACAAATGACAATAAGGATATCATGCCGTTTACTGATCAAGAATTTTTACCAGCGATTGGAATAGACAACTGGAACAGTGATAAAGAAAAATTCGGTATTTTATCGTATGAAATGCTGGAAACAAATGGTGTGGTAAACAAAAAAGCGGGTTATTATGGCCAAGCGTCAAATGGTTTTTTATACTTGCCAGCTAATACTATTGCAAAATCTGATGACCGTCATATAAAAACAACAAATATGGGGGACTGGGATAGAAATCTATATAAAGAGTTAGAAACCATTTACACAGAGTTGAAAAAAAACCTTGTTACAGGAAATGTGAAAAAATTAGATGGCTCTTACAGCATAAAAGCTGGAGATGGAAGAACCTTAGTAAAACTCTTCGTTGAGAACAATCAGATTAAAATCGCATTTCGTAATGACAATATCCCAGATTGTCTGGCGACTGGGAAAGAACGAGTAAAGTTCGGAGTTGGATCATCAGAACGATCATTCATTATAGTGTATTCAATAACAGAACGGATTACTGAGGAGATGATTAATAGTATCATTAGTTTTGTTGAACAGTAAACGAAATGAAGAGTACTTTTAAATGAAGCATGTTTTAAGGGGGAATGAGGGAATTGGAAATAGTCGTTCACCGAGGGACTCATCAGATTGGCGGTTGTAGCACTGAAATCATAACAAACCAAGGGCGCATTTTTATCGATATGGGGGCTGAACTTCCAGATCAGGACGGAAATCAGAAGAGGAATCCGCTTTCAATTGATGGGGTTACTCAAGGAAATAAAAATTGCGATGCGGTTTTGTTTACCCATAATCACGGCGATCATATTGGTGAAGTTTCAAACATTCTTGAGGGCATTCCTCTTTATACGGGAGAAGCGACAAAAGAAATCTATCAATTATTGCAAAGTCGAATTCGCAATGGAGATCCTCGGGTGCTTGAGAAGGTCAATACATTTGAACCGGGGAAAATGTTTCAGGTGAAAGATATATCGATCACACCTCTTCTTGTTGACCATTCTGCCTATGATGCTTATATGTTCTTGATCGAAGCAGAGGGAAAGAAATTACTGCATACTGGCGACTTCCGGAGTCATGGCTTCAGAGGAAAGGGACTTATTCCAACGCTAAAAAAATATGTGGGTCAAGTTGATGTTTTAATCGCTGAATGCACCCAGTTATCCCGAGATTTTTCAAAATCTGTTACTGAATATGAACTGAAGGTAAAAGCTCAAAAATTACTGAACGATTATAAATATGTTTTTATCTTTTGCTCATCCACTAATTTAGATCGCATTGCCCTATTTCATGAGTCCACGCCAAGAGGAAAGTACTTCTTATGCGATCAATATCAATTGGACGTTATCAAGGTTTTTCGAAAGTATGCCGGAAAACATACGTCACTCTATCATTTTAACAAAGCATTAACGATGGGAAAGAATCTTGAACCTCAAATAGAACAACGCGGTTTTTGTATGCTGTTAAGAGCAGGAAACACATCTAATAAAAGCTTGGCATATTATAAAGAGCATTTCAATGATGAGACCTTATTGATTTATTCCATGTGGGATGGTTATTTACATCAGGAAAACAACCCAATTAGGACGGTCATTAAAGAGTTCAAGAATGTTGAGCATCTTCACACAAGTGGTCATGCAACAAAACAAACCATTATTGAAGTCTGTAATATCGTGAAGCCACGAAAAGGGATTATTCCGATACATATAGAAAACCCGGAATTTATGAATAATTTAAATTTGGACTTACCAGTTGTAATTTTGAATGATGGTGAAAAATTAAAAATCTAAACATTAGTCTATAAAAAATCAATGACATAAAATTGAGTTGGAGGGCATGTTCGTGAAATCAGTGTTAACATTTAACCAGTTTGTGAAAGAGCGTCCATTTGAAAAGAAGATGCTCATCGTTCCTAATTATAGGATGAGTGAACAATATATAAGACAGGCTAATGATCTGGGGATTCCTTGTATCAATTTGGAATGCAAGACCATTTATGATTTGGCTTTTGGTATTTGTCACGTTGAGACAGCTTTAAATGGGGAAGAACTGAAGCTGATTAATCAGGACATTGCCACCAATCTGATGATGGATATCATGCAGGATCAACTGCATCAACTAAGGTATTTTGTCAATCCGGAGTGGATTAATATGCCCACCGCCAGCGAACTTATTCGCCAAATCGATGAGATCCGGATAATGGAAATCCAGGATGTGTTGAAGACCAAGGCGGATTCACCAAAATTAATGGATTTGACGATGATATTGGAAGCTTATGAAAATCGGTTGAAGAAAGATGCCTTGGTGGATTATGTTATCCTTTTAAAAATGGCCATCGATCTGGTTAAAAATGAAGCCGGTTTTAAAAATATCAGGTTTGGCATTTTCGCCAATACCAATGCCGTTGGCTTGGAGCGGACATTGATCACTGCCCTTGCTGGAGCAGATGTCGAAATTATAAAAACACCTCGGATTGAAGGCATTGACTGTCCAGAAACCTTTTATTCCCGAGTGTCTGAAGCTTTTGCAGATGGAAATGACCTGTCAAAGATATATGGAGCGGAAAATAGATTGATCCAACAACCCGCCATTGATTTTTTTCGATCCTATGGTCAGGTTAATGAATTTAAATATATAGCCCAGGATATTCTGGAAAACGGTTATGCCTTTGGAGATGTTCAGGTTGTTTTTACCCATTATTCCTACGCCCTTTTACTTCATAATTATGCGCAATCAATCGGTCTTAACCTCAGTCTGCCCGGAGGAATCCCCGGATATCACAGTGAAATCTACGCTTTTATACGAGACCTCTTCACATTTGTAAAAAATGGATATTTTGAAGAGGACTTAAAATCTGTTTTACATAATCGTTCATTGAAACTGGCAACCACTAAGAAATCAAATCGACGGCTTTTCGAAGACCTTAAAAACGAAGGGGTCGGTTTTGGACGGAGCCGGTATCAAAAAGTAATTAATAAATTTAATGCCTTTCAGAATTCTGATGATGAAACGGAACTGGATTATTTTGTGTTTGGAGAATTCTTAAGCAGGCTTTTGTCACTATTTCCGGAAGATCTGTCGAAAACGGTAAAACTGAAAGGTTTTATATTTGGCATCGCCGGGTTTTTAGCGGATTATTGTACTAAAGATAACCTGAATGGGGACTATCAGCGGGAATGCCAGCAGGCCGTAACCGCATTGATTGAGTTTGCGGAATTTTCGACCATCGAAATGAGTGCTGGGAGTGCCATGGATCAGACCCAGGTGCTAATCGAAACATTATCAGTTCAATCAAGCAGGGAAGCTGAAGATGCTATTCTCTGTACCAGTTTTTCAACGGCGGGTGTAATCACAAGGCCCTATGTTTATGTGATCGGTCTTGATGCAGATCGCTTTCCTCTTAAAGCAAATGAATCACCGGTTTTATTAGACCAGGAACGGCAGGATTTGGGATTAACCTTTGGGATGTCCACCAGTGTCGAAAAAAACAGTATCTACAGACTGCTGGAGAGTCTCGCCGGAAAGGTCAAACGGGTGGTGTTTGGTTATAACTATTTTGATACGGTGGGGATTAAAGAAAAGAATGCCTCTTCTTTTTATAATCGCTTGCTGGAAATTCAGCAGATTGATAAAAAAACCATAGAGAAAAGCGGATTCATTGGTGCGAGTAAAAATATTCTGGAGGAAAAAGAATACTATCTTTTTGCCACGAACGCCCGATCAGAACAACCGACACTGGAGACAATCAAGCGCCGAAGCTATGATCTGGGGAATCAGATGAAATCGAAAGATCAGGGGATCAGTTCACTTTCGGCCAGCAGTATTATGAAGTTTCTTGATTGCCCAAGACAATATTTTTACCAATATCGTTGCAATCTGAAAGCACCAGAAACGGTAGAATATGATCGATCTGTCTGGTTGGATCATCAGCAAAAAGGAATCTTTATGCACCAGGTGTTGGAGGATTATGTGGCAACTATCATTGTTGGGAATAAAGAGCAAGCATTCAAGGCTACGGCATTTGCTGACATTTACCAAAAGAATTGTGATGAGATGCGAGAAAGGGTGCCTTATTTATCCCGGACGGCCTATGAAATACAACGGCATCGCTGTCAGGAAGACGCCAGAGGAAGTCTGATTCAGCTGTGTGATGAAATGAAAACTCAGCACTTTGTGCCGGTTGCCACCGAATTAGCTTTTGGGATGCACCTGGCCGATCCTGTGGAGATCACGTTAAAGGATGGGAATACCCTGCCTTTAAAAGGCTCGATTGATCGGGTCGATGCACTCATTGACGGTACCTATCGGATTGTTGATTACAAGACTGGCAAATTCGCCCCGATGCAAAAAAAGCGGGAACTCGGTTTTGATGCGTTTATTCAGGATTATGTTTATGCCATCGTTCTTGAAACAATTTATTCAGATAAATCGTCAGAAGTATCGGAAAGCCGGTATGATTTTCCCTGCGATCGCCATGCACATTTAAAAACTGATATTACCAGAAAAACAAAAATGGAAGCACGAAATAAATTAAATGACATTGTCGGTGCTATTGAGAACAGCAATTTTGAACGGTGTTCAGGGGAACCGGATAAGTATATCAATTGGGAAACAACCTGTGGTTATTGTAATTATGGGACATTATGTCAGGCTCAAGCCTGTGCCTGGGAGGTTTGACAATGGAAGATAATAACAGATTGCAAATATTGAATGATTTTACCCCCAATATCTTGATCGAGGCCGGGGCTGGATCGGGGAAGACTACCATCCTGGTGAATCGGATATTGAATCAGATCAAAAATACGGATATTACCTTGGATAAAATGGTAGCTATTACCTTTACGGAAAAAGCGGCCATCGGTCTACAGGAGCGCTTTCAAGAAAACTTATTCAAAGCTTATACTCAAGCAGAGGGTACTCAAAAAGAAAAACTCAAAAGAGCCATTGAAGATATGGATAAGATTCACATTTCGACGATTCATTCCTTTTGCAGTAGGATGCTCAAAGAAATGCCTTTTGAAGCAGGGCTTAGCCTAGATTTCACAATTGTCCGGGATGATGAGGACGCAATATTTAAAAAAGGTTTATTTGCTCAGTTTTGTGAAAATGATCAAACTGCCTTTGATCCGGAAATCAGTGAAATAAAGTCACGAATGGGGGAAGTGGGTATTAATCCTGATATTCTTGAAGATACCTTTTATTCAATCTGCGAAAAAGATGGCATCACCTGGGTTTATGATCAGGATAGTTTAGAAAAGGATCCCCAGGACTTTTTCTTAAAGGCCCGACAAATCATAAAACAGGTTTGTGAAGTTTTAAATAAACAGGATGATCCAGCTATTGGGTTCACTGAGATTGAACTGAAACGTGGTGGCACCCTGACAGACGATGAAACCCCGGTAATCAAAGATAATACCCGTTCTGTGTATAAATGGTTCACTCAAAATGAGAAGGCGCAAACAAAACCCTCTTCAGATTGCATGGAAATGCTCGAAAAGCTCGATGCGAAATTGATTATTTGTGCAGGTAAAAATGATAAAAATAAAAATTTCAATCCGGATCTTTTAAACATCGGTAAAAGTGTGAACAATAGGCTAAAGAAAGACTATCAGTTGGATCAAGTCTGTGCCGAATTAAAAGAGGATTATTCGTGCTATCGACATGCTTTGTGTATGCGGTTTTTAATCGGAGCGATCAACTATTTTAATGCTGAAAAAAAGAAAGAAAAAAAACTGACCTATAAGGATTTGCTGGTATTGGCCAGGGATATGATCAAGCAGTCTGAAACAGCCCGGCAGTTTTTCAGTCATAAGTATACCTGCTTCTATATCGATGAATTTCAGGACACCGATCCCATTCAGACCGAGCTGATCTTCTACCTGGCCTGCCGGGAGACGACCTTGCCGGAAAACTGGGAAAACTGCCAATTAAAGGATGGCACGCTTTGTATGGTTGGCGATCCTAAGCAGTCCATATTTGCTTTTACCGGAGCCGATATCAAGCTTTATAACCGGGTCAAGGAAAAAATGCAACAGGACAGTAACTGTAGGGTCTATGGGTTACAGCGCAATTATCGCTCAAATAAGCAGATTTGTGACTGGGTTGAAAACAGCTATTCAAAAAAATTAAGCGGGTTTGGTTTTTCGGATCAAACCGAAGATGGAACCAGTCAGGCAATTTTCGAAGGTATGACTACCTTGACACCAGCGTGTGTACCCGATCATCAGACTTTAAAGGGTGTTTATCGGTACCAGTTAGGTGAGGGAACAAAGGATGAACTGATTGAACGGGATGCCCCTTATATCGCTGAATTGATTGCCGGGCTGATTGAAAAGCAAGCTCAGATCAGTCGATATGATACAGTGACCCAAACGATATCTACCCGAGCTGTTACCCCCGGGGATTTTATGATTATTACCTGGTTTACAACCTCGATGCCACGGTACATTAATGCCTTGAAAGTCAAAGGAATTCCCGTTTCTGTGGCCGGGAAAATTGAGACAAAGGCTCTGGAAGAGGTTAATAACCTGGTACTGTTGTTGAGTTATCTTGATGACTATCGAAACGGCTACCGTTTAGCTTTGGTTCTCGAAAAACTGTTTGCTTGTCATCTGGAGACGGATCAGCGCTTTAATTATCATCATCTTATTTGGAATGAAGAGGAGATTCAAGCGTTAGTTGATATTCGCATCAAAGAGAGCTTGCTTCAGGTTCGAAAGCTCATAATGTTGATCGATCAGGTTCCTCCAATGGTGGTGGTGGAAACCGTGGTCAATGATTTTAAAACGATTATGGCGAATAAAGACTATGATGCCATCACCCTGAATTCCGCCATGGGAAATGTGGAACAGATATTGGAAGTGGTCCGGGCTGAGCCCTATTCGAATTTTTCAGATATTGTTGCAAGGTTACAAAGTCTCACCGAAAACACCCTGGATCGAGAAATGTCGATCACTGATCTGATTGAAGAAGACGGCGAGTACAATGCGGTGCGGATTATGAATCTCCATAAAGCCAAGGGGCTTGAAGGCAACGTGATCATTCTGGCGGATCCTTCAACTGGTATATCCGGCTTCAACGACACGATGCTCTTTATCGAGGACGATGGGATTAAAAAGGGATTTATCATTCCCAAAGATAAATATGGTAGTTATATTGGCAAGCCGGATGGCTGGAATGAAGCCAAAGCCATATCGGACGCCTTAAAAAGAGAAGAACACCTCCGGTTACTTTATGTGGCCTCCACCCGGGCCAAAGAAGCGCTCATTGTTGCATCCGGGGATCGCATCGATAGCCGGGGGAAAGTTGCAAGGAATACGGCATGGAAAGAGCTGGAACCCTTGATTTCATGTCCCCAGGAAACAAAGCAGATCTGTGACGGGATGCTGGATTATCCCGGGGTTGCTGAGAATATTATCAATGATGAAAAAGATCAACTTAAGCATTGGGGGATTGTGGATAGCCATAGCGAATTTATCAAGCATCAGTCGGCTTATGAAGCCCGCTGTGAAGAGGCTAAAAAACCAGTGGCTGGGCATATAAATCCCAGCAAATTTTTAAATCATCTGGCTTCCAATTGTGATGAAGATTCGGAGCCACTGAGTGAAACGGAAAGTGTCAACAAACCTCTTCGAGGGAACCTCTATGGGATTATTATTCATAAACTGTTTCAGCTATTGGTTGATGGCAGATATTCAAAAATCTCCGATCTTTCAGAAGCCGAACTTGAAATGATCATTAAAAAATCGATTCTAGCGGGTATGGAAAGTGAACCGTTAACGAAAAAACAGTGTGACCTGTTAAAAATTGATCCATCACTTGAATTGGCACCGTTTATTGAGCAATTAAGCGCTGTTTATGAAGCGCTCCATGAAGATTTGCTGTTAAAAAGTGAAAATCTTTGTCAAGATCAGCTCTTCTGGAACCAGATACATCAAGCTGATGCGGTTTATACTGAACTGCCGTTCCAGTTGCAGGTACAACCGGAACAGGCATCGGATCTGGTTGATCTTCTGAATTTAGCCGAATTAGAAAAAACAAAACCACTTTATATGCGGGGGATCATCGATCTGGTTATTGTTAAAGGTAATGACTATACCATTATTGATTATAAAACCAATGTCAGGGGAGAGATGGAAGATCAGAGTACATTTAAACAGAATTTAAATGCTATCTACAAACCTCAGCTTGATTTGTATGAGCTGGCACTGAAGGAAATGGTTGGGGAGAAAAATGTGGAAGCAAAAATTTACAGTTTGTACAATTAGTCTTAAAAATGTAACTGATGACATGAAAAACTAATTAAGAAGACTCATATTCACAGCGTAAATTTGGTACTTGTAATGGAACAGATCATGAAAAAAGAGGGAGAAAAGATTATGGAAAACTATTCTTTGCAATCAAACGAGGTAGTGCTTTACAAAGGTAACGCAAGTATTGATGAAAGAAAACCAAATACCGAAGGATTTCTGACAAATATTACAAATAGAGAAGTAATGCTGACAAATATAAACATTGTTCTTATACTAAAAACAAAGAAAATGTTTGCGAAAGAGGAGGTTGACATACAAATATTTCCAGTTGCTGATATAAAAATTTTTAATGACATTCCTCAACTCAAGCAAAGTGATTATAAAGTAGAAATATATTTTACAGATTTAGAAATAACATTAGATTTTCTATCAAAATCTGAAGCTCGAAAGTTTGTAGGGGCTGTATATGAATTTTTGACGGGAAAGTCAATATCTGAAAGAGGAGCATCAAAAGTAAAAGGAACTATAAATGTCGTAAATGATGCTTTGGGTATTGATACAGTAGGTACACTTAAAAATGTGGTTGAAAATGGTTTAGTTGGCAATATATTTGGTAGCTTGGGAAAGAAAACAAGACAAAATGCAAAAAGCATTGATGCCTTGACCGAAGTTGTTAGTGTCACAAAAGGTCTATTAGGCAAAAAAACAAGTGAAGAGGAAAATACGAAGAGTGAGAGAAATATTGAAATGTCTATTGATGATCAAATTGAATCATTGAAAAAATTAAAAGAGTTATTGGATTGTGGTATTCTCACTCAAGAAGAATTTGATATAAAGAAGAAACGAATAATGGGAATTAGTTAAATTTATATTATAATAGCATCTGGACAAATATAAATAGAATTTAGAGGCTATCTGCAAACGTAGGCTTAATTTGGCACTGAAGGAAATGGTTGATCCTTTTGTCATAATTAAGAACTTGAAGAAGTGAAGATCGGTTTGAAATGAATAAAATATATGCAATTACAGATAATCTTCTCATAGATGGCCTTTTGAAAAATTACACACATTAAAAATGGATGAATTAAGATAAGTTAAAATATTCCTGAAAATTTTAGTTTGAATACATAATGAAATGATTTGTTTATATTTGAGTAATTGGAGAAGAGGAGTAACATGTATTTATCATCATTAATAATAAAAAATTTTCGCTGTTTTGACGGAAGTGAAAATAAAATAACATTCAAAAATGGTTTAACCATACTTGTTGGAGAAAATGATTCTGGAAAATCCGCAATTATTGATGCAATAAAAATCGTTTTAGGCACGACAGACATGAACTGGTACAGAATTGAATCAGGCGATTTTTATAACGAAGATACTTCACTCGAAATCGAGATTGCATGTAAATTTGAAGATTTAACAAACAGTGAGAGAGGCGCTTTTTTAGAATGTCTTACGTATGAAGATATAGAGAAAAAAGTACCTTGCTTATATTTGTATTGGAAATGCAAGTATTTAACAACATTTAAGCCACCACGGCCGATATCGAATGTGTCTACAGGTAAAAATGGCACTGGAGCGGCCCCAACAGCCGAGGCTAGAGAATTGCTTAGAACAACTTACTTAAGAGCGTTGAGGGATGCATACAGTGAAATGCAATCCGGTAAGCGCTCACGTTTATCGCAAATCATGAGGAATGTGTCTGCAGTTGACGGAGGTGAGGACATATATGAGAAGGGGAAGGATTTAAATAGTCTCTCAATTGTAGGCATTGCAAATTTATCAAATGAGCTGTTGGCAAATCATCCAGCATTGGATTTAATTAATAAAGATATGACAACAATCCTAAGTGATCAAATGTTGTTAAAAACGGATACCATAAAAACAAGGTTGGAAGTTGCAGGGACAAATTCCAACAATTTACGGAAAGAAATATCCTTACTGGAAAAATTGGATCTTGCAGTAGACAAAGATCTAAGTTCTATGCAAGGTAAAGTAGGTCTTGGAACAAGTAATATCATGAGTATGGCCTGTGAGCTTCTTTTACATAAAGAAGCTGAAGGAGATAACAAATCATGTTTTTTACTCATCGAAGAACCGGAAGCCCATATTCATGCGCAGAGACAGCTGAAATTAATACAATCCTTAGAAAACGAAGCTGAAAAAGGTAATCGACAGATTATAATTACGACACATTCACCTTTGCTAGCTTCAGTTGTAAAATTAGCCAATATTGTAATAGTAAAGACGGGGAATGTGTATCCTTTAGCAGAGCATCATACTATGCTTGCGAGAGATGATTATGTTTTTTTAGAAAAATATCTGGATGCAACAAAAGCAAATTTTTTCTTTGCTCGAAGTGTGGTTATTGTTGAAGGACCTGGCGAAGTGCTTTTATTGCCTACATTAGCAAAACTACTCGATTGCAGTTTTACTGATTACGGTACATCATTAGTGGATGTCAGAAGTACAGGCTTAAGAAGATATGCCAGAATATTTCAACGTAAAGAGCCAAATAGAGAATTAGAAGTAAACGTGGCATGTATTACGGATAGAGATATTATGCCTGATTGTGCTCCACAAATATGCATTGATGAAAAATATACTGAGGATAAAGATACGTGGCCTGACTTATCAAAAAGGAAATGGCGTGGAGAAGCTGATTTTTCTACTGAAGAGGCAGAAAGACATTTGAATGCTATTAAAGAAAGAGCGGATGGACAGAAAGTACGAACTTTTACAGCTGACCATTGGACTTTAGAATACGATTTGGCATACATTGGATTACAAGACGAAGAAATGAAAAATGTATTAATTAATTCTTTAATAAAAGTAAGCTATGTTGAAGCCAATTGGAGAAAAAACCAAGAAGAACTAATAAAAACAATTGATATGTGCGAAACAAAAGAAAAAAAGGCTTCCCACTTTTATAGTTTCTTTACATCAAAAAAGGCCTCAAAAGCAGATTTTGCACAGCAATTAGCATATGATTTGGAACAGAAGTATATTGGAAAAGCAAATGAAGTAAAGCCAAAGTTACCCAAATATCTAGTAAATGCTATAGAATATGTAACCAAGGGGTGATGGCTTTTGAAAATAGATCAGCTAAAAGAGATTGAAATTACTGACGAAGATATCAACTGGGTGGAAGCGACTATGGGGAATAAGATCCATTTTGATCCGGCAAGAGTAGATATTATAAAGAACATGGATTCTGTAGATATTCAGGCTTTTCCAGGTAGTGGAAAAACAACGATATTAGTGGCAAAACTAGCTATTCTTGCAAAAAAATGGCCATATGCTAATTCGGGTATATGTGTTTTATCTCATACAAATGTTGCAAGAGAAGAAATAGAGGAAAGACTAGGCAATAGTGATGTAGGGCGAAAATTATTATCATATCCTCATTTTATAGGAACAGTACACTCTTTTTTTGATACGTGTATTGCACTGCCATGGATACGCTCAAAAGGATTTGATGTAAATATAATTGATACAGAATATGTGAATTCTTTAAGATGGGAGAGACTTCCATATAAAACTTGTTCATATTTAGAAAAACAGCGTAGGAATGCAAATATTTGCTCATATAAAGGGTGCGTTGGTGAGATCGATTGGGATAAAAATGGTAATACTAAGTCACAAATTCTAGATGTAATAAAAACTACTCAGGAAGAAGGGTATTTTACATTTGACGAAATGCTCTTGTATGCAGAACAGGCACTAGAAGAGTGGGATAATATTTCTATATCAGTACAACAGCGATTTCCTATTCTATTTATTGATGAAGCCCAGGACACAGATGCTTTTCAATGGGATTTATTACAAAGTGCATTTGATAAAGATGGGATAAATAGCATAAGACAGGGATATGGTGATAGTAATCAAGCAATATTTAGTAATTTGTCTGCCGGTGATGATTTACTTCACTTTCCGAGGAAAGGTGCATTAGTTTTAAATGGAAGTAAAAGGTTTGATTCGCGAATTGCTATGTTAGCAAATACGGTAGCATTGTCGGCAACACAAATGGAAGGAACAGACAATTATTTTTCAGAAAAAATCATTTCTCATACAATATTTTTGTTTCAGAAAGACAAAGCATCGCAGGTTATCAATGAATTTGGACAACTTATTTTAGATACTTTTTCTGACGAAGAAATAAGGGAGCATCAAAAAGAGGGCTGTCATGTTGTTGGAATGGTTCATTATAAAAAAGAAGAAACGAGTGAGAAACATTTTCCTAAAGGGATATATGATTACTGGAAATTATATGAAGCAAAAAAAGCTAATAAGAATATGGTGCATAAATATCTGATTCAATATTTTAGACAGGGAATCATTGAATTTCAAAGAAGTGGTGAAAAAGCTCGACAAATCGAGTGGATATCTAAAGGTTTGAGAAGATTAATAAACAAGGCGAAAGAATGTAATTATATAACTTCTACTGGTAACATTTTTCGTGCATTATTAAAAGTGCTACCTGATGGTTTTCAAAAAGATTTGAGAAGAATGGTCGATGAACTATCCGATAGAAATTATTCTATCACAAAGACAGATTGGTCTTCAATGGTGGTTATTATAAAGCAGATACTAAAATTATTTGAGATTACTACTTTCAATGAAATAAAAGAATTTGGAAAGTGGATAGATGAGGAAAATCTAGAAATCCAAGATGAAAAAAATGTAGAAAGGGTACTACCAAATCATTATCTATACACAGACGAAGAAACACAACGCATTGTAGGTATGGAATTTGGAAGTATTCATTCCGTAAAAGGAAGAACGCATTTAGCTACACTTGTACTTGAGACATTTTTGCAAACACATAACATGAAAGCCATATCAAAGTATTTATCCAGCGCAACACCGCCTAAATCTGTAGGAAAGAATCAAAAAAGATTAAAATGTCAATATGTCGCAATGACTCGAGCCAGAGCTTTACTTTGTTTAGCAATTCCATTTGATTTTGTAGATGTAAAGACACAGGAAAATTTAAAGAGAATTGGTTGGAATATTAAGATTATTGGTTGAATAATTAAATTGAAAATTTATATCTAATGGTTGATTTAATGGATAATATATAATAGTATGAACTCAAGTAATACAACGAGATGTTCTAGTCAAGCAAAATTGTAATACCGAAGGCTAGTTTGAATGCCTCATTTCAAATGGTGTTTTACCGTCATTATATGAATGAGGACGACGGTAATTATACCAGTCAAAGACGTATTCAAAATATGTGGGTCTGAGATGAATAAATTCAACTACTTCTGGCGTCCATTTGGCGTCTGTTTCTATAAAAAAATATATTAAGTTATGAATTTTATTGAAAAGTATAAAAAGGACGATCACACAAATGGTATGTTAAAGCCATTTGTGTGATCGTGTAAAAGTTGTTAAAAGCTGACCAAGTAATTCGTAATCAGTAGGTCGGGGGTTCGATTCCCCCCGCTAGCTCCAGTATCAAGTGATTAAGCCCTTTCTGAGGGCTTTTTATTTTTGTCTATTTTATTTTGCCCCTTGATTTGCCCCTTATAAAATTTATCAAGTTTTTTTGATGAAAGCACCTTTTGTTTCTCCAATACGGTTGTATAAGTGTTTAAAGTCTCGGAGATGTCCGCATGGCCCATCAGCATTTGAACAGTCTTAGGAGCTTCTCCCAATTCAAATAAGCGGGTAGCATAGGTATGTCGGAGATCATAAAACCGTTTATTCGCAATTCCACAGGATTCATAAATCTTCTTAATTCGTTTATTCATATTTTGCCGATCTAGGTGAGTACCGATTGAATTACTGAAAACAAGAAAGTTACTTTCAACAGGGATGCCATATTTTAAGAACAGTTCTTTTTGATTAGCTTGATATTGCTTTAATTTGGTCAAGATCCCATCAGGAATAGGCACCAGACGATTAGCATTTTTAGTCTTAGGCGGGCCAGTAACCCCGATGTATTTATTTAAGTCAATATCTTTACTGACTTTATAAGCCTTGTTCACCCGAATCGTTTTTCCTTTGAAATTAATATCTTCCCAGATTAATGCGGACAGCTCCCCAGGGCGCAGACCCGTATACATGGCCGTAAGATAAAGCATTTCATAGTCATCATCTTTGATCGCAATTTCAAATGCTGTTTGTTCTTTAATCGTTAGCGGTCTGACAGTAGGGGTCGGCGTTTTGATGATGGTTCGATCCTCCGGGATCTTGATGATTTTTGAAAAATCATTGGGTATCCGGGCTGTTTCTGCAGCAAAGCGGATGGCAGGCCGTACTATTTTATTAACACCATTGATAACGCTGGTAGATACGCCTGATTTAAAAAGGTCATTATACCAATCCTGTATTTTCTTTGGGGTTAGTTTTTTTAGTTGAACCTTGGACACTGTTGAATGCTCAATATAGTTTCTGAACTTATTATCATAAGATTCTTTGGTGGATGGCTTTTTATCCACTAAATGGACCTGATACAGCCAGTATTTGACAAATTCACCAAAGGGCTGGGTATCGGTTGAAAGATCCCCATCCATTTCTTTTTTTGCTTTTCCAATCTTTTCTTCCATTTCGCTGACACTATTTGCATAAATATCTTTTGGTCGATTGTCTTTATAAAACAGCCGGAAGAAGTAATACTCATTACCGTTCTTAGTTTTTTTCTTATACGTTTTTCTTGCCATTTAGAATATCCTCATTTCTTTGTTACTTGGTTCAGTTATTAATGCTGCACGTTTTATGACGTATTCAATAGAAACGCCGTATTTTTCAGCGAGATCCCACTCATTTAATTGTTCCAGATCTTTTTCAAACATACCTGGAGGCATAAGGAAATAAGCTGCAAAAGCATCAGCTTGAGCTTCAGATCGACTGGAATGGATAAAAAAGTCATGCATAAGAATATGACCAAGTTCATGAGCTAGGGAAATTCGGAATTCAGTATCCGGAAGATTGGCTACAAAAAGAGTTTGGTCAAAAACACAAGATTTTCTAAGAGTAGGAATAATCACGATATCATAATCATGATCAATGATTATTTGCTCAATGGCGTAGATGGGGATGGGAAATTCTGAAATATTATTTGACTGCAATGTGTTAAAAGCGCACTTTTTAGAAAATTTAAACATGACACCTCCTAATAAAAAAGAACGTAAGTTCTATTTTATTAGGATTATACCACAAAACATACGTTCTGTATTTAGGTTTGGTGAGGAAATTTATGTAGTGTGAAAAAATTAGGTTTGCGAAAAATAAGTTAGCAATTAATGAGAATTTGCAAATTCTTTTCTTGTTCATATTCCCTTAAGTTTTCAAATAATATTGTTGATTGAAAGTCTTCAAATCTATAAGCACATCGAAATGAACTTGCAATATCTTCATAGCTTTTTGATTTGTTTGTATGAAAATTAATTGAATAACGTATGAAGTTAATGAAATCATGCCCATTAATAATATTGAAGTGGTAATCATGATCAAAATGCTGTGCATTATCATACGAATTAAAAAACTCATCTAGTAGATAAAAGTATTCCTGTTTATGAGGGTTCCATGTTTTGATTTTTAAAATCACGTTTCCTTGATTTAAGTAACAATGTTCATCAATGCAACCATCAAATGAAAATTTGCTAAATTTAAAACCTGCTCCACTGTCGTGATTTAATTTTCTCAATTCACCCATAAATCTTAAGTTTGAAAAAACTTCTTCTAATAATTCAGATGGTTTTTTTATACCGATGTAATATTCGGAGCATACACAATTAAAAACAGTTTCGTTTTTGACAATCATCATTTCAAGACAGTTGTGATCATAATAAAAATGCTTTTTTATTGTTTCAATTTGCTCATAATCTCTGTCATATAAGCCAATAACACGGAAATTATTTTCGAAATGATTAACAACTTCTTCTACACCATGTTTGCCACTAAAAGATTCGTAAAGATATACTGTATCTGATAATTTGGATTGAATAAATGCAATGTCATCTGGTCCCTCTACAATCATATAAATGCTCTTTCTACTCATATCTTCAGCAAGCATTAATACGATATCACTAATGATATCATTTTTATCTAGATTTGTTCTAATTGAATTTGCAGCCATATAATGCACCTAAATCTATTTGAATATCCCAGTGATTACTTATAATTTGTGGTGAATGGGTGGCAATTACAGCTTTTAAGCTAACGTCTTTAGAAACTTTTATTAAGTCATCTAGGAATTTTTTTTGCCAAGCAATATGTAAAGATATTTCTGGTTCATCAATTAATAATAAAAGATCAGTAGTTGTATTAAAAATCAAATCATAAAAAAGGACTATTTCCTGCTTTTCTCCAGATGATAATTGATTCAATTCTATTTGTTTACGATTATCTATATCTACAACTTTAAAACCATCAGATGTAATTATTATTTCTTTAAATGTTAATCTATTATTAATAATATCTGTGAATAATTCAAGTTTTGTGATTAGTGGTTCAAAAATTTTATATTTGGCTGAGAAATCATCAAAGTATAGTTTAAAAGCAATGTTTAATTCTGATCTATATTGTATATCTTCAAAGGGTAGATTAACATTGTCAATAAGCGAATATTTACTCAATTGATTAAACTTGTAATATGTTAATATAAGATTTTTATCAAGTTCATCTGTATTTTTTATTCCCTGACTTGCTAAAAAAAGTCTATTAGGATAAGTACTATCTAGCTTATTCGAAAATTTGGAATATGATTCAGTCACAGCTGAAATCTCATTTTTTAAATCATTAGGTAGTTCATTAATTACATGTCTCATCTTTTGTTCATTGTGTCTCAAATCTTTAGGATTATTTTGATCAACTTCTTTTATTAATCTTTGCTCAGTAATCAGTCTTACATTTCCACATAACTTTTTCAGTTTACTCGATATTCTTTTTAGTTTTGAACTATCTTCATCAAAACACATATCAAAATAAGAATTTTCTAAATCATTTAATTTTAAAATTTCGGAATTAGCAATGTTGTTATCAATATAGTTAAAAATATATTCATACTTTTTATTGACCCAAGACTTACTCTCGCATTCTCTTTTTAAACTCTTCTGATTTAAAATTTCTCCATCGATAAACAATTGATTCTTTTTTTTCTTAAAAATTACTAGTTGTGTTTTTGAATGTATTTCTAATTTAGAAAAATTAAGTTTTGCGAAATAATTTAGATTACCGTTACTAGCTTCATAAATTATTTTTAATATCGTAGATTTACCGAAACCATTAGGACCTGTTAGAATTGTAATTCCGCCATCTTTAAACATTATTTCATAGTCGAATCTACCAAAGAGCTTGGTGATTATGAGTTTTGTTATCACTGATTTCCTCCTGAATCTTAATCACTATTTTATCAAATTAAATATTATTCAGACTGTTTGCAAACAAAAAAAACAGACTCAAATAAAGCCTGTTCATTTTCCCTTATTCTGTTCTCTTAAAGCTTTCTGCCCTTTTAAAAATTGCAGTAAATCTCTTTTTTCTTCATCAGACCAATCACCATAGTCCTGGAACATTGCCGTAGTCACGTTATCTTTTAGAAAATCTTCCAGTTCTTTCGTGTAGCTATGTGCGTGATGTAGATCCTGATCAACATCACGCACTAGTAGTGGGTCGTCGGTTCTACCAAGTAGGTAGTCAGTGGAGACATTAAAAAGTTCTGCGATTTTTAATTTCAAATCATCACTTGGAATGCGTTGGCCACTTTCGTACTGAGACATGGTTGAATTGGCTATTTGTAATTTTAATGCTAACTCTTTTTGATTTAATCCAGATCGCTCTCTTAAGTTTTTAATTCTTGAGCCAATGATATTAGTCAATTCGCGCACCACCTTTCTCATTATGTGAATTTTATCACCCATTTATGCATATTGCAAATAAGTTTGCATATTGTGAATAATAAAGTTGACATTTGCTGAATGTGAATATATAATAGCAATAAAGTTTGCTTAACGAGAATATCGAATGGAGGTGATGCATATGAATAGATCATTATCGGAGGTTAGAATTGAAATGGGGTATACTCAGGACGATATGTCAAAGCTATTAGGAATAGGTACATCTACATATAATCAGTATGAAACTGGTGCACGAAGTGTTCCTGCAGATGTTGCTATTGAGATCTCAAAAATATTGGATATTAGTGTAAATGAATTTTTTTTGCCTGCTAAGTTCACACTTAGCAAATCAAAGGCCAGTTAGGAGGTGAGAGATGAATTGGGTACTAATTATCCGCTCAATCGTTGGTTCAATTCTTGGACATATGATCTATGAAATCCATTGTTCACAAAAAAAGGGAAAAAATAGTAGATAGGAGGTGAGGAGAAAACATGAAAATGCAAGAAGTACACGAAATAAAAGAAGTTCGTTCAGTCGACGAAGCAAACGAACTTCTTGATCAAGGGTGGGAAATTCTTAGAATTACCCAGTCAGCGAGCGGGTTAATGTTTGTCTTTGGAAAGTAGGTAATTAGAGACTGTCATTTTCATCATAAGCATATTCATTTAATAACTCAGTCTTAATTTCAGCCCAAGGATCAACCATAAAGCCCATCACGTAAGTTACACATTGTGCTCGTGGTACATATGGATCTGGAGCATTGTAAATATTTAATAGTTTCCAGCCAGTTTTTAATAAGTTATTCACATCACTTTGATTATAAACTTCTTTTATTTCTTTTAGATTTGAATAATCTGACACCCGATCACCTTTTCCTATTTATTTCAGAATCATGATTCTGATAGTTTAATTATAGGATTATGAACAAAAAGAAACAAGAGTAAAAATAAATAGTCAGTTAGGAGGCGAGGAGAATGTTAAGAAAAGAACATATTGACTCAATTATTTTGGTCGATGTGCGGGAATTGATTTCGAGTTATTTTATAAAGCTTGATGCAGCCTGTCGCTATGATCTCAGACAGAATCAAGTCAGTGAAAAACAGGCTGAGAATATTACAAGAAAAGCAAATCAAATGAAGCAAGAATTGAATAACTTTATTGATAAGCAGGTTGAATTAGTTCTTCATGATTAGGGGGGAGATGGCATCGTTAAGCAGTGAACTTGAAACACTTGATAAAAGTGGTAGCGAAGCAGTACCAATTCCACTCAAAATTGTTTTAGTTTTCTGCCAGATGTCTTTTGGACGAATAGTTTCAACAAATTCATGTCCACAGTAGGTAATTCTAATTATTGAAATATTCTTTAGTGGGCTGCCGTCGTAAACAACTGAAACTGTTTCAATGAAACCAGCATCGTCAAGATTAATGATTGAATAAAGCAAATCTTGTTCAGAATATTCTGACAAACCTTCAATTTCTAGAAGATCATCAAATGAAATGGGGTTGAATTCTAAATATTCATCAAATTCAAGATTTGTTTCAAGTGTTAATAATAGATCACGGATACAGTCATAGTTCAATTTCAACTTAATCACATCCTTTCGGATTGATTATAGCAGAGATTATTAGAAAAAAACAATAGTTAGTTAGGAGGTAAGAATGATGCAAGCACAGAACACAGATATTTTAACATTACTTGGAACCATAATCGAGCAGTTGGTAAAGGAAGAAGTTTCAAAACCAAAAACAGAGCCGGAAACGTTACTGCTTAAGCCAAGAGAAGCGGCTGAGAAGCTGGGGTTACCCTATAATCGTATACGGTCATTATACCTATACGATGACACATTTCCGGCTTTTAAAATTGGTCAGCGGTACTATGTAAATATAGCATTGGCTGAAAAATGGGTTGAAGAAAGATCAAAGAATTAAGCGTGGATCATGCTGAATTTGTTGAAGGGATTCAGGAGAATTTATTCTCTATATTTTAATTTTAAACGAAAGGATCAGAAAAGAACATGAAAGAATCATACAGAAGTATTTACAGAATCTGCAGAGATCGTTCCGGTTTAACCCAGGAAGAAGCAGCGCCAAAGCTCGGGATTTCGGTTCGGGCATTGGGTAGTTATGAAGCTTATTCAATCGATGTTGGGAAGCATATGCCCCCGGAAGACATCGTGCTGAACATGGCAAAACTGTACGGTACACCATGGTTACCGTTAATTCATCTTAAAGAAAATACTTTAATTGGTAGGGAAATATTCCCAGATGTGGAATTAACAGACCTACCACTGGCATTCTTAAAGTTTCAAGCGGAAATAGGCGATATACAGCCGTTAGAAAGCGAAATGAGAAAGGTTATCCTGGATAATCATATTGATGTACATGAGATAGAAACATCGGAAACATTCATAAAAGAATTAATGGAGGGCATTATGTCCGGCTGGAGTTTGATTTTCTCCGCAATTGAAAAAAGACCGCTGAGGGAACAGCGATCTCAAGTTATTACCCTGCCGAGGTAAATATTCTTTTTTAAATTTTAGCATAAAAAAATGCGTTTGTATAGTGGGGAAAGGTCGGGATGAAGAAAAATAGAACGAGTGATGAGGATAAGATTCAGTATCTGAAAATGATGTCTCTCTATGAAAGAGAATCAACACGTCAAAAAGGCGATGAGAAGTTTAGAAAAATGATTAACCGGTTCCGGAAGAGTATTAAACTGGAACCGGAATATTTGGAGGAAGAAACATGAGTTATTCATTACAGAGAGTTATTGAAATTTTAGAAAAAAAGGGATTTGTACCAGAAGAATCAAAAAATAATGGAGTATTTCATTTTACGGCTCCGGGATATAAAGAAATCAAGATGAAATCAGATGGTGTTAAGCATTATTTTAAGGTTCTAACTAAATTCACGACCAATCTGAGAACTGCCCTGGAATGGGCAGGCGTTGAAAAGTTGGAGGATGTGGCGTGAGTTGTAGTTCTATATGAGGAGGTCGTTAAGTGGCTGAAAGAAGGATGTTTGCAAAAACAATCATTGATTCGGACGCATTTTTAGATATGCCTTTAAGTGCCCAAGCTCTATATTTTCATTTATGCATGAGGGCAGATGATGAAGGATTTATAAATAGTCCGAAAAAAATACAGCGAATAATCGGTTGTAAAGACGATGATTTTAAATTATTACTTGCTAAGAGTTTTGTCATCGTTTTTGAAACCGGAGTCATAGTCATTAAGCATTGGAAAATTCATAACTATATACGTAAGGACAGACTTACGACAACAGTATATCAGGAAGAGCGATCCATGCTCGAAGAAAAACCGAATGGCGCATATACTGTTGATCAACGTGGGAGTAGCGACGCAAAGCCAAAAAACAACAATCAAAAGCCATCTTCAACCGCTTGTCAGCCATACGTCAACCAAATGTCAGACATATGTCAGTCAAATGACAGCATAGGTAAGGTTAGGTTAGGTAAGGGTAGTATAGGTGAGGTTAGTATAGATATATTGCCCGGAGCTGACTATTCAGCTCACGAGCCAGCGGAAACGCCGATAGTAATTAAGCTGCCTTTGGTAGATAAAACAAATTATTCAATCATTCAAGGCCAAGTTGACGATTGGTCAGAACTTTATCCCGCTGTCAGTGTGATTCAGGAGCTTAGAAAAATGCGGGGATGGTTGGATGCAAATCCCAAAAATCGGAAAACGAAAGGCGGAATCAAACGATTCATCACAAACTGGTTAGCGAGGGAGCAAGACAAGGGTTGTCGAGGCGGAAGCTATTCAAATTATGAATCTCACAAAAATAAAACGGCAAGTAATCAGCCATATGCGTATGATAGCAGTTTTAATCCGGAGGATTCACTATGATGGATTTAATTAACATCGAGGAAATTAGCAAGTCGTGTAGCGTTGTAGACATTAATGATTATGTCAAGGATGGCCTGATTTACTGCCATAAATGTAATACTCCCAAGGAGGTGGTTCTTAATTTTATGGATAAAACACGAAAGGTATTTTGTATTTGCGAATGCGAAAAGCTAGAACGTGATTTAAGGGCTGAAGGGTTTGTTGCGTTGCAAGAAAAAGAGAACATTCGGCATTTACAAACCATGGGGATTCAGGATAATGCCTTCAAGAAATGGACGTTCGATCAGGATGATGGTGGACAGCCAAACTTAGAAATGGCCCGGATTTATGCTGATAATTTCATGAATGACTTTTTTAAAACGGGCATGGGCATGATATTTTGGGGGAATGTAGGCCGTGGAAAAACATTTACTGCTGCATGCATCGCCAATCAATTGATCAAGAATAATGTCCCTGTTATGATGACCAGCTTTGCAAAAATTGTTGATGAGATATTTTCAATTCAGGACAAAGCGTCATACTTCAAGGAGTTCAGTCGGTATAAGCTCTTGATCATTGATGACCTGGGAGCTGAGCGACAGACAGATTATGCGATGGAACAGGTCTACAAAGTTGTTGATGACCGGTATAAAAACAATTTGCCAATGATCATCACTACAAATTTGACAATTAATGAGCTGAAAAATCCGAAGAAGGTGGAGTATTCCAGAATCTACGACAGAATACTGGAAAAATGTGTTCCAGTATCATTTACTGGCAAAAACTACCGTCAGGAAATCAGAAATGAGCAAGTTGAATGGGCAAAAGAAAAATTTAGGAAAGAAAAGAAAATAGGCGCATGATCTACCTGATAGCTGATACAAGCAAATATGAATGGCCATTGGCTACGGCTGGAAGTTTAAATGAACTTGCAAAAATGTGTAATACTACGGTCAATCATATCAGAGTTATCATTTGCTGCGGTAGAGCTACAAAGCTATTCAATGGCAGACCAGCAAGGATTTATAAATTTCGGGAGGAAATGGAAACATGAATAACAATTGTCAAATTTGTCATAATCGACATGGTAGATTATGCAGTAAATACAGTGAAATGATTAATCTGATAAAAGTGGAAGGTAGTATTTTAGAATTTGAACCAGCAAAGGAATGTGAAAATGACAATTGGGGAAAGAATAAAAACCGAGCGTGAACAGTGTGGATGGTCAAAAGTAGAATTGGCAAAGCGTTCAGGAGTTTCGGACAGGAGTATTGGTTACTATGAACATGGACAAAGAGAACCTCAGTTTGAAGCGATTGGAAAAATCATGAAGGCAATGGGATTTCAAATGCAGTTTGTGAAAGAAGGGGTGGAAAATGAATAAATACCGAAAATTACAAACAATAAAACATGCCTTGCAATATTACATTACCAGGCCAGATGGAGATCGGAAAGATATTGAACAAGAAAAGGCCCTGCTTGAAAAGATCAAAGAAGATATCCATGCAATGAAATCAAAGTGGTATGGTGGTGGAGCTAAAGGATGAATTGGATTTGTGAAGGTTGTAAATATATTGCAGAATTGCCATATATTTGCATATGGGGATGTCCCAGAAAAGGAGGAACGCATGAAAGGGAAAAAGAAAACCGCCTGTAAAAAGAAGGAGTGTAAGCACTACAATAATTATTTCAAAAATAATTGTTCAGCTTCGGCAAATGCCCATCGTTTAGACAAGTGCCGAAATTATGAAACGAATATTCAGGCTATCAGTTGATTTGGCTGAAAAAGCGCATAAAAAAAGGAGCTTTCGCCCCAAATTGCTCATAAAATTATTTTAACATGGGGGGAAGCGAATGTCAAAGATTAAGAGTATTACGGCAATGATCAATATAGAGACGAATTGTAGGGACAATCTGGTTCGCAGAAAAGGGAGACTAATGAGCCAGCTTGCTCCGGATGGGATTAAAACAAGTAAGCTGGGGGATGATCTGGATGCTTCATGTATTCACGGTAACCGGTCAAGAGCTTTTGAAGATATTCTTCCGGAGGTTATGGAGTTACAGAAACAGATTAATGAACACAACCGGGAGATTGACGTTCTCGTTAATCTGAAAAACCAGATCCTTGAGCAGATAAGCAGTATTGATAATGTGAATACGAAGGTTAAATATTTGAGGGATCAGGTTGGTTATAGCTTGCAGGAGATTGCGCTAGTGCTGGGTTATGGATATGGGTATATTAGAAAAATATCGTCAAAATTGGATCAGGAAGAAAAATATAATCAAAAATAGGCGCATAGTGAACAAAATAGGGTACAGCAATTTTTTTAAAACCATGATATTATCTAAAGTGAAAAAGAAGGTAAAGAATTAAGCAGCCGAGAAGGTTGCTTTTTTTATGAATTGGTGGTAGAAATGAGGATTAAATTATAAAATTATTGGTTGAATAGACAGGATATGTTATTATTTATATAAATGTTATTTTATATAACAGCACTGCTCTACAAAAGGAGAATAGTACAAATGCATGAGTATTCAATAAATCTAGAAGGTAGGGTGAAAAATTTCAATCTACCTAAAAACAGACCTTTAATTCCTCTTTTTGAAGCAATCGTAAATTCATTACACGCCATTGAAGAAAGAAAAAATGATGATAATGAATTTGATAATGGTAACATCACAATCGAAATAGTGCGCAGTGAAGAAAATAAATTTATTGATGACCTTGAGTTTTCAAAAATTGAAGGTTTTGTTATTTCGGATAATGGAATAGGGTTTAATGAACGAAACATGAGATCGTTTCTAGAATCTGATTCAATATATAAAGCTGAGATTGGCGGAAAAGGTGTAGGTAGATTTTCGTGGTTAAAAACTTTTGAAAGAGCTCATATAAATAGTATTTATAAAGAAAAAAATGAGAATATATTCTTAGAGAGAATGTTTGAATTTTCTCTAAAAAATCCAACTTGTGATGATTGCTTAAATGAGTGTTTTTCAGCAAATGATTATTCAACAACAATAAAGTTAGAATCATATCTTGCTGAATATGGACAAGGAGTCCCAAATAAAGCAGAAATGATTGCACGATTTATTGTACAACATATTCTTATTTATTTACTAAATGATAATTGTCCAAATTTAATATTAAAAGATGGAGAAAAGTCGATCAATCTCAACGAATTTTTTAAAGAAAAATATAAAACTGAAGAAAACAAGACTGAGTTTAAGATTAATGAAATAGAATTTACATTACTTAATGTGAAAATTCAAGAAAAATCTTTTGGTGGAAATCGACTATATTTATGTGCAAACAACCGACTTGTAAAGAGTAAAAAATTAGAGATGTATATTGTTGATTTGAACAAGCAGATCTTTGACAGAAATGGATTCTGGTATTTAGGAGTACTCACTAGCAAATATTTTGATGAAAATGTCGACATGAACCGTTTGTCATTTAGTATTCCAGAAAATGGTATGACATTAATTAATAGTGTTTCTATGGAACAGATAATAAATGTTGCTAAAAATGAAATTGAGAGATATCTCTGCGTTTATTTATCACAGATTGGTGAAGAAAAGCAGAAAAGAATTAAAGAATATGCAACTAAAGTGGCGCCACAATATAGACATTTACTAAAACACATGCCTGAAGAAATTGCACAAATTAAGCCAGATCTTTCAGATGATAGCTTGGAAGAGGCTTTACATAAAATAAAAAGAATATTTGATAAAAATGCAAAAAAAGAAAATGAGAAGTTATTAAAGAGCTTTAAAGATGATACTTTAACTGAAACAGAATATGAAACAAATGTAAGAAAACAGATCGAGAAAATAAGTGATGCTAATAGTTCAGCTTTAGCTGAATATGTAGCCCATAGAAAAGTGATATTAGACCTATTTGAATGTGGTCTTTATAAAAAAGAGGATGGAAAATTTAACAAAGAGTTATACATGCATGAGCTTATTTACCCGACAAGAAAAACATCTGATGACTTAGATTATGAAAACCATAACTTATGGATCATAGATGAAAAGTTGTCGTATTGTTCTTACATATCATCAGATATTCCGTTTAGTAACGATCCTAAAAAGGAAAGAACTGATATCTTGGTTTTAGATCATCCTGTAGCAATTTCTGAAGGCAAAAATGATGGAACAATATTTGATACTATCATTTTATTTGAACTTAAGCGTCCAATGCGAAATGATTATTCTGATTCTGAAAATCCAATAATACAATTATATAAATATTTGAGTACAATAAAATCTGGAAAAGCCGAAGATAAAAATGGAAGGAAAATTTGTGTTAATGATTCAACAAAATTTTATTTATACGCAATTTGCGATAAAACTGACACTTTAGATACAATTATTGAGCATTATGGTTTTTCGCAAACTCCTGATAATATGGGATATTATGCGTATAATAGTAGATTGAATGCATATATTGAGATTCTATCTTACAGCAAAATTTTATTAGATTCAAAAAAGAGAAATAGAGTATTATTTGAAAAACTTGGAATTTAAATTTTAATATATTATGGTTTAAAGCGTAGATTATTCTTTAGACACCTTAGGGTGTCTTTTTTATTTGGAAAAGGAGGATGTGAGATGAAGTGAGAAAACAACCATCAAAACCAATAAAGCGAACCCAGGACGTTCTTGATATGCAAGATTATTTAAAAGCGGCATCTAACAGAACGGTCGAGGGCAGACGTAATTACATTTTATTCTTAATCGGTATCACGACCGGTTACCGGGCCGGGGATCTGGTTGGGCTAAAGGTCAGGGATGCCAGAGAAGCGATCCGGCATGGTTACTTCCTGATTCAGGAAGGGAAGAAATACAATTCTAAGAATATCCGACAGAAGAACCGGAAACCCCGGCAGGCTGAGATTATTCCCAAGGTAGCCAGGGAGTTGAAGCTATACATCAAGGACAAGCGGGATTATGAGTGGTTGTTTCCATCCCGGAAGGGTGGAGCCATTGGGGTTCAGGCAATCAGCAATATTTTAAAAGATGCAGCTGCTTACTTTGGGATCAAAGGGATCACGGCGCATAGCATGCGTAAAACCTATGCTTATAAAATTTACATGGACAGCGGAAAGGATGTTGTGGCAGTAAAAGAGCTGCTGGGACATTCAAGCATTGAAGAGACAAAACTATATTTAGGACTAGATCAGGAGAAGTATCACGAGTACACAAAGGCGTTAGCTGACTTTGTACGGTGAGCTTTTTTTATTTTTTTGTGGTTGAATGTTTAAAAAATGAGTGGGTGAACATTGAAAGGCTGAATTTCTTATACTCTAGTAAGTAGAGAGATGAAAAACTGAATGTGTGATTCTCTAAGATAATTAAACATTCAAACGGAAAAACCCGAACATTAACGCTATAAATAGCAAATAATGTTCGGGTTTTTATTTTAAGATTTGAGGTGATTTATGGCTGGTGCATTTGCAAAAAGAATATACAGTTCCAAACGCTGGATCTCAAAACGAGATTACATTTTCCAGAAACGATTTGGAATTTGTGAACGGTGTGGCAGACCAGGTGAGGAAGTCCATCATAAGATTTACCTGACGCCGGAGAATATCCATGATCCTGAAATAGTTTATGGGGAGGATAACCTTGAGCTGCTCTGCCGGGACTGTCACTTCGATGAACACCGCAAGACCAATCCGCTGGCTGATAACTTCAAGCGTCGGGTAAGGCTGACAAACAATGGCGTTTACTTTGATGATGCTGGTAATCCTCAGCCTGTTAAGCGGTGGCTGGTCTGTGGTGCTCCAGCATCAGGGAAGACAACTTATGTGATGGAGCACATGGATCATGGGGATCTGGTCATTGACTTTGACCTGCTTGGTCAGGCGCTCAGTCTGCAATGCAAGGATGGGTTGCCAGATAACCTGGTTGAGACAGTGGCCAGTGTTCGGGATCATCTCTATCAGTTGGTTGAGTCCGAGATGGTAGATGCAAGAAACATTTGGATCATTGCATCACTACCTAAGCAGAACGAGCGTGAACTGATTGCCGAGCGATTAAAGGCAGCCATCATTGCTATTGATGTAGATTACGAAACCTGTATGGGCAGAGCTTTGTTGGATGAAAACAGAAAAGATAAAGAATTGCAGAAGCAAATCATCACCCGCTACTTCAGCAACCGTAAAGCGTAGCCCCCCTAAAAAAATGTGGGGTGGGGTTGAAAAGGACCGTCGGAGGTTGAAGAAATCTGTTCCTCCACGGGGAAAATTCAAAAAAGGAGGGGGGGATATTTTTGGGCATAGCCGAACAATTAGAAAAAGAAAAGAAGATCAGGGCAGAGAAAAACCGAATACTGAAGATTTACAAAGACATAAAGCTTGACGCGAAGATTATTAAAGTTCTGGAAGGCCTTGTTTCTGATGCTGCTTTTATGAGAATCGCAATTGAAGAAATAAAAGAGAAACTGATCAAAGAAGGGCTGATGGGAAAGTTTAAGAATGGGTCACAGGAGTTCATGCGGGAAAAACCGGAAGCAAAACTGTTTCTTAATTTCATGAAGCAGTATGCCAACACCATGAAGCAACTGATTGATTTGATGCCGGTACAGGTAAAGGATGAAGAGCAGGATCAGCTCCTGCAGTTTTTCCAGTCCGGAAAGGAAGCCGTAAAAAAATGAGCCGGGCAGAATTTATTGAGGAATATTACGATGCCATCATGTCCGGGGACATTGTTGCTGGGCGCCGGATCAAGCAGGTTTATAACAAGCTGATACATGATCTTAAGCACCCGGGGCAGTTTGTCTTTGATGAAGAGCTGGCCAACCGGCCCATTAATTTCATCGAAACATTTTGCAAGCAGGCTCAGGGAACGCTGGGGGCGCCAATCAAGTTGATGCTTTTTCAGAAAGCGAAATATCAGGCTATATTTGGTTTTGTCGATAAGGATACCAGGCTTCGGCAATACCGTGAGGTTTTGGATATCCGGGGCCGGAAAAATGGAAAAACGACCGAGCTTGCTGCCACGGCTATTTATATGACAATTGCTGATAATGAGAGTGCTGCAGAAAATTATTTTATTGCGACCAAGCTTGACCAATCTCAAAAGGGATTTAATGAAGCCTGGAATATGATCGCACAGAGTAAAGATTTGTCAAAGTATATCAGGAAGAGAAAATCAGATCTTTATTTTGATCCCAGCTTTTCATTTATCAAAGCGTTGTCCAGTAACCGCAACGGCCTTGATGGTCTTAATTCGCATTGTGTGATTATTGATGAGCTGGCAGCTATTAAGAATCGGGATCTCTATGATCTGATGATCCAATCAACATCGTCCCGGGATCAGCCGCTGTTAACTTGTATCTCCACCAATGGTTTTGTCCGGGAATGCATTTTTGACAGCCAGTATGAATATGCTTGTAAGGTACTAGATGGCAAGATGATTGATGAAACATTTCTGCCATTTATTTATGAGCTGGATGATCGGGACGAATGGGATAAAGAAGAATGCTGGCAAAAAGCAAACCCAGGGCTTGGTGTTATCAAGAAAACCGAAGTGCTCCGGGGGTTTGTAAATAAAGCAAAAGAAGATCCGGCCTTTAAAGCCACGGTTATGGTCAAAGATTTTTGTGCGACTGAAAATGCAGCTACCGCATGGCTTCGTTGGGAAGAACTTTATAACCCGGAGAAATTCGAAGCGAAAGAAATGGGTTTTCGGTATGGCATTGGCAGCTTTGATTTAGCTGAAACAACAGACCTTGCTGCAGCAAAAGTTGTCTGTAAAAAAAGGGACGATGAAAAAGATTATTATCTGTCGATGTACTGGCTGCCGGAAGAAAATTTGAACAACAAAGAATTACTGGATCAGGTGCCTTACCTATTATGGGAAAAACAGGGGTTGCTGAGAGTTTGTCCGGGAAACCGGATCAATCCCTATGCGATATTAGAGTGGTTTGTTGAAATTCAAAATGAGTATGACATTTATATTCCCTGGATTGGTTATGATCCCTGGCATGTGGATGCCAGTTTGCTCCAGACTTTTCATAGTCACTTTGGTAAAAATGCGATGATTTCAGTCCGGCAGGGGTCTTATACCTTATCTATGCCCATGAAGGAGCTTAAGGCCGAGCTGATCGCCAATCAGTCGGTTTATAATGACCATCCTATTGATAAATGGTGCCTGAAGAATCTGGAAGTGAAGGTGGACATCAATGGCAATATCCAACCGGTTAAGGGTGTGTCCCAGACACAGAAAATTGATGGCGCTGTGGCTATGATTATTGCCAAGGTTATCCTACGGGATAAAATGGCAGAGTATTTAAATATGATTTAAGAAGAGGTGGTTGAGTGTTTGAAAAAGTGAAACAATTTTTTAATAAAAGCCCAACAGTATCGACGATTGAAATGATTACCGAACAGGGCAATGGTTTCTATGCCTGGAATGGGAATCTTTATCATTCCGATCTGGTGAGGTCGTGCATCCGGCCGAAGGTAAAAGCCATTGGGAAGTTGACCGCTAAACATGTCCGGCAAACCGGGTCTGATTTTCAGGTTAACCCGGAGGTTTACATGCGCTTCCTGCTGGAAGAACCAAACCCTTACATGACCGGGCAGATGCTACAGGAAAAGCTGGCTACACAGCTGCAGCTTAACAACAATGCTTTTGCCTATATCGTCCGGGATGGCAGTGAAATGCCAGTGGCGATTTATCCAATCCCTGCGACAACCGTGGAAGCGGTTTATAATAAGGCCGGGGATTTGTTTTTACGTTGCTTCTTGCTTAACGGTAAGCTGGTTACTTTTCCTTATGTGGATGTCATTCACCTCCGACAGGATTTTAATACCAATGACATTTTCGGAGAAATTCCGCAACAGGCGTTGGCTCCTCTGATGGAGATTGTCAACACCACCGATCAGGGGATTATCAAGGCGATTAAAAACAGCGCAGTTGTAAAATGGCTGCTTAAATTTAATACGACATTGAGACCAGAGGATCTCAAGAAAGAGACAGATCAGTTTACGAATACATTTTTGAGTATCGAAAACTCTGGTGGAGCTGCATCGACCGATGCCAAGATGGATGCCATTCAGGTCACCCCCCACGATTATGTACCCAATGCGCTACAGATGGATAAAACCACTCAGCGTATTTTTTCATTTTTTGGCACTAACGAGAAGATCATCCAAAGCCGGTACAACGAGGACGAATGGAATGCTTACTATGAAGCCGAGATTGAGCCTTTTGCGTTGCAGGCTTCCGGAGAATTTACCCGGAAGTTATTCAGTCGCAAACAGCGTGGGTTTGGTAACTCCATTATGTTTGAGTCTTCCAATCTGCAGTATGCCAGCATGAGTACCAAACTGGCATTATATCAGGCAGTGGATCGTGGTTCCATGACACCAAACGAATGGCGAAAAATTTTAGGAAACCTGACCCCGTTACCCGGTGGCGATGAAGCGATCCGGAGACTGGACACCCAACCGGTTAAGGAATATACGAAAGTAGAGAGTGGAGGTGAGTAAGAATGCCTGTTGAAATTGAAGTAAAAGGGGCCATTGTTCCGGATGGGGACAAGTGGATCTATGATTATTTTGAGCAGCCCTGCACCACGGCAGCGGATATCCGCAACAAGATCCGGTCAGCCAATGGCGATGTGCTGGAAGTATCGGTCAACAGCCATGGTGGTGATATCTTTGTTGCATCAGAGATTTATACCGCCTTGAAGAATTATAACAACGTCAAAATCAAGGTGACGGGTTTGGCGGCCAGCGCTGCCAGCGTCATTGCTATGGCTGGTTACTGTGAAATGAGTCCGACCGCTCAAATGATGGTCCATAATGTGTGGACGAATCAGAGTGGGGATTACCGGGATATGGATTCAGCCAGCGAGAGCTTGAAGAAAGCCAATCGATCGATTGCCAATGCCTATTGTGTCAAATCTGGCATGAGCATGGACGCGGCTTTAAAAATGATGGATGATACCACATGGATGACTGCCCAGGATGCCAAGGCGTTGGGACTTGTTGATAAGGTGCTGTTTGAAGCAGATCAGAATGAAGAAGTCTTTCAGGATCAGCTATTTAACAATTTTATAAGAGAAAATGCCAAGGCCATGTATGCATCCATCCCCCGGTTAAGCCCTGGGGTGATTGCAAAAATGCGGGAGTCCCGGGAGAATGCTCCGGAGAAAAACGAAAAATCAGAAAATGAACTAAAAGCCCTTGTTGATCAGAACCTTGAATCAGCAAAGGCTTATTTAAATTATTTAAAACTGAAAGGTGATGTAAAAAATGACTAAAGAACAGTATTTGAAAATGAGAAATGAATTGTTGGCAGAGGTTGATGGATTAATTAACAGCGGCGATGTGGAAACCGCCAACACAAAAATGGCCGAGGTGACAGCGCTGGATAACCAGTTTGAAGCAGAGCGAACCGCTCAAGCGAATGCTGCAGCGTTACGAGGGGCGCCGGTGATAAATTTATCAGCTGTATCGTCACCGCTATTGGATGGACCAGAGCCCCTTCCTGTATTTGCATCATTTGGAAATGTAACTACCGAAGCAGAGCTCCATGAGCGAGCCTTTTATAATTTTCTCGTAAACCGGCCATCATCGGCTGAAGAAAAAGAAGTCTTTGATCGGATCAATACCGATTATCGAAATACGGTACAAACGGCCACTGATCATCAGGTAGTGGTACCGGAAACTGTGACCGCCAGAATCTGGCAGGAAATTTCCGAGTCACATCCCGTTTTGAATGACATTGTAAGAACAATGGTACCGGGGGAACTGACAATCATTAAAGAAAGTGACAGCCTTTCAGATGCTGATTGGGTGGATGAAGCTACACCCGCAACTGGAGATGACTTTGCTTTTGGAACCATTAACTTAAGTGGCTGTGAGCTAATCAAATCGGTTGATTTCTCCTGGAAAATTAAGAAGATGTCCATGGCTGATTTTCTTAATTATATTGCCAGAAACATTGCTGAAAAAATGGGTAACGCTCTGGCGAAATCTGCATTTACTGGAAAAGGAAAGCCGGGAGAAGGGGATACGTTTAAGGCACAGCCGAAAGGCGTGATTACTGCTCTAAAAGCAGAAGCAGGAACGCCACAGATTATTACTTTTTCAACTGCTGACCCGCTAACCTATTATGACATTACGGCTGCCTTGGCAAAAATCAAGAGTGGCTATTTAAGTGGCGCTTCGATTTACGCAGATAATGCGACGATCTGGAATGTGTTGGCAAGCCTTCTGGATGAAAATGGAAGACCCTACTTCATTCCGGATACCACGGCTGGTGGTGTTGGCCGTATGTTTGGCCTGGTCGTCAAAGAAGAGGATGCCGTCACCGGGAATATTTTAATCGGCAACTTTGCCAAGGGTTATGTGATGAACGTCAATGAAAACATCACATTGTATCAGGAAGATAACATCAAGGCTAGAACAACCACCTACATGAGCTATGCAATTGTCGATGGTGATGTGATGACCACCAAAGCGTTCGCTTTGATTGAAAAGGTATAGAAAGGCTGGGGGCAATGCCCCCTTTTAACGGGTGAACAAAATGCTTGAATCAATCAGAAATGCCCTGAGAATTAAAAATACGGTCTTTGATGATGAAATAACAGATTTGATTAATGCTTGCAAGCTGGATCTTTCCATATCCGGCATTAAGATCATTGATGATACCGATCCGCTGATTAAGCAGGCGGTCAAAACCTACGTTAAAGCAAATTTCGGTCTGGATAATAAAGACGGTGAGAAGTATATGGAAAGCTATGAAGCGATCAAACGTCATCTGGCTTTATGCGGAGATTATAATGTGGTACCGATAGTTATACCGGAAGAGGGTGTGTAAATGTGGACAAGTATCTGTTATTTGGGCGTTGAGACGGATGTGGAAAACACCATCGGTATTAAGTATGAAGTAGTTTCCTTCGATGATTATGTTTTCTGTGATCAGAAATCCATCCGGATGTCGGAGTTTTACCAGGCAGCCACCACCGATTATAAGCCATCAATCACCCTGATTTTAAAACGGGCAGATTATGCAGGCCAACGGTATATCCGGTTTGAGGATGAGGTCTACACGGTTATCCGGACATATGCAGTTAATAGCGAGGATATTGAAGTTGTTCTGGAGAGGGGGATTAAACATGGGGATGCCGCCGTCAGTAACCAAAGTAGTGGTTAAAAAAGGAAAAACCAGCATCACTTACACGTCAAACGTGGATCGGGTGAAATATACCCTGTCTGAATTAACCCGGGCAGCGCTCCGGGATGTTGGTAAGTATCTGTCCAAAGAGTTTCGCCTGGCTTATTATGGGCACTTCAAAAAGCGCCGGGGTAAGGTTGGGAAATTCACTCAATACTGGGTGAGAAAAAAAGAAAATAATCTGCAGGTGGGGTTAAAGCCCAATGCCTTTTATGGCGGCTTCCAGGAAAAGGGATCATCAAAGACTCCGGCGCTGGGGTTGCTGACTAAAGTGACCCAGGACAATATAGCCACCATTGTTGAGATCGAGTCTCAATATTTAAGTGCTTTGGAGTCAGAAGCTGCTGCCTTGGCCAAAATCAGCGAAGAAGATTACCAGGGAGGCGATGAAAATGAGTAAAACCGTTCTGTTAATTGAAGAGATCACAAAAATCATTCAAAACGTCCATATGGGCGTTTTTTATATGGGGACGACCAAAACCACTCCATACCCTTATATCACCTTTCAGATAAGCGATATCGGGGCCAGTAAAAAACTGGAATTGGATTATTGGACGGACAATCCGAATGTCGGTGAACAGGAAACCCTGGCGGATAATGTGGGTGCATATTTGAATAAATATACGCTCACTAACGAGCACCACAGCATCACGATTTATAAAAATGACGATCGGCAACGGTTGGACGAAACAATTATTAAGCGGATTAATGAATCTTATCTGGTCCGCTATTTTGGAAAGGAAGAATAAAAAATGGGAAAAGTACGAACAGGTTACAGTCAAAAAACCATGGAGAATCTCCATACTGGTGCCGGGGCGTTTTTTAAAAATTTTATTGTCGGCACAGATACCTATGAATCTGCCCGACTTGGTGGGAAACTCATTGGAGCTACTCAGGGCGGTGGTGAGTTTAAGGCTGTTGCTGAGATTCGAAACATTGATATTGATGGGTTGCCCGGGAAAGGACAAGGCACTGAGATTATCGACTATATTGATGTGTCAATGGGCATGAACTTTATTGAGACAACCCCGGATATTTTGGCCATGGCTCTTGGAGCAGCGGATATTGACACGACTACCAATGGCACCTATGACATCATCACTGGGAGAAACGCCTTTGAGGATGCGGATTATATCGGCAACATTACCTACATTGGCACCATTACCGGCAGTGAGGAACCGATCATTATTCAGGTCTTTAATGCCCTGTCCACTGATGGGCTAAACATTAAGGTTGAAGATAAAAAAGAAGGGGTCATTCCCGTTACCGTCTATGGCCATTACAAGGACAACGGGGAAGGCACCCTGGATGCGCCACCTTATCGGATCTATTATCCAAAGGGTAATAACGTGGCCACGCCGGTTGCCAGCGTCAAGAGTGGCACCTATGCCCTGACTCAAACGGTCGCCTTGACTTGTGCGACTTCTGGTGCAACGATCCATTACACCACAAATGGTTTTGAACCGACCGTGGATGATGCTGCCTATACAACATCAATTTCAGTGGAAGCCGATACGATTTTAAAAGCCAAAGCAATCAAATCCGGAATGGCCGATAGTGCGACCATGACCGAAACCTACAGAATTGGAGAATAATTAAATGATTGAAAACGTACGAAAACTAAATACAGCGGATCTGTTTGAATTTATGCGGATGGTTAAGCGAACCGGGGTGAAGGACGAAATCAAAAAACTGGCCAAAAACATGCCGAAAAAAGAAAAGCCGCCTAAATTGACAGAGGTAGGGGATGAAGTAGCCGAAACACCAGAAGTTGTTCAGGAAAAACCATCCCAGGCAGAGGTCGGGATTGATCTTGCCTTTTCGGTGATGGAGATTTTCTCCAATAAAAAAGCTGAGGATGAAATTTATAAGTTCATTGCCCGCCCTTTCCAATGTACCCCGGAAGAAGTCGCCGAAAATGATCTGATGGATACCATCGAAAATCTGAAAGAAGTGGCTGATGCTCAGAAGTGGGCGTCTTTTTTCAAGTCAGCAATTCAGTAGATGTTACTGACATCGAGGAGTTGCTCTTAAGACGATACAATAACATCGACTATATTTTAAATATGGATATTGAAAGCGGTCTCGCATTTATTCGCAAAGCCTTTGAAAAAGAAGAGGATGCGAAATTGTGGGACCGCTATTTAGTTGATTATCGGAATATGGGGCCTGAGAACTTTATCACCTTTGATGCTTATAAAAAGCTGGCTCAAAGTGAAAGCGCTCGCCCGAGGGCCGCCCCAAAAACCAAACAGGAGACCATCAACGAAATTAATGAAAAAGTTGAAAAGATCATCAATCTAACCCTGAAAGGGGGTGAAGCTAATGGCGTTTGAGATCTTTAAACTGTTTGGTTCGATTTTCGTTGATACCAGTGAAGCCAATAACGAAATGGATCGGGCTGGAAATAATGCCGAGATCCTTGGTAAAAAGTTTGGTGCTGTGGCTGATAAGGCTGATAGTATCAAAAACGGTCTCAATTCAGCCGGAGAAGGGTTTTCAAAATATGTAACCGCTCCGATTGTGGCGTTAGGGGCTGCCAGTGTGGTGGCTTTTAATGCGGTGGATGATGGGATGGATAAAATCATCACGACCACCGGGGCCATGGGCGCCAAGGCCGAAGACCTTGAGAATGTCTATAAAAATGTCGGGAAGACAATTCCGGATACATTTGACAATATTTCTTCGGCAGTCGGAGATGTGAGCGCTCGGTTTGATGTGACTGGAGATCAGCTCCAATCCATGAGTGAGGATTTTCTCAAATTTTCACGAGTGACAGGAACAGACGTGGCGACATCGGTGCAACTTGTTTCAAGAGCCATGGGTGATGCCGGAATTCCGGCTGAACAGTACAAAAGCGTTTTGGATCAGCTAACCAAAGCAAGCCAGACGTCTGGCATTAGCATTGAAACCTTGACCGAAAACCTGACCAAGTATGGAGCACCAATGCGAGCTCTTGGGTTTGATACCCAGGAATCCATTGCCATTTTTGCTGGGTGGGAAAAAGCTGGTGTCAATACCGAAATTGCTTTCTCCGGGATGAAAAAAGCCATATCAAATTGGTCGGCCGATGGTAAAGATGCCAGAGAAGAATTCAAAAAGACCTTGCAGGCGATTGGCGAAACTCCGGATATTGCAACAGCAACATCGATGGCCATTGAAGTCTTTGGACAAAAGGCGGGGCCGGATTTAGCTGACGCTATCAAAGGTGGTCGGTTTTCATATGAAGAATTCTTGGCCATCATTGAAGGCTCTGATGGGACGCTGGACAACACCTTTGATTCAATTCTGGATGCCGGGGATAAGTTTCAGCTGTCATTTCAGAAAATGCAGCAGGCCGGGGCTGATCTTGGCGAAACAATTTTAAATGTACTGGCGCCAATGCTGGAAACGGCAGCGCAAAAGGTCAGCGATCTGGGTGAATGGTTCAGTAATCTTGATCAGGGACAGCAGGAGTTTATTGTAAAAGCAGGGATGATGATAGCAGCAATTGGGCCGCTTTTACTGATTTTAGGTGGTCTGGCCGGAGCGGTGTCCAATGTGGCCGGGCTCTTTGCTACTGGTGGCGCATTAAATGGAGCCATCGGAGCAGCATCAGCAGCCTTTGGACTTGGTACCGAGGGCGCTGTGGGTATGGGTGCTTCATTGGCTGCCTTGACGGGGCCGGTGGCCATTGTGATAGGAATGATTGCGGGGCTTGTGGCTATATTGGCCGGAGCCTGGCAGAGTTCAGAGACGTTTAGAAACTCGGTTACCGGCGCATTTGAATCTATAAAAACAGCAACCCAGGACGCTTTTGGCCGGATCAGTGAGGCATTAGCCCCGGCTTTGGAGTCCTTCCAGGGATTTGCAACCGGATTAACCCCGGTACTGCAGCAGATTGGGGACTTTATCGGCACCTATATCGTGCCGGTGGTGGAGCAGTTCATTGGTTCATTTATCAATGGATTTGCCAATATCATTGTGGCGATTGCGCCGTTCATTGAAGCTATCGGGAATTTGCTGAGTTTTATTGGGAATTTCGTTGGTTTGGTTGTTGCCTTATTAAATGGTGATTGGGCCGGAGCATGGCAGTTTGCCCAGGCAATGGGCCAGAATGCGGTTGATTTTCTGGCTAATGTTTTTCAGGGGCTTTACAACTGGGTGAGCCTGATATTTCAAAGCATTCTGGATTTTATAGTCGGAATCTGGGCTGGGATCGTTCAACGAACCACCGAAACCTGGAATGGGATTGTAACCTTACTGCAGACAGCATGGCAGCTGATTTATGACAACACGATTGGGAAGATCACTGAGCTGGCGACTAATATTGCCAATAAATGGCAGGAGACAAAGGTTGATACACAGCAGAAATGGGATTCCATAAAAGGGGATCTCAAACAAAAATGGGACGAAATCTATGCCAATGTCAGCGGTAAGGTCAAAGAAACTTTTGATGCGGTTTCGCAGAAGTGGACGGATACAAAAACCGATTCGCAGATGCAATGGGCTGAGATCAGAGATGATTTGACCACTAAAGCCGGAGAGATTTACACTAATATTATTGGCAAAGCCCAAGCCTTGCTTGATGAACTGCCGGGTAAGTGGCTGAGTATCAAAAATGATGCCGGTACCTGGTGGGATGGAATCAAAACCCGCATTTATGATGCGATTAAGGGTTTGCCGGATGATGCCAAAGGCATTGCAACTGGTATGCTCAATAAAATGGTAGAAGGTATTCAGGAAACCGCCAGCAATGTTTATGGTGCGGTCACCGCCCTTGTCAATGATGTAATTACGAAATTTAAAGAAGGGTTTGGCATTCACTCACCTGCTCGTGTCATGATTGAAATCGGGAAGTATCTTGTCCAAGGTCTGATCAACGGCTTGAATGGCGATAATTTAATGAAATTCGTCAACAACATGGTCGAGGAAATCAAAGCGGCCTTTGCAAATGGGAACTTCAATATGAAGGCAGCAATTGACTTCATCGGTAGCGGTGCTGCAGAGTTTTTCAAAAGTATCGGTATTGGTGGGTCTGATTTTGGAAGTTTAGTTGCTCCTGTTAGCGGGGGAATTACTTCATGGTTCGGAAATCGTGACGATGTCGGAGATGTCGGGTCAAAATATCATGAAGGAATTGACATTGGAGTCGCAGAAGGTACGCCTGTTGGCGCTGCCGGAGCTGGAACAGTAACGCAGGCCGGTTGGTATGGTGGATATGGAAATGCGGTTATCATTGATCATGGCAACGGTCTTGAAACACTCTATGGGCATCTTTCAGAGGTGCTTGTAAATGTTGGTGACTTGGTAACCCAACTACAGACCATCGGTCTTTCTGGTAATACCGGAAACAGCACCGGCCCTCATTTACATTTCTCAGTTATCAAGGATGGAGTGCAGGTAGATCCAGCCAGTATTTTTGGTTATGCGTCAGGTACCAATTACGCAACAGCAGGTTTGCACTGGGTTGGCGAAAAAGGCCCAGAGCTGGTTAATTTTAAAGGGGGCGAATCGGTCATAGATGCTGAAACAAGCGAGCTGCTTGCAAACGGCAATATAACTATGAATATCACCATTAATAGCCCAACGGCTTTATCGCCAGCTAAAAATGCCAAATTTATGAAGCGGTCAGTGCAAGAATTTTTAATGAAGACTTAGGAGGCTGGAATGCGAAAAATAAAATACATCAATTCCTTAGGGGAAGAGTTGCTTTTTAGCAATTCAGCCCCTTTTATTTTACAGAAATTTGAAGAAAGCCAGGGCGTCAATAATTATAGTTTCAAAGGAGTCGGTCAGGATGGGAATACCTATCTTGGAAGTACACTTGATGAAAAAGACATTAATCTGACCATTGCGCTGCTTGGAAAAACGACAGAACAGTATTCAAGCAGCAGAGAAAAGCTCTATCGGGTATTTAACCCAAAACTTGGAGAAGGGTTACTTATTTATAATGATGGAATCAAGGAATTAAAAATCAAATGTATTCCCGAAAAAGTGCCTTTTATGAAAAATATCACCCAGAGCAAAGGAACAGGTCTGATAAATCTTACGGCCAATGAGCCGTTATGGATGGATTTGCTCGAAAAAAGAGATGAGATTGCGTTGTGGACGGCAGACTTTGAATTTGATCTGGAAATCCCGGAGGATACTGGAATTGATATCGGCCACCGGGAACCATCTCTGATTGTAAATTGTTTAAACGATGGCGATGTTGAAACCGGCATTCGGATTGAGTTTAAGGCTTTGGCCACGCTGGTTAATCCGTCTTTGTTCAATGTTAATACCCGGGAATTTATCAAGATCAAGAAAACCATGGCAGCCGGGGAAGTGATTTCGGTTTCCACCTATTTCGGTAATAAACGGATCATTAGCAGATTGAATGGGGTGGAAACCAATGCCTTTTACTCAATCGATGAGGATTCGACATTTTTACAGCTTTCACAGGGCGACAACTTGTATCGTTATGACGCCGAGAGTGGCTTGGATAATCTGGAAGTCACGATTTATCATTATGATCGGTATTTGGGGGTATAGAATTGGAGTTGTACATTTATAACAAAGCTTTAGCCCTGCAGAATGTCATGGATACTTATGGTTCCCTTCGTTGGGTAAGGCGTTATTCTGAGTGTGGCGAATTTGAATTGCATTGTCCATTTACGGTCGAAAATATCCTATTGCTGGCCCAAGATAATGTCATCAGAAAGAATGACAGTGATGAGGTTGGTTACATTGAATACCGAAACATTAAAAAGGATGAGGAAGGAAAAGAAAACCTGATTGTCAAAGGAAAATTGGGAGAAGGCTACCTAAACCGGCGCATAATCTGGGGGACAGAAATTCTCAACACAACCTATGAGCTGGCAATGCGGACGCTGGTTGATAAAAACTGTATCAATCCTACTGATGCAAATCGAATTATCGGAACATTAATACTTGGTGATCTTGGCAATTATGCTGGTAATGTCAATTTTCAGGTTTCCTATCAGAACTTACTCAAAACAATTGAGGCGTTATGTCTGGAAGCAGAACTTGGAAGCCGGGTCCTATTTGATAAGTCGTTGAAGAAATTTAAGTTTGAAATCTTTCAAGGGCTGGATCGGACATCAAGCCAGACAATTAACCCGCAATGTGTATTTTCCAAAGAGTTTGATAATATCCTGGATCAGGAATATACCGACAGCATCATGGATTATAAGAATGTCGCATTAGTTGGAGGAATCGGTGAAGACGCTGATCGGCGTCTTGTGACTGTTGGCAGTGGTACTGGACTGGATCGCTTTGAAGCGTTTAATGATCAGAAAGGGCTGTCGAACATGGTTAATAATGTAGCGATGACGGAAGCTGAATATAACGCCCTATTAGCCAGTAAGGGAAATGAAACGCTCACTGATACGAAAAAGGTACAGACTTTTGAAAATGGCGTCAATTTGAATTCAAATTTGCGATACAAAACGGATTTCGACCTTGGTGATAGCGTGACGTGTCTGTCCAGAAAATGGGGAATTACCATTGACAGCCGGATCAATGAAATTGAGGAAGTATATGAAGAAAAAGGTATGGAAGTAAATATTGTCTTCGGGAAAGAGATGCCCCGGACAATTGCACAGAAAATAAAACTATTATGAAAGGGGTGATTTGATGGCAGAGATTAGTGGGTTTCATAATTCAGTAAACGGGGATCGGCGGGTTAAAGCTGATTTTTTCGCCAGGTTTTTTGGCAGTCTGATTGGTAATGGTGTTTTTCCAAACCCGTCAACCGGCTGTCAGGTGATTTCTAACAATGATATGACGGTGACTGTTAAGACAGGAAAAGCCTGGATCAATGGCGTATTCTACGAAAATACGGCTGATATGACGCTAAGTCTTGATGTGGCCGATGGTGTGCTTAAGCGGATTGATCGGGTGGTGCTGCAGTACAGCACGATTAATCGGACGATAGAAGCCAAGGTTAAGAAGGGGACGTTTGCCAGTAATCCGGTGGCGCCAAGTCTACAAAGGGATGCCGATGCTTATGAATTGGGGATTGCGGATATTTTGGTTGGTAATGGGGTCGTTAGTATTTCTCAGTCGAGTATAACTGACTTAAGGCTTAATTCAAATTATTGTGGCGTTGTTGCTGCTCTAATTAATCAAGTTGATACAACAACTTTATTCAATCAATACCAGGCCTGGTATCTTGAAACAACAAATCAAGCAGCTGCAGATTTATCAATAATGCTTTCAGCTTTCCAGAGCAGTTACAATGCATGGTTTGCGGATTTGCAGGACATTTTGGATGAGAATACTGCTGGAAATCTGTTAAACATGATCAACGCTATAATTGCAGACGTTTCTGCCTTAAATAACAGATTGGTTACAGCGGAAACAAATATTATTGAATTAGATGGACGATTAGATAAGCAGGAACAAGTTTTATTTGCAACCATCCCAACAACCGGGTGGACCAGCGTTGAGCCTTATACGCAAACAATCCTGGTTACAGGAGTAACGGCAGATGATGAACCGGTCATATCACCTGTTTATTCCGCAACCTATGCAACAAAGCTACTTGAAAAAGAAGCATGGAATACGATCAGCGAAATTAAAACCGGAGTTGGGTCAATTATTGTTTCCTGTTTTGAAGAAAAACCATCAACCGCCATTCAGATTCAGTTGAAGGGAGTATAAGATGGGAATTGCAGCTTTATCAGGTCAGAGCAGTGGAAACAAAGCAAAAGAACTGACTTTTAAACAAGTAGTTGCAACTGGAAAAACAGTCAATGCAAATGTAATTATTGAAGATTCAGGCGGAACAGCACAGCCGTTAACCAGGGCAAGCGTAACAGATCCAACAGCAGGAACAACTTTAGGCGCTGGGATAGCAGGTAGTCCTTACTACCCGATAAATAAAGGATTTTATTGGACGGAGACATTATATTTACTTCCAAATGCTTCATATTCTTATGCGAGCAGTATTCTTTCATTAGTTGATGTCGGATCAGTTACCCCGAAGATTTTAAGTAATGCCGTTTTCACAACTAAATATGTAAACTCTAAAGATGGAGTCTCTATTGTCAAATTAGATGATAATAATGGGATTCTGTTTTACTGTCCCAACAATGAAACAAAACTGAACTACCGTTTTTTCAAAATCGTCAATAACAACATTGTACTTGGAACCGAAGTAAAGCTGACAATTTCAGCATCATGGACGTCAACCGGAGCATATGTCATTGATGCGAAAAAAATTGATAACGGCGATTTAATTATTTTTGTATCAATTGGCAATATTGTTGGATGGGTTGGCGCTTTTACCGTCGATCAGGTTGCGAAAAGCGTGACTCTAAAGACCGGATCAAAAACCGTAGGTGGTGGGCATATGGGGATGATGCATTTAATGACGTCCGCATACCCGGTAAGAGTAATGATCGTTGGTCAGTCAGGAAGTAGTGGAATATCCATGGCGTGTACAGTCGATATTGACAGCACTGGGTTGGTGACGGTCAATGCATCTTTGCAGATATCCGGGTATACAAATGCGGGGTGTTATCAGGCATCCTACAAAATTAATTCAACTACTGTAATGCTTGTTTCGTCGGAATGGAACGCCAGTACATCCGGATACCAATTGGCCATTAATATGCTGATAATATCAGGAACAAATGTTACTAAGTCACCATCAGGAACGCAAGGTTATTTTCTGGGAATAGCACAAACAGTTATTTTATCACCAATAGTAAAACTTTCAACAGGCGGCAACTATGCCTTGTTTTATTATGCTTCAGGTTCGATGTATATGGCCGTATTCACAACATTGGCATTGGTGAGTACAACGGCCAATACAATGGCATCGTGTCAATTTATTGATATTGGTGCAGTAGCCGGGAATCTGATCCCAGTGATTTCGTTTGATACGATCATTAAATTATTCAGAGGTTCAATCAGCGAAAACACGCTGTCACCAACAACCCACCAGGTTTTTAAAACACCAAATGGCGTATCAATAAAAAGTGGAACTGCCGGTCAGATAATTGAATTTCAACGAAATGGCATGGTCAAAGGATTCAACAATTTAAGTATTGGGAAAGAATACCGTTATGGTGATTCAGGAATCATTGGTTTAACCGGATTTTACCTTTTAGGAGTGGCGATTTCATCAATGGAGATATTACTGTCTAAATCATTTTTACCGGTATCTTATTCCAATCAACTTGGTAAGATAGCAAAAATCTATAGTTTGTCGGGAACCTGTACCGTTGGACAAGTCGTGCAATTAAATCTTGACGGAACGATTTCAAATCTGCCACACAGCGGAACAATCATTGGCGTTTATCAGGGGGATGGAAAAGTAATTTTAAAAGGAATTTCAAATATCCATTCCGGCTTAACTCCAAATACAAATTATTATTATGACGCTAATGGTGTGATCTCAACAACCAATACCGGTACGTTTTTGGGAATCGCAATATCATCAACAGAATTATTGATACCGGGATATTTATATTAGGAGGAAGATATGTATTTATTAGTTGAAAAAGAAACAAATATTGTTGTTGCTTTATTTGAAAAATCAGAAGCACACGAACAAGGCAAAGTTTATACCGACAAAAATGGATTGGAAATCATTTATCCCGATGATGTTTTAATAAAATTCAATGAAAACAACGTTGAAGAGTCTGTGATCCCGGGTGATTTCAATACCGGTTATTACTGCTATGATTCTCTAAAAGGTTTTTATGAGAATAAAAATGTATTTGACTATTTAAACGATGCTGAGAAAATCATACTTTTAAAATCAGCTTTATCCGCACAGCAGGAGATCACGGACACTGTGATTTTAGACAATCTAAATATGCAGGCTCAGATTGATTCACTCATCATGAGTAGCTTAGGATAGGAGGTGAATTAAATGTTTGAACGACTGAATTACTTGTATAAAGCAGGAAAACTAACTGATCTGCAGCTTGATGTGGCAGTATCAAAAGGATGGATAAGTGAAGACCAAAAACAACAGATTGTAGCAGCTTAGGCTGTTTTTTTATTGCTCTGGCGGTACGTACTGCCGCCTATTTAATTTGAAAGGGGACGGTTTATGGTTGACATCACAGTATTGGGGAGTTGGTCGGGGGCGCTATTGACAATAGGCGCCCTTTTTGGGGTGGTTTATAAGTTTTGCCGGAGGGCTGATAAAATCGAGGAAAAAATCCAGGAACATGATGAGTGTATCAATGATAGTCTGGAAGAACGTATGATATTACTCAGGGCTCAAAAGGCAGCGCTTGAAGCAGTGTCCGGGAAACGGTGTAATGGTAATGTAGATGATTCGATTAATGAAATTGATGAGTATATGCTCAGAAAATCACATGAAAAATAAAGGAGAAATAAGATGAACTTAAAAGATGTAAAAACTGATGTATGGATTCGGCTGATTGTATTAATTCTGGCGCTGGTGAACCAGTTCCTGACCGCTTCGGAGCTAAACCCAATTGCGATTTCAGAAACAGAGATGTATGTCATCCTATCCGGGGTGGTGGCCATCTTTGCTGCCTTATGGGCAGCCTGGAAAAATAATAGCTTAACTGCATCGGCTCAACAATCGGATATTATGATGCAGAATCTGAAAGAAGCTGCGGTTAAAGTTATCATGGATAAATCCAGCCAGATGATGGCTGAACAGGAAGAGTTGGTGAAATAATGGCTGAAAATGTAAATGTAATCTATGACGGCCATGTCCAGGATATCGGGAATATCGGCCCATTTCAAAACGGAGAACTGTGTGGAACCTTCGGAAAGTCGAAACGGCTGGAAGCCATGAGCATCAAAACCGATTCGGATCAGCTGGGGGTCGAATACGAGGGCCAGATCCAAAACATTGGCTGGACAGATATAAAACGTGATGGTGAGTTGCTGGGGACAACCGGTCAGGGGTTACGCCTTGAAGCTGTCAAAATCCGGCTGACTGGCGAAAAGTCCAGTGAGTATGACATCTATTATGGTGTTCATGCCGAAAATTACGGCGATATGAATTGGGCCATGAACGGTGAACCAGCCGGAACAGAGGGGTTAGGACTTCGGATCGAGGGGATCAAGATCATCATCGCCCCGAAATCGGTTAAACTGACTGTTGGCGATGTGCGTAATTTTATTAAGGCAGAACCAAAACCGGTAGCCCCGGCCATGCCTGCACCACAAGTGCCGAAAAGTTTGGCAGGAAAAATTATCTGCCTGAATCCTGGTCACGGTGGCTCCGATCCGGGGGCGGTTGGTTTGCTCCGTGAGTCAGATCAAAATTTATGTGTTGTTCTCAGGCTTGGTCAGCTACTTTCGGAACGTGGAGCATCAGTCATCTATACAAGAACGACGGATGTCCATATGTACCTAATTGACAGAACCGATATTGCCAACGATGCCAACGCAGATATGTTTGTTTCCGTCCACCACAACGGGTCAAACGATCCGGCTTCAAACGGATCTGAAACTATTTGTTATCCTGGCAGTGATAACGGGCTGCGGTTGGCTACTCTGACATTAAACGGAATCTGTAACCGCCTTGGCACCTATCGGCGCGGAGTGATCCAGCGTGATGATTCGGATGTGACGTATTCTGATATGGTCGCAGTAATCACCGAAGCGTTGTTTTCATCCAATCCAGATGAGTGCAATTTATTTTCAAACGGTGGGGCCGAATTAGAAGCGTTGGGGATACTGGATGGAATCCTTACTTACTTAGGCTGCTGACAAAAAATTTGTCAAGTTAGTTTCACGGCCACCTTCGGGTGGCCACATTTTATTTTAGGAGGAAAAATGAATAGTTTTATACCATGGATTGGCGGGAAACGCCTGTTAAGAAAAATAATAATTGAAAAGTTTCCAAAGGACTTTGATCGATACATTGA
>MTLE01000491.1_pt1 | contig 52299 bp, 38 predicted proteins | sample 1982461 | NCBI WGS metagenome assembly MTLE01 (sample SAMN05712605, study PRJNA340218) | biofilm metagenome | isolation source: sample SPL anode biofilm adapted to -200 mV | place: USA | collected 2012-02-03 | reverse complement strand
CTGGAGAGCCTGGGGAGCCTGGCCGGGGGCGTGGCCCACGACATGAACAACATCCTGGCGGCCATCATCGCCCTGGGCTCGACCCTCCAGCAGCAGTACGCCGGGGACGCCCCCCTGGCCAAGGCGCTGGGGACCATCCTGCTCGCGGGAGAGCGCGGAAGCCGGCTGGTGCGGGGGCTCACGGACTTCGCCCGCAAGGGGCTGGACGACGCGCGGCCCGTGGACCTCAACGACCTGGTGCGCGCGCAGATCGACCTGCTCCAGGGCACCACCCTGGCCCGGATCCGCCTTTCCACGGAACTGGACCCGCACCTCCCGCGGGTGCTGGGCGAGCCCTCCTCCCTCGGCAACGCCCTGATGAACCTGTGCGTCAACGCCGTGGACGCCATGCCCCAGGGCGGCGCGCTGACGCTCAGCACCGGCGTGGACGCCCATGGACGGGTGGAGCTGGTGGTGGCCGACACGGGCCACGGGATGCCCGCCGAGGTGGCGGCCCGGGCCGTGGAGCCGTTCTTCACCACCAAGGCCGTGGGCAAGGGCACGGGGCTGGGGCTGGCCGGGGTGTACGGCACCCTGAAGGCCCACGGCGGCACCCTGGAGATCGACAGCCGCGTGGGGCAGGGCACCCGGGTGATCCTGCGCTTTCCCGCGATGGAACCGGGCCCCGCCTGGGCCGGCGAGGCCGAGGAGGGCGATGGGCACCCGGGCCCGCCCCTGCGGATCCTGCTCGTGGACGACGACCCGATCATCCTGGGCACCCTGCCCGAGGTCCTGGGCTTCCTGGGCCACAGCGTCTTCCTGGCCTCCCGGGGCCAGGAGGCCCTGGACCAGGTGGCCGCGGGCCTCGAGGTGGACCTGGTCCTGCTGGACCACAACATGCCCGGCCTGAACGGGGCCGAGACCCTGGTGCGCCTCAAGGCCCTGCGGGGCGACCTCCCGGTGATCCTCTCCACCGGGTTCCTGGAGGAAGGGGTGGAGGACCTGGCCCGGAACCTCCCGGGCGTCTGGCTCCTCCACAAGCCCTACGCGCTTCCGGCGCTCCGCCAGAAGCTCCGGGCCGTGCAGGAGTTGCGCTAGACTTGTGCCAACCACCGAAAGCCGGGAGCTGCGGATGAGCAAGCTGCTAGAACTACTTCGGATCCTGGACGGGCAGGTCGCGCGGACCCAGGGCCAGGTGTTCAACTACACCGTCCCCGACCTGTGGAACTGCTTCGACTACCAGGGCGAGGAGCTGCGCAAGACGCCCTGGGGCGAGCTGGTGGTGAACCCCTACCGCTTCTACCGGGACGCCATCCGGCAGTTCGTGGAGCCCCGCATGGGGCGCGTGCGCACCTGGGGCAGGCCCCTCAGCCGCCACCAGGGGGTGGAGCCGGGGCTGGAGGGCGGGGACTGGATCCGCCGCGCCTGCGTGTATTCCATGATGGTGCGCACCTCCACCGCCTGGGACCACGACCGCTCCGGGGCGCTGGAGGACCAGGACCTCTACGGCCTCCGGGAGACCGGCACCTTCGTGAAGTCCATCGCGCTGCTCTCGCTGCTCCACAAGATGGGCGTCACCTGCGTGTACCTCCTGCCCATCTCGAAATTCAGCCTGCGCGACAAGAAGGGCGAGCTGGGCTCGCCCTACGGCGTGTCGAGCTTCTTCACCCTGGACCCGGGCCTGAAGGACCCCGTGGCGGGACCGGACTTCACCGTGGAGGACGAGTTCCGCGCCTTCGTGGAGGCCTGCCACATCCTGGGCATGCACGTGATGATCGACCTGATCCCCCGGACCAATTCCGTGGACTCGGAGCTGATCCTGGAGCACCCGGACTGGTTCTACTGGATCCGGCACGCGGACCTGGCCGGCTACCGTCCCCCCTACGTTCCGGGACTGGGGGTGCAGATCCGGCCCAAGGCGGAATTCCTGCCGGTGGTGTACCAGAGCACCGAGGTGCGCCAGCACCTTGCGAAGTTCGTGGAGAACCCCGGCGCCGCGGACCCCGGGCGCTGGGCCGAACTCCAGGCCCACCTCCGGGCCAACCCGGACGCCGGCGTCATGGAGACCGTGCAGGAGCGCTTCGGGCTCACCGTCGCGCCGGCCTTCTCGGACCAGATCAACGACCCCCAGCCGGCCTGGAACGACGTCACCTTCTTCCGCATGTACCTGGACCACCCCGTGGCCTCCGTGCCCCACCTGGACCGGGACTACGCGCCGTACATCCTGTTCGACGTCATCAAGGCCAACCTCTACCAGGGCAAGGTTCGCAACGAGCCCCTGTGGGAGCTGCTCTCGGGCATCATCCCCTTCTATCAGAAGCAGTTCGGCATCGACGGCGCGCGCATCGACATGGGCCACGCCCTGCCCCGGGAACTGGTGGAGCGTATCATCCGCGGGGCGCGCCAGGTGGACCCGCAGTTCTGCTTCATCGCCGAGGAGATGGAGATCGACCGGGCCGCCACCGCCAAGGAACTGGGCTACAACATGATCCTGGGGGACGGCTTCCTGCGGGAGCCCCGGGTCCTGGAGTTCAAGACCCACCACTTCATGTACGAGGCCCGCAACCTCCCGTGCCCGGTGTACGCCTGCGGCGAGACCCACGACACGCCCAGGCTGGCCGCGCGGGAAGGGGGCCGGTCCCTGTCGCGCATGCTCACGATCCTCAACCTCTTCATGCCCAACGGCGTTCCGTTCCTGAACTCGGGCCAGGAGGTCTTCGAGGTCCAGCCCATGAACACGGGCCTGGACTGCCGCCCCAACGAGGCCTACCAGCTGGACCCCAAGGACCCCTACTACGGCCGCCTCGCCCTGTTCGACCGGTACGCCCTGCACTACCTGAACCCGGGCCGGTGGGAGCTGCCCGACCAGCTGGCCTGGCTGACCACCTTCCGCCGGGAGCACCTCGCCACCTTCACCCGGCTGGAGAACTCGGTGCCCCTGGGCTTCAATTCTCCCCGGGACCCGGGCATCGCCTTCGGCTTCGTGGACGACGGCCGGCGGGGGACCCCGGTGCTCGAAGGGGGCGTGTTCGTGGCGGTGGCCAACACCGACGTCCACAACCCGCAGTACCTCACCGTGCACCTGGACGCCCTGCGCCGGGTCTCGGGCAACACCGCCCGGCGGGGCTCCCAGCTCTTCTCCACCCACGGCCCGGCCCGGGAGGTGCACGACTTCGACGCCCACGGGAACCTCTCCATGAGCTTCCAGCCCGGCGAGGTCAAGCTCCTTCGGATGTGAACCCTTCCGCTTCCCGGAGCGCCTCGGAAAGGTGGCGTTCCAGCAGGCGCCCCTGGGCCGCCAGGGCCCCCAGGCGGAGGGCGAAGCCCTCCCGGGAGAGCACCGCCGCCCGGTCCAGGCGCTGCAGGGTGGACTCCAGCTGGACCAGGAGGGCGATGCCGTCGTTCATGACCGGCATGTCGGCCTCCATGCGGCCCAGGATCGTCTCCAGGCGGTCAAGCAGCGTGCTGGTCTCTTCCCGACTCGGCATCCCGGCTCCTCGCTGGCATTCATCGAGGCCAGTATAAGGCCCCTTGGAAGGCCCCCGGATGCGTCATGATCAAGGGCCCCGTCCCCGGTTCCCGGCCGAAGCGGCGCCGGAAGGGTTAACCTTTGAATGCGACAACTTGAACCCCAAGGACCCCCATGGCCATCTGGAAGCAGCCCATCTCCCTCGACATCCTCACCGCCCTGTGCCGGAAGACCACCGTCGAGTGGCTCGGCATCGAGTTCCTGGAAATCGGGGAGGACCACCTCACGGCCCGGGTTCCCGTGGACGACCGCACCCGCCAGCCCTTCGGCATCCTCCACGGCGGTGTGAGCGTGGTGCTGGCCGAGACCCTGGGTTCCTGCGCCGCGGGCTTCGTGGCGCCCGCGGGGCACTCCGCCGTGGGCATCGACATCAACGCCAACCACATCAAGAGCGTTTCCTCAGGGTGGGTGACCGGCGTGGCCCGGCCCGTCCACCTGGGCCGCACCACCCAGGTGTGGGCCATCGACATGCGGGACGACGCCGGCGACCTCACCTGCGTATCGAGGCTCACCATCGCCGTCCTGGCGCCGCGGACGAAATGATGTAGAGGCCCCCGGGACGCCCATTTCCCCCGGCCCCTGCCGCGTAGTCTAATGGAATCCGCCCCCGGGACCCCATGCTCGAACTCACCTATTCCAACCGGACCGAAGCCCTGCTCGGCATCCTCGCCGACCGGGTGCGCGCCGAGCGTGCGGCGCAGGGGGTGTGGAAGCCCATCCACCTGGTGGCCCCCAGCCCCCTCCTCAAGGAATACCTGCGCCAGGCCCTGGCCCGGGAACTGGGGGTGGCGGCGAACATCGCGTTCACCTACCTGGACGGCCTGTGGAAGGAGCTGCTGGCGGACGAAGGGCGCAGGCCGCTCTCCTTCGACCTCCTCCGGGCGGCCCTGCTGGCCCTCCTGGGGGACCGGGCCCTGCTGGCCCAGGCGGACATGAAGCCGGTGCGGGACTACCTGGGCGCCGAAACGGGGCAGCTCAAGCGGGTGCAGCTGGCCTCCGAACTGGCCCGGGTCTTCGAGGAATACCAGATGAGCCGGCCGGACTGGATCGACGCGTGGCGCGCGGGGCGCAAGGCCACCGCCGACCCGGGCCTGGAGGCCTGGCAGGCCCGCCTCTGGCGGGAGGCGGTGCGGGTCCTGGACGGCGCCGCCGGCGCCCAGGGGCCCGCGGGCCACCTCACCCTGCTGGAATGGGTGAGGGGCTCCGGTTTCGACGGCGTGAAGCTGCCCCCGGCCATCCACGCCTTCGGGCTGACCCACGTGGCCCAGGCCTACCAGCAGATCTTCCAGGCCTTCGCCCCGCTGCCGGACACCACCCTCCACCTGTACGCCCTCAACCCCTGCGGGGAGTTCTGGGAGGATCTGGACACCGGGCGGAACCGCCTTTGGACGGGCCTTCCCACCCGCGCTTCGGCCCGGGCCGGCGCCCCGGAGGAGGCCCCCGGGGACCCCTACCGCCTGGCGGAGGACGGCCCGCTTGCGCTGCGCCTCTGGGGCCGCCCGGGCCGGGAGAAGATCCGCCTCCTGAACGAGGTGAGCGCCTGCGACTTCACGTCGGCCTTCGAGCTTCCGGATGCCTCCACCCTCCTGGGCCGGATGCAGCGGGACATCCTGCTCTACCGGGAACCCGACGGGGAAGGGGGGGCCGCGCCCGACGACAGCGTGCGCTGCCTGGCCTGCCCGAGCCCCCGGCGCGAGGCGGAGGCGGTGGCCTCGGAGATCTGGCGCCTGATGGAACGCCACGCCCCGGGGGAGCGCCCCCTGCATTTCTCCGAAATCGCGGTGGTGGTGCCCCCCGGCGAGGCCCAGGCCTACGGCGCCCACCTCCAGGCCGCCTTCCACGACGCCCGCCAGATCCCCCTGGTGCAGGGCGCCGGAGCCTTCCCCATCCTGGCCGAGACCCTGGAGGCCGTGGAGCTCCTGCTGGCGCTGCCCACCTCCGGCCTCACCCGCGCCGCGGTGCTGCGCGCCCTCCTGCACCCCGCCCTGCGCCGGCGCACCGGCGACCTGGACACCGGCGCCTGGGAGCGGTGGACCGAGGAGTTCGGAATCATTCGCGGGGCCGACCGCGCGGACTGGGCCGGCACCTACCTGGCCGAGGACGCCCTGAACTGGGACCAGGGCCTCAAGCGCCTGGCGCTGGGCGCCTTCATGACCGAAGGCGCCGGCTTCCAGGTGGGGGACGACACCTACCGCGTGAACGGGGCCCGGGAGGAGGGCCCGGCCGCCGCCTTCATCGCCGAAGCGCGGGGCCTGTGCGAGGACGCCCGGGACCTCGCCGGCCGTTCCGCCGAACCCCGGGCCTGGATCCGCCGGCTCTTCGCCTACCTGGAGAAGTGGCTTTCCGTGGACGAGGGGGACGAGGCCGAGGCCGTGCAGAACGCCCTGGACCGCATCCGCCGCCACCTGGACCGCACCTTCGAGGGCGTGCCCCCGGCCCTGGTCCTGCCGCGCATGGACTTCATCGCCGTGCGCCACCTGGCCCTGGAGGCCCTGGAACGCCTCCGGGACGAGCAGCCCGCGAACCTGGCCCGGGGCGTCGTGGTGACCTCGTACGCCGCCATGCGGGCCATCCCCTTCCGGGCCATCTTCCTCATGGGCCTGGGCGAAGGCAGCTTCCCCACCCGCAACCCCCGGAACGCCCTGGACCTGCGCGGCGAGAGCCGCCGGCCCGGCGACGTGAGCCAGACGGAGAAGGAGGCGTACCTCTTCCTGGAGATGCTCCTTTCCGCCCGGGACCACCTGGTGCTGAGCTACGTGGCCCTGGACGAGCTCAGCGGCGAGGCCTTCGAGCCTTCGGGCCTCTTCAAGGCGTTCCGCGAGCTCCTGGGCGCCTACCTCCCCCCGCACGGGGCGCCCGCCGGGAAACAGGACCCCTTCCTGGAGGTCCACCCCCTGCGCCGCTTCGACCCGGCCTACTTCCCCGGGTGGTTCCCCGGCGACGGCGGCCTGCGCACCTGTTCCGAATCCGCCGAGAAGGAAGCCCGGGCCCTGTGGCTGGGCCTCCGGGCCCGGGCCCGGGGCGCTGCCCTGCCTTCCCGGGTGGGGGACCTGCGCGTCTCCGACGCCCCGGCCCTGCGGGCCGCCCTGGACACCCCGGGGGTGCCCGGGGACCCCGGCGGCGAAACCGTCATCCAGGTGAGCCTTTCCGACCTGCGCACCTTCCTGGAGTGCCCCCTCACCGGCGCCGCGGCGGTGCGCCTGGGCCTGCGGCGGCGGGACCTGGCGGACCGGGCCGCCGTGGAGGACGAACCCTTCGAGAGCGACGACCTGGAAACCTGGACCCTGCGGCGGGAGGTGGCCCTGGCGGCCCTGGCCGGCGGGGAGGCGCCCGCGGCGGCCTACGACCGGTGCCTCCGGCGCCTCCAGTCCGAAGGGGCCGCTCCCTTCGGGGTGTTCGCCGAGGCCGAGCGCGCCGGCGACCTCCAGGTCATCGAGCGGTGGGTCACCCATCTCCAGGGGGACGCGGCCCGCCCCGAAACCTGGCGCCTGGGCGGCAACCGCGCCGGCACCGAAGGCATCGACAACCCCCGGGGGCCCCTGGCCCTGCAGGTGCGGGTCGGCGGCCAGGAACGCACCGTGGAGCTCACCGGCGACCTGCGGGTGCAGCTGGGGGGCTCCCTCTTCCTGGAAACCGGCAAGCGCCCATCCGCCTCGGCCCTGGGCAAGGTCCGCAAGAAGGCCCTGGCCGCCTTCGTGGACCACCATGTGCTGGCCTGCGTCGACCCGGCCCACGGCAACCACCGGGCGCGCTTCGTGTACGAATTCGCGGTGGGCGGCGAGCGGGAGTTCACCTACCGCTTCCCGGCCCTGTCCCCGGAACAGGCCCGGGAGCGCCTGCGGGCCTGGCTGGAGGACCTGCTCAACGGCGACCACGCGATGCTCCTGCCCATCGAGGCGGTCCTGCGGGCGTGGCCCGATCGCCTGACGCCCGGGAGCATCCTGGAGTTCGTGGACGAAAGCCTCAACGGCTCCGTGGTGACGCCGTTCAGCACCGTCCGCGGCCCGGTCCCCGATGCCGCCGGCTACCCCCCGCCCGCCGATCCCAAGGCCATCATGGACGCCAGGCTCAAGGACTACCTGGACCTGGTCTGCGGAGTCGCCGGGGAGGAGGCCTGATGGTCGCGTTCGGCACCCCCGCGCTCCTGGAAGGCCTGGCAGGCTCCTGCGCCATCGAGGCCAGCGCCGGCACCGGCAAGACCTACACCCTGGAGCACCTGGTGGTCCAGCTCATCCTGCAGGGCACCCCCCTGGAGAAGATCCTGGTGGTGACCTTCACCCGGAAGGCCACCCTGGAACTCAAGGCCCGGGTCCGCGCCAAGCTGGCCGCGCTGGCGGCCCTGGAGGCCGACGACGTGAAGGCGGGGGAGATCCCCTGCGAACTCACCCCCGAACGCCGGGACCGGCTCCGCGCGGCCCTCATGGCCTTCGACCGGGCGACCATTTCCACCATCCACGGCTTCTGCCAGCAGGTCCTGCAGGACGGCGCCTTCGAAGGCGGCCGGCTCTTCCGCCAGGAGGCCATCGCCAGCGACGATGCCTTCGACCGGGCCTTCACGACCCTGCTCCGCACCCACTACGCCACCCGGCACGGAGCCCTCCTCCGGGTCGCCCTGGGCTTCCTGGGCGGCCCCGCGCCCCTGCGGGACCTGCTCAAGGAGGCCCTGCGGGAGGACGGGCTGGACCTGCCGGCCTTCACGGACGCCCGGACCTTCCTGGAGGCCTTCCCGGCGGACCGGGCCCAGGCCTGTCTGGCCGATCCCGGGGCCTTCGGCTTTCCCAAGGCCAATGCCCGGTCCGTGCGCACCCGCCTGGAGCTCGTCCTGGCGCGGCGGGACGCGTGCCTGGCAGGGGTGCCCGAGGACTTCTGGCTGGACAAGGACTGGATCCAGGACAAGCTCCTGGACAACCTGGGCCCCTTCACCGGGGACGGCCTCGAGGGCGACACGGCCGTCCTGGCCCAGGCGGTGCGGGAGGTTTCCAACGTCAAGGCCATCCTCGCCGCCGCCTTCCTGCCGCCCCTGCGGGAGGAACTCCGTCGCTTCAAGGACGAGGAGGGCCTGTTCGACTTCGACGACATGATCGGCCAGGTGGCCGCCGCCCTGGAAGGCCCCCAGGGCGAGGTCCTGGCGGGCCGGCTGCGGGAGCGCTTCCACGCCGCCCTCATCGACGAGTTCCAGGACACCGACGCCCGGCAGTGGGCGATCTTCAGGCGCATCTTCCTGGGCTCGCCCGGGCACCGCCTCTTCCTGGTGGGCGACCCGAAGCAGGCCATCTACGGCTTCCGGGGTGGGGACCTGCCCACCTACGTGGAAGCCCTGGACCAGCTCAAGCACACCGGCGCGGGCGTCCTCAGCCTGGACACGAACTTCCGTTCCACCGAAGGCGTCATCCGCGGCTACAACGCCCTCTTCGAGGAAACCGGCGGCGTCCCCTTCTTCACCGGGGCCAACGCCGGCCGCTACCCGCGTCCGGTGGGCTGTGGCCGGCCCTCGCTGGCCCTCACCGGAGCCCCGGCCATCCGGGTGGTGGACGTGCCAGTGGCCGACGCCCGGGGCACCCGGCTCCGGGCCGCGGACGCCCTCGCCCGGGCCCTGGAGGCCACCCTGGCGGCGGGCCGGTTCAACGGCGAGCCCCTGGGGCCGGGGGACGTCTTCGCCCTGACCCAGACCCTGGCCGAGGGCCGCATCATGGCCGACGCCCTGCGGGCCCGCGGCATCCCCGCGGCGCTCTACCGCCAGGAGGGGCTCTTCGACGGCCCTGAGGCCCAGGCCTGCCGCGACCTGATGCTGGCCATCGACGCGCCCCTGGACGAATGCCGCCGCGCCAAGGCCCTGCTGGGGCCCTTCTTCGGGCTGAACCTGGCGGAGGCGGAACGGGCCCGCAGCCTGCCCGAGGGCCACCCCATCCTCACCCGGCTCTTCGGGTGGCGGGAGCTGGCCGCCCACGGCCGCTTCGGGGAGATGTTCAACCGCGTGGTGTCCGAAAGCGGCCTGAGCCAGCGCCTGCTCTTCCTGGACGAGAACCAGCGGGCCCTCACCAACCTGCTCCACATCCTGGAACTGCTCCAGCGGCAGGCCCTGGGCGGGCACTGCACCCTGGCCGGCCTGGCCGTGCAGGTGCAGCGCTGGATCGACGGCGAGGACCGCCCGGCCGTGGAGGAAGGGGACACCCAGCGCCTGGAGCGCGCCGGCGGCGCCGTGCAGGTGCTGACCATGCACAAGGCCAAAGGCCTCCAGGCTCCGGTGGTGCTCCTGTCCGGCGGCCTTTCCCTGGGGAGCACCAAGGCCAACCTCCACCGCTACCACCTGGACGGCGCGCGCCGCGCCTGGGTGGGGCCCGCCAAGGCCGCCCCGGCGAGGGTCCAGGCCCTCATCGACACGGAGGCCGCCGAGGAGGGCGAGCGCCTGGCCTACGTGGCCCTCACCCGGGCCGAGGCCCAGCTCATCCTCCCCTGCTACGTGCCGGGCGAGGGTGCCCCGGCCACCAGCTTCGAACCCGGCGGCGACCCCCGGAGGGGCCTCTACCGCGGGGTTAACCGGCGCCTGAGGACGCTCCTGGACGGGGCGCCCCGGGCGGACTTCGAACGCCTGCCGGCCCCCGCCGCGGTTCCCCCGGCCCCGGTGCCCGACCCCGGCCCCTGGACCCTGGAGCTGCCGCCCCCCCTGGATGCGCCCGCCTTCCCGTCCCTGCGGAAGCTTGGCCGGCCCGTGTGGACGTTCAGCTATTCCAGCCTCCAGAAGGGCCTCAAGCCCGGCTGGGGGGAAGGGGCCCCCCTGGAGGAGGTGAAGGGGTTCACCCCCACCGACGGCCCCGCGGGTGGCCGGAAGTTCGGCACCCAGGTGCACGCCGCCCTGCAGCACGCGGACCTGGCCTCCTTCGCCGGCGCGGACCTGGACACCTGGATCGCCCTGCCGTCCACCCAGGCCCTGGCCGCGGACCGGCTCCCGGAGGAGGGCCGCCGGGAAGCCCTGCGGTGGATCCACCAGGCCATGACGCTGGCCCATCCCCTCCCGGACGGCACCACCGCCGTGCTCCACGCGTGCCAGGCCTTCCTGCGGGAGCTGGACTTCCTCACCCCCTTCGCGGGCCGCCAGGACTTCCTCCACGGTTCCATGGACGTCCTCTTCCAGGCCGGCGGCAAGGCCTACGTGCTGGACTGGAAGACCAACCGCCTGAACGGCTACGACCCCGCGACCCTGGAACAGACCGTCCAGGAGCACTACTGGCTGCAGGTCCAGATCTACGCCACCACCGCCTGCCGCTTCCTGGACATCCGGGACGAGGCCCAATACGAGGAGGCCTTCGGCGGCGTGGTGTACGTGTTCCTCCGGGGCCTGCCCGAAGGCGGCCTCTGGACCCTCCGGCCGTCCTGGGCCCAGCTCCGGGCCTGGGAGGCCGAACTGGAGGCCCTGCCCGCCGACCGCATGATCCCCCCCAACGCCGGAGGCGAGCCCCGTGACCGATGACGCCCTGCGCCTCCTGGACCTCCACCGGGACCGGGCCGCCTTCCCCCGGCGGGTGGTGGAGCACCTGGCGGCCCTGAACCAGCCCCCCTCGGCCCTGATCTTCGCGTGGGAGCTCAGCGGCCTGGCCCCCGGGCTGGACGCCGACCGGCGCAAGCGCCTGTTCGCCATCGCCCTGGCGCTCCTGTGCGCCCAGGCCCAGGGGCACACCCGCATGGCCCTGGCGCCGGAGCCCGGCGGTCCCGCCGACCTCCTGTTCCAGGCCTTCGGCCTGGCGCCCTTCGACCTGGAAGCCTTCCTGCGCGCCGAGGCCCCCGCCCTGGCGGGCGACCCCGGCGACGCCCGTCCCCTGATCCTCCAGGACGGCTGGCTCTACACCCAGCGCCTCCTTGACCACGAGGTGGAGCTGGCCGCCCGGGCCCGCGCCCTCACGGCCCTCGCCGCGGAAGGCGTGGTGGAGCCCCCCGAGTCCCTCTTCCGCCTGCGCGCGGGCCGCTCCCTGAACCCCGAGCAGCGCCAGGCGGTGGCCATGGCCCTGCGGGGCGGCCTCACCCTCATCACCGGCGGCCCCGGCACCGGCAAGACCTCCATCGTCGTCACGATCCTCCGGGCCCTCCTGCGCCAGCCCGGCATGCGCCTGGAGGACATCGCCCTCACGGCCCCCACCGGCAAGGCGGCCCAGCGCATGGGCGAATCCATCATGGAATCCCTGGCCCAGATGGAAAACCCCGAGGGCGTCGACCTGGACCTCCAGGGGGCGACCCTGGGCCCGGCCACCCTCCACCGCCTCCTGGCCTGGCACCCGGCCCAGGAGCGGTTCCGCCATGGCCCCGGCAACCCCCTTTCCGCCCGGGTCGTGATCGCCGACGAGGCCTCCATGATCAGCCAGGAGCACCTGTGCCGGCTCCTGGGCGCCCTGGCCCCCGGGGCCCGGCTCGTGCTTCTGGGCGACGCCGACCAGCTCCCCAGCGTGGAGGAGGGCTGTGCCTTCAGCGACCTGGTGCGGAGCCTGGAACCCCAGTGCGCGACCCTGCGCACCAGCTACCGCATGGACGCGGGCGACCCCGAGGGCCGCAACATCCTGTCCGTGGCCGCGGCCATCCGCACCCACGGCGACCCCTGGCAAGGCCCCGAGCCCATCCACGTGCGCGCCGCCGTGGAGGACCTGGCCTTCAGCCGGGTGGAGCTCCTGGAGCCCGGCCCCGGCGTCATGGAGGCCTTCCTGGAGCGCTGGCTCCGGCGCGAGGTGACGAGCCTCGCGGATTTCCTGCCCCGCGTCGCCCGCGCCTACGCCTTCACCGGCGGGGCCTGGGCCGGGGCCGACCTGCCCCACCTGGACGCGCTGTTCCGCCACTTCAGCCAGTTCCGCATCCTCTGCGCCCTGAGGGAGGCCCTCGACCTGCGGGGCGTCCAGGACATCAACCGCCACTTCCACCGGCGCATGCTCGCCCTCACCGGGGAAGGCCTGCGCAACCCCGTGCCCTTCTGCGCCGGGGAGCCCGTGATGATGACCGCCAACGACTACCGGCGGGGCATCTTCAACGGAGACCAGGCCCTGGTGCTCAAGGTGTTCTTCGACGGCGCCCTGCGCCAGGCGGCGGTCTTCCCCAGGCCTGGCGGCTTCGTGCCCTTCCCCCTGGACCCCCTGAAGCACCAGCTGGAACACGCCTTCGCCATGACCGTGCACAAATCGCAGGGGTCGGAGTACCAGCGCATCGCCATCGTGCTGCCGAAGACCAACCACCGGGCGCTCACGCGGGAGCTGCTGTACACCGGCCTGACCCGGGCCAGCAAGGGCGTGGTGCTGCTGGCGGAACGGGAGCGGGTGCCCTTCGCGGCGGGGAATCCGTCCGTGCGGGAGACCGGCTTGGCTGGACGGCTGGGAGAGCCCTGACGGGCGTTTCCCGTCAGGGGAAGGCCAGGCTCAGCGTCGTGGTGGCCCCCGCGGTCACCGCCTGCTGGGTGCCGGGCAGCATCACGGGCGTGGCCCCCGAGGTGCTGCGCTGGGCGGTGACGCCGTAGGTGCCCGGGGCCACCGCCAGGAAGGTGGCCGTGTCCTGGGCGTCGCCGATGATGGCGGGGCGGGAGCGGACGATGAGGGTCGGGCTGAGGCCGCCCACGGGAAGGGCCTGGCGCAGCTCGCCCCAGGTGCCCTGGTTGGAGGCGGACTTGGGGGTGAGCGTCAGCGCCAGGGTTCCCCCATTGGAAGGCGCGGCGAAGGCGAGGTCGGCGGTGAGGGAGGCCCCCGCGGCCAAGGAGCCCGGGGACGCGGCCTGGGCGGGGCAGTTGGCGGGCTGGGCGGCCACGAAGTAGATGCTCCCGGAGGGCAGGCCGTCCAGCTCGTAGGCGCCGGCGGCGTCGGACACCGCCCGGCGCACGAGGGTGGCCTTGCCCAGGCCGTCCAGGACCTGGGCGTACACCTCGGCGCCCGCGACCTTCCCGCCGGGTCCGGTGAGGGTTCCCTGGATGCGGCCGCAGTTGGTGGGGTCGAAGGCCTGGCCCGTGGCACTGAACCGGAAGGGCGTGGTGGAGGTGGGCGCGGAGATCACCCCCTGGTCGCCGCTCAGCATGAGCAGGGCCTGGCCCGTGCCGTTGGCGGGGACGGTGACCCTGCCCTTGACCAGGGTGGTGGCGGGCATGGAGAGCACCTGGCCCGAGCCCCCCTCGGGGACCACGTAGGCCGGCTTGTTGATGGCGGACTGGTAGTTCGTCTCGCTCCAGGTGAGGCGGAACTGGGTGTAGGTGCCGGCGAGCACCTTGGAGGCCGGCAGCACCACCGCGCCGTGGCCGTTCTGGAGGGCCATGAGGTCCACCGTGCCCTTGGGCTGGCCCAGGGTGTACCACCGGCTGCCGTCCTGGGTGCCCTCGATGGCCTCCAGGCTCACCACCACCTGGGAGAACCCCGGAAGGCTGTCCGAGCTCAGGGTGATGGTGACGGTCCCCGTGGGCGCGCTGGACGTGCTGCTTCCCCCACAGCCGAGAAGGCAAGCGAGGGCAGCGCCGGCGGGCAGGACGGACTTCAGGATGGTGCGCATGGAAACCCCTAGTGAATGTGAGACCCGGTTCCTACGGGGGAGAGTTTAACCCAGGGCCCTTCCCAAAGACGGTTGACAAAATTCGTCAGAATGTCAAACATGGTATCCATGAGCCGCCGAAGCCTTTACGTTCTCGCCGCCGCCCTGGCGGCGGGCCTTTGGTGGGCCCTCGCATCCTCCACCCCCGCCCGGAGCCCCCGCATGCAGCACTCGCCCCAATGGAAGAACGGGACCTTCCACAACCCGCAGCCCCTGTGGAACTCCTACCTCGCCGCCGTGGGCAGCCTCTTCCGGCGCAGCCCCCACTCCGTGCCGCGGCCCGGGGACATCCCCGTGGTCCGCCCGGACCTGGAGACGCCCCCCGCCAGCGGTCTGCGGGCCACCTGGCTGGGCCACTCCACCGTCCACCTGCACATCGACGGCACCCGGGTCCTCACCGATCCCGTGTGGGGCCCGCGGGCCTCTCCGCTCTCCTGGGCCGGGCCCCGGCGCTGGTACGCCCCGGTCATCCCCCTGGCCGAGATGCCCAGGCCCGACGCGGTGGTCATCTCCCACGACCACTACGACCACCTGGACCGCCCCACGCTCCTGGCCATGCGGGACTGGGATGTGCGCTTCGTGGTCCCCCTGGGGGTGGGGGCGCGCCTGGTGGGCTGGGGGATCCCCGCCGCGCGCATCACGGAACTGGACTGGTGGGAAAGCACCACCGTGGGTTCCCTGGAGATCACCTGCACCCCCGCGCGCCACGCCTCCGGCCGGACCCTCTTCGACAAGGACCGCACCCTCTGGGCGGGCTATGCTTTCCGGGGGCCCACCCACCGGGTCTACTTCTCGGGGGACACGGGGCTCTTCAACGGCCTGGAGGCCATCGGCGCGCGCCTGGGCCCCTTCGACCTCACCCTCATCGAGGCCGGGGCCTACGGCGCCGCCTGGCCGGACTGGCACCTGGGCCCCGAGCAGGCCGTGGAGGCGCATGGGCGCGTGAAGGGCCGGGTGATGCTGCCCATCCACTGGGGCCTGTTCGACCTGGCCGCCCACGGGTGGACCGAACCCGTGGAGCGGGTCCTGGAGGCGGCCCGCGCCCGTGGAGCCTCCGTGGTGGTGCCGCGGCCGGGCCAGGGCGTGGAGCCCGGGAACCCCTGGCGCCAGGACCGCTGGTGGCCCCTCCTTCCCTGGAAGACCGCCGCGGAATCGCCCATCGTGGCGACCCTGGACGGCCTCAAGCCCATCCCCGCCTCCCGCTGAAAACCGTGCTAGCATGGGAAAATCAAGACCGAGTCCTTGATTTTCACGCTTAAATCGGTCCGTGCGGGAGGTGTTTCATGCGTTTCACCTGGAAACTGGGCATCCTTGCCGCCGCCCTCCTCACGACCCTGGCGTGCGCCGGAAGGCACTTCGCCTACGAAGGCAGCCTGCGGGTCTTCAACGACGGCACGGTGAACATGAACCAGCTGTACGTGACCCCCAGCGACAGCTCCACCTGGGGGGTCGACCAGCTGGCCCCCTATCCCCTGAGCCCGACGGACTCCATCACCCTGACCCGGCTGTACCCGGGTCTGTACGACGTGCGGGCCCGATTCAGCGACGGCAGCTCCGACACCTTCTACGACGTGCGGATCCACGACGGCGAAACGACCACCCTGGGCATGCAGAACAGCGGCACCGGCGCCGTGGCCGTGGTGAACACCTCCGGCCTTTCCATCACCGGCATCTACCTCACCCCGGCCAACTCCACCACCTGGGGCCCCAACCAGGCCGACGGCCCCATCCCCCCCGGTCAGAGCCTCACCCTCACGGGCGTGGAGCCCGACGTGTACGACCTGCGCGTGGTCTACAGCACCACGGGCCACACGGACTACAAGGGATTCACCGTGGCGGCCGGCACCACCTACACTATTCAAGCGAACTAGGAGACGATCATGCGACGGTCCCCCATCCTCCTGGCCCTCCTCGCTGCCTCCCTGGGCCTGCCCGCCTCCGCGGCGCCCAAGGACACCACCCGTCCCATCCGCACGGAGAAGGGCGAGCCCCGGGTGCGGGACGCCGCCCAGGGCCGGACGGCCTCCGAGCGCGCCCCCGCCCCGGGTCGCACCCGGCCCTACCAGCCCGCCAAGCCCGGAGAAGGGGCGCCCAAGGGCTGAGGCGCCGGATCTGGAACGGGCGGCCTTGCGCTCCGCCCCGTGGAAGGGGCCGTGGATGGATCGCCCGGAATTGAACTGGATCGGCAAGGACCAGAGGCCACGGGTCGAGCCGGGGGTCCTGGTGGAAGATCCGGCCCTGGGCGTTCAGGCCGGCGGCCTCGCGGACGACAACCTCCTGGTGTTCGGGGACAACCTTCCGGCGCTGAAGGCCCTGGAAGCCACCCACGCCGGCAGGATCCGGTGCGTCTTCATCGACCCGCCCTACAACACGGGCGGCGCCTTCACCCAGTACGACGACGGGGTGGAGCATTCGCGGTGGCTGGGATTCCTGCGGGACCGCCTGGAAATCCTGAGGGGCCTCCTGGCGGTGGACGGCTCCCTTTGGATCACCATCGACGACAACGAAAGCCATTACCTCAAGGTCCTGTGCGACGAGGTCTTCGGGCGCGACAACTTCGTGTCCAACGCGGTCTGGCAGAAGAAGTACACCGTCGCCAACGACGCCCAGTGGCTGTCCGGCAACCATGACCACATCCTGGTCTACGCCAGGGACAAGGCGGTGTGGCGCCCGAACCGGCTGCCGCGCACGGAGGCCATGAACGCCCGGTACCGGAACCCGGACAACCACCCCAACGGCCCCTGGAAGGCCACCCCGCTCCACGCCAAGAGCGGTTCCGAGGCGGGCCGGAGCTTCTCCCACACCTTCGGCAACGGGGTCGTGTGGACGCCTCCCCGGGGGACCTATCCCCGGTTCTCCGCCGAAACCCTGCGGAGGCTCGACGAGGCCGAAGCCATCTGGTTCGGCAAGGACGGAACGGCCGTTCCTTCCCGGAAGACCTTCCTTTCCGAACTGTCCGACGAAGGCACGCCCTGCCCGACGGTGTGGCTCCACTCGGAGGCGGGGAACAACCATGAGGCCCGGGAGGAGGTGAAGGCCTTCAACCCGGCCCAACCCTTCGACACCCCCAAGCCGGAGCGGCTCCTGCACCGCATCCTCCACCTGGCCACCGGGCCCGGGGACTGGGTCCTGGACGCCTTCGCCGGATCCGGCACCACCGGGGCCGTCGCCCACAAGATGGGGCGACGCTGGATCATGATCGAGCGGGGCGAGCATTGCCATTCGCACATCCTCCCCCGCATGCGGAAGGTCGTGGCCGGAACGGATCCCGGCGGGATCACGGAAGCCGTGGGCTGGAAGGGGGGCGGGGGCTTCCGGTACGCGCGGGTGGCGGCCGAAACCCCTCTCAGGTAAAGAAGGTGCCCATGGCCCTCTGGATGTCCGCGAGCATGAAGGGCTTTTCCAGGGCCGCCACCCAGGGGTCCAGGCGGATGGCCGCGGCGGCGCCGGGATCCATGTAGCCCGAGGCCACCAGCACGGGCAGGGCGGGGCGGAGGGTCCGGAGCCGCATCAGGGTCTCCACCCCGTTCATGGCGGGCATGTTGACGTCCAGGATCACCAGATCCACCGCCGCGCCGCCCTGGAGCAGGGCCAGGGCCTCGGCGCCCCCGGACGCCACCCGCACCCGGTGGCCCTGGGTGCCCAGGAGCATGGGAAGGGTCCGGCGGATGTGCTCGTCGTCGTCCACCAGGAGGATTTCCAGGAGCCGTTCCAGGTGGGCGGGCGGGGCGGGTTCCGGGGCGGGCGCCTGGCCCGGGGCGGGGATGGGCAGTGTGAGGGTGATGCGGGTGCCGTGGCCCGGGGCGCTCTGGATGGCCACGGTGCCGCCGTGGGCCTTGAGGGTGCCGAAGACGATGGACAGGCCCAGGCCCGTGCCCTTTCCGGGCGGCTTGGTGGTGAAGAACGGCTCCAGGGCCCGCTCCATCACCTCGGGAGCCATGCCCTCCCCCGTATCCTGAACCACCAGTTCCACTTTTCCCAGGGGCAGGGTCCGGGTGGCCAGGCGCAGCGTCCCGCCGCCGGGCATGGCGTCGCAGGCGTTCACGCAAAGGTTCATGAGGGCGTTGGCCAGGGCGCCCGGTTCGCCCCGGAGCTCCGGCAGCCCCGGCTGGAGATCCAGCTGGATGGCCACCTTCTTCAGGGTGGTGTGCTCCAGCAGCTCCGCCTCCCGGCGGACCAGCTGGTTCAGGTCGATGGGCACCGATCCCTGCACTTCCTTGCGGGCGAAATCCGTGAGCCCCTTCACCAGGTCCCGGCCCCGCCCCGCGGCCTCCTGCATGAGCCGGGCCAGTTCGGTCACCGTCGGCTCCTCCGCGAATTTTACCTCCAGGACGCTGGCCACGGACAGGATGGCGGCCAGGACGTTGTTCATGTCGTGGGCGACGCCGCCCGCCAGCCGCCCGATGCTTTCCAGGCGCTGGAGGTGGTTCAGCTCCCGCTCCATCTCCAACTGGCGGTCCTGGGCGTCCTGGAGGGCGGCATCCGCCTCGACCCGGGCCCGTTCCGCCACCTTGCGGGCGTTGATGTCCTCCATGAGAAGCAGCAGGTAGCCGCCCGTCAGGCCCGGGTCCTTCACCCGCGAAACGGCCCGGTTCACCCAGGTGACGCTCCCGTCCTTGCGCCGGTAGCGCAGCTCCAGGGCCGGGGCGGCCCCGGGGCCCTCCGGCAGCATTTCCATCTGGTCCCGGTCCCGGGCCAGGTCCTCCGGGTGGGCGAGGTCCTGGACCCGGCAGCCCAGCAGGTCCTCCGGGGCATAGCCCAGGATCTCGGCCAGGCGCTGGTTCACCTGGAGCAGGTGCCCGTCCAGGGAGGCCTGGGCCATGCCCACCGCCGCCTGCTCGAACATGGCCCGGAAGCGGGTCTCCTGGATCCGGGCGGCCCGGAGCCCCTTCTCGCGCCCCTCCAGCAGGGCGCCCACCCGCGCCAGCAGCTCGTCGAAGGAGAAGGGCTTGTACAGGTAGTCCCCCACCCCCAGGTGCAGCATCCGCACCCGCAGCGCGTCATCGGCCTTGGCGGTGAGGAGGATGACGGGCAGGTCCTCGGTGACGGTGTGGGCGCGGAGCTCCTCCACCAGGCGGTCCCCGGTCATGCCGGGCATCATCACGTCGCTGATGACCAGGTCCGGGGGATCCGCCAGGGCCAGGCGCAGGCCTTCCTCCCCGTCCACGGCCGTGGTCACGCGGTACGTGCGGGTCAGGGTCCGCGCCAGGAAGTCCCGCATGTCCGGGTTGTCCTCCACCACCAGCACCCGCGGCGCGGAGGGACCGGGATCGCCCCAGGGGCCCACGGGGGAGGCCCAGGGGTTCGCCGCCGGCGCGGCGTCCCGGTGCGCCCAGGCCGGGAGCGCACCCGCGCCCATCTCCCCGGACCGCAGGGGCAGCTCCACGCGGAACAGCGCGCCCCCCGAGGGGGCACCGGCCAGGGTCACGGACCCGCCGTGCAGTTCCGCGAACTCCTTGACGATGGCCAGCCCCAGGCCCGTGCCGCCCTGGGGGCGCTCCGCGCCGTCCACCACCTGGCGGAACCGGTCGAACACGAGGGACCGCATGGCCTCGGGGATCCCGGGGCCGGTGTCCTCCACCGCCAGGACGGCCCGGTCCGGCGCCCCCTGGAGCGAGACCCGGATCCTTCCGCCCCGGGGCGTGAAGCGGCAGGCGTTGGAGAGCAGGTTGGCGAGGATGCGGCACACCTTCTCGGGGTCGACGCGGGCGGGCAGGGGCCCCTGGGCGTCCACCTCGAACGAGATGCCCTGGCTTTCCGCATGGCTCTCGAAGCGGGAGGCCTCCAGGCGCACCACCTGGGCCAGGTCCACGTCCGCGAAGGCGAGCCCCATGCGTCCCGCGTCGAGCTTGGCCAGGTCCAGCAGGTCGTTGACCCGGGCCAGGAGGATGCGGGCGTTGCGCTGCATGCGCTCCAGGTCGGACCGCAGGCCGGGTTCCAGATCCTGCAAGTCGAGGCGCTGGCCCAGGGGGCCGAGGATGAGGGTGAGCGGCGTGCGCAGCTCGTGGGAGATGTTCGCGAAGAAATCGGCCTTGAGCTGGTCCATCTCGCTGAGCCGCTCGTTCATGGCGGCCAGGTCCCGGCGGCTGCGCTCCAGGTCCTCCAGGGCGTTCTTCAGGGCGCGGTTGGCCTCCTTGACCTCGGCGGAGCGCCGCATCACCTCCGCCCTCATGCGCTCCCCGTCGTCCGGGTTCGCGCCGGCGGGGGAGGCCTCCTGCCGCTCCCGGCCGAGGATGAAGTCCGTGACGTCCTCCGCGTGGTGGAGGATGCACGTCAGCTCCCCGTCCGCGCCCAGCACCGGCGAGTTCATGACGCTCCAGTAGCGCACCTCGAACCCGGAGCCGTCCCGCAGGGGGATGTCGTACTTCTGCACCCCCATGCTGTCCTGCCGGCGATCCGCCATGACGCGCATGAGGGACATGCGCAGCTCGCTGACGCCGGTGGCCGAGCCGTCCTCGGGGTTGTCCGGGAACACCTCGAACAGTCCGTGGCCCACCACCGCATCCCGCCGGGTGCCGGTGGCCTCCAGGTACATGTCGTTCACCGCCAGGATGCTGAACTGCGGGTCCGCGCCGAGGATCAGGTACGGGTGGGGAGCAGCCTCGAAAAGCCGCTGGAAGAACCGGGCATCCAGGGCTCCAGGGTCAGTCATTCCAAACTGCCTGCATGGGGTTTCTCCGCGGGGGCCCCAACGCCCGGGTGTTGGCTGAAGGTATACCTGCTCCCGGTGCGGCGTGTAAATGGAAAATGCAGAAGGCGGTTGCGGTCCGGCCGGGCGACAGGGCCGCCCCGTCTCGACGGCATTGGTAAAAACAAACCCATTGAATAAAACGTTCAATAAAATGCATGGCACGGAAAGGGCTCCCTTCGTTCCCATCGCCCCCGGCGACGGAATCCGTCCGCCCGCGAACCGGGCAGGTTCCGCACTCCCCCCATGAATGATCCAAAACAGCCCGCCCTGTGGTTTGATGGATCCTGCCCATGCGCGAACACCCCCCCATTCGAGTCGTGGCCGCCGTCATCGAACGCGACGGCCGCTTCCTCCTTTGCCAGCGCCCCGCCCACAAGCGCCACGGGGGCCTCTGGGAGTTCCCCGGCGGCAAGCTCGAGGCGGAGGAAACCATCCCCGAGGCGGTCCGCCGCGAACTCGCCGAGGAACTGGGGGTGGAGGTCGCCGGCTGCGGAGACCAGCTCCTGGCCCTCGCCGACCCCGGCTCGCCCTACGTCATCGAATTCCACCCGGTGGCCATCCAGGGCGAGCCCACCTGTCTGGAACACGCCGCCCTGGCGTGGGTGCCGGTCTCCGCCATGGCGTCCCTGGACCTGGCGCCCAGCGACCGCCGCTTCGCGGCGTTCCTCCAGCACGGGGCTTGCGGCTGAAGGCGGACCCGGCGGTCCCATCCGGGGCGACCGTCATCATTCTGTGAAAATTCGGAGTGTGCATCCGAAATTTCAAGGCATATTGACCCATGCTTCGACGTCCTGCGCTCCTGGATCACCTGGAGGTAGCTGGCTGCGAGGCCTATGGGGGCAGGCCTGCCGTATCAGCCCGCCAGAACTCGAACCGCCGCCCATCCCACCAGGGGCAGCGCCAGGGCCCAGCAGCATCCCATGGAACGGCCCATCTTCCTTTGCCGTCCAGCCTTGGAGAGGGGGATCCCGATCTGCCGGGAAAGCCGGGCCTGGGCCTGGGAAATACCCAGGGCCCGCTTCCAGGAAAAGCTGAAGCCGGGGATACCGCTGCGGCGAGACATCTGGACTCCTGGGGGGCGACCCGAGCATACACCCCAACGCCGTTACGTGGTTGAGCCGAGCCCTAATGGCCGAGGGCTGCCGCCACCATTTCGCGCGTCCCCCCCAGCCTCAGAATGGAGCGGATCAGCAGGTCCACCGTAACGGTTTTGTCGGCCAGTTCCATCTTGGCCACGCGGGACTGGCTGGACTGGAGCTGTTTGGCGGCTGCGACTTGGGATAGATGCTTCTCGACGCGCTGCTTGCGCAAGGTGGCGGCGAGGACGACCTTCATGTCGATAAACGCCTCGTCCGCAGCCGAAAGGTTGAGGAAGCCGGTTGGGGTACCGACGGCCCAGCCAGCAGCTTCCAGCTTCGCGCGCTTTCCCTTTTCCATGTCGTCCTCCTAGGTGGTTGCCTTGAGATACCGGGCCAGCCTTGCTTTGCACGTCCCGATCACGAGTTTGGGTGTGGCCCGGTCCTCCATTCAAGCGCCAGATTCTCATACGTGATCCCTTTGGGGCACCGGCAATCTCAGGGCATCATGGATCACTTCGGAGCCTGGAATGTTTCACACCCGGTCGGCAACCCCCTTGGACGCGAAGGCCCTGTCTGCCTTGGCCGAGCGGACGTTCCGGGACACCTTCGAGGGGGACAATTCACCCGAGGACATGGCCCTTCATTGCCGCGACACCTATGGCGAGGCGATCCAGCGGGAGGAGCTACGTGACCCGGGCAGGGTGACCCTGGTCGCCGAAGCCTCGGGGGAACTCATCGGCTATGCGCAGGTGCGGCGGGGCCCGGCTCCGGTTTGCGTGCGCGGAGACGCTCCCGGGGAGATCCAGCGCCTTTATGTGGCGCGGAGTTGGCACGGAAGGGGCGTGGCCCAGGCCCTGATGTCAGCCAGCCTCGAATCCCTGGCCGCAGCCGGTGCCCGGACGGCCTGGTTGGGCGTCTGGGAAAGGAACCCCAGGGCGATCGCCTTCTATCGCAAATTCCGTTTCGAGGAGGTCGGCGACCACATCTTCCCGGTGGGGAGGGACCCCCAGCGGGACATCGTCATGGCACGACCGCTGACCGGGGATGGGGCAGAGGGTGGTGCGGTCCTTCGCTGAACCCGACGCGGGTGCAACCCAAAACGCGGCGAGAGACGAGCTTGGCTATCCTCTTTTATTATAATATTTATAAAAACTTTTTACAAGTACGGCATTCGCCGTTGACATCTACGGCTAGCGACGTACGATGTTGATCGTAATCAAGGAGCCACGATGTCCCTCCACCCTTCTGAGGGTATGCCCATGCCCACGGATGCTGAACTCTCCGTACTTCGGCTGCTCTGGTCGAAAGGCCCTTCAACCGTGCGCCAGCTCCATGACGCGCTTTCCAAGGAACGCGACCTTGGATACACCACCGTTCTTAAGGCGGTCCAGGTGATGAAGGAAAAGGGATTGGTGGATCGTGATGACTCGGAGAGAAGCCATATCTACCGAGCCGCGGTGGAGGAGGGGGAAACCAAGGGACAGTTGGTATCAGACCTGATGGCGAAGGCCTTCGCCGGGTCGGCCAGCGACCTCCTCGTCCATGCTCTTAAAGCGGGACAAACCAATCCCGCCGAGCTTGACGCAATCCAGGAGCTCATAGACAGGGCACGGAGGGGGCGGAAATGAACGCGCTTCTTCATACCGCATGGCTTCCTGCAATGGGTTGGGCGCTTCTGCACTCCCTGTGGGAGGGGACCGTCGTGGTCGTGATCGTGGCGCTCGCGTTGCACTGGCTCCGAGGGGCAACATCACGCATGCGATACGCGGTAGCGGTGTTTGGACTGATCCTGATGGCAGGGGCGCCGATCCGCCACTTGGTGTCCCTCCGCCCCGATCCAAGTCCGGTGGTCCTTGCCCGAGGGATGGTAAATGAGGATGCCCAAGCATGGGTCCAGCCAACACCCATCAAGGCCCCCCTCCGTCAAATTGGTATCTCGTCGAACCTGGAAAAGACATTGCCTTGGGTTGTGGCGGCCTGGCTTCTTGGGGTTTGTTTCAGTCTGATTCGATTGGCTGGAGGATGGCTTTGGCTGCAACGGATGCGCTGGGTCAAATCCGAACTGGCCCCCGACCTGCTCCAGGGCCGATTGCTGGCGCTATGCCGGCGTGCGCGGCTCAAGCGCGCCGTCACGCTTCTGAGGTGTGAAGGGCTCACGGGCCCCAGCGTGGTAGGAATCCTGCGTCCGGCAATTCTTGTTCCTGCCGGATGGTTCTTGAATCTGCCACCTGACCATGTCGAGGCGCTGCTGGCTCATGAGCTGGCACACGTCCTGCGCCACGATTACGCCGTGAACCTTTTGCAGTCGCTGCTTGAGGTCTTACTTTTCTTTCATCCTGGTATCTGGTGGCTCTCACGCCAAATCCGCGCTGAACGGGAGCTTGCCTGCGACACGTTTGCCGCACGCCTCATGGGAGATCCCCTCCCTTTGGCAGAAGCATTAACCGCTTTGGCACGCCGCGGCCTAGGCCAGGCTTCACCTGAACTCTCACCTGCCGCCAACGGGGGCTCCCTTATGGAACGAATTTCTCATCTTCTTCTCCCGCCACATCGCACATCAAGTGCACCAGCTTTTGGCGCAATGGCCATTCTGGCTGTGCTCCTGGCTTCTGGGCTTCATCTGGTGGCCCAGGCATCCGCTCCATCGCCTAGGGCGCCGCCGGAAGTCCCGCACAGGACTCTGAACATTCCGAAGGTTGACGGGAAGACAATTGCTGAAAGCCCGGCAATATACGTTCACAGCCAAAATGCCAAGGATGCTGATGGCAAGGACATCCCCTACACCCAGATCCTGGACATTCAGGCGCACCAGGTGGCCTTGTATCAACTCTGGAAAGTCTTTGAGGAGGTGGTAAAGGACAAGCGCCCCAATATGGAGGCCTGGGTCAGCAAGGATGACAACTTCCAGGGGCCACGTGTGGACATGGACCTGCACGGTGCCAAGCCTGAAGATGTGTTCGCTTCCCTCAATCGCCTGGCCAAGCATTTCGGCGTTGGCCCCTATCAAGCGCCAAGTCCATCCGAGTTCGGGGAAATTTTCGTGGCCAAGTACACCAACAAGAATGGCCAGGTTGTCCTGAACCTCCATGCCCGCCAGGTAAGCACCCTCTTCCTCGACCGTTTGCTTGTCACGGCCAAGATTCTCCCTCCTGACAGCAGCGCAGGCTTTGAACGTGAATCGGAAGAACCTGCGGGCCGGAAGTTTGATGCAATCTTCGAAGGGCTTACCCTCCAGCAACTTGAAGCCCGTGTTCGGAAGCTCCAGTCAGAGGAGCAGTAGCCAGCAGCTCGGCCACGTCGAAATAGTGGGTTCCAGCCGCCGATGAAGCGGTGAAGAGGTTTTTGGTGCCGGTAGGGACAAAGGACCACCCGTTCTTCCGGTTCACTCGTGAGATTGGGGTGGTGAAGAGCCTATTTGCCGGGATCAGGGTCTGCCATCACGGCTTAGGACCACGGTGGTGAAAATCTAAGTGCCAAAAAACGCATTCAAAAAATCTTGACTACCGGTGGCCGATGTCCTACATTCGGAGACTGCCTGGTAGACAACCAGCCACCAAAGGAGATTCCCGTGTTACTCAAATCCCTCAGCCAGCTTGGCACCGTCGGCGCAACCGCGCCGCGAGTGGCGATGCTCACGGCGCTGGGATTTGATACCCGGTGCTCGGAGTGGCCAGGTTCCCAGGAACCGAAGTCCCACAGGGACTATCGCCGCGATACGAGTCAAGGCCACTTGATTCCTACCCTGTAAGGCGCTCCCGGACGGAGTTCACAGCCGAGAACGGACGCCACCGAAGAACTGGAGAGCCCAGGGGCATGGGCTTGCAACACCAGGAACACGGGACACACAGGATAGATGCGAACGACCTGTAGGGGCGTGGCCCAGCGGCTACGGCACCTGGCTCTGACCCAGACACTCAGAGGTTCGAGTCCTCTCGCCCCTTCCATCCCTTTCCGATGGGGGATCGTTCAGCGGTAGGACGCGGGCCTTTGGCTCCCGAGACCCTGGTTCGATTCCAGGTCCCCTAACCATTCCTCCCTTGGGTGAGGTCAACCGAAATCTGGTATCGGCCCCGGCTGCTATCCGGGTTGGGGATCTTATATCTCCATGTGGGTTCGACTCCCATCCTCACCGCCATTGCTTCTCAAGATTTATTGTTCTTTGACAACTTCATATCGAATATAACTGCAAATCTTCGGTGATTGATTTCTCCGAAGAAGGTTGAAAACCAGGCAGGCATCGGGACTCTTCTGGCCCGGCAGATCAACGTTTTCTCGAAATTTCGCGAAGCGCATCACCGGCACATGAGGACACCGGGCCTGCCATCCCTGAAGCGTTAGAGGAGTCTGGCCGTCCTCGGTGCACCGTCTATGCACATATCACGGGTTCGAATCCCGTACGCTTCGCCAATCATGGGTCCGAAGGGCTGACGCGTGGCATTCCTGCCCTGCAAGCAGGAGGACCGGGTTCAAGCCCCGCTGCCCCTTCCACCCAATAAGCCGGAGGCCGAGGGGGCGGTGCCCTCCCCAGCGACCATTTCACGCCCTTGTAGAGGAACTGGCACACTCACCACGCTTAGAACGTGGACGCTCTCGGTTCGAATCCGAGCAGGGGTACCAAGATGCACGGATCTTCGTGCTTCCCGTGTGGGGGGCTGGGGATCACGTGAGAGAGCGACACGCCGCTCCCGGCTGGGCCACGCACGGTCCACAAGGAAGGTGATCCGATCTGGTGATCGGTCCTGCTTGGAAAACAGGTGGCTCCCGCCCCAGGGAGTGCGATTCGATTACGCCGCCTTCCGCCATTGGCCCGCGCTCAGGGAGCAGGCTGGACTCCAAATCCGGCCTTGCGAGGTTCGAGCCCTCGGCGGGTCGCCACCATTGCCGTAGAGCTACACGGTCGAAGCCGTTGGCTGATAACCGACCTACGCGAAAGCGCAATATTGGGTTCAACTCCGACCTGTCCCGCCATTCCGCAGCAGCAATGGCCAGAGGTCCTTCGGATAGCTCAGACGGGTAGAGTCGTCGTGCCAGGCACGACACGTCGCAGGTTCGATTCCTGCTCCATGCAACACCTCCTCTGGCAGATTCTCTCTGCGGATTTCATTCTCCACCTCTTTTCGCGGTAGCAAGGTCAAGGGTTCCTTCGTCGCCAAACGGTATAGGCACCTGTTTCAGATACAGGCGGGCGAAAGCCTGCTGTGGGTTCGATCCCCACCAACCCCGAAAGGGGCAGGCCCTGACCAATTCCCTCCGCGTTTCAAGCTCCTTGTCGCAGCAAGACCAATGGCTACTTCGCCTGATAAGCGCGTGGTCGCTGGTTCGAATCCAGCCCTTCCGATCATTTACCGGGAGGTAGCTCAGTGGTAGAGCACGTTCCCATGCCCTGGCCAATTCCCTCGACAAGGACCCATTCGCCCGGCGCTACACGTCAATCACGACAAGGCGCCCGCCTCTCCCTCGCGCAGCAGGGCAGCACCTGAAAGGAGGCCTCAAATGGCCCGTTTTGCCTTCTGGAAGCGCAAGGCTTCCGACCCCGATACCCTCAACCTCGCCGGAGGCCAGGCTCACGCCATGAGCCCCAAGCTGGAATTCGCCTCGGCCCTCATGACCACCTTCACCACGGACACTTTCTACAAGTCCGCAGGTGACCAGGTCACGCGCATCGCCGAACTGACCCAGAAGATGGAGGATCCCCTCTTTGCGGCCAAGGCGGCCGTATACACCCGCAAGCAGAACGGTCTCCGTTCCGTTTCGCACATCGTGGCGGGCGAACTGTCCCGGCGCGTGGATGTGAAGGGCGCACCCTGGCTCCGCTCGTTCTACCGCAAGGTTGTCCAGCGTCCCGATGACATCACCGAGACCCTGGCCTACCTGAAGGGCAACGGAAACACTGAGCTCCGCAAGCTCTCCAACGCCATGAAGCGGGGCTTTGGTGAGGCGCTGAGTTCCTTCGATGCCTACCAGGTTGCCAAGTACCTGCGTTCCGATCGGGATCCCAACCTGATCGATGCCGTGAACCTGATCCACCCCAAGTCCACGCCCGCGCTGGCGGCCCTCATGACCGGAACGCTGAAACCCGCGGATACCTGGGAGACCAAGCTCACGCAGATAGGTCAGCAGGCCGCAAAGGAAGGCCTCTCCGACCAGGAGAAGACGGAACTGAAGGGTCAGGCCTGGGGCGAACTGCTCGCTCAGCGCAAGCTCGGCTACCTGGCCTGCCTGCGCAACCTCCGCAACATTGCGGAGCAGGCACCCGAGGTCCTCTCCCTCGCCCTGGACTTCCTCACGGATGCCCGGCAGGTGGAGAAGTCCATGGTTCTTCCCTTCCAGATCTTCACGGCTGCGACTGTCCTCGCCAACACGAAGGCCGATACCAACGCTGTCCAGAAGGCACTGGAAATGGCCATGGAACGTTCCCTCAAGAATGTTCCTGCCTTCAATGGGGAAACGCTGATCGCGGTCGACGTTTCGGGTTCGATGAAGGGCCGTCCCGTTCGGATTGCCTCGCTTTTCGCCGCGGTCCTGTTCAAGTCGCAGGACAAGGCGAATGTGATGCTTTTCGACACCCAGGTCCAGCACCTGCGCCTGCACCCCAGCGACTCGCTCACGAGCCTCACTCAGGCGATTGAGAAGGCCGCAACGGGTGGCGGAACGGACTTCCACATCATCTTCCAGAACGCCAAGAAGGCTTACGACCGGATCATCATCCTGTCGGACATGCAGGCCTGGGTGGGCAACCACACGCCCTCTGAGGATCTGGTGGCCTACAAGCGGAAGTTCAAGGTGGATCCCCGCATTTTCAGCTTCGACCTCAACGGCCACGGAACCCTCCAGTTCCCGGAGTCGAAGGTCTTTGCCCTGGCGGGTTTCACCGATGCCGTTCTTGGCACCATGAAGAATCTGGAAAAGGATCTTTCGGCCCTCGTTCACGAGATCGATGCAATCACGCTCTGAACCTCATGGGGTTTCGGCCTCAGGAGACCATGCATCGCCTCCTCTGCCCAATGGGCAGAGGAGGACAGGAGGGGAGGCCTGGCCAGTGCGGCACCCTGAGCCTGGGCTGGTTTCAACCAGCCCATCGGTTTGGTGTGTCCCGCGTTTCGAACCAGACAGAGCCCTCCCGTGTCGGGACTACGCAACGTCCTACGCACCGGGGTTCGAATCCCCGACGGTCTGTGAAACCGTGCAGTGGTTTGCACCGCCCGGAAGGGCACCAGCAACAACCGCCCGCAAGGGCTTCTGTACCACCCCCGAGTTCCCGTCCACGCCGATAGCTGCATCGGTCGGCATGGATGTGCGGAACCTGTGGGCTTCGCTACACGGATCTTTCTTCCTGGGCACGCATGTTAGTCGCACACCCAGTCGGCGGATCCGAGTGAAGTCCCCGCTTCGCACCCCATGGACGGGCGCTCGGGGTTTCTTATGGAGAAGAAAGACATGTTCAAGCGATATGACATTCAGGATCAGGAGCGGGGTCTCCTGGTCCGCAACGGACGCCTAGTTCGTTGGCTCGAGCCCGGTCGGAACTGGATCTTCCAGGGGCTGTCCCGGATGGAACTCCGGCTTCTGCCGCGAGACACCGTCCAGAGCGCGTTCAGCCCTGAGTTGCGTTCGGTGGCACCCGAAGGTGCCGTCACCGAATCCTTCGTGCCGGAGACCTTCGTCGGCCTCCTGCGCGTGGATGGTGTGCCCAAGGCCGTGCTGGTCCCTGGTCGCTATCTGCTTTGGCAGATGGTCGCCAAGGTCACGGTGGATCTCGTGAACCTGGAAGCCCTGCGCCCCGAAGTTCCCGAATCCTTCTGGAACCTCATGCCCACCAGCTTGCTCCAGACCATCCTGGTCCTTCCCGGCGAGCGCGCCCTCATCCATGTGGATGGCGTGCTCCAGGATGTGCTGGCAGAAGGTCGCTACGCCTACAGTGTGCTCAACCGCAAGCTGGAGGTGGTCCGCGTGGATCTGCGCGAGCAGGAGGTGCAGATCCTTGGCCAGGAATTGATGACCCGCGATAAGGTGACCCTCCGTCTGAACCTCATCGTGAAGTACCGGGTCACCGATCCCGTGAAGGCCGTGCAGAGCGTCGCGGTCCTTCGCGACGCGATCTACAGTGAAGCCCAGATGGCCGCCCGTCACTTTGTGGCGGAGCTAAATCTGGACCAGCTTCTGGAGCGTCGTTCCGAGGCCGTGGCACCCATGGCCGAGGCACTGCGGGATCGCGCAGCAACCTGGGGAGCGGAGATTCTGAAGCTCGACGTGAAGGACCTTGTCCTTCCCGGAGAGATGAAGCAACTCCTCAACCAGGTTATCGAAGCGGAGAAGAAGGCAGCGGCTCAGGCCATCCAGCGCCGCGAGGAGGTGGCTTCTACCCGTTCCATGGCGAACACGGCCCAGATGTTGGAGCGCAATCCCGTGCTCCTGCGCCTGAAGGAACTGGAAGCCTTCAAGGAAATCGCTTCGGCGATCCCCAACCTCACCCTGGTCATGGGTCAGCCCGAGTTGCTGAAAAGCCTTGGCACCCTATCTGGATCCTGAGGTGGATTCCTCCGGGAGTGCTTGTCATTCCTGGAGGAATGCCTTGAGTCCTTGCCTGCCGAACCCCAGTTTGAGCGATCAAGCAGGTGGTTCTGAACTGTCCTAAATGCCGGAGCCTTCCGGTCCACGTGAACCCCACCGTGGTTAAACAAGGGATGGGTGCCTGGACAGGCGACCGACCGCGTAAAACCCCCGGACCCGGTAATGCATCACGGCTCGAGGTGGTCCCTCAAACCACCCGATCATCAGCGCGTAGCTTAGCTTGGCCAAAGCACCGGTCAGGTGGATCTTGTGGAGCCCGTCCATACCCTGAAGAAGGTTCTCTGTGTGAAGGGCTGAACAGCAGATCAGCCCTTCACACACTGACCCGAGTGACGCCTCAGCCCGCGTTGCGAAGTGGCACAGCACCTCGGTTTAAACCCGAGTCATTGTCGGTTCGAATCCGACCGTGGGCACCAACGGGAGAGAGCGCAAAGTGGCCGAGCGGCTGGCCTTTCAAGCCAGACAATCTAGCGGGTTCGAGTCCCGTCTCTCCTGCCATTACGCACCTTGAACTTCGAGCGGCAGAAGCCTCGGCCCTTACCCGAGTCGGTGCGGGTTCAAGTCCCGCAAGGTGCACCAAATCAGCGTGTGGGGCAGCGGTCGCCCACCAGTTTCGGGAACTGGGTCACGCAGGTTCGAATCCTGCCGCGCTGACCAACGAGGGAATCGTCCAATGGCAATACCTCAGCCTTCCAAGCTGATGATGCCGGTTCAAGTCCGGTTTCCCTCTCCACCCAGCACCCTATGCCGAAGCGGTCGAGGCGCGGAGCTGCAACCTCCGTCTTAGTCGGGTCAGGTCCGACAGGGGGCTCCAATTCAAGTTGAAGTTCTTCCCACACTCGCAGTTATTGACGATTTGAAGCAAGGCCTCTCTGGTCATGTTGCTCGTGACGCACGCCTCGTAAGCGTGAAGGCTGGGTTCAATCCCCAGGAGAGGCTCCATTCGCGGGTGTGGCGGAACTGGCATACGCCTCCAGCTCAAACCTGGAGTTCCTGTGGGTTCGACTCCCACCGCCCGCACCAATGAGGTTTCCCATGTCCAGACATACCAAAAATTACCGATTCCAAACAGTTCTCGCCCTCGACTGCTACTACATGCCGATGGTGGAGATGTCCCGCCGGAAGGCCCTGAAGGCTCTCGCCACTGGGCGGGCGCATGCCCTTGACCTGCGGACCTGGTCGAAGCTTGGCCTCCAGGAGGTTGATTCCCAGCCCTTCCACGCTGTGGTCTTCCCGCGGGTTAAAGCCGTCGCCGAGGCGAAACTGGGCTTCGGTCGGGGAACCGCCAGCATTCTCCGGCGCGATGGCCACCGGTGTCAGTACGTCGGGTGCTCCCGGCGGGCAACCACCGTGGATCATGTCATTCCCCGTTGTCAGGGCGGCCCCAGCACCTGGGGCAACCTCGTAGCCTGCTGCCGTGAGTGCAACATGCTCAAGGGAGGAAGAACGCCCGAGCAGGCAGGGATGGAACTGAAGGGTGCCATCCGATCCCAGAGAGGGCTCCTCATGGAACGATTTCAGGCTCTGGCGAAAGTCGAGGGTCTCGCTTAGCGAATATTGGAAGAAAACCTCCAAACGGCCAGCATCCTGCTGGCCGTTTGCCTGTGGAGGGGTTCGCAAGATTCCCCCCTGATGGGGCTTCCTCCGAGTGGACTCGCGGGAGGTGATTCCGGTGTCAAATCTGTGTCAAGCAGAGGGGCGTACAGGCGATAGTTCCAGCACTTACGAGAGTAGGCCGGAGTACCAGCAGAAGAGATCCCCAAAAACCCGAAGCCCCCGAAACCTTGTGGTATCAGGGGCTTTAAGTGGTGGTCCCGGAGCGATTCGAACGCCCGACCCTCAGATTCGTAGTCTGATGCTCTATCCAGCTGAGCTACGGGACCGCGGTGGCTTTCCAGTGTATCGGGTTCCATGGGAATTTCCACCTCAAATCCGCGGGGAGGGGGGAGGGGCCGGTGCGGGAGGGGTGAGGCGGGAAGGATGGATTCCTTGTTTCTGAAGGGGTTGGGAGTGCCGGGAGGGGGCGGGAAGGGGGGCTTCGGCTTGTCAAATCGTGGTTGTGGGTATTCCGGACCCGGGAGTAGACTGGAACTCCATCCATCCTGATCAAAGCCATGCCCACTTTGGCATTTGCCGTGGTCGGGATCCTTGAAATGGGGTCACCCGAGGGTGTGAAACTCGGCCACAATACAAGCAGATACAACGGAAGCTCTGGGATGGCGAACCTCGTCGGCTTGTTCCACGTTTGAAGAAAACCCAAATGCTGCAAAGGAAGTTCAATGAGCGAGCTGACACGTAAGGAAGTGGTCTTCATCCTCAAGTCGGGGAAAAGCTTCCAGCGTACCGACCTCAGCGGCCTGGACTTGCGGGGGTTCGATCTGTCGGGGGCCAACCTTGCGGAGGCGAACCTGGCGGGGACGGTGCTGAATTCGGCCATCCTGCGCGGGGCGGACCTGGCGGGGGCGGACCTGCGCCTGGCGAACCTGGACGAGGCGGACCTGGAGGGCGCGAACCTCAGCCGGGCGCAGCTCAAGGGCGTCAACCTCAGCGGCGCGAACCTCACGAAGTGCGACCTGAGCTTCTTCGACATCCACCAGTACGACGCCACGACCATCCCCAACATGCGCGGGGCGGTGCTCACGGGCGCGATCCTGGCCGGGGTGAATTTCAGCGGCGTCGACCTCAGCGGCAAGGACCTGCGCGGGGCCGACCTCATCGGCGCGGACCTGCGCCAGACGGTGCTGGACGGGGCCAACCTGGAGGGCGCGAACCTCTCCCGGTGCGCGCTGCTGGGCGCTTCGCTCAACGGCGCCATGCTGGTGGGCGCCAACCTCACGGCGGCGGTGCTGGGCGGCGCGAGCCTGGTGCGGGCGAACCTCTCCGGCGCGGACCTCACCGACGCGGACCTCCACCTGGCCAACCTCACCACGGCCGACCTGGGCAAGGCGAACCTCAGCCGCGCCAACCTGCGCGGCGCGAACCTGGGCGGGTCGAACCTCTCGGGCGCGGTGCTGCGGTTCCTGGACATCCTCCAGTACGACAAGGGCGACATCCCCGACTTCACCGGCGCCAACCTCAGCGGCGCGGACCTCTCCGGCACCAACCTGCGCGGAATCAACCTCAACCAGGGCAATCTCTCGGGCGCGAACCTCAGCGCGGCGGTGCTGCGGCACGCCACCCTCGAGGGGGCGGTGCTCAACGAGGCGGACCTGCACGGGGCCGACCTCTCCGGCGCGAACCTCACGGGCGCCATGCTGGTGCGTTCCAACCTCTCCTCGGCGCTGCTGGCCGGCGCGGTGCTCAGCGGCGCGGACTGCCACGGCGCGGACCTCAACGGGGCCGACCTGCGGGAGATCAGCTTTGTGGGCGCGAACCTCACCGGCGCGAACCTCACCGGCGCCAGCCTGAGCGGCGCGATGCTCGAGGGCGCGGTGCTGTGCGAGGCCATCCTCGTGGGCGCCAAGCTCCGGCGCGTGAACCTGGGCGAACGGGACCTGCGCAGGGCCGACCTTTCCGGCGCCGATCTCGCCGCGGCCAACCTGGAGGGCGCCAACATGACGGGCGCCGTGCTGGTGGGCGCGAACCTGGAAGAGACCCAGCTGGGCGGCACGAACCTCACCGGCGCGGACCTCCACGGGGACGACCTGCGCAGCGCGAACCTGTGCGGCGCGGATCTCACCACCGCCAACCTCAGCACCACCGACCTCCAGGGCGTGATCCTCAGCGCCAACCTCAGCGGCGCGAACCTCGGCTGGGCCAACCTCAAGGACGCGCAGCTGGACCGGGCGATCCTCAAGGGCGTCAACCTCAGCGGCGTGGACCTCTGCGGCTTCGACCTGAAGGGGGCCGACCTCACCAACGCGATCCTGGACGGCGCCAAGCTGGCCTCCGTGAACCTCAGCGGCGCGGTCCTCCGGGGCGCCCACGCCATCGGCACCATCCTCAGCGGCGCCAACCTGGCCGACGCCGACCTCTCCCAGGCCGACTTCAGCGGGGCCAACCTCCTGGGCGTGAATTTCGAGCGGGCCAACCTGGAAGGCGCCAAGCTGGCCTCCCTGCCCACCGAGTCCTGGGGCGAGTACCGCACCAACCTCAGCAACGCCAACCTCACCGGCGCCAACCTCGCGGGCGCGGACCTCTACCAGGCCAACCTCAACGAGGCCAACCTGCACAACGCCAACCTGTCCAACGCCTCCATGGTGTGGGCGGACCTGCGGGGCGTGGACCTGCGCAAGACCAGCCTGGTGGGCACCAACCTCAAGGGCGCCAACCTGGACGGCGCCAACCTGGCCAACGCGGACCTGCGCGAGACCGTGCTTCGGGACGCCTACCTGGACCGGGCGAACCTCAGCGGCGCCAACCTCAGCGGCACCAACCTGTCCAACGCCGACCTGCGCTTCTGCAACCTCATCGACGCGGCCATGGACGGAGCCAACCTCAGCGGCGCCAACCTCAGCGGCGCGAACCTGGTGTGGACGAACCTCAGCGGGGCCAACCTTGTGCGGGCCAACCTGGCCCAGGCCAAGCTCAGCGGCGCCCACCTGGGCGGCGCGGACCTGCGCGAGACCGACCTCACCGACACCAACCTCCACGGCGCGAACCTCAGCGGCGCGAAGCGGTAGTCCGCCCCCCGGGGCGCAGCGAAAAGCCCCCGGGAACGGGGGCTTTTTGATGCCAGGAGGACAGCCTCCTAGGCCTTGGTCTTGTTCTCGAAGACCTTGGCGAAGGGGTCCGGGGCGGCGGCGCCGTTGGCGGTGGGGAAGGGGTGGCGCTCGGGGATGGGCTCCAGGCTGCGGCCGGGACCAGGCGGGGGAAGGGGTACGGGAGGGGCGGCGGGCTCGGCGGCGGGGAGGACGCCGTTGGACCGGGCCACGCCGCGGCGGGTGCAGTTGCCCTGCAGGGTGCCTCCTTCGTCCACCACCAGGGAACCCAGCTCCACTTCGCCCTCGACGCAGCCGGTGCCGTGGATCTCGAGGCACTCGACGATCTTGAACACGCCCTCGACCTTGCCGGTGACGATCAGGTGCTTGGCGAGGATGGTGCCGCGCACCATGCCGCTGGGCGCGATGGTCACTTCGCCTTCGCTGGTGATGGTGCCTTCCACGGTGCCTTCGATCCGGAGGTTGTTCTGGCCGGCCACCACTTCGCCTTTCCAGAGCGTGCCTTTGCCCAGAAGCGTGTGGACGGCCTGGGCGGGCTCGGGGCGCTTCTTGTCGCTGAACATGGGGAACTCTCCTCTTTAGCGCAGACCCTTCAGCCATTCGCGCTGGAGGCGCATGTAGGGCTGGGGATTCACGGGCCTGCCGTTGAGCCTCACTTCGTAGTGAAGGTGGACGCCCGTCGCGTTTCCCGTGCGTCCCATGTCCCCCAGGATATCCCCCCGGGAGACCTTCTGTCCCCTTTTCACCCGCACGCGGCTCATGTGGGCGTAGAGCGTCTCGACGTGGCTGGAGTGTGCGATGACCACGCCGTTCCCGTAGCGGTCCATCCATCCCGCCTCCACCACTTCGCCATCGGCCGTGGCCTGGATGGGGGTGCCTTCGGAGTTGGTGATGTCAAATCCCGAGTGGTAGCCGAGAAGGCCGTCGCCCTGCTCGTTGACCCGGGAAAAGGGGCTCAGGCGGATCCCGAACCCGGAGCTGAGGTATCCGGCGGTGGGGGGAATGGACGGGGTGTGGTTCCACCGGTCGATGATGGGGTCCATGCGGGCGCGCAGGATGCGGGCCTGGGCGGAGGTGCGCTCCAGGTCCTGCCGGAGCTCGCTGAGCTTCTGGGAACTGGGGGCGGCCTTGGGGGCGCCGGGGGCGGGCTGGATGGCGGGGGCGGGGTTCTTGGGGTCCAGGAGCTTCAGGAGGTCCGACATCTGCTTGCGCAGGTTGGTGACCTCCTCGTCCAGGACCTGGGCCTGGTTGAGGCTCTCCCGCAGCTGCTCCTTCTGGGAGTAGGTCTCCCGCTGGAGCTGGGTGAAGCTCATGAGGCGCTTGGTGGCCCAGAGCCCGTACGAGGCTCCGATCATCGCCACGGCCCAGATGCCGGCCACCGTGGCCAGGATGCGCACCAGGATCCGGCGCTCCAGCGACCACCGGAAGGTGCGGTGCGCGAAGACGAACATGACCGTCAGGAATTGCTCCGAATCGGGCCGGCTCAGTCTCAGGCCCCGGCGCTGGACGGTCTTTTTGGTCATAGGACTCTTACCCTACTTCGGTTCCGGGGCCCTGTCGAGCGCGGTTTCCCGCGCGGGTCAGGGCATCGCCCGGCCAATGAACCACTCCGCGGCGTGTCCTGTGAAAAAGATGAGGCCCACGAGGCTGTTGAGCGTGAAGAACGCGTGGTCGATCCGGTCGAGGCGGGCCCCGCGCACCACCCACTGCTCGCGCAGGAGGATGGCGCCCACCAGGGCCCAGCCCAGCCACGGGAGCACGTGCGCCTCCACGTGGACGTTGAAGGCGGCCCAGGAGGCCATGGCCAGCACGTGCAGGAGCCGCGAAAGGGCCAGGGACGTCCCCGGCCCCAGGCGGCTGGGCACGGAGTGGAGGCCCCTTTCCTTGTCGAAGTCCAGGTCCTGCAGGGCATAGATGATGTCGAACCCGGCGGTCCAGGTGAGGACGCCCAGGGCCAGGTACACCACTGGCTCGTCCACCGAGCCGTTCACGGCAATCCAGGCCCCCAGCGGGGCGCCCGCGAGGCTCAGCCCCAGGACGACGTGGGCGAAAGCCGTGAACCGCTTGCAGAAGGAGTAGCCCAGGGTGATGAGCAGGGCCAGGGGAACCAGCTTCCAGGGCAGGGGGCCGAGCCGGCCTGCCGCCAGGCAGAGCACGATGATGGCGGTCCCCAGCAGGGCGTAGGCGCCGGCCCGGGTCACTCGCCCGGCCGGCAGGGCCCGGGAGGCGGTGCGCGGGTTCTCGGCGTCCAGGTCCTCGTCCGCCAGACGGTTGAAGGTCATGGCCGCCGTCCGGGCGCCCACCATGGCCACGAGGATCAGGAGGACCTTTTCCAGGGGCGGCGTGCCGCGGTAGGAGGCCAGGCCGCCCAGGAGGGCGAAGGGAAGGGCGAAGACGGTGTGCTCGAATTTGATCATGTCGAGCAGTTCCGCAACCTGGCCGAGGGGCAGCGGACGGGCGCGGCCGGCCTTGGGGTCAGAGGCTGGGGGGGAGGGGGGGGCGGAGGGCGTTTCCATTGGATCCATGATCCAGCGATTCGAGGCGGATGTCTCGCCCCGGCTCCGGCATACTTCCTGGGGGACGGCCGGGAAGGTATGGGCCACAGAGAACTGCCTTCTGGCGATGCCCAGGCCCAGGAAGCTCTCCAGACGGCCTTTCGGGCCCGGCTCCGGGTGATGGGTCACTTGAAGTTATAGTGCTCCCGTCCTCCGGCGGGCCTGTCGTTCTGAGGTAGCAGTATCTGGGTTTCGAGCGACTGCTTGGGGTCATCAAGGCTCTGGATCCGGATGCGGACCAGGGACGGGGTGTTTCGCACCAGGGGCGGGCGGTAGATGACGGTCTCGCGGCCGGGCTCCGGCTCCTTCAGGGTCAGGTCCCGGACGGGGCCGCGGAACGACCAGGTGAAGCGGTCCCGCTCCGGGCCGTCGATCTCCGCGGTGAGCGTGTAGACCTCGGAAAAGGAAAACCAGCTGGGCTCCTGGATGCTCAGGCGGATGGGAACGGGGTGGCCTGCGGCCTCCTTGATCCAGTTCTGGCCGAGGACCATTTCCAGGACCCTGAAGGTGTCGGCGGGCAGGATCTCGAGGGTGGCTTCTCCCCAGGCTTCGGGGTGCCGGATGCTGGTGGCCCGGATTCGAGCCCTCGCCCAGGGTTCCGCGGGGTCGGCCGTGTAGCGGATCCGCCCGAAGTCCCCGGGCGACAGGACGCCGCCGCCTTCCACGAGGGTCCAGGTCCAGCCTGAGTCCCCGGAGGCGCCCGTGGTCCGGGCCTTCAATTCCACGGTGCTGCCTTGGCGGATGAAGGAGATGCCCGGCACCACCGCCACCGTCACCCGCGCCTCTCCGGGTGCGCCCGCCAAAGCTAGACCCAGGACCCCCATGCGGACTCCGCCCATGGCCATGTCACCTCCCTGCGCTCGCGCGCGTTCTCCAGTCACCCGTTCCGGGCGAGTGCCCAACAGGAATGCGCGGCAGGTCCGGGCGGTTCCGCGGCCGGGCGTGTCGAGAAGTTACTAACCAGCGATTCGAGGCCGCTGTCTCGCCCCGGCTCCGGCATTCCCCCTGGGAGGCGGCCGGGGGGTGTGGCATTCTGGGGTCTATTCCCAAAACTGATCCGGGTGGACCGCGCTGCGATCCGCCTTGCCGATTCCCGGAGGCCCTCTTGAAACCGAACGTCTTTTTCCTGCTCCCGGTTCTCTGGAACGCGCCGATGCAGGCGGCGAAATGGCCGCCCATCCCCCCCGAGGTCTGGGCCCTGAAGGCGGACCCGGCGGTGGCCTCCAAGGGGGCGGTGGTCCTGGAGCGCAAGCTGGACTTCCAGCCGGGCTGGATCGACACCACCGTCCGGGTGCGCATCGTGGGCGAGGCGGGGCTGGCGGCGGCCGAGGTGCGGGACCTGCCGGAACTGGTGCTCTCCATGGATGCCCAGGTGACCTATCCCGACGGCAGGGTGCAGGCGGTGGGCAAGCGCAAGGACATGCTGGTCCGCAAGGTGGTGTCCGCCGAGGACGGCGAGACGATGGAAGAGGTCCTGGTGCCTCCGGGCGTGACCGCTGACTGCGTGGTGGACGTGGCTTGGCGTGAACAGACCGCCTACGGACAGGCCATGCAGATCCGGAAGCCCCTTACGGGCGTCGGCTACCTCCCCAAGCGGTGCGGCAATTTCTGGTGGTGGAGCCTGGGCTCGGCCTACCCCACGCGCGCCGCGGTGGTGCAGCGTTCCAAGGAGTTCTATTGGTCGCTCAATTTGACCACCCCGGGGGGGCAGGAGATGGAGGAGGGCTCGACCTCCATGGGTTACACCTACACGTTCCGTGACCTTCCGGCCTACGCGCCCACGCCGTTTGCGATCCTTGGGCTCCGCCCGGCGCCGAGGGTCGCGGTCTGCCGGCCCATCCCCAGCGTCAGCTACCTCCAGCACGAGGCCTTGGCCTCCGACTATTGGGACAAGGTCACCGAACTGTACTACCAGGACTGGTTCCTGAAGTTCGTGACCAAGAGCGAACCCTACCAGCACTTCTCGGCCGCCCTTCGGGAAGGCCTCACCGGCGGGCCCCGGGCCCGGGCGAAGGAGATCGCCGAACGCCTCAACCGGCGCACGCGAAACCTGGATCAGCTGAACCACGGCGAGAAGGCCGGCTATTTCGACCGCAGCAGCATGGATGGGGGCAAGCTGGCCCTGGGCTCGGCCCGTTTCTACGACCCGATGGATACGTTCAACGCGGCCACCTCCTCCTTAGGCACGGTGATGTCCGATGGGTACGGCCTTGGCGCCAAATACACCATGGACGACAACCGGGTCTCCACGTTGAACTACATGGCCAAGACCGGCGTCGTGGACAACAAGGGCATCACCAGGATGCTGTTCTGCCTTCTCGCCGACGAAGGGATCCCGGTCCAGGTGGGGCTGGTGGCGGATCGGCGCCGCTGGGTGATGGATCCGGATCTGCGCACGCCCTTCCAGTTCACCCAGACGCTCCTGGGCGTGGCGGAGCCGGGCAAGCCCATGTTGTGGCTGGATCCCACCAACCGCATGCTGCCGCCGGGCGAGGTCTCTCCCCAGTTCCAGGGCACCAAGGCCCTGATCATCGACGCGACCACCTGGAAGACCCGTGTGGGCGACATCGGTTTCGACCCCGCCGAGGCCAGCCGCCGCACCCACGTCATCCGGGTGGACGCCACCGGCAAGGAGGCCAAGGTCAACCTGGAGGCCCGGTTCACGGGATCGTCCGCGTTCCTGGCCCGGAATGTCCTGGGGCCGAAGTCCCCGGCCGAACGGGACGAATGGCTCAAGCGGGGCCTGGCCAAGGCGGGCCTGGTCGTGGCCAAGGCGGCGCTGGCCGACACCCTGGACCTGGCCAAGCCCCTTTCCGTCAGCGCGGAGGGAACCCTGGCCCTGGATCCGGGCGCCACCCTCACCTGCAGCCTCTTCCTGGGCCTGGTCTCCGATCTGTACCTGCCCACCGCCATGCCCGAACCCCGGGAGGAACCGGTGCTCCTGCCCTACCTCGGCGTCCAGGAGGCCACCAGCACCGTCCAGGTTCCCTCAGGCTACGTGCTGGCCAAGCCGGTGCAGTCCACCGAGGAGACCCCCTGGGGGAAGGTCCTCCTCGACGTCCGCCAGGATCCCGCAACCGGCGTGATCACCGCGCGATTCGAGGCCTGGACCCTCAGGAGCCTGGGACGCGAGGACACGGGTCTGAAGAACCATCTGGACCTGGTAAGGAACGCCATCCAAGCCAAGGTGACCCTGGTGAAGGAGGCTGCCGGGGCGGGTTCCTGAACCCCGCCTGCGCCACCGCCGTGGCCGGGCCTTCCAGCCCGCCTCAGCCTTCCGGGGGGTAGGCCTTCGCGCCTACCCCCTTGCGCACGTCCCAGAACATCCGGGTGATCCCGATCGTGGCCAGCTGCACGAGGATGACCAGGCCCACGCAGGCGGGCCATCCCCCGAACCCCCACAGGAAACCGGGCAGCTCCGCTCCCGCGCTCCCGCCGATGTAGTAGCAGGTGACGTAGAGCCCCACGGCCAGGGCCTTGTTCTCTCCGGCGGTCATGCCGATGAAGCTGGTGCTGCAGGCCTGGGCCACGAAGACGCCGGAGCAGCAGAGCGCCAACCCCGCGATGACGGCCCCGAGGCTGGGGACGAGGGTGAGGAGCATCCCGGCCACCCCGGCGCCCATGGCCAGGGCGAGGGCCGCGCGTTGGCCGTAGCGGTCGATGATGAGGCCGCAGGGGGGAGTCACCGCGGCTCCGAAGAGGTAGGTGCAGAACAGGAGGCTGATGCCCAGGGGGCCCAGGTGGAAGGGGGCGCCGGCCAGGTGGAAGGTGACGTAGGTGAAGGTCGCCACCAGGGTGAACAGGACGCCGAAGCCCACGGCGAAGGTGGCCACCAGCCGGGGGTTCCGGAGGTGCGCGGCGACCCCCGCGGCCAGGGTCTGGTCCGGGGCCCGGCCCGCGAACCGGGTCTCCCGGGGGAGCCAGCCCTGGAGCACCAGGGTGGAGGCGCCCACCATGGCCCCGGTGGCCGCCAGGGCCCAGCGCCAGTTCCAGTGGGAGACGATGATGCCGGAGACGATGCGGCCCGTGAACCCTCCGATGACCGTGCCGGTGACGTAGATGGCCATGGCGCGGCCCACGGCCCCGCCGGCCCATTCCTCCTGCACGTAGGCCACCGTCACCGCGAAGACGCCCGGGGTGAACAGCCCCTGGAAGAAGCGCCAGAAGACCAGGGAGCCCAGGCCGGTGGAGGTGGCGGACAGGAGGGTCGCCAGGGTCAGCAGGCCCGCGGATCCGACGATGACCCGCTTGCGTCCGAGGCGGTCCGCCACGGAGCCGATGAGGGGGGCGGCGATGGCCACGCCCAGGGTCGAGGCGGTGAGGGTGAGGCTCACGGTGGCCTTGCCGGCCTTGAAGAGGTGCTCGAAGAGGGGGAGCAGCGGCTGGGTGACGTACAGCCCCAGGAAGGCGCTGAACCCCGCGAAGGCCACCGCCAGGATCCGCCGGCGTTCCGCGGCCGCGGCCCGCGCGGACGTACCTTCTGCTTCCATCACCTGCGACTCCATGCTCTTCCAGCTTAGAGCAAAGGGGGCCTTGGCGGCCGGCGGCAAGGGGTCCATGCTTTCCGTGTCGGTCGCAGGTCACCCGCCCAAGGAGTCCGCCATGTCCGAACCCACCATCGCCCGCAAGGCCCCCATCAAGGTCGCCGTGGAGGTCGGCAAGACCTACCACTGGTGCGCCTGCGGGAAGAGCGCCAACCAGCCCATGTGCGACGGCTCCCACAAGGGGACCGGCTTCGTCCCCCTGGCCTACACGGCCGACGCCACCGGCGAGAAATGGTTCTGCGCCTGCAAGCACAGCGCCACCAAGCCGCTCTGCGACGGCACCCACAAGAGCCTCTAGGATGGTACCCAGGCCCGTCGCCCAGCTCATCCCCGGCCAGCCCACGGAGGACGGCAACCGCGTGCCCCTCACCCGTCTCGTGCCGGGGCGGGGGCAGCGGGGAGCCGATGCCTTCCGGGCCATGGACCCGTTCCTGCTCATGGACCACTTCGGGCCCATGGTGCTGGCCCCGGGTACGGACGCCGGGTTCCCGCCCCATCCCCACAAGGGTTTCCAGACCCTCACCTACCTGATCCAGGGGGCCTTCCGGCACCGGGACAGCACCGGCGGGTCCGGCCTCCTGCGGCCGGGGGGCGCCCAGCTCATGAACGCCGGGTCGGGCATCGTCCACGAGGAGATGCCGGTGCCCGAGCACCTGGAGACGGGAGGCCCCATCGAAGGGGTCCAGCTCTGGATCAACCTGCCCCGGGCCCACAAGGGGTCCGCCCCCGGCTACACGGACCTGCAGCCCGAGAGCATGCCCTGGCAGGGGATCCCCGGCGGCCGCATCCGCGTCCTGGCGGGTGAATGGGGCGGGTTCACCGGCCCGGCCATCACCCCGGCCCGCATCGCCTACGCCCACCTGGAACTGGAGGCCGGCGCCCGGTTCGAGCAGGGGGTGCCGGCGGGCTGGACCGCCGCGGTGGTGCCCCTGCGGGGAACCGTGACCGTGGGCGGCACCGCGGTGCCCGCGGACACCGTGGCCCTGCTGGGGGAGGGCGACGCCGTCGCGCTTTCCGCGGCGGAGCCGGCCAGTCTCATGGTTCTGGCCGGGGAGCCCATCCGGGAGCCCATCGCCCACTACGGCCCCTTCGTGATGAACACCCCCGAGGAGATCCAGCGGGCCTTCGAGGACTACCAGGCGGGCCGGATGGGTTCACTCTAGGAGGCTGTCCACGTATTCCCCGCGAGGCCGAGGAATACGTGGACAGCCTCCTAGTCGAAGATGGTCCCCCCGCCGGCCACCGTGGCCTGGAGGTGGCGGAGCCAGGTGCGGTCGTGGACCTGCCGGCGGTGGTAGAGGCGGTAGCGCCACAGGGCCATGCCCAGGCTCACGACGCAAAGGGCCAGCAGCACCCCGTGGGGGAGGTGGTCCTCGGGGAGCTTCCAGGAAAGAAGGGCGGCGGCCGCCGCGGTGAGGACGGCCAGGAGGAGGTCCAGGAGCGACCGGGTGCGGAGGGGGCGGAGGTCGTTCCTCTCGATGGCCTTGGAGAGATCCAGGAGGAAATCCTCCTGCTCCTCCCGGTTGAGGAGGCCCCGGGCCTTCTCGGCTTCCAGTTTCTTCAGGCCCTGGATGAGTTCGCCGGCGTAATCGTCCACCCGGGAAACCCGCACGTGCAACATCATGACCGCCTCCCTGGGGAGGGCACGGGGAGCCGGGTTGGTGGGAGGGGGGGAATGGCCTGCTGGCTGCCCGTACGCCTTCCCTCGCCTTCCAGCATACGCCCCACGCCCTCCGGTGAAAGCGAACCCGGTCACGTTCTGACCCTGTTTCGGCCCCGCCGGAGTCCTCCGGTCAGGGGGTGGGGTCGTAGAGGGCCTCGATCCGCGCCGCGAAGGCCTCGTTCACCGCCTTGCGGCGCACCTTCAGGCTCGGCGTGAGCAGGCCGCTGTCGGGGGTGAGCTCCCGGTCCAGGAGGGCCACCTTCCGGATCCGCTCGTAGTTGGAGAACCGGGCATTGATGCGCTCGATCCGGGCCATGATCTTCGCGTTGGCTTCGGGAAGGGCCGCGAGGTCGGCGTCCGAGGCGAAGGCAAGCTTCTTGTGGGCCGCCCAGCGGCGCAGCACCCCGAAATCGGGAACCACCAGGGCGCTGATGAAGTTGCGCCCTTCGCCCACCACCACGGCCTGCTCGATGTACTTGTCGGCCCGCAGGGCGTTCTCCAGGGGCTGGGGGGCGATGTTCTTCCCGCCCGAGGTGCAGAGGATCTCCTTCTTGCGGTCCGTGATGCGCACGTGGCCCGCGGCGTCGATCTCGCCGATGTCGCCGGTGTGGAAATAGCCCTCGGCGTCCAGCACCTCGCGGGTGGCCGCCTCGTCGTTCCAGTAGCCCCGCATGACGTTGGGGCCGTGGCAGAGGATCTCGCCGTCCTCCGCGAGCTTGAGGAAGGGCAGGCCCTCCCACCGGTCCAGGATGGGCCGGCCCACGGAACCGGGCACCATGTCCCCCTTGCGGGAGATGGTGAGCAGGGGGCTGGTCTCGGTGAGGCCGTACCCTTCGTAGAGGGGGATGCCCGCGGCCCAGAAGAACTCCAGGATCCGGGGGTGGATGGCGGCGCCGCCGCAGGCCGCCAGGGCCAGCCTTCCCCCCAGGCGGGAACGGATCTTGCCGAACACCAGGAGGTCGGCCAGGATCCGGCCCAGGTTCAGGAGGAAGGGCAGGGGCCGGTCCCGGTAGCGGTGGGCCGCCATGCGCCGGCCCAGGACCATGACCCAATGGAAGACCAGCTGGCTCACGGGGCCCCCCGCCGCCACCTGCTCCCGCACCTTCCCGTAGAGTTTCTCGAAGATCCGCGGCACCGCCAGCAGGACCTCCGGCCGCACCTCGAGAAGGTCCCGGGCGATGGTCTGGAGGCTCTCGCCGTAGTGGATGGACACCCCGGCGTGGAACATGGTGTAGTGGCCGCCCATGCGTTCGAAGATGTGGGAAAGGGGCAGGATGCTCAGGCACCGCTGGCCGGCCCGGATCTCCAGGACCGCCAGGGCGTCCTTGACGTTGGCGGTCACGTTGCCGTGGCTGAGCATGGTGCCCTTGGGGTCGCCGGTGGTGCCCGAGGTGTAGATGATGGTGAGGAGGTCGCCGGGGCGGACGGCCATGGCCCGGGTCCGGACCCCGGGGCGCCGGGCCTCCAGGGCGGCGCCCTCGGCCAGGAGGTCGTCCCAGCGCAGGAGGGTCCGCCCGGGGGCCGCCGGGGCCTCGCCCGACATGAGCACGACCGCTTCCAGCGCGGGCAGTTCCGGCCAGAGGTCCAGGACCTTGGCCAGCTGGTCCGCCGTGGAGCACAGGAGCCAGCGGGCGTCGCTGTGGCGCAGGATGTGGGCGGTCTGGGGAAGGTTCAGGGTGGGGTACACGGGGACCGAGACGATCCCCGAGGCCGCGCAGGCATAGTCCGCCACGGCCCACTCGGGCCGGTTCTCCGAGAGGATGCCGACCCGGTCCCCGGGGCGGATCCCGTGGGCCTCCAGGGCCAGGGCCAGGCGCTCCACCCGGGCCTGGAGCTCCCCGTGGGAGATGGGCACCCAGACCCCGTCCACGCGGTGGGCGAGGGCGGTGGGGTCCCCCCTTTCCAGACCTGCGTAGAAGAGCTGGGGAATGGTTTCGACCAAGAGGGGGCTCCGGGGGGGATGGGATCGTGGCATGGTAGCAGCATGGACGAACCGGAACACGCCCCGGAGGCGAATGCGGGCCCGCCCCTCCTGGCGGAGGCGGTGGCGGCCTTCGTGCTGGAGCAGCGCGCGCGGGGCGTCTCGCCCCACACCCTGAGGGCGCGGAAGGCGGATCTGGGCAAGCTGCTGGCCCATGCGGCGGGAAGCGGCTGGGACGGCTGGGACGTCAAGCCCCGGACCCTGCGCGGCTTCGCCCTGGAACTGGGGGAGCGCGGGCTGGACCCCGCCAGCCAGGCCCGGATCCTCTCCACGGTGCGGTCCTTCTTCGGGTGGCTCTTCGAGACCCAGCGCATCGGCCAGGACCCCTCCACGGGGTTGCGCAATCCCAGGCTCCCCAAGCGTCTCCCGGCCTTCCTCACCGAGGGCGAGAGCGGCGCGCTGCTGGACCTGCCCGAGCCCGCGGACTTCCCCTCCTCCCGCCTCCGCTGCATCCTCGAGATCCTCTACGCCTGCGGCCTGCGGGTGTCCGAACTCACGGGGCTGGACCTCCAGGACCTCCTCCTGCAGGAACGCACCCTGCGCGTCATGGGCAAGGGCAGCAAGGAGCGCCTGGTGCCCTACCACGCCAAGGCCGCCGAGGTGCTGGAGACCTACCTCGCCTTCCGAAGGGAATTCCTGGCGGCAAAGAACCTGCCCCCGACGGCCGCGGTCCTGGTCAACCAGCGGGGGGGGCGCCTGACCCCCACCAGCGTGCGGGGCTTCCTGGCCCGGGCCCTGGAGGACGCGGCGGTGCGGGCCAAGGTGAGCCCCCACGCCCTGAGGCACAGCTTCGCCACCCACCTCCTGAACCACGGCATGGACCTGAGGGCCATCCAGGAACTGCTGGGGCACGCGAGCCTCAGCACCACCCAGCGCTACACCCATCTGGACCTGGAAAGCCTTGCCAGGACTTACGAATCTGCCCACCCGCGAGCGCGCACAAATTCTAGGGTATGATTCCCTTTCACCTCCCAGGTGACCTAAAGGAACGTGCCGTGGAGTTGCTGGTCGATCGCATTTGTCAAGAACTGTCCCTGCCCCGGGCGGGGGTGGCGGCTGTTACGGCCTTGATCAATGAGGGGAACACGGTTCCCTTCATCGCCCGCTACCGCAAGGAGGCCACCGGCTCCCTGGACGAGGTGGCGATCCGGGCCGTGGAGGAGCGCCTCGCCTATTTCAAGGAACTCCTCGACCGCCGCGAGACGGTCCTGAAGACCATCGACAAGCAGGGCAAGCTCACACCCGAACTGAAGGGGCGCATCGAGGCGGCCTGGTCCAAGACCGAGCTGGAGGACCTCTACCTCCCCTACAAGCCCAAGAAGCGCACCAAGGCCACCGACGCCCGGGAGCGGGGCCTGGAGCCCCTCCTGGACGCCCTGCTGACGGACGCCGACGGCGCCGATCCCCTCATGCTGGCCGCCCCCTTCGTCAAGGAGGACCAGGAAGGCACGGAGACCCCCAGCAAGTGCGTGGAGGGCGCGGGCCACATCCTCGCCGAGCGCCTCGCCGAGGACGCCGACGTGCGCGCCTGGCTGCGCCAGGTGTTCCTGGACACCGGCGTGCTGCACGCCGAGCTCCGCGAGGAGCGCAAGGAGGCCCCGGAGGCCCTGCGCTTCAAGCCCTACTGGCAGTTCCAGGAGCCCCTGCGCAAGATGCCCGGCCACCGGGTGCTCGCGGTGCGCCGCGGCGAGAAGGAGGAGATCCTCACCGTCAAGCTCGCGGTGGACCGGGAGACCCTCGTCACCGGCCTGGTCTCGCGCGTGCAGGTGAACCCGGCCTCGGCCTACCGCATGATGCTCCACGGCGTTTGCGCCGACGCCTTCGACCGCCTCCTGGCGCCCGCCATCGAGACCGACGTGCGGGTCGAGGCCAAGAAGAAGGCGGACCTGGAGGCCATCAAGGTCTTCCAGACCAACCTGGACCACCTGCTCCTGGCGCCCCCCGCGGGCCAGTTCTGCACGCTGGGGGTGGACCCCGGCATCCGCACCGGGTGCAAGCTCGCCATCATCAACCGGCTTGGCCAGTTCATGGACACCGCCACCATCTATCCCCTCGAGCCCAAGCGCGACATCGAGGGCAGCCGCGCCATCCTGGAGCAGCTGGGCGCGAAGTACCCCATCGAGGCCATCGCCATCGGCAACGGCACCGGGGGACGCGAGGCCGAAGCCTTCCTGCGGGAGTGGCTCAGGGACACCGGGCGCGAAGGGGTGCTGTGCGTGTCCGTGAGCGAGGCGGGCGCCTCGGTCTATTCCGCCTCGGACGTGGCCCGGGAGGAGTTCCCCGAGCAGGACGTCACGGTGCGCGGCGCCATCTCCATCGCCCGGCGCTTCCAGGATCCCCTGGCCGAGCTGGTCAAGGTGGAGCCCAAGTCCATCGGCGTGGGCCAGTACCAGCACGACGTGAACCAGACCGCCCTCAAGAAGGGCCTGGACGAGGTGGTGGAGTCCTGCGTGAACCGCGTGGGCGTCGACCTCAATTCCGCCAGCTACCGGCTGCTCTCCTACGTGGCGGGCATCGGCGAGAGCCTGGCCAAGCACATCGTGCAGCACCGGTTCGCCAACGGGGCCTTCCGGCACCGGGAGCAGCTCATGGAGGTGCCCCGTTTCGGCGAGAAGGCCTTCCAGCAGGCCGCGGGCTTCCTGCGCATCCGGGAAGGGGAGAACCCCCTGGACGCCTCCGCCGTCCACCCCGAGTCCTACCCGGTCGTGCAGCGCATCTGCCAGCTGACGGGGAAGTCGGTGCCCGAGCTGGTCGGCAACGACGCCGTGCTGGACGCCCTGGACGCGGCCCTCTTCACCGACGCCCAGTTCGGCGTGGAAACCGTCAAGGACATCATCGCCGAGCTCAAGAAGCCCGGCCGCGACCCCCGGCAGCGCTTCGAGGCGGTGGTCTTCCGGGAGGGGGTGCACAAGCCCTCGGACCTGGAAATCGGCATGGAGCTGCAGGGAATCGTCACGAACGTAACGGACTTCGGCGCCTTCGTGGACGTGGGCGTCCACCAGGACGGCCTCGTGCACCTTTCTGAGATCTCCCACCACTACGTCAAGAACGCCGCCGAGGTCCTCAGCGTGGGCCAGGCGGTGCGCGTGAAGGTGCTGGCCGTGGACCTCAAGTCCAAGCGCATCGGCCTCTCCATCAAGGCCCTGCTCCCCGGCGGCGGCTCGGGCCGGCCCGCGGGCCCCAGGCCCGAGCGGCAGCCCCGCCCCCAGGGCGAACCCCGGGCGCCCAGGCCGCCCCGGCCCCAGGGCGAGCCCAGGGCGCCGCGGCCCCCGAGGCCCCAGGGCGGAGCGCCGTCCCACCCGGGTGGCGCCCAGGCCAATGCGGGCGGAGCGCCGCGGACCGGCGCGGGCAGGCCGGAACGCCGTCCCGACCGGGGCCCCCGTCCCGAGCGCAAGCCCGACGCGCGTCCCCCCATGCGGACCACCGCCCCGGCGCCCATGGCGCCCCAGCCCGCGCCCGGCACGGCGAGCCTGTCCGACCTGATGGCCAAGTACAACCGGGGCCTGCGATGAGGCGAATCCTCGCCGCGGCCGCCCTCCTCCTCGCGGCGGGCTGCGACCGCATGATCTCCCGGGGGCCGGCGCCCGTGTACGCCTCCTGGGAGGCGGGCCTGACCCTGGTCTACGCCCGGCCCGGCGCCGAGGCCACCCAGCGCCTCCAGATGCGGGTGAAGTCCTCCAGCCTGGGCCCGGACGGGCGCACCGTGGTGCGCACCTACGCCAGCTTCACCAACCTCACCGAGGCCACCTTCCGCCTCCAGGATGGCCTCGAGGCCCTGAAACTGGACGGTTCCAAGGAACTGGTGGTGCTTCCCGCGGGCTTCCCGGACCGGGTCTCCCGGTGGGAGGAGCGGGGCATCCTGAACCAGGTGGTGGGCCGGGCGCGGGTCGACCTGCCGGGGGTGAAGCTGCCCGATCCAGATGCCACCGGCATCTGGGTCGAGTCCGTCCCCGCCGGGAACCGGGGCGTGCGGCGCCGGACCCTGCTGGTGCCCGACCTGGGCGAGGTCGAGACCCTGAACCTGATCGACGGCAAGTGGGTGACGGTGAACCGCCTGGTCTCCCAGGGCTTCACCGATCCCCCCGCGGAGGGCGTCAAATGAGCGAGGAGAAATCCGAACACGTCCTGCCCGCGGGCGTGGCCAAGGGGGCCGTCCGGGACAACCTGGAGGTGGTCCTGTTCGCGGTGCTGCTCATCGTCTTCTTCAAGACCTTCGTGGGGCAGCAGTTCACCATCCCGTCGGCCTCCATGCGCAACACCATGATGATCGGGGACCACCTGCTGGTGAACAAGTTCATCTTCGCCCGGCCCCAGTGGGCCTGGGAGGAAAAGCTCTTCCCCATGCGCAGCCCCTCCCGGGGCGACATCATCGTGTTCCGCTACCCCCTGGAGCGCAACAACGACTACGTCAAGCGTCTCGTGGCCCTGCCCGGCGACACCGTGGAGGTGCGGAACAAGCGCTTCTACCTGAACGGCAAGCTGGTCACCGCGGCCTGGGAGCACCACATCGTGGACCGCAAGGAGGGGCCCGTGCCCGGACCCTGGCCCCTGACGCGGGATCCCGGCATCTACGACGACATGCCCCCCACCAAGCTGTGGAACTACGCCGACCCCGAGGTGCTGGCCATGGACCAGCAGGGCCAGGACGGCCTGGACGGCGGGTACCGGGACACCTTCGGCCCGGTCAAGGTGCCCCCCGGCTACCTCTTCGCCATGGGCGACAACCGCGACAGCAGCGCCGACAGCCGCTACTGGGGCTTCGTGCCCATGGACCACCTCCGGGGAAGGCCCTTCATGATCTGGTGGAGCTTCCGGGAGGGGGGGACGGACGACACCCCCGCCAACGTCCCCAAGGGCCCCACGGACGTCCTCATGAATTTCGTGGACGGCGCCCGGCATTTCCTCTCATGGACCCGCTGGGAGCGCACGGGGACCATTCCTCGCTGAGACATCCCCTGGACACGGGCGGCGGCGGCGCTACCCTTCCCCCATGAGAATCGCCGCCATCGACGTCGGGTCCAATTCCATCCACCTGGTGGTGGTGGAGACCGACGCCGTGGGGAACCAGCGGGTGCTGGCCCGGGAAAAGCACATGGTGCGCCTGGCCCGGGGCCTCCTGAAGACCGGCGAGATCGGCCCGGAGGCCTTCCAGGCCGGGCTGGAGTCCCTGGCCCTCATGGCCGAGGTGGTGCGCGGGCTCCAGTGCGACACGGTGCTGGCCTGCGGCACCGCCGCGCTGCGGGAGGCGTCCAACGCGCCGCTCTTCATCCGCGAGGCGGCCGACCTGGGCGTGAACATCCGGGTCATCTCCGGGGAGGAGGAGGCCAGCCTCATCTACCTGGCGGTGAGCCGCGCCATTCCCTTTCCCGACACGCCCGCCGCGCTCATGGACATCGGCGGCGGCTCCACGGAACTCACCTGGCTCGAGGCGGGCCGGGCCGTGGCCACGCTTTCGCTGCCCTGGGGCCTGCAGCGCCTCGCCGACGCCCTGCCCACCGCCAACCCCCCCACCGCCGAGGACCTGCAGCGGGTGCGCAAGTTCCTGCGCAAGGTCCTGAAGAAGGCCTCCAAGGGCCTGCCCGCGGACCTGCCCCGGCCCGAGGTCATCCTGGCCACCTCCGGCACGCTGCTGGACCTGGCCAGCGGCGCCGGCGGCCAGGGCAGCTTCGACACCGAGCAGCTCCTGAAGTTCAAGCGCAAGCTCTGGAAGACCTCCAGCCAGGACCGCGTGACCCAGCTGGGCGTCGACCCCAAGCGCGCCGAGGTGCTCCACGTGGGGGCCAGCTGGGTGGCGGCCCTCATGGCCTGGACCGGTGCGGGCCAGGTGCGCACCCTCCCCGTGGGCCTGCGGGAGGGGATGGTCTGGCAGGCCCTGGCGCGCGGCGGCATGGCCCTGCCGGTGCTGGGGGACCGGCGCAAGGCCTCCGTGGAGGCCCTGGCGGCCAAACTGGATCCCGATCCCGGGCACAGCCGCCACGTGGCGTTCCTGGCCGACCAGCTCTTCACGGACCTCATGCCCGAGTTCGAACTGGGCGACCCCGAGCGGGAGATTCTGGGCTACGCGGCGCGCCTGCACGACATCGGCCTCTCCCTTTCGGAGAAGGGCCACCACAAGCACGGCGCCTACCTGATCACCAACGCCAAGCTCGCGGGCTTCTGGCCCACGGAGACCGAGGCCATCAGCCAGATCGTGCGCTACCACCGGGGCAAGCCCCCTTCCATGACCCACGAGGCCTACGCCCAGCTCAAGCCCTGGACCCAGCACGTGGTGGAGAAGCTCGCCGCCATCATCCGCGTGGCCGACGCCCTGGACCGCACCCGCCGTCAATCCGTGCGCCTTGTGCGCCTGGTGGCCGACGGGGAGGACCTCACCCTGCGCGTGACCGCCACCGGCGACCTGAAGCCGGAACTGGAGAGCCTCAAGGACAAAGGCAAGCTCCTGTTCCGGCTCCTGGACAGGGAGGTGGCGGTGGTGGTGGAGGAACCCTAGGAGGCTGTCCAAGTATT
>MTLE01000633.1_pt1 | contig 52575 bp, 53 predicted proteins | sample 1982461 | NCBI WGS metagenome assembly MTLE01 (sample SAMN05712605, study PRJNA340218) | biofilm metagenome | isolation source: sample SPL anode biofilm adapted to -200 mV | place: USA | collected 2012-02-03 | reverse complement strand
CAGCTCGCGGGCCCCGGGGAGAACCGCAGGAGCGAGACCCGGGCAGCCCGAGGGCGGAGGCCTGCCCCGCCTGGTGCGCGAGGTCCTCCACGACGCCGGCCCGGCCGCAGGCCGGCCCAGAGGCGGGGGAATGCTCTGTCCGGATGCGGTGGACCTTCTGGGCCCTGCTCGCGGGCCCCGGGGAGATCCGCAGGAGCGGGACCCGGGCCGCCCGCGAGGCGGTGGCCGATCCACGATGATAGCGCATAAAGGAAAGGGCCCCCGGGGAGGGGCCCTGATCCTGGATACATGCGTTTTCTAGTATTCCTCGTCGCCCTTCCCCCAGGCTATTTCCTCTTTGTCTGGGGCTCCTGGGTTTTCGTCGTCGGGGCTTGCGTTGCTGAGCGGGGATGGCTTGGCGAGGCGTTCGGCCTCCCGGAGAATGTGAGGGTCCAAATTAGCTGGTGTTTCTTGGGATTCTTCCAAGGGAGAGGCGTCCTCTTCCAAAAATGTCTCACTCGGGCTGGTGGGGAAGGTGATTTGGAGCTCGGGCTGTTCGGAATCGTAAGTAACAGCTCCCGCCACATACGCCAGCTCTTCGGGAGGGGGTTCAGGCGTGGCCTCGTGAACAAAGGCCCCCATTTGGTCTTCGCTGCTGGTCAATGAATCGGCAGAAACTCCATCGACCCCAAAGCCATCCCACCTGACCTCCTGGGGGAGGTTCTCAAGAGTTGTGATTCGTCTTAATTCGTGGGGCCAGTCGAAGTAGCTTTGTTCCTTCTTGAGTTCCTGGAATTTTTCAAAAACCCAAGGCGGGCGCATATAGCAGACCGTGGCCGGGAGTTGGCTTGACCCAGTAGACGGGAGAACAATGGAGACAAAATCAGGAAGTTGCTTTAGTTCCTCAATCTTAAAAAATGGCTTTTCCTTTACGTTTACGGTCTTAGTTTCGGAAACGCTACCGGCCTCATTGACAAAATCGCCTTGCACATAAGAAAGATGGGTTTCTCTTCCGCCTTCTGTAACCGCAACGCTCGTTTCTGCTACATCCTTCAAGCCAACCTCTTCCTGAATAAGCTTCATCGACTTGATGTCACTTTGACGGAAGTATAGGTGGGTCATTGTATTTTGGAAGAAAGCCTCTGCTGCCTTCTCCTTCCCCTGGCCAAACGCGTCAAGAATGGATGTGTGGGATTGGGTCAAGAAAACACAAGAGGCCAATTTAGAGCGGCACTGTGCCATGAATTCCTGGTCTCGCGGGGTAGCATTAGCCTGGCATTCATCGGCAATCAAGAAAGTTGGGCAATAACCTATTTTTTCGCCAAATCGTGGAGGGATAATCAACTTCCCGGTGGTGCTGTCCCTGACATCCCGTCTCATGACGGCATCCATCCATTGCGTCTTCAATGCAACCTGGATGAAGATGGCCGCGTCAAAATAGGTTTGTTTGTTCATTTCAAGCCCAACAATTTTGCCGTAATCAAGGATTTGGTCAAAACCCGTGAAAACATCCTGTTGAGGCCGGATCCGGCCGTTTTCATGCTCTTCGTTAAAACGGAGTTCCTCTAATTCATCACGAGGAATCCGCTTGGGCCAGGGGCAACAAGGGCCGGTGTAGTATTCTTCCTTCGTGGGGCAGAAGGTATATTTCAGAGCACTTTTGTCGAACATATCAAGCCCGGCTGTGGCACATGCCTCCAGGCTCCCCATGAGATTCTTGCTCATGCGCTTTCGACGCATGGTAAACCGCTTCCATCGGTTCTCCGCGTCCATGAGCAAATCACGGTAGTGGTTGCCCTTGGACCGCGCAGCGAGGGTGGAAAGGCGTTGAAGGCCGCGCTCATGTAAAACATTTTGAAGGTCCTCGTCCACCAAAGCCGTTAGATATTCAAGGATGGTGTAATAACCGCTTGCATCGCCCACCAATGTCAAAGTGTCGGTTAGGACTTCTCGGGGTTTCTGCTCCCAGAATGGGTCATTGCCACCAAGGCCCTTATTTACATTTTTGAGAATCCATGACATCTGGTAGGCAACAGCCCAATCCGGAATATTCGGGTTATAGATGACATTCCACTTCCAAGGGCCATCGGGACGGATGAGGATCATATCGTCTTCCCTGCCCCATTCGGCCGCATACTGCCGGGCCTTGTGGTAGAAATCCCCCTTCTCGTCAAGAAGGATTCCGGACCATTTGTATTTCTCTATGTGGTATTCCTCTGGGCGACCAGGCGTCAAACCTTGCGCCGGTACCGCGGGGCGGTCGATGACCTTGACGGGCCGCTCATGGCCAATCATTTGCTCCATTACCGGGTATGCCAGGGAGGCGGTCTTTCCGGAGCCGATACCGCCCGTGGTGAAAAGTCCGGTCACCATCGCTTTGAGGCTCAGGATCAGCCAGCGGCCGTGGAGATCCGGTTGGACTCGGTTTGGCAGGCGGCGGCCATCACGGGCTTGCAGCTCCCCCAAGACCACGGCAAACCCTTCTCGGGTGTAAGGGTAAGGGGGGAGGTCCTCTTGCTCTTCAACTTCATCGGTGGGCGGCGCGGCAACGTCCCGGCGCTTGATAGTAATGGCAATGAAGTTCCGGAGTGTCGAGGTAATCCAGGAAACATTTAATAGGACCGTTCCGCACCAGAAGACTCGGTAAATGTCCAGTGGGGTAGCATAGGCAGGGTTTGCGGTCAGCCGACGATGGAGGGGAGCCAAGGCCCACGATTGGCCCCCAAAATATCCAACCAGCGCATAGCCGAGAGGGATTGAGAGGACGAGAAGGGCGATCCTCGCGCTATCAGCAAAGATCAAGGCCGGGGGGGTGTCATCTAAATAGGTGCGAAGTCGCTTCACCGGGATTCCCCCCTTCCAATGTTCTCAGAGAGGGCCTGGTCCTGGAGGCCCCTCCCTCGAATGGCCTGGACATCGCCAGAAGTCCTGGCTGCCATCCAATTTTCAAAGATCCTGAAATAGGTTCTGGTGCCTATGTAGTAGAAGAAAATGCCGGTCAAAAAAATTAACAAGTCGGCCCACAAGAGGCGGAAAGTAACCATGACCTTCTCCATGCCTCCTAAACGACTTTGCCCAAGGATCCCGGGGAGGGCCTTGGGCGCGTTGGAAAGGTACTGGGGTTTAAGCGGCTTCCCCCTGGCAATCCTGGGCGGTGGTTGGGTGTCGGGTTCCTTCCGAGCAACCCATTCTCTTATGGGGTGGTGCTGCCACCCCCAGACCCCAAACCCGGTGGCCGTGCCCAGGACCAAAAGGAAGTGTAGGAACATTACCCAAGAGATAGGGGACTTTTTAGATTGGCTCATGCTTGGAATCTCCTGTTAATAAGTTGGTCTTCCAGCCCACGGGACTGGTCAGCCTTCAGGTCGAGGTCCTTTTCAAGAGTGCTGGCGAATTCCTTGACCTCGGATGGTCGCTTGGTGGCCCATGCCGGGCCCTCTGAAAGGATTCCATTCAACCGGGCCCGCTCAAGTTCCTTGGCAGTGTCCAGGGGAGCCAGGTCCCCCATTTTCTCTGACGTGATAGGGGATTTGATCCCATAGACTTCCAGCCGGCGGTTGAGAGTTTCGATTTCCTTGGCCATTTCGACATGGTTGGACGGAACCGCCTCAACAACCTTCCCCATAGCCTCATGCTCCTTAACAAGACGGTCACCGACGACCTTGGCCTGACGGGCTGCTTCGAAAGTTTCACGGTCCAATGGGACCGGAGAGCCAGGATTGAGGTCACGGTTAAAGGCGGTGAGGTATACGGCCTTGGCGAGGTCAGCTTCTTTCCCTTTGAACTGTTCGAGTCGGGTGGCGGCTGGAATCTTGGCAATACCCATGGCCATAATTCCATTGGCCAAGGCGGCAATGGTCTTCTGTTCCGGTTCAGGCTGCCCGAGCTTGGCATAAGAAGCACGGAGGGCTTGGAGCTTGGCAACGTCCTTTGCCTGTTCGGGGCGTTCCCATTTCTCCGCCTGCGCTTTGAGGTCGGCTAATGGTTTTTCAAGATATTCCTTCTTCCAGCGGCCCGTAATTCCGCGCTCGGCAAGTAGAGCCTCTCGGTCAGCGGCCTTAGTTTCTTGCCACGATGCGACACGGGTAACAAGAGTTTTGGCCCGGTCCAACCGCCGGGTGGCAATACTGGACGCACGGGAAAACACATAAGAGACAGGCCGGCGAAGATTGCTGGACCGTAACAGTTCGCGCCCGAAAATGGCGGCTTTCGCCAAGGTTTCATTACGTACAAGGGCGGCAGCCTTTCGGGTGGCCATTTCCTTTTCAAGGCCTTGGACAATCTTGGTTGCCTCTACCTTGCGAGGATAGTAATCGGGGCGAACAACCCCGGCTAGGTCGAGATAGGTTCTTTGGATTTTAGCCTTTTGGAGATCCACAAAGGCACTGAAGATGGAGCCCTTTCCTGATTCACCATGCTTGACCCGTTCAAGAGCTTCGCCCTTGTGCAGGGTCAAAAATTCGCTTCTGGCCTTATCGGAAACGGTCCGCTTTTGGTCAATGGTCGGTGCAACCTGTCGCGCCCGTTCCTCAATTCTCTTGATTTCTGCGGCCGAGTATCCAAGGTATTCAATTCGATTGCGAATGGCCTCCAGCTTTTCGACACGCTCCCAAAGAGGGATCCTCTCACCGGAAGCGACCTCAGAAAGAGTTGGGACCTGAACGGGCTTCCCAAGAATTTTGGATTGGGCCTGCGCAGCGTTGGCTAGCTCCATCCGGAGACGGAACAGTTCAGGGGTTAATTGGTTACCCCACTTGGCCGTTGCATGATTTTTGAAGTCATGGGTCGCCCTTCCCTCGGGGGTCAAATACCCAAAGGTTTTGAGGCGGTCGGCCATTTTGTTATAGGTGTCGGCCTTCCCCTTGTGGTCAGGGTACATTTTGATGAACCCGTCAACGCTCCATCCGCCACGGCCCTTGTCCTTCATGGCTACGGAGTAAATGCGCGAATGCATTTCATTTAGCTTGAGCTTGGAGATACGAGCCTGGCCATCCGGACCAACCAGTGTGATCGTCGGTTCCAAGGCCTTTTCTAGCTGACGGCGCGTTTCACGGTTCAATGGCGGGAGGGTGATCCCTTCCGCTGTAACAATTTTGGCCGGGCCGTTGCTCCTGACTTGGGAGACCGTGATTCCGAATTCCTTTTTGAGTTCGGATTCAACGGCCTCTTTCCAGGCGGCCTTGAAAGCCATAACCGGGTTTGCTCCTTCCTGAACCGCCTTCCCGTTCAAGCTGAGAATCCGCCCGTCAGACTTTCGCTCGGCAAACTTAGATACAAGGCCGTGATTATGCCAGTGCACTTCCCCGTTGCTGTTCCGGGTGTGCGTAGCGGCGACACCCGAAATTTTCATTTCCGGGTACATCTTCTGGATTGCCTGGTCGAAGGCCCGTTGCATGGCTTCTCTGCCCCGCTCCCGGTGAGCCTCCAAAAACAGTGAAACCTCTTTCGGGACAGTCATGGTGATTGACTTGTACCCAGTCGTTCCCCGGCGGTCCACGGGGTTACAGGCCTCCTGGAAAGCCCGGCAAAGTTCTGGGCTGTCCTCCATGCCCTTGAGCTTTCCATGGCCGTACAGCGGCTGCCGGCCACCTTCAAGGCGGGTCTTCTTGCCCTCCCCTGCCCTGGTGATGTAATCCACCTCGGATGGGTCCAGGGAAGGCTCCAGGCCTTCATCGTGGCCGTCTGTCAAGTACTCCATGGCCTGAGCCGGGCTGCCTTTTGTGGCGGCCTTACTGCTCCTTGTGGCGACCTTGACGTAATAGCTCAAGTGCGTTTCCTTCACTTCTCCGCTCCGCGAGGCGCTTGCGCCCGTGGAGCCTGTAAATACTTTGCCACCGGCAAAGTATGATGTCCATCCCCAATCACCCATTTTTGGGGGTGGTTGGGTGGCAGGCCGAAGGTCTGACGGGCTCAGTTCTGGATGATTAATCATTTGGACTCTACCGTTTGAGGAACGGACCTGGGTGTCGATGGGTCTTGAAATGCCTAAGTGGTCGCAAGCCTTATACATGGCCAGCTGGGCATTCGGGAAGCGGCCACCAATGAGGCCAGGCTGTCTCTTCTAGTAGATAGGTGACCTACACCAATCCTGGAAGGCCAGCTCGTCAAGCTGCCACCTGACAAGGGCCGAAGCCGAGTTGGGCCCCATTTGCGATTTGGCATGGAATCGCAGGTAAGCCATGCTCCTTGACACTCTCAAAAATGAGTTCCATCCTTGAAATGGAACTACTTCCAAAGGAGTCATCATGCCAAGGAAAAACCCTGAACAAGAAGGTACCCAGAAGCCGGGAAGGCCTCCCCTTTCAGAAGAGGAAAGGGCGCGCCGGGAAAGCCTCCCCTCCTTTCTGTGGGAAACCGGATCCGGCGTCAAGGTAACCGTTTCCATGGACAACCCGACCAAACTGGAGTTCGACGAATACATTAAGTGGGCCAGTTCGGCGGCAGGCCTGACCAGGAATGAGACCGAAATGCGGTTTCTCTCCCCTGTCATCGCCAAAGGGATCAAGGGCGATCCGGCTTTCCAGGCGTTCCGTGCCAAACGCCGGAATCCGGAAGAATAGGTTCTTGAATGAAAACCAGGTCCATTATCCTCACGGTCCTTCTTTCATCAATCTTGATGAGTGGGGAGGCATGGCCATCTCCCAACTCGGTTTTCGCTCCAGACGTACAGGCCAGAATCATCAAAGGGAAAAAGAAAATCTCCGGGTCATTCCGTTATTCCTGGAAGGCTGATTCCCTTAAGGATTTCGGGTTGGTTAAATGGGATTCCACTTTAGCCAAGGCTGAAAAAGGGGTTCCCGTGGATTTCCTCCCGTCTGTCAGGGAAGCAATCGGGATGCTGAACCAAGGCCGGCGCTCGGGGGATGACCTGAAGGTTTCTGTCCATGCTTTTGCATGGCACAAGGCCGGATTCTTTTCCAAGGCCGAGTACTCCATTGAGATTTTGATCAGGAACAAGGCTAACGAGGTAGTCTTCGGGGCCCTTGATGTGGTACCTGTGATTCCCAAAAAGGCAGAATCACTGGCCGATGCTGAATCAGAATTGGCCGCCCGCGAAGTAGCCTCAAGACTGAAAGAGGCGCTTAATATTTAGTTCGTAATGATGCAAAAGGAAGGGGGGCATTCGCCCCCCTTTTTCTTTGACTTCACTGGTAGCGATCAGCCTTCCCCGTGGCGCTCCCGGTAAAGACGGACGGCTTCGGCGTCTCGGCTCTCGATTTCATTCATGGCATTGAGAGTGCCGAAAACATCTGACAGTTCTTCCGGAGTGAACACATCGGGGTTGGTCGTGGAGGCGCTCAATGCCTTCTTGACGGCTTCCCACTGGTCGGATCCGAGAAAGATTGAAAGCTGGTTGGCGTAGGTTTCCATAGCTTGCTCCGAACACGGTTCATGCTTGTTATCAGGAATTCAATGTATCAAGACAAGGTTCCAAATTTCCTCGGGCACTCCAAGAACCTGGTAGCCGAGCCCCAGGAGGGCCTCAATGTCAACGTCCACCGTGGTAGGAATCTCGACCTGGTAACTGTGGGCCTCCATTTCCTTCCCGGAGGCCCGCAGGGACCGGAAGACGGCCTGGTGCAACCCCAGGAAGACGGCCGTCACCATTTCTTGATCCTCCGGCGTCCCGTCCGGGTTGATAACGTGCATGTTTCCACGGCCATACTTGAGGAACAAACCAACCGGGACAGTCATTTTTTTTCGGTCCAGTTAGGGTGGGAACGAATGGCGAACCGGAAATCTTCCCGGTGCCTCATCAATTCCATAATGCGTTCCAGCCGTTCCTTTGGCGTGGAATCATTATTCGTTTCGGCTCGGTAGCCGTTCTCGGTCTGCAAACGATCATGTTCACGCCATTTGTATTCGACCAAACTTCCGGAGAGGTAGAAGCCCGAGGCAAGGCCGATCAGAAATGAGAAGACCAAAGTGTGCCTAGAAAGGTACTCGGGGAGGGGGAGGCCGGTTAAGAGGACCATGGAAATGAGCATGGAGGCCCCCCCAATGGTGATGAAACCTCCCACACGGGCCAGCAGGGGGTTAAAGGGGGGAACGGGGACTTGGGGCAGGCGGTAGCTCATTTGTTTCCCTTGTAAGTCAGCTTCGACTTGATCTGGGGCCATTCCATCATGGTCCACTCAATGAAAATGCTGAGGGATGAAAGGTTCGCCCCACCAATTTCCTGGGAGATCCACTCCATAACCTCCACGTTCAGGCGCAGGGAGGATTTCTTGCCAGAAACCCCTGAGAAAAGGACATTGGTGTCTGCGAATTTCTTCATGCGGTCGTACAGGTGCCGGCTATGCGTGGCCTCGCAGTAGACCAGCTCCACGAACTGGGCAAGGCTGAGAGGGGACAGGAACGGGGATGCCTCCTGGAGCACCTCTTCAAACCTGGCATCCGCTTCCGTCGAACGGATGAAGTTGTAAGTCTCGAAAACCGGCCCACGAGGGCCCGATAAAATGGATTTCTTGGGCTTGGTGGCCGCCCCGCCCTTCTCGGCGGCGGCGGTTTTGGCGGATCCACTCTGCGCCTGCTTCTGGCGGAGAGTGTCGAGCAGGGAGGTTCCTTTCTTAGTCGGCACCATTTAGGCCTCCAGATAGGCTTGGATGGTCTTCCAGGCCTCCATGAAAACGGCCTGGTGCTCCTGGGTCCCAGGGTAATCAAAAATGGATTTGGTAGCCTTCCCGTCCCACCGAACCTCATCAAAAACGATGTCCTGGGCGACCTCAAAACCGCGCTGGCCGGCCAATTCCTCCTGGATCCTGGCGACCGCCTTTCTGTGGGCCTTCGGAACACCGTTGAGGATGTACCCGAGGAATTCCGGGGTAGAAATTCCGCATTCCTGTTTGAAAACCTCTACCTGCTCTTTGGACTCCACGAAGCCCAGCAGGCTAAAGGCCTCGGGGCGCAGGCTGATGAGGTACCCGTCCGAGGCTCGGAAGGCGAGCGAATGGAGCCGAGAGAACGTGGCCGGGGTGTCGATAACGGCGTAGTCGAAATCATCCTCAAAACGGGCCAGGGCGCGACCCAGGGCCTTTTCCCATTGAGGCCTGGACATGATGGAGGAATCCGCGATCTCTGCGAATTCCAGGTGAGACGGGATGATGCAGAGACCCGGGACCTGGGTTTCGACGGGGGCCTTCATTTTGCCCTTCAACGCGGCGTCGATGAAACAGTCGGGATCCGTGGGCAGCTCCGCGAGAAGGGACAGGGACAGGTGGGACTGGGGGTCCAAATCCACGGCCAGGACTCGCTGGCCGTGGATCGCCCCGGCGACCGCCAGGTTACAGGCGTCCGTGGTCTTACCGGCTCCGCCTCGGATATTCGTGGTGCAAAAGGTCTTCATGAGTGCTCCTTGAGGTTGGGGAAGGTGACGAAAATTCCTAAGTTTCGGCCATGGCGGAGGGTTGCCAGGCCGCGGTTTTGAGATACCTATGCAGGACGGGCCTTTTCTGTGTCTTCCCCTGGCCGAAATAGGGGGCCGTCATCGGGCGATTTCGGGGGGGAGTTTCGGCCATGCCGGCGAATGGTCGTCCTCGGCACTTTCAGGCCTCGGGCAATTTCTGACTTCGAGACGCCCAGGTCCAAGAGCCTGTCCACCTCCAATTTCTGTTCCTTGGAGAGGCGGGGCGGGCGGCCAAACCGAACCCCCTTGGCCTTGGCAGCCTCCCTGCCCTCCCTGGCCCTCTCCTGGATCATGGCCCGCTCGAAATTAGCGATGCTGGCCAGGATTTCCGCCTGGAGGCGACCGGCAGGGGTTGAGAGGTCGATCCCGTCCTCGATGGCGATGAAGACGACGCCGAGGCGCTCAAGCTCCTGGATGGTCGTAATCAGGTCAACCGTGGACCGTCCCCACCGATCCAGGCGCACGACAAGGACGGCATTGAAGAGGCCCGCACGGGCCCCCTTCATGAGGTCCTCGCGGGCCGGAAGGCGTTTGGCTCCACCGCTGACAACCTCCTGAACCTCCAGGACCACGGTGAATCCGCGCACGGCCGCAACCTGGCGGCAGCGGTCCAGCTGCGTTTCCAAGCTGGCTTCCTGGCCCTTTGTACTGACCCGGGCATAGATGGCGGCATTCGGCATGGTAGACCCTTGGGGTGATGGTGCTTCCTATATTCTAATATAGGAACAGGTGAGGGGAAGTCAACCGGTGAAAAGGTCTCACCGCACTTTGAAATGAATTTGCGGCGCAGGCTCCGCGAATTCAAAAACCGGGATCCGCCGTCCTTCGTAGGACACCAAGAGCCGGGGGAACCGGACCAGGCCCCCCAGAGTGTACGAACACGGCTTGCGGCCTGGTGCTGCCACGGGGGCAATGAACCGCCCCAGGCAGGCCATGAAAACCTTCCCCTGGGGATCCACTCCATGCTTCAGAAAGTCGGCCACGGTTTGAACCTGGCCACACGCAGGGCAACGGAAGGCCCAGGACCTCTTGTCCGAACCAAAGAGCCGGAGGCCTTCTGCAATCCACGCTTCCCGTTGAAGGGTCGGGATCTCCGGCCCCCAGCCCGGGACGGTTTCCGCCGGCAACTGGCGGAAACCCCACGTGCCCCGTGGGTCCTCAGGGCGGCTGGCGGCTTCGCGCATAAGGGCGGTCAGGTCGAAGTTGGCGTTGGTCGTCATCGGGTACCCCTATCGGTGGACGCGCAAAAGGCGGCCCAGAGTTGTCCATAGTCAGAAATGGCGGCCTGCACCTTACCAGCGACCTCCAAAGCGTAAGCCTCTTCAGGGCCGCCTTGAGCCGATACGATGACGCCACCCGTGCGCGGGCCCCCTGCCCTGCCCGGCTTAACCCGAACCTCAACGCGGGCCCCCGGATACATCGCACGGGCTGTGCGGCCGTAGAACCCCGACAGTACACCGGCATAGGCGCGGGCGGCCCCCCGGGCGTCTACCCAACCGGCCCAAAGCCTACCAGTCGGGATCCTCTGTTTAATCCGGATTACAAGGTCCATGGGTCCTCCAGGACGTTCCTCTAGTTAGTTGCCAGAGCGGTTCAAAATGTTGGAGGCGGCCCCCAATCGGCGGCCCCTACCCTATACGCTAGGAAGAGGCGGCACCGATGGCGGGAGCGCGTTTAGGCTGCAAGGCGAGCTAGGATCTCAGCCGGGACAGGGGGACAAACAGCGTTCCCCAACATGAATTTATCTGTGTTGATTTTTCCCGTGAGCTTGTAATCAGGCCGGAAACCCATGATTTTCAGGCATTCGTCTACCGCGAGCAGACGGAACTGCCCTTGATACACCAGCGCATACCGGTCATGAGTCGTGAGGGTCCAAATGGGACGATCGAGGCCGAAGCCGTTACAGTTGGCCGAGAAATAAGGGATCCAGAAAGGCCTGTCACCATGGCGCTCGAGGCCGGCGCGGATCCTGGCTTGGGTGGCCTCGGCAAGAGGCTTGAATCCCCGTTCCTTGCTCTCTTCTGTTCCCCAAGGCCTCCAGGTGCCTTTCTTCAAATCCACGGCCTCACTGACAGGACGGGGCTCCTGCTGACCCAGACCGTGGAAGTCAAAAGCCTTCTTGTTGAGCTGGCCGACAATGAAGAGGCGCTTACGCTGCTGCGGGACACCGAAAAATTGGGCGTCCAGCACCTCGGCGCGGAGCGTGTAGCCTAGTGCCTCCATCGCCTGAACCCAAGCCGGGAACAAAACCCATGCCGTCATCCTCGGTACGTTCTCCAAAACGAACGCTTTTGGCCGGTGCGTTTCAGCACAAGAGGCGACGGCCCAAGCCGTGCTCCTGGCTGCGTCGTGATGCGGCCTTTCCTTCCCCCGCGCTGGGCTATGCCCCTGGCAGGAAGGAGAGGCCAGGAGGATGTCATGCGCCGGGACCTTGGTCCAATCGGCCTGGTGGAGGTCTTGGCACAGGGGCTTGAGCCCGTGGTTTGCCTCGTGAACATCACAGGCGGATTGCCAATGGTTCGCAGCCCAAATCACATTCAAGCCGGCCATTCTGGCACCTTCCGAGAACCCACCAGCCCCGGCAAACAGGTCAACACAGTTCATTAGTAACCTCCCTTCCTATAATATAGGAAAGGAACGGAAGACCGTCAAGGGTTAACAGGATGAAAGTTTGGATTGCACAATGGGTGTGACGATCATCACTCACAAAAAAGCCCCCTCGCGGGGGCTTGTGGGGCTACCAACGCCGGAGGATCTTCCCGGGCGGGGTGTCCTCGGGGATCTCCTCGTCCAGCTCGAAATCCTCAAGCGGTTGATCGCGCTCGGAGTAGTCCAGCCAGATGGAGCACCGCCGGTTGCGCAAGTCCTCCACCCGCACCTCCCCGCCGTGCTCCACTAGGGCAAGGTCGGGAATCCGGTGCTCGGCCAACAGCTGATCCAACAGCAATCGGGCAGGGCCCTGAGGTTGGATCTCACCGTTGGCCCAGCGGCGGACAGTGGATGGCGCCACGCCGCCCAACCGATCGCACAGGACCTGAACGCCGCACATCTTGCGGGCCAGGTTGCCGATGGGCCCGGGCAGGGTGATGGGGCGACCAGCACCTGATGGAGCCTGGCCGTAGCTGCGATACGAGACAACATTCTCGTTCGCCTCCAACATTTCCTCCAGGTATTCAACCACCTCGGGGGTGTCCTCAATCTCAATGATCGCGAGGTCGTGGACGCCGTTGAATTTCTGGGTTGTAGAAACAACGGAGCCGTTCACAGACTCGGCTATGCTGTGTGCGCAGAAACTGCCGGGGTCCTCAGCGAATTCGATGTGATAACGGGTGATGGTCATGTCGTGCCTCCTGGGTATAGTATCGCGCATCGTGCGCGAAAATCAAGAGGCGGGCAATTTATTTCTTGGTTAGCTGGCATTCTGTCGAATGCGCATATATCGCCCCAAAGAGGTCCTCTTCGACTGGGGCAACAACCTTAAATCCGCCTGGACCAGTGGCCTCCACGCCCTCTCCTACGGGTCCGTAACCTGTGATTTCCCAACCCGCCGGCAGCGAAGAGCCCCCACCTAGAAGCTTCCTCAGGCTCATAGAATTCCCTTCTCCGCTTCTTCTTTCATAGACCTTAGGCGCTCCTTGATACCCTTCATGCGCTCGGGGAAGACCCCAAGCCCCCCCAAGGTGTTTTCTGCCTGGGCGATGATCATTGCATCCATGAGCTTGGCGAGGCTCTTGAGAGCTTCCGTTTCGGCATCCGTGGACGCTGAACCGTAGGGCCCGCAGGCGGTAACAACCCACATCCACGATTCCGCGCCACCAATGTAACCAGCCAAAGACCAGACAGCATCCCGGGCGTCTCGTTCATAATCGCGCTTGGTCTCACCTTCCTTGCCTTCGGCCTTGGCTAGGGCCTTCTCGAAGTCGGCAACAAGCCCTTCCAATGTGGTGATGAAGGCCACGAAATACCTTTTCCTGGCCTTGATTGTGGCCTTCCGCTTTTCGCTGGCACTAATGGGTTTCCCAAACATTGCATTTCCTCCGAACGTAGTTTTTGGAACCTTCCTCAACCGCAAGATTCATTAGAAAAATGGCGTGTTTCATTATCCCCGGCAAGGCGGCGGCAGCGGCAAATATCGCTCGCTCCGAAATGATCAAAACGGGCCAAATCGGCTTCGATGGTTTCCAGTTCCTCTTGGCGCTCTTTGATTCTTCTCTTGTTGTGGCGCACGGAAAGGCCGGAAAGGTGGGGTTGGGCCCGGTGGCATGCGGCAAGCTCACGCCGTAGCAGCTCGCGGCGGCTCATCTTCTCCTGGTATTCCTCCACGATAGACAAGGCAAGAACCGCCTCGGCTTCCTCATCACACCGGACCTGGTAGCCCTTGAACCACTGCCGGGCCAGGTCCGCGCCCCCTTCCCCGACCTGGAGGCCAACAATCAGGCCCAGGTAAGCCGGGCACAAGGCAGGGACCCGGGCCTTGTTGTTCTTGGCGGCAGCGTAACCGGCCGCAAAAGCTGCGGTGGTCTTTTCGTCGGTGATCTTGTTCATGAGAACCCCTTTCCTATCCTATATTATAGGATTCCGTGGGAGCGCGTCAATAGGTTGAGAGACAATTTCTCCGGATCCGTTCCGGTTTTTCGTGGCCGCCCCGGAGCCCACCGGCGGCAGGCCAGGGGGCATCACCCCTGGGCTGGCGTTGGTTACCGCCGGGATCTGAGCACCGGATGGCAAGGAAGACCCTTCAGGGCGGGCCGTAGGCCCGTTCTCGGGGGGACCTGGCCGTAGGCTAGGGGGGGCCGAGAATCGCCCTTGCGGTAGGTGACCCCGCAGGGGTGAGGCTACGCTTGCGAAGCGAGGCCCGACAGGGCCGGCCCCAGTGGGGCGCTGAGACAGGAGCCGAATCAGATTCCCGAAGCGGAGGGGAGGCGCAAATCACCTGGTCGGGGGCACCGCCGGCACGGCCGGCGATGTCCCCTTACCTTGGCGGCCGTCGGCCGCCCTGGGGGTGTTGCGGGGGCTTGCCCCAGCTCGGGGGGTAGTCGCAGGGTCCCCGGGCAAGGCCCGGGATCCGGAGGCGTAGGGCGGGAGCCCATAGAATATAGGAAAGGAATTAATTCGAGATAGGGAAATAGGCGGTGTGGGGTAAACACTTCCCGGCGGCAAGAATTGGGCGGTGGTGAAGGCGGTACCGGGCTTCGGCTTCGGAATATTCAAGAAGGGCAAGGGTCATGAGTTCATCGTCCAGGATGGGAATGAACCTGGTGGAAGGGTGGTCTTCAGCGGGGCAGGCCTGCCAGTAATGCAGGGCTGATATCCGTTCGCCGATCGGAAGATGCCAAAAGGCGCGGAGTATGAAGGCGTGCACGACCTCGGGAGCATCGGCCACGGCGTTGGAAATGAGCCAGGGCGAGCCATCCGGCCAAAACACGGTGACTTCAGAGCCAGAGAAACGGTAGGGGATCGAGTAGAAAATGGGCGGCCGTGCCGTGGTTCCCTCCGGAACCCGGTAGACAGGCAATGCCTCAGTGTCGATGCCGAAAACCGTTTTCATGGATCCCCCTTCAGGGTTATGGAAAGGTTACGGCCACCATGGGAAAGCGCAAGGCCGAGGCGTACGCAAGAACCCCCAGGGAGAGGGCCCCGGGGGTTTGGGTGGCGGGTCCTGTGCAACTCAGGATCCGCCTGAATTTTGCGCCTGGAGAGGGCCAGGCGCAAGAGGGGAAAGGGGGCGGCCCGAAGGCCGCCCCCGCTGGTCACTTGAGGATCAGATCCCAGGCCACCAGCAAGGCCGTTACCAGGTCCTTCGTGGGGACTTCGGCAGCCCAGTTGCCGTCATGGTGGCGAATGATCCACCCCGACTCCGACTGGACAACCGACATCCCCCGTAGGAAGAGGCCTCCCGCAAGGCCCACCCGCAGGACAGACCTGTCCTCCTGCGAAAGGGCAGCGGCAAACATCGCCGCTTTTGCGAGTTCTTGGGAACTGACTTGGTGCTGTTGCATGTAGCACCTCCTATAAGTGGAGCCGGGCCCCTCTGCCCGACTGCAAGCAATAGACCGCCGCGAGGCTAGGCCGCGTCAATTTGATTCTTGGGGGGACCACTGCCGGCGTTCCTTTCGCATAAGCGGAAGGCATGCCGGCAGTGGGGGAGCCAAAGCCCCGGCACGGGGCGTGAATCTGATTGACGACTGAGGCCAAGCCTTGCGGCATCTTGTCTATTGCTGGCGGGCAGAGGGGCCCTACGCAACGTGGGGGTGCGGAAAGCGGCAGGGCCAAGGCCAAGGTCCAAAGAAGCGAGCGCGGCGGGGTTGGACGAGGACCGCGCTGGGGGTCGGGCCACAAAGGGAGGGCCGGGAGGCTTTCCGGAAGGGGCGTGGTGGGCGGCCCGGTGGGCGGGGATCGCCACCAGGACGGGGCTGGGCAAGGATGAACCCGGGTCAAAGCCTGTTGGTGGCCTGGGATCCCTCAAGTGGACGGCGGGCGCTGGGGCGCTTCCCCTCTTGTGGGAGGATCTCGGATGATGTGACGGCAAGGAACAAGCCTCAAAGGGCCTATCCTATAATCTAGGGCGACCGGCAAGGCCCGATGGGAGCAAGAAAAACCGGGGTCAGAGGGGACCCCGGTTTTTTGTGGCCTCCTTTCGTTAGCGGTTCTTGGTCGTGGACTCCCGGAGCTTTTGAAGCATGGCCTCAACCTCGGGGCCGTAGAAGGAATCAAGGTTCGGATTGACCTGAGGGGTGCTGGGGCCGACGCGGTTGTATTTGGGGTTCGTGTTCTCGTTCATAGGGTTCTCCTCCCCGGCCTCGTGGGCTTGGGTCACACCTAGAGCAAGCGACCTAGCTCCTTGCAGCGGAGGGGGCGCTTTCTTGGGGTTTGGCTGATTCCCGATCTTCAGGGAATCTGCCAGGGGCCCCGGGAAAGCAGAGCCGCCGGAGTGGAAACCCCGAAGGGGCGGAGGCCAACGGCCGGAGGGCGCGTGGGAAGCGCAGCGGGTGACCAAGCTCATGGGGACGGGGACGGGGGAGCCGCATGAGCAGGGACAGGGTTCCCAAAGAAAACCAATTCGGCCACCCCCACCAGGTTGAACCGGGCCGGAGACCTGATCTTTTAGGCCCAGGGGCGAGGCCTGCGCAAAAGCCGGTAGGGACCTCAACGACTAGAATATAGGAACGGAATGAGGCCACAAAAACGGGCCCCGAAGGGCCCGTTTTTTTCTTGCGAACCGGCGCAGTCAGAGGGGCTTGTGGGCCTCCCGAATCCACTTCTCAATTTCGGCCTTGTCCATCTTGACGCTGAACGTGGCGAGGCCACGTCGAATGGCGGCATAGAAAATGCCAAACGTGCGGGTGCTGAATTCCTTGTTCTGGACCAGCTCGGCGGCAGGAACGCCGATTGAGAGGGGGCCGCCACCAATCGGGGTCTCAAGTCGTTCGTAGTGCTCCCCCGTGAAATCCCGCACCGCTGGGGCGCGTAGGATGGCTCCTGGAGGCTCCGAAAGGGTGAGGGTGATGCGGTAGCGGCACCCGGCAGCTGTGGCCTTGTAGAACACGCCATCCCGGGCAACGGTGGGGAAGACGCCATCGGTCAGGTGAATAGGGGAGGTGGACGGCTTCTCTCTCAGAATTTCAACCCGGATCTGGGCCCGGTAGAGCGGTACCTGGGTCGCTGGGGGAACAACCGTGAATCCCTTGGTGAAAAGGAACAGAGTGAAGGATTCCTTGAGGCCGGCCACCAGGGGGGCGGTGTCCATGGAATTCATGACGTAGTTCTGCCAGGTTCCGAATTCCTCCATTTCCTCTCCGGCAAAAGAGGCCTCCACCGTGACGACGGGAGAGGCCTTGAGCAGAATCGGGACCCCTCCGGGAAGGAAGTCGAAGGCGGGTAGGGGTTCCGCCGCCCTGGCCAACATGGGCAGGGCAAGGGCCAGAACAAAGGGACCGAGGAAGGGGCGCATCGCTTAACTCCGATCAGTGGGAAGTTTTAGGGGAGGCCGGGAGAACCTTCCCAAATGGGTCCGACTTGTGGAAAATCCTGTGCTCAAAACAGGCCCAGAAAAATTCATCCGGCTTTTCGGTTTTGGAGCGGTGAACCATAGAATTCTTGCAGGTGGGGCACTTGGGTGGAACGACAAGCCGAAAATCCCTGTCTGCCAAGAGCCACGAATTGCAGGGTTCGCACCGCAGCGCGTGGGTCTGGTCCTTTTTCGTGACGGGCTTCAAGGGCTTGTGGCAGGTGGGGCAAGGGATGACGGCAACCAGTTTGCCGTCCTTGGTTGGTTGGTGGTAGCCGCATTCCTCGCGGGGGCGCTCACAAGCGGCGAATTCATAGGGTCGAGGGTTCTCGCCGGTAGAAGTGCCCTTCATGAGGCGGAGGCGGGCCTGTACGCCCTTGGCCGCGCAAGCAGGACAGGGGCCAAGGTCGGGGCGCTCCGGATAGCGTACAGGCCCAGCGGCGGCCTTTTCCAGGTCAACGGCGAACTGGGCCCACCAGTCCCCCGCGACCGTGGACCTGGTTTCTTTCCCGGCTTCGATTTGGTCCAGGCGGGCCTCCAGGGAGGCCGTAAATCCGTAGTCCACCAGGGAATGGAAGGCCTCCACGAGAAAATCCGAAAGGTCCATCCCAATTGGTTCGGGGATGAGGACCTGGAGGGTGTCGTCTGCTTTCTTCTTGCGCTTCTTGCCGTCCAAGGCGGGTGGGGCAGACTCCCGGACCCAACCCCGGGCCAGGATGAGGGAGACGCAAGCGTTGTAGGTGGATGGGCGTCCAATGCCCTTGCGCTTGAGTTCGGCCACGAGGGAGGCCTGAGAAAAGAGCGGCTTGGGCTTGCTCTTGGTCTCTACGACCTCGAGGTCCAGGACCTCAAGGGAGTCTCCTTGGGCGAGAGCGGGGAGGCTTTCTTCGTCGTCCTCGTCCTGGCCGGGCTTCTTGGAGTCGAGCTCTTCTTCGGCATCCGTGGTGAGGATCCGTTTCCACCCCGGGAAAAGTTCCTCGGTGCCCTTCACCAGGAGGTGATGGGGACCGGAAGCCAGGTCCGCGGTCGTGACGCGGATCCGCCGGGCGGAGGCCTGCGAGGCAAGGAAACGCGCCTCGATGAGGCCGAAGGCTTGGGCCCAGGTGCCTTCAACCTGGAGACCTGGTGCAGTGGGCCGGATCGCCTCATGGGCACCTTGGGCCCCGGGGGGGTCGCGGTGTTCCCAGGGTTTTTCCGGGACGTACTCGGGGCCGAATTTCTCAGCGATGAACTGCCGGGCCCAGGTAATAGCCTCTTCAGCTACCCGCACACTGTCGGTGCGCGGGTAGGTTGTTTGGCCCGCCTCGAAAAGGCCTTGAATGGCCTTCGTTGCGGTGTCCACGGGCATTCCCAGGGCCTTCTGTGCCACCTGGAGCCAGGTGGACCCCTCAAAGGGAGGCTTTGGTTTCTGGGCCTTTTCAACGGCTTCGACCTTGGTCACGGCGGCCGTCTTATCGCCAAGCCGGAATTTCTCTGCTTCGGCCTTGGTTGGGAAGACCCGGGGGCCGTTCTCGTCAACGAGGGTTGCAGAGATCACCTCGCCCTTGTCGTTGCGCAGCTTCACGCGGATTTTGTAGCTCGATTTACTCTTGAAGGCCTGGTATTCCCGGAACCGCTCGACCACGAGCCGGAGCGCGGGACTCTGGAGGCGGCCGGCACTGACACTGGAGCCTTTGTGGGTGCGGATCTTCCGTTGCACGGTGGCCGTACCATGCCACCCGGCTAGGCGGTCGATGACCCGGCGAGTCAAGGCGGCCTCAACAAGGCTGTGCTTCAAGTCGGGTGGCATGGCGGCAAGGCCGGCCTTGATGCCGGCCTCGGTGATTTCCTCAAAGTAGGCTCGGCGGCCTTGACCGGGCTTCAGAAAGGGCCAAATTTCGGCGGCAATGGCTTCTCCCTCGCGGTCATTGTCGGTTGCGACAATGACCGTTTCCGCATTCCCCATGGCCGCCTTGAGGCGTTCGAGGCGGTCAGCGGCACCTTCATCCTTGGGCTCCACCCGTTCTGGTAAGAACGTGGTGGTATCGACACATGCGCCTTCCCGCATGGGAGGCAGGTCGAGGATGTGGCCGGCAGTGGCCATGAGATCGGCCTTAATCCCAAGGTGGTCAAGGTAGCCGTGTTCTTTGATTTGCTTAACCTTGTTTGGAGACTCAAGAATTATCAGCGTTCCCGCCATAAGGACGGCCCTTTCAGATAAATAAAATTTTGAATTGTGAAAATCCCAGGGTGTTGGAAGCCTCCCTGGCGGCGTCGTAAATATCTTCGGAAAGCTGCTGCTCCATCCACTGCTTGTGTGCGGGACTGGAAGCCCTGACGGCGAGGGTTTGGCCGTCCCAACGCATTGGCACAATTTGGGGGATCCAGTCGTTGAAGGTCCTGGGCGGCATGGCCTCCCGGAGGGCGTCAGACACGGCCAACCACACCCGCAAGGCCTCGGGGTCATCGGTTCCCACATGGGCCACCTGGGCCGCCTTGGGAGGGGCAGGAACGGCCGCGAGGATCGCGGCCCGCTTCTTGTGGCCCTGGATGTCCAGGGGCAGGCGACGCAGCCCTTGAGCCTCCAGCGCGAGGCCGCCTTTCCGGCGGAGCGGGTCGGCCTCGGGGGTTCCGTCCTCCGGCACTTCGCGCCACCCGGCAGCCTCGAAAAGGGGAGCAACCCGGGTAAGCCATTTTTCCCCGTTGGGGCGCTTGGTTAGCGCGTTGTAGGTCGTAGCGACCGGATGACTGAGCTTGCTTCCGTAAACCCGGATGGATTCAAGGATTGCCCAAACCTCACTAGGCCTGAAAGGTCCAGTGGTCACATGGGGAATCTGGAGGGGATCCAGGATCCGATTCAGGGCGTCAAGAAGGGCGTCCGGGAATCCGTCTGTCGGTCTGTCGGTGGATGGGTCAGCGGCCAAGGACTGACTGACGGACAGATCAGTAAGTTCTTTTTCCGTAGGTTCCGTACCTCTTATAGAAGGGGCTGAGTAGCACTCAGGGGTTACAGGGTCTTCTGAACCCCTGAGTGGGGCCGTTTCATTGAACCCCTGAGTGCACTCAGTGGTTGGAACGGTTGAACCCCTGAGTGCACTCAGGGGTTCGGATTTAGAAGACTTAGCAAAGCGGCCCAAGTTCTTCATGCGACGGGCAACCCGGGAAGCCAGGCGATCCGTGACCGGTTCATCGGTCCAACGAAGGACGAAGAGGTTGGGCCCCGCGAGCATGCGGCCGTTGACCTCCTGCCGGGGGCCCTCAAAGATCCGGATTCGTCCAAGAGATTCCAGAATCGCGGTCCGGTCGCGGGCCGCGTCTTCCGTGAGGCGGAGCTTTTCAGCGACGACACGCCACGGCAGAGGGACAGGCTGAAGGCGGCCAAGTCCGCGCCGGAACTGCTCAAAGGCGACCAAGGCGGAAAGGATTATCAGGGTCGCGTATGCGTTTGCGTCCAGCTCGTCATCCCCGACGACCTCCATGGGCACCTGGGCGAAGTTGGCGCTGAGCGGGCTGTATCCAGAAAACTCGGTCATGGTTGGCCCGTCTTCTGTTTGAAAAGTCGGCTGGGAACGGAAAGGTGCAGCTCTGAATTTCTGAGACCACGATATCGCCTTAAGGGGCAGGTGGTTTCACAAAGACGGCGCTTGAATGTCAAGGTCGAATACGTAGAATTGGGGTTGGGAGAAGGATTCACGATAAACCCCGCCTCCCTCCGGCGATTGAAAGACATTGAATTTTCTCCAAGTGGTTCAGTGTTCTTTGTCCCGGAAGTCTAAAGGTGGTGGAAGACCTGAAGGCTGCGGGGTTACTACCAACAACGTAAAGGAAACCAAGGGGGGTCACAAGCCCCCCTTCTCCTGTTTTGGCCCTGTTTCCGAGGGTCTCGGGGGAATCAGAATACAATATATTCTAGGAATGACAACCCCATAAGGGATAATCGCGGGGTTGCAAGGGTGGCGCGGATCCACCCTTGCCCAAAAAATAATCGCCGGTTTGATCGGCGTCACAGGGAAGGGGAAGGACCCGGAGGCCTGGTGGGCTCCGGGTCCTTCCCCTGGGCGGGAACTAAAGGCGCTCCTTGTCGCAGATTTTGCAGTGCCTCCGGTGCTTCTCGTAGCACTCGCGGCACTGGGTACCGCAGGGGGTCGAAAACCCCGCCTTGGTTCCGCATTCGCAGGCGAAATCCCCCAATGACGCCCGGCAGGCGTCAATAGGTTCCATGCGGTCAGCCTGGCCTGGGGGGTAAAGCTGCACCTCCACCCCGTCAGGGGTGGGGAGAACATAGACGGAAACGCCGTTAACCGTGATCCAGAAAGACTCTTGATCCTTGAGGATGAGGTCTCTGTCCTCGGCGGGGCCCTCGACCCCCAGGAACGAGGGGGCCAAGGACGGGGGGCAGGCGGAAAGGTTCATTTCGTATCCTATAATCTAGGGTGGTGAGTGAGAGCGGGTGAAAGGTGGCCTAAGCCACCTCTTCACCTTCTTCGGCGGATTCCTCGGCCTTCTCGTTGATGATGAAATCGGCGGCCTTCTGGGCGGCAGCGGCCGCAAAGACAATCAGCTTGCGGTCGTTCTTCAGGGCGTTAAGCCAGCTCTGGATGTAGGCGGCGGAGTTCTCCAGCTCGGGGGCCGCTTCGATCCCGCAGGCAGAGCGCAGAAACGCGCTTCCCAGTTCGGCAATGAGTTCTTCCTTGGCGTAGGGCTCGGATCCAAACTTGTGGTGATCCTCGGGCTTGAACCGTCCCACGCGGGAAGCGTGGCCCGTCGAGTGGGTCAGTTCGTGAAAGAGGGTCGAGTAATAGGCCAAGGGGGATTCAAAGCTTTCCGGGGTTGGCATCTGCACGTAATCAGCGGACGGGGAATAGTAGGCGCGTTCCCCTCCGTGATTGATTGCGGGGGCCTGGGGCATGTTGGACACCAGATTTTCGGCCTCGTCGATGGGCTGATGGGTGAATTCAACAACGGGGGGAAGGGTGAGGCCTTCGCACTGGCTGACGTTGAAGACGGTAAAGGTCTTGATGACGGGGAAAACCTTCAGGGTGGGGTCCTGGCCTTCCTGCCCCTCCTGCTCCTTCTTCATGAGCTTCCAGAACATCACGCAATGCCCCTTTTCACCCTTCCGGACGTTCCCGCCCATGGCCTGGGCCTGCTTGAAGGTCAGGAAACGGGGATCAGTGAAGCCGGCAAGGGCCAGAATGGGGACATTCAGCCCGCGATAACGGCGGCCAGTGCGGGCGTTGTAGTAGCCCGAGGCCCAAGGCTTGTGCCAGGGGATGACACCCTTTTCCAGGGATTCAATGATCCGGTTGGTAACGGCCTCGTAGTTGTCGCGGTGGGGGGTGGTGGTCTTGGTCATGGCGGAAGCTCCTATATTATAATGTAGGAAACGAGTGAGAAAAAAACTTAGAGCGCGGCGGCAATCCAGACATAGGTGAAGACGTCAGCAAGGGTGGAAAGGCTGATCCCGATGGTTTCCTCTCCGACCACTACGCGAGCGCGGGCCCCGTCCAAAAGCATGGCCTCCACCATGGCGGCGTCCAGCTTGTTGGTTCCCATCTCGAAAACGCGGATTGTGCCCCGGCTCTCATTCTCGAAAATGACGCTGATCTTCATGGGATAACCCCTAGTTCATCTTTGCGATTACGGTACGGGCCATAGCGGCGGCCACGTTCCCCAGGTCGGCGGGATAGGCCCGCTCATTGTCGGCCAGAAGAGCTTTCACAGCCTCAAGCAATTCCGGCACGACCGCGAACGCGGGGGATTCCAGCTTTTTCCGAGCCTCGGTAAAACGGTTGATGAATTCTTCCGCAACCAGGGCCAGGATTTCCGGCGTGGCGATGATGCAGCGAGCCGCAAGGATGCGGTCCAGGTTGGGGGTTTGGCTGGCGGTCTTCATGGTGTAACTCCCGTGTGGTTCAGGGTGGGTCTTGTCCCCTCTTCCTATCCTATAATATAGGAAACTCGGAATCCCTGTCAAGTGCTAATTGTCAATGTTTTCAATCTTTTTCTCGGCTCCTTGATCCAGCGCAAGCCCCCCGGAGCCCAACGGCGGCAGGCCGGGGGCATCACCCCGGGCCTGGCGTCGGTTCACGGCGGGATCTGAGCACCGTAGGGCAGGGGAGACCCTTTGGGCGGGCCGGAGGCCCGTTCTCGGGGGGACCAGGCCGAAGGCCTGGGGGGGCCGAGAATCGACCTTGCGCGTAGGTGACCCCGAAGGGGTGAGGGAGCGATTACGACGCGAGGCCTGAAAAGGCCGGTCCCGTAGGGACGCGGAGACAGTGACCGAATCAGAATCCCGATGCGTAGGGGGGCGCTTTTCGGTGGTGTGGGGGGGTGCCGCGCTGGGGCGCGTGGGGGGTGAAACCCCGGTGTGAAACGCCCCTTGAAAAGTAATACTTGTTTGCTATTTGCAAAGAAGTATCATAAATCCATGTTTGCCGGCCGCCCCGTTTCCCTAACTGGTCCTTTGCTTCCCCTCATCCTCAGATTGGGTGAGCAGGGCCTTTGCGAAGCCCTGGGGGAAGTGAGCTATTCCACCGTGTGGAGGTGGGATAAAGGGATCTGTGTCCCCAACCGGTCGGCACAGGTCCTGCTGAATGACATCTTCGACAAGAACGGATTGGTGCCGCACAAGTGGCCGAAGCGCACACGGCGGAAGTGAGCCAACCTGGCGAATTGAAAAAAGGAAGGCCCCCGAATGGGGGCCTTCCTGCTTTGAGGTCGAGGCCTCAGAACGGGATGTCGGTGGTTTCCTCGTCCTCTTCTCCCGGCTTCTCTTCCTGGGTCATGCGGTCGAGCTTGAGAACTTCGGTGGCCTTCACTTCCCAGATGGTCCTCTTGGTGCCGGCCTGGTCGGTGTATTCGCGGGACTTGTAGGGTCCCTCCACCTCAACATGGGAACCGCTCTTGAGGTATTTGGCCACGAATTCGGCTTTCTTCCCCCAGACGATGATGGTGTGCCAGGTGGTCTCTTCCTTCCTCTGGCCCTGGGCGTCCTTCCAGGTGTCCTTGGTGGCCAGCGAAAAGCGGGTGACGGTCTTGCCGGTGGGGGTGACCTTGGATTCGGGATCCTGGCCGATGAAGCCGATGAGGGAAATGCGGTTCTTATACATGATGCCTCCTTGGAAGTGGCCCGTTTGGGCTCGGTCACGGTTAAGCAAGCTACCTAGCTCCTGAAGGTGAGTGGGTGCATTTTTGGGGTTTGGCTGATTCCCGATCTTCATGGAATCTGCCAGGGGCCCCGGGAAAGCAGAACCCACGAGGCGGAAACCCGAAGGGGCGGAGGCCCAGGGCCGGAGGGCGCGTGGGACGCGCAGCGGTGCCGAGTGCATAAAGGGACATCCTGGATGGGATCTGAAGGACCCTCCCCGATCTGGTTTGGTGGCTCCACGTGTTTGATGGGCAGCCCGGCAGGGTGGCCTCCAATGGTCGTGGCCGAGTGGAAATGGTTGCTCGAGGAAGAGGAAGGGGAACCTGGTGGATTGTCGAGCCGGGAAGGGATAGCCGTTGGCTGACATTCAGGGGCAGGAACCTTGAGGTGGACGGGGGCGGCCGGCGCTGGATCCTTGGTGGTGGGATGGCTCAAGGGGTCCCCGAAGGTGAAATAGCGAGAGGCGGTAGCCGGAGCAGACGGAAGGGCTTAGACCGCAAGAATGGATCTCAAGAAGGGACCAAAGGAAGCGGCCGGAAGGACGGCTTGAGGGTGAAGAAGGGTTGCAGGGGTTTAGCCCTGCCAGGGGGGTAGGCGAAGGATCGCCGGGCAGGGCCCGGAAGCCGTAGCCGTAGGGCGCGAGCCCCATAAGATCAGAAAGGAAAGAAACGACCAAACCGGCATGAGATCTAGGTTTCAGAGTCCGTGCACGGTCGGCAATCCTCGGCTTTGATTTGGCAATGACGGGTCAGACTCTCAAAGAAATCAGTCGCATTCGGGTAATGTTGAGTGAAGTAGGAATGAAGGTTGTGTTCGGCAATGGCATGTCTGCCGGCCTGTGTGATGGTCCCCTTCCCGTCGCTCATATCGAGGAATCCTCGCTCAAGGCAGCGTCGATAGAGCAACCAGGGGATCCTAATTTCTTGGGGATAAAGGAAGGCCAGGTTCTGCTCAACACCAATGTAAGCCCCGGGGACAGTGAGGTTGTGAAGCAAGACAGGGAGGGAGGAAACGTGAAAAGGTGCTGAAGGTTTCATAGACGCCTCAAAGGTTAGAAGGATAAAAGGCACTAAGGAGATAAGGATAGAAGGTTGCAAACGTGAAGGGAATCACAATGTCGAGATTCGTTAAAAGCGAATGAGTCGCAGGGTTATTAGGGCTATTGGGGGTTAAGGGTAAAGAAGGGAATCGAGGTATCAGGTAATATAAGGGAAATTTCCAATTATGGAGGAAAGCCGATATGCCAAAAACACCAGATAGGAAGATCCAGCCTAGTAGCCAAAAAGGGCAAACAGGGATAAAGGGGAAAAAAGGTTTGACGGCTAGGAGAGTTGTTCTTAGTCTGGGTGGGGAGAAAGACATGGATGCTCTGCCTATCCTATGGAAGGGACGCGACTACGACCGGGAGGGTTTGGAAACCCCCCTGGCCGATCTCCGCAAGCTGAAAGGCATCTTCGAGCTTCGCCATGTCGGTGATCGTCTTCCGGTCCCCAAGGAAAAGGTACGTTCCTTGTTCAAGAACAAGGCCGCCGCGTGGGCGGAGTGTTTTCATCCCGTGAATCTGGGAACGGAGCGAAACACCATTTTCATCGACCTGAATCTCTTCATGAAAATTTGGGACAAAAAAATGAAGAATCTGGGGATTCATGTCGAAACACAAGACGAGGCCTCCACGCGGCGAGCCAAAACCGCCAAGGTCGCCACGCCAGCCCGCAAAACCAAGGCCGCTCGGCCGACTCAAAAGGAGAAATAGGATGAAGCTTCTGAAATCCCTCTATGCGTGGGGAAGAGGCGCGGGCCTGCTTCTGGCCGCGACCGTGACGGCCTTCGCGGATCCGACTGACCTCACGGCGGCAGCGCAGACGGCCACGACCTCCTTCACCTCTGTCCTGAAGATCGGCCTCACGGCCGTAACCCTCGTCATCGTCATCGTCGGCTTGAGTTGGACGGGATGGAAGTTCGCCCACAAGGACGAAAACGCCATGACCTTCCTTCTTGGGACCGTCGCGGCTTCCGTGGTGCTTGGCATCGCGGCTGCGCTGGTGTAGGTAGGACGCCATGGCCTCAATCTCCACACTGCGGCTTTACCGGCTGCTGCGAGGGTCCCCGATGCTGGGTGGCCTCCCGATCATCGGGGGGTTGTCCATGTTGGGGGCACTCGTGCTGGGGACGTTCACAGTGAACGCCATGGCAGGGCACCTGGCCGGGTTGATCTGGCTTTTAGCAAGTGCAGTATTATGGTTATTCTTTGCCTATTTGTATTCGGAAGACCCCGTTTTCATGCCCCTTTTCTGGATTAAAAGATCAACCCGGTTTTCTAATCGCACTGATTCTTTCGCTCCCAGCTCGCAAGAGTGGGAGATTCTTCCGTAAACATTAGGGGAAAATCGTGGAACATGCCGGTGTTTTGGCGGCGGCTGGGACCGTCCTTGCTCTTTTTTTGGTGCTTTTCGTCGTTGCTGCGGCGAAAACGGGCGGCGGCGTTGGCGCTGGTCTCAAGGCGCTTTTCCATAGCTGGAACAATGTTTCCGACAACCTGGAAGACCAGGTTTTGCCCCTGGACTTCTATCGGCTTGAAGCCGATTACGACGAAAGTAAGCCGCTCGTAGTCTGCAAGGACGGCGGCCTGATGGCGTTGTATGAAATGGCCGGACTGGATCCGGAGCCAATCTCCGAAAGGGAATTGGAGTTTGCGTCCAATGCCATCAGACGGGGCGTGGAGTCGTTCTCCGTGTCGGGAATGGACCCTCGGTGGAAGGGTGGCGTTTTCGAGATCCAACAGTACTACCTGCGGCAGCGGAAAAGCGCCCCAGTCCTGGAGAGGCCCCATCGCAAGTCGGAGGTCCTTGAATACCTTTCGGATCGGCTACATGAATTCTGGGAGAAGCGGGAAACGTTCGATGACCGCCTTTTCTGGGCGATCAAGTTCTATCCCCGGTTCAAGGATCGTGAGTGGTTGCGCCTGCGCAGCCCCAAGCAGAAGGTGACGCTGTACAAGAGGGCCTTGGACGAGCAAGCCGAAATGTTGAGGCGGCACCTCAAGATTTTCGAGGAAAACGTCAACTCCTTCTCTGTGCAGCGCCCGCGAATGGGGTTTGGGCTGAAAGCCCTTCCAGAAGATGGGATCTATAGATTTTTGTTCCAGATGGTCAACAAGAAGACAGACGAACCCCCACCCTTCAACCCGCAAAAAACACTGTTGGCTCAGGTGGCGTTTAGCACCCGCTCGGACATCCCCGGGCGGGCCTTCGGCGTGAATGAGCGGCCGGCCAAGGTTTTGACCTGGAAGACGCCTCCGCAAAAGTCGATGCCCAACACCTTCTCTCGGTTCCAGAAGAATTGCCAATTCCCCTTCATGCTTTGCCAAATTTTCAAGGCGGTGGACTTCAACGATCAATCAACCTGGTTGAAGCGGAACATGGCCTTTGGAACCGCCATCGCGCCCACGAACCGTGGGGCCCGGGAATGGGTCAATGAAGCGCAGGACTATGAGAACGCTATCAGCGTGGACGGGGCCCACCCGTTCAACTGGTACTTCTCGGTGTTCCTGGACGGGACAAATCTGGCTGAGCTTCAGGACCGGGAAAGCAAGATGGGGTCTCAAATGAAGACCATTTTCCAGGCTGAACCCCTGGAGGAAAGCTCTCATCGGCTTCTTGCCGAGTTGTCCATGATCCCAGGGAATGGGGTCCTGAATCAGCGGCGAAACCCGGTCACCTCCAAGAACGTCGGTCAGCTTGCGACGACCTATCGACTGGGCGATGGCGACGCCCGCCCTCACATGCTGTTTGGGGACCGGAAGAATGGGGTGTTCAGCTATTCGGTCTTCACCTCGCGGGAGCCGAGTTGGAACAAGGCTGTTCTTGGTCTGCCTGGCTCCGGCAAGTCGGTTCTGATCGGTCAGTTCATGCGTAGCGTTCTTTCACATCCGTGTCAGATCTATGTTATTGACAAAGGGAATAGTTATGGTCCGTTCTTTGAATTCCTGAAAACGGAACATCCTGAACTGGTATCGGTGCAACGCTACGCAGGTGGGGATTTCGAGTTCAATACCCTGCCCTTGAGCTGGGCGATCCAGGAAAGAGCCAAGCAAAAAGCGGAGGGGAGCTACCAAACGGTCCTCTCGGATGGCTCGTTCCTGCCGTGCCCAGTGGATGTGGCCAAGGAATTTTTTGAGCAGTGGGTTAGCGGCTTGGTGGCCGGCGACAGGACCATGTTGTCCCCGACCGAAAAGAACCGCCTTGACCGGGCCCTGAAGGGTCAGGACGCCACCGGGGAAGGGGGGTTCTTCCGGGATTACGAACGGCAGTGCATGACCTACCTGGAGGCCCGGGGAGAGGGGCGGGAGTTGGATCCCCCGCAACCCTTGACCAACCTGCTCACGAGTGTTCGGAATGAAGCGCCTGAATTCGTGGACACGATCGAGCTTTGGACCCGTGGGAAGCGTGGCCGGATCTTTGATTCAGGCCTTGACACCATGAGCCAAGCGAAATTCCGGTATTTCGAGTTGGAGGGGATGAATGACCCCCTCCTTGCGGCTCCTTTCGTGAGCGCTCTCATGGGCTCCATTTGGGCCAGCGTCACGGATCCCCGGTGCCTGCATGAGCGCAAGGTGATCGTGATCGACGAGGCGTGGTCTTTCCTGAGCCATCCTGCCTTCGCTGCAAGCATCGACCTGATGTTCCGGACCATCCGGAAATACAACGGGTTCGTGGTTCTGGCGACCCAGACCCCCCAAGACATCATGCAGGGCAAGGCCCGTGAACTCCTGCAATGTATGTCGGAACAGTTCATTTACCCCGGCTTCTCAGAACCTGAGTACTTCCGGGATGACCTGCTGATGGGGCCCCATCAAATCGAACTGCATACCAGCCTTCGGCAAGACGCCACGCGACGGGAGGTCCTGTACTGGACGAAGAGCGGCCTTACTCGGGTGCTGAATGTAGTGCTAGCGCCCGAGGATTACTGGATTGTGACGACCAACGCGATTGACAAGGATCTGAGGAATACCTTCGTCAAGCGTTACGGGTCCCTCAAGGCGGCCATTGAAAAGTTGGTGGACGCCTGCGGAGGTATGACGATCCCGAGCGAAGAAACCCGGGTTTCGAGGGTTCGTGAATACGCGGAAAGGCACGGTGTCAAATGATCTTCAACGGTAACGATAAAACATGGAGGGAGCCAATGGGACGATTAAAGAACGCCTGGCGCAAGGTGCTCATGGCCCTTGTGATTGGGGTTTTGATGGGGACGGCCAGCCCCGCGAGGGCCCAGTACACGGATGGACCCGCCTTTGTTCAGCGCATTTCGCACCTGACCATCACCCTGGGTCAGTGGGCCTCTGCGCTGAAGACGGCCACGGACCAGTACATGATGGTGAAGGCGGCAGCGGTCGGCATTAGTGATTGGCGGAATTTCGGTTGGACCTCCGCTTTTGACCTGGTGAACATGCCGATGTTTGACGGCGTTTCCGGCATTGACGACATACGGCAGCTGGCCGATGCAACGTCAATGATGGGAACGGAACTGGGGACCCTGTTCAACCAGATCGAGACCACGCAAACCATGATGAACAATCCCAGGTTTGCCAAGGACGCCTGGTATAGGGCCAAAGTGATGGGCCTCAATTCAATGTCAGCCAGGGCAAGGGCTACCAAGGTGGCCCTGATTAAGCAAATGCGAAACGACGTTTCGATGGTGCAATCCTACCTCCAGCAGATCAAGAACATGCAGACGACTATCACGATCATGCAGAATTCGGGGAACCCGGATTCAAAGATGATCGCCTCGCTCCAGGCGAGGATTCAGGCATTACAGGTGCAGGTGGCCTCCCAGGGGATCATTGGGACCAATCAGAAGGCAATCATGCTGATTGGGGGCGCTGAGCAAGAAAAGCAGTTCTGGGAGCGGCAATTCTCCGGGATGAGCTATTCCAACAATAGCCAAATGCTCCTGCGTCTGGGTTCGGCCATCGGAGGGGTCAAGTAATGTTCGTCCTGGCGCTCCTGGAGGTCCCGAATATTAATTTTGAGGTCCTGATTGATAGGGTTTTGACCCTTGGCGTGAATTTCTACCAGAACGGAACGGTGGGCCTCGCGCTCGGCATTTTCTGGTTTTGCATCACCTTTCATTTGATCCAGGGCGCTATCGAGATTGTCAACGGTGAGAGGTCACGACTTTTCAATCCAAAGTGGTGGATGCGGATCCTGTTGGTGCTGGCCATGTTCGGCGGGTATCAACTGATGTTCGTGAACACGATTCAATCCGCGACGAAGCTGTATTTCGGCTCCTTCGCAACCGAATGGGTTGAGATTTGGAACGGGCAGGAAGCTATCAATGTGCAGCAGAAGACGGCGGCCACTGAAAACCGGCAGCTGGAAGAGAAAACGGCCAACGACAGTACTCCATCTTCAGGGGGAGAGTCCAAGGGCATGTTCGCCTCCGTGATGTATGGCGTTGCAGCCTGGGGCATCGGCCTCATGGGTGCGATGTTCTGCACGGTGGCAGGGATGTTTCTGCTTATCATGCTGCTCCTACAAGGCTTCTTCGCTCTGGCACTTAACACACTGATTATCGCGGTGGGGCCGATTGCCATAGCCTTTGCGGCCCATGAGAAGACGGAATCGATTTTCTGGTCGTGGAGCCGGGCCTGGTTCGTCTATGGGCTGCTCTACCTGCCTTTGCTGGGGCTGGGTAGCGCCATGGCAGGGCAGGTTTTCCAGGTGATTACCTCTTCGATAACGGCCAGCGGGTTCAGCTACCAGGATGGGTCGGACATCGCTGTTCATTTCATCCTCAGCGTTCTGGGCCCCATCGCAACAATCCCCATGGCCATGTCAGTACCAGCCTTCGTCAGCGGTGTTTTCCAGATTCACGCCGGGACGGGTGGGAGTACGCCCTTGAGCGCGGCGGTTGGCGCTGTTGCTGGGGTTGGGGCATCCAAGATGTCTTCTTCGGGGATGTCCCCCACGGACATTGGGGCAATCGCAGAAGGTGTGGCAGACCGCATGAGTTCAGGCGGCAGTGGCGGTAATGGTTCAGGCGGTGGTACGGATAACAACTCTGCGACGGAGGCCCGAGGATGAGCAAAGAGAAGATGGAAGCCGGGGGGGACAAGACTTTCCTGACGGCCTGGGGGAATGCGGCCGCACTGGTCCCCATTCTGGCGCTGGCCTGTGCGGCTCAATGCGTCGTGAGCCTGTGCCTGGTGGGGACGGTAATGTATCTCGGAACCCAGACCGGCAAGCGCGAGACCTACGTGTTCATGAAGGATCACCTGGGAAATGTGGTCCAGGTCAACCCGGAAAGCATCCTGCGGGCCGGCGAGGTTCGGGACGATCCCGAGGTCAAGGGCTTCATCCGGGACTGGATCCACACGGCGTACGTTTTCACCCCGTTGGACGTTCTCGACAAGGCCAAAAGGGCACTCAGCTTTGTTGACGCCAAGGCCCAGGGTGTGGCCAAGGTGGCGTTGCAGCTTCCGAACCGCGCCAAGCTGGCACAGGGCGGCGTGTCCTGCAAGATTTTCGACGACGTTCAAGGCGACAAGGAAATTCAGTACGTTTTTGAAAGCAGGAAACCTTTAACGGTGCTCGTTTCGTTCAACCGGTTCACGGTTGCGAGTGACGGGCAGGTGCGGGAGTTGGGGCGGGTGTTCCTGCGCGTGGAAATGAAGATGGTCCCGCGCTCTCCGAGTTTCCCGAACGGGCTCATGATTACCGATTTGAATTACAGCGAACGTCTCATTTGAGGGTGGGTGTATGCGGAAAATTTTGTTTCTCCTTGCCGTCCTCGGGTGCCTGGGCCTCCGGGGTCAAGAAGTTCAGCGGAAAGTCTATTCGCCATACACCGTCTATGAGGTGAAGCTGGTCCCCGGTGTGCCCCTGGCGCTGGAAATCCCCAAGGGGGATTCGATCACGGACATTCTGTGTGATGTCCAGTGGTTCAAGGGGGAGGCGATCCCTGATACCAACCTGGCCTCCCTGAAGGCGCTTTCCATTTCCGGCGTGGTTGGGCGCATGACCTTTTTCCATATTTTGACCAATGCGGGTCTTCGGATAACGGTTCAGGCCGAGGCCGTTCACGAACCGACGACGACGAATGCCCGCATGACCGGTGTCCTGATGATTGAACTGGACGGGTCGGACGATGGGCGCACTGCCGGCAAGGCGATCCGCGACCTACGGAAGGCCCGTGAAACACCTCCTCCTGTCGAGAAGGCACAGAAGGCCGGGCAGGAGGGGGAAGACCTCACGAAGTGGAAGCAGGAGACCATTCGATCCCTGCGTGAAAGTTACCGCTGGGGCGGTGATTTCGCGGTGGAAAGGGTCGTTGACGACAAGCTGCAAACCATGATCTTCATGCCCCAAGGGTCAGACCGCGCCACGATTGAGATTGTGGACCGGAGCGGGCACCCGGAAAAAGTGAACTACGAGTTCCAGAATGGCGTTTACACCATTCAGAAGGTTCTGCGGCCGGGTGAGCGGTTCCGGTTGGTTCTTGGGATGGAACAAGAAGTAATTGGCCTGAAGTAGGGTGCACCGTGGCGACGATTCAAACGACCGAACCGAAAGAAAAAGCAGGCCTCAACGGGAGGGCCATCCTTGCGATTGTGGCCGGCGCGACCTTGGCGCTGGGCGCGGGTGGGTTGGCGGTCTACCGGTTGGCCAACCCGAAGCCGATGGAGGGCAAGCCGAGCCTGACCCCCGAAGAAGAGGCGCTCCTTGCACGTGCCCGGAAAGCCAAAGCCGAGGCTGAGAGCAAGGGTAACCGTGGTGTGCAGGCCGAGGCTGGGACCGGGATCCGCGTGGATGAGTACGGGAACATTCTGGGGAATGATCCGACCGGGACGCCTTACGACTTGAAAAATCAGAACCTCGACCAGTTTTCCGGCGGGGGGAAAGGGAATGCTCCCCAGGCCTTGGAAAGCAAATACGACGTTGGCGGCGGGATCAATTACAACGCGCCTCCACGTGCCATGCAGTACAACGCGGAGCGGGCCCATGATGAGCGAGAGCAGGACAAGGAGTCGCGGAGCCTGGCGTCTGCAACCTCCCTGTCCTACTCGTCCAACCCTCGTGCCTCATGGGCCGCGACGCGCCCCCAAGGGGCCCAGGAACGGCAGAAGACACCGGGGCCCTATGGGGACACCTTGGACGGAATTAACAGAACCCTGGAGACGGCCCAGAATGCCTTGGCCCAAGAAGGGCAGTTGATTCAGAAAATCAATGCGGGTGCTCCTTCTGGTTCGTCTGGTGGTGGGGCCGTGGCTGGTAAGTCGTCCGGGAATGCCATGCCTGCCCAGCGAATGGCTGTCCCTGCGGGGCCCGGGGAATTGGCCGACATGAGGATTGGCGGGGGCCCCGATGACATCATCCGGGAAGGTAAGTTCCTCGATGGGGTACTGGTGAACCGGATTGAGTCGGATATCGCTGAAAGCCCGGTCATGGTTCAACTTTCACGCGATTTCCTTAGCCTGGACGGGAAGCAGGTTCTTTTCCCGGCGGGTGCGATGTGCTACGGCGTCGCGGGGACTGTGGGGAACATGCAGCAAACCAGGATGTATGTGAATTTTCATAAGGTGGTGTTCCCAAGGCGGCCCGGGGAACGGTATCAGTCGGTCGCGTACTTTCCCACTCGGTATCTTCCTCCGATCATGGATGCTGCCGGTTCTGTGGGTGTGTCTGACAAGGTAGACCGACATTTCATGCTCAAGTTCGGGTCGGCCCTGGTTCTGGGTGTGTTCGATGGCCTTGGCGCTGCCTTGCGGCAGAGTGGGGCAGCTGCGAACACGACGGCCGGAGCCCAGGTAGCCGCGCAGGCCTCCCAGAATTTCGCCCAGGTGATGGGCAATATCGTGGCCGCCTACGCGAACGTTGTCCCGACTGTCACGATCCCGGTTGGCAAGAAGGTAAAAATTTATTTCACACAGGATACGGTTGTAAGTGGGTTCATGGATTCAAGAAACCTTTCCTTCGTGAGGGCCAGATGATTAAGGCGCTGCTCTTGGTTTTTCTTCTCTGCCTTCCAGCTCTCGCTCAGGTGAAGGGCGGGAACAAACCCATGAAGGGCCGTGAGGGGGCCGCTGATGGGATTGACGAGCGGCAGGCCTATCAAATGCTGCGGGTCATATCGGAAAGCACGGGACCGTTCATGGGGTCCGACGAGGCCAGGTCTCTTCGCGGCTCTCTGGACCATTTTTTCGGGTTCCGGGAGTATTCCGTCCTCAAAGGAAATCCCGTCTTGGGTTACTGCTGCCGGCAGGGGTTGAAGTGGGATGGGAAGAGGCTCGCGGTGAACGTCAAGAGCATGGGGCACAATGCGGACGCCCTGGCGATTACGCCCAAGGCCTGGGAGATAGCCTTCCAGGCAGCGGCAAAGGCCCATAAGGTCATCCTGGACGACAACGCTCCCGTGAAGCTTGAGGGGGCCTGTGTCATGGCGGCCCTGCGGCCCAGTGACGGCAATCCCAGGGCTGGGGTGCTCCTGGAGATCCGCGCAACGGACAAGCAGGGTGGGCAATTCCTTTGGAGGTTCAATCTTGGCAAGGATGCCGGAATTGAGGCGGCCGTGTTGGGGGCGGCCGATTGGATTATGGCCGTCCTTCGTGAAGCGGGGAAATAGACTATGGCTCTCCGGAACGCCGACAAATGGGCCAACAACCTAATCAACACCTTGATGCCCATCATGAATTACCTGGAAGACGATTCAATCACCGAGATTGAAGTCAACGGGTGCGATTCCATTTGGTGCAAGGGAACCGAGTGGCGGGGCCATAAGCGGATGGAAGGTGCCGGTTGGAAGGACCGCAATGATTTCGGGTCGGCGTGCCAGAAGCTCTCTGAGGTGGTGAAGCGGCGGCTTTCCGAGGACCGGCCAATCCTTAATGGCCGGCTCCCGGGTGGAGAACGGGTGAACGTGGCCTTCAACCCGGCGTGTGAAGAGATCAGCCTGACGATCCGGAAGTTTCCAGCCGACACGATGACCTTGGGGAAGCTCCTTCAATTCGGGAGCATTTCCAAGGATCTCGAAGTAATGCTCAGATCCATTGTTCTGGCCAAAAAATCCACTCTGGTTGGGGGTGGAACCTCGTCCGGAAAGACCTGCGTGTTGAATGCCTTGAGCAGGGAGATCCCGGGGAATCAGCGGATCGTCACGATTGAGGATTCGCGGGAACTCCAAATCCAGCAACCCAATTGGGTTGCATTAGAGACCGTAGAACCTTACAAGGAGGGGTCCCAAGCCGTTGGGATTGACGACCTGGTGAAAAACGCGCTTCGCATGACTCCGGATCGGATCATCGTGGGCGAGGTCCGCGACGGGGCGGCCTTCTACCTCCTGCGAGCGTTCAACAGCGGTCACGGGGGAGGATTTGGGACCATTCATGCCAATTCGGCCATGGGTGCGCTTCAGCAGGCGCAATTCCTTGCGCAAATGGCCCCGGTCGGCGGCCTAGATGACGTTTCCATTGCCGGGTTGGTCGGTGATGCGATTGACATTGTGGTTCACGTGGAATTCTTTGACGAATACGACGGGTCGAGGAAGGTCACTCAGATAATGGAGGTAGAGAAACCCGGGGTTCGCATTCACGGGAACCGCCAGGTGGAGTACCTGACAAGGTGCCTGGCGCGGTACGAGATAGAGAGAATCGATGTCTCTGGGGAAACCCCGGTGGTGGTCGGTGGGTGGGTTTTCCCGGAGCGGCCAAGTGCAGAGTTCGTGAACCGGATTCTGTTCAAAAAGCTTTTGTGGCCGGAAGCCTCGCTCAACGCGACGGAGGGGGCGCGATGATCGTCAAGCGCGTTATCTGGGTTGTGGTTGGTGTGGTGGTTCTGCACTGGGCCGGGTTCGGTCTGTATCTGAAGCTACACCGACAGACAGACGGATCAAAAGATAATGCCGGCTGCATCTTCAATGAGTCGGGGCGGGATTACGAGTTGCTCAAGATGATCGAGGGGGCAAGAAGGAATGTCCTGCTGAAGACGGGTCGGCTTGAGGTTGGGCCTGTTTGGGATGCTTTGGCCAAAGCTGGGGCTCGCGGGGTCAAGGTTGAGGTTTTCTGCCCTAATTCCCAGGGTGTCCAGCGCGACCGGATCATTCAGGTAGCGGCAGCTCACGGGACGGTGATTCTTGACCCGCGTCCCGAGTGGAATTGGAACGGGACGTTGCTTTACGCGGACGGCGAAGTGCTGTATTCGGCCGCTGATCTGTCGTACGCGGTTCCAGGGGCTCAACGTGCGTATGTGCGAGGGAAGGGGAGGACCGATGGGAATTATTAGCAAGGGGGTGGGCTTCATCTTGGGGGAGGGCTCGGGGCTGAGAACCCATCGGCGGCTGGGGAATTTCATCGCCGGAAACAAGGTGAGGCCTTCAGACGTTCCAGCGACCCTGCGGGAAGAGGGCGCGGCGTCCTGGAAAAGGGTCGTGGAGGCGTTCAGGGACCACGGTCCTGCGTGGACCCGGGTTGAAGTCCTTCGGATCCCTGCGGGGGCCTGGCTGCTCCTGGCGGGGTGGGTGCTGCCTGGTCTTCTATTCTTGGGATTCGGGCTCAAAAAGTGGGTGGAGCTTCCAAAGCATATCTTCCCTGGGCATGCAAAGGCCGGCGTCCAAAAGGGTGGCCAGGGCCCGGGGGGTGCCAGGTGAAAGAGCCGTGTTGGGCCTTCCAGTATTTGGGCTTCCCGGGGCGGCCAGGGGACACGGTTCCGATTCATGGCGGACCTGGCCCCGGCAAGATGGCCGGTGACTTCAGGGAAATTCTTCTAGCCGAAATTTGGCGGGATCTTCTGGCCTGGGAAGCCTTTGAGCCTGAAACCCTGCTTCGGATGCTGGCCTTCCTGGTGCACTGCGTCGACGCGGAGTTCATCCGTGGAGGGTCTACGGCCGTGGACGGCCTGGTCGTGGAAGTGCTTGGTCGGATGGAGGTGGACCGTGGGGCCCAAGGGGGGATCGCTGCGGCTGCTAGGGTCCTGCGAGTCCTGCTCGTTGAATCCGCAAAACCTGTTGAAAACTTTGCCCGTGTGGGCCGAACAACCATAGAAAACAAGGGGGTCATGTGATGCTTCAGAAATCTTGCTCCTGGGCCAGGATTGCCCTTCTCGCGCTGCTTTCAGTGCCCGCCTTTGCGAGCGATTTTTTCACCTGGGGGATCAAGGGCGGTGGCGTATATAGTGCCAATGCCAGTTTCGGTCAGGCCAACGCAACGGATTTGAAGGTGGACACCGGACAAACCTATGGGTGGTCCCTCGGGGTCCACGGCCGGGCAGCGGATTATTTTGCTACCTGGGCGATCTCGGGCGATGTGGAATACCTGCACCCATTGAATAGCAGTAACGCTCAGGTGAACGTGAAACAAAGCGCCATCAGGGCGTCGGCAAGGCTGGAATTTGCCAAGGATAGCCTTTTCAATGCAACGTATTACCTCGCCGGTCCATTCGTTCAAAGAATGGATTCCAGGTTTACCCCCCAGTTGGGCCCGGTGGTCAAGGAAACTAGGACGAGTCTCGGAATCCTTGGCGGGATAGGGCATAGGTGGGTTCACGAGGGTGGGAAAAGCACCTTCGTGGAGTTCATTTGTAGGGATACAAGTGCTCCACCGAAGGTCACCCTTGAGGTATACTTTGGGTTATTGTGGTAAAGGGGTAACAAGGCATGAGGGATAAAAGGGCAAAAGGACTAGAGAAGATAATCGGATCCCTCCTGCTGGCGGTAGGTTTGGCCTGTGGTGGTTCGTCAAGCTCAACCAAGGTTGAGACCGTGACCAACACAGACCCAACGGGGATTTCACTCAAGGTTTCGTCGGCCACCTTGACGGCGGGCAAGTCGGGTAGCTTGACCGCGACATTCGAGGGTGCCCGAAGCGCCACGGTAGACCACGGCATTGGAGCCGTGGTCTCCGGTGTACCGGTCACCATCGCGCCAGTGGCGGATACAACCTATACCCTGACGGTGACGGGGGTGAACCTCCAGGTGAGCACCAAAACCGTTTCCGTCTCGGTCACTCCGGCGGCTGCCATCAACCAATTCGGGATCGGGAGTGCGACGGGCCCGGCGACCCTTCAGGTGGGGTATGGGTTCACCGGAACCATTGTCCCCACCTTCGCGGGTGGGGATGGCTCCATTGACGGTGGCATCGGGCCCGTCACCAGCGGACAGGCCTATCCCGTGGGGCCCCTCACTTCCAACCAGGTCTATAACCTGACGGTGACCAATGCGCTGGGGGATTCCGTAACCTCGGCGGTGAAATTCACTGTGAGCCCAGTCACGATAGGGGCCGTTTCACCGGCTAACCCAATTTGCCGATTGGGGGCCTCCATGAGTTTCAGCGCGACGGTTTCAGGGGCTCTCGTGCCTGGGATCACCTGGAGCGCGTCAGCAGGCACCATGAATGCAGGTTCAGGGCTTTGGGTGGCCCCAGGAACGGCCGGGAATGTGACCATTACGGCAACGGCAAATGCAAATCCAGCGGTTTCGGTGTCAACCATCGTAACGGTTATAAATGCACCCTTCATTGTCTCGTTCCAGGCTTCTCCAAACCTCGTAACCGTTGGCGGTAGCGCAATGCTGACGCCGGTTTTCGCTGATGGCGTGGGAGTCATCCCCGGAATCACCAACAATGCCGTGAGTGGGCAAAGCTACCCAACGGGGCCGCTGGTGGCTGCAAAGACGTTCAATCTGAACGTGACCAATGGGATCGGTGAAACGGTCACCGCGGCAACAAGCGTAGGCGTGGGGAGCATGAGTATTTCTGGGATCACTCCGGCCAACATGGCGGTGGACCTCGGGGGAAGCATCCCTTTCACTGCAACCGTTTCCGGTGCTGCTGATCCAAGCATCACTTGGAGCGCGAGCGCCGGCACGATGAACCCCACCACGGGGGTTTGGATGGCCCCCAACACGCCGCAAACCGTCACCATCACTGCGACTAGCAACCAGGACCCGACGAAAATGGCAACCACGACCATTAATGTCATAAGCGGGCCCTCTGCAAGCCTCGTAGCAGGGAGCCTGCTTGTTCTGAAGGGGGACACGACAACCCTGACGCCTTATTTCACGGGCGGAGCGGGAACGGTTGACGGTGGCGTTGGAACGGTAGTGAATGGGCAGAGTTACAGGATCGGGCCCCTCAACACAGATTCGAGCTTCACCCTGACCGTCAAGAGCCAGGCCGGGCAAACTGCAACCTCAAGCGTTGCGGTAAAGGTCGAGTCCGTGGCGATTACGGGCATTAACCCGAAGACGGGGACCCCCGTGAACACAGGGACTCAGGTCCCCTTTACGGCAACGGTTACTGGGGCCTTGGATGCGTCCGTAACTTGGTCCGCAAGCATTGGGACCATCAATGCCGCCACGGGGATTTATACGGCCCCTGGGTTCGCCTGCCAGCCAACAATTACCGCGACCTCGGTTGCAGACCCAACGGTCAGCGCGTCGGTGTCCCTGGTGGTCGTGGGGGGGCCTACAATTAGCTCCTTCACGGCGAGTGCAACGAATGTAGCGGGAGGGCAGGGGGTTAACCTCCTGCCTGTCTTCGCGGGCGGCACCGGGACAATCGATCATGGCATCGGGTCGGTGGTGAGTGGGCAAAGCTACCCGACCGGGGCCCTGTTGGCTAACGTCACCTACACCTTGACGGTGACCAGCCTTACCGGGGAAACCCTTCAGAGTAAGGTCATCATCACGGTTTCGGGGATCACCCTGGGCGCTATCGTCCCCGGGGGCATTGCGGTTACTACGGGGTCCCAGGTGACCTTCAGCGTCCAGGTTTTTGGAGCTGTGAATTCTGGGGTGGTGTGGGGTGCAAACGCCGGCTTTATGAACCAGGACACGGGGGCCTGGACGGCTCCGGGGAGTGCGCAGACGGTCACCATTACCGCCGTGTCCGTGGTGGATCCCACCAAGACGGCCTCGACGACCATAAATGTCGTCTCGGGGCCCGTCATCAATAGCTTTACCGCCGCGAACACTTCACTTTTGCAGGGCGGCTCAACGACCCTGACGGCCAATTTTTCAGGCGGGACGGGCTTTGTGAACAACGGGGTGGGAGCCGTAGTCAATGGCCAGCCCATCACTACGGGCCCCATGTTCACCTCCAAGACGTTCAACCTGGTGGTGACGAATGCGGCCAATGCTACGGCCTCTGCGCAAGTAACCGTCAATGTTAGCGCCGTGAGTATCGGGGCGATCACGCCGGCGGAACCCACGCAGACGGTAGGGAGCACGGTGAGTTTCCAAGCAGCCGTGACAGGCTCCGTGGACACCTCGATTTCCTGGTTGGCGACGGCCGGAACCATCAATCCGGTAACCGGAGTTTGGACCGCCCCGGCGACGCCGGGGACCGTTACCATTTCCGCCGTTTCCAATGCGGCCCCTGGGCAGGTGGCAACCACAACCGTTGTTGTCGTGGCGGCACCAGCGATTACCGCTTTTACCGTGGACAACAACAACCTTCTGTATAAGGGAACCGCGATGCTCCATCCGGTTTTCACGGGGGGTACGGCATCAATCGACCAGGGGATAGGCGTGGTGCAAAGCGGGGTTGCTTACGCCAGCTCCGCGCTCACGGGGAATACAACCTTCACCCTCAAGGTGACAAACCTTGCAGGTGATTTTGTAACGGCGACCATCAATGTAGAAGTGGCCTCCGTGGCGCTGGGCCCTATTAACCCCGGGACCCCGGTCAAGTCGGTCAATGCAACCGTGAATTTCACGGCGAGTATCGGGGGCACTGCCGACCCAACCTTGATTTGGGCGGCCACGGCCGGGAGCATGAACACAAGTACCGGCGTTTGGACCGCGCCCAATTCGGCGCAAACGGTCACGATTAGCGTCACCTCGCTTGCAGACCCGTCAAAGTCGCAAATGACGACGGTGAATGTGGTCAGCCTACCGCAAATCACCGGATTTTCGGCCGCAAGTCAGACGGTGCTATTCGCCGGGTCAACGTACCTTTACCCAAACTTCACCGGAGGAAATGGGACGGTGGATCACGGGGTTGGGACGGTGCTTTCCGGGTCGAGCATTTCCACGGGCGCGGTTACCGCCCCAACCATCTTCACCCTGACCGTCACCAATCCTGCCGGCGATTCTACGACGCAAACCGTGACGGTCACCCCTCAGACGGTCAGCGTTTCTCCCATTAGCCCGAATGGAGGAACCGTCTCCGTGGGCGGGAACCTCAGCTTCACTGCTACCGTTGCCAACTCAGCGGATCCAACGGTCAACTGGAGTTCCACCGCTGGGACCTGGAGCGGGAACACCTGGACCGCACCAGGGACGGCAGGGGCCGTGACGATCACGGCTACCTCAAACGCGGACCCTACCAAGGCAACGTCCGTGAATGTGAACGTGGTTGCCCTGGCTGCTATTCAGTCATTCACGGCGTCAAGCACCAACCTTGCGTATGGTGCGGGGACCAATCTCCTGCCCGTATTTTCCGGGGGGACGGGAGTCATTGATTGGGGCATTGGACCCGTGACGAGCGGGGGGGCCTTTCCGACAGGGGCCCTGACCTCGGGACGGACCTACACCCTGACGGTGACCAATTCCGCCGGCACGGCGACCACGGGCCAGGTGGCCCTTACGGTTTCCAATGTCTCCATTGGAGCGATCAGCCCGGCGGGGTCCTCGGTTACGGCAGGGGCCCTGGCCCAGTTCTCGGTTACCGTGAGCGGGGCCTTTGATAGCTCCGTTACCTGGGCCGCCACGGCGGGCACCATGAACGGGAGCAATGGGAACTGGACCGCCCCGTCAACGCCTCAGGTTGTGACGATCACCGCTTATAGCAACGCGGACAACACTCAAAAGGCGACTACTACCGTCACGGTCGTTCCTGCGGCGACGATCAGCACCTTTGTAAGTGGTAGTACGCCGCTCTATGGGGGGAGCACCACGCTTACAGCGGTCTTCACGGGGGCCTCTGGGTCCATTGACCAGGGCGTTGGGGCTGTGACCTCAAGCGTTGGTGTGCCCTCCGGGGCAATCAACGGAAACAAGGTCTTCACCTTGACGGTCCTTAATTCCATCGGGACTCCGGTCACCCGGCAATTGACGGTGACCTCTCAGGCGGTGGCCGTTGGGAGTATCAGCCCGGCCAATTCCAAGGTGACCACTGGGAAGACACAGAGCTTCGCGGCTTCGGTCACAGGGGCCGTAGACACCGGCCTAACCTGGTCAGCCACGGGGGGAACTTGGTCAGGGTCCACCTGGGCGGCCCCGTCGGTGGGAACCTACACCATCACGGCGACCTCGACGGCGGATGGGACAACGTATCAGAGCACCACGGTTACCGTGGTTGCTGCCCCCACGGGCTCAATCGCGCCGTCCACGGTTTCGCCGCTCTATGGAGCGACTGTGGTCCTCACTCCGACCTTCGCAGGCGGAACGGCGGTGGTTGGCACGGCCCAGGGGGCGTCGAACCTTTCCAATGGGCCCACCAATGGGGTAGGGATAACCTCGGCCGCAATCACGGGTTCTACGACCTTTTGGATCCGTGTGACAAATACGGCGGGTGATTTCTTTGACGCGAGCACGGCCACGATTGTCCCTCAGTCCGTGTCTGTGGCGGCAATCTCACCGGCAACGCCCACCGTTACGGCCGGGCATACCGTGGTTTTCAGTTCTTCGGTGTCCGGGGCGTCCAATACGGCGATTACCTGGTCTTCCAATGGCGGCTCGTGGTCCGGATCGACCTGGACCGCGCCGGCCGTAGGCACCTACACGATCACGGCGACGGCAGCGGCCAATGGGAGCACTTCTCAGAGCACTACGGTAAATGTAATTCCGGCCCCTACCGCCTCAATTTCCGCAACGGCCTCCCCTCTCTACGGGGGGACTTCCACCGTGACGCCCAATTTTACGGGCGGAACGGCCGTTGTCGGAACCTATGTCGGTGGATCCAACCTGTCCTCAAGCGCAACCAGCGGGCAGGGGATCACTTCGGGGGCGATCATCAGCGGGACGACCTTCTATGTGCGCGTCACCAATGCAGCCGGGGATTATGTCGATGCCAACTCAGCGGTGGTCACCCCTCAAACAGTGGTCGTTTCATCGGTGACCCCTGCCGGGTGGACGGTCACCACGGGGGGGAACATCGTTTTCAATGCCTCGGTGACAGGAGCCGTGAATACGGGCATCACCTGGAGCGCCAACGGGGGTTCTTGGTCGGGATCCACCTGGACCGCCCCGGGGGTTGGGACCTACAACATCACGGCAACGGCGGCGGCGAATTGGACCACTGCCAAAACCACAACGGCGGTCGTGGTAGCCGCTCCAACCGGCTCGATCGCCGCCTCGACGACTACCCCCCTCTATGGCGCGACGGTTGTCCTTACTCCCACCTTCGGGAGTGGGACGGCCGTGGTGGGTTCTGCCCAGGGGGCATCCAACCTGTCCTCAAGCCCCACCAATGGGGTGGGCATCACCTCGGGGGCCATCACCAGTCCAACGGCCTTCTGGATCCGTGTCACCAATGCTGCCGGTGATTTCGTGGATGCCAATTCAGGAACGGTCACGCCTCAGACGGTGGTCGTTGGAGCCGTCACGCCCAGCAACCCCTCCGTAACGGCTGGGCACACCATCAACTTCAGCTCGTCGGTTTCAGGGGCCGCCAACACGGCGGTTACCTGGTCCTCAACGGGAGGTTCTTGGTCCGGATCCACCTGGACCGCTCCCGGGGCTGGGACTTACACGGTGACGGCCACGGCGGCGGCGAATGGGAGCACTTCACAGAGCACAACGGTTACCGTTTACGCGGTCCCCACGGCCTCTGTAACCGCTTCGTCCTCACCGCTCTATGGTGGGACGGTGACCGTGACGCCGACCTTCACGGGAGGCACGGCGGTTGTGGGCACGAGCCCGGGTGGCTCCAATGTGTATGTAGGCGCTTCCAGTGGCGTGGGCGTGACCTCCGGGGCGATTACAGGTCCAACGACCTTCTATATCCGTGTCACTAACCCCATGGGCGATTTCGTTGACGCCAATTCTGCGGTGGTCACACCTCAAACCGTCGCGGTGTCGGCCCTGACCCCAGCCGGGGCCACGGTGACGGCCGGGGATTCTCTTGTCTTCAGCGCGACGGTCACAGGAGCGGTGAACCCCGGGGTCACCTGGTCTGCGTCGGGTGGATCCTGGTCCGGATCCACGTGGACCGCGCCCGGGGCTGGAACCTACACGGTGACGGCCACGGCGGCGGCGAATGGGAGCACCTCCAACAACACGACCGTAACCGTGGTGGCTGCACCAACGGTTACAAGTTTCTATGCAAGCCCGACAACGATTAATGTTGGAAACTCTTCCACGCTTACGTGGACCACAGGCGGGGGGACGGTCTCCGTTGCCATTTCTCCAACGGTCGGGACGGTTAGTGGTTCGGGGAACCGTAGTGTGTCCCCAACCTCCAGCACGACATATACCCTGACGGCGACTAACGCGGCAGGGGCAACGGCAACCGGAACTGCCACGGTCGGGGTTAATACCGTCCTGCCCGTGTGCGATAGCTTCACGGTTAGCCAAGACTACGCAGATGGGACTTACTATGACTACGCAACTATTCAAGGGACCTACGATTCATGGAACCTTTACACACCAACCGGTGTCCTAGTTGGTAGTGGTGATTCAGCTACCCCCGGCATGGGTTATTGGACATCAAATACATCGTATTTGGGTGGGTCCTGGAAGCTGGTCTTAACCAGGGCTGGGAATTCACTCAACTTCTTTGCAACGGAGATACCAAGATGATTAGCAGGCTATCTAGCGTTAAGAGCCTGGCGACTGCCTTTTGCCTGGGCCTTATCTTGCAAGCCCAGGGAGTGGGGCACGAAAGCGTTGTCCAAGTGGTTTTAGGGGAAAGAGCCACCAATTCTATCGTTAAAGAAATGGTTGTGCTTCCGGTGGCTGGGCCTGTGAAAGTCGCAGGTCTGCCCAAAGGCGCTGGGATGGTGAGTATTACACCGGTTCAGGGTGAGTTTAAGGAAAGCGATGTTGTGGCCGTCAGTTTGGAAATCGACCTCCACGGGGCCGAGTTCCTTAAAGGGAATCTTTCGGCAACCGTGGTCACCAGCAAAGGTAATTATCTCCTAGACATCATCGTGAAACCAATCCCGTTCACGGTTTATCAACCCTCCAGATTTGGCCTGACGGTTGGTAGTGCTCCGGTCGAGTTCACCTTCAAGCGGGCCGGTGACGGTTCGCCGGCCATCTTTGACCATCTGACCCTGGATCCAGAAGACGCTCCCGTCTCGTTGTCCTGGGTGGTGGGCTCCGATGGTTCGATCCAAGGGAAGGTGGGGCCGGTCCCGGTGCCGGCGGCCGTGGCCAAGGATGGCGTGATTCACTGCGGGCGGGTCCTCGCAGTGACCAAAGATGGGGAAACGGATTTCATGCAGTTCCATTGGGTCTATCCGAAGGATCCCGTAAATGCGGGGGCCTCCGGTTCTTTGGCGGGGGGTGGTAATTGAGAGAGAGTGGAAAGGTCCTGGGCGGGATCCTCTGGGTGGTTTGCCTTGCGCTCGGGCTCGCCTGTGGGGGTGGCGGGGGCGGAGGTTCAACCCCCGTGGTGGCCACCCCGGCTTCGATCCAGGCGTTTACCGCGAGTGCGACGGAAGTCTTTGTGGGGCAAAGGGTCGATTTCAAGGGGACCTTCGTGGGGACAGGGGTCATTAACCCCGGAAATGTTCCTGTGCAATCGGGAGTCCCGGTGAGCCTGGCCATGAGCCAGGGGCAGGAGACATTCACCCTGTCGGTTACCTCCGGAGGCGGAGCGGCCGTAACCGCAGGGGTGACCGTTAGGGTGAACCCTTTGCCGAGCCTCAGCATGCAACCGGTCAAGACCACGGTCACCAACGGCGGTGTAATCGCCCTGTTGGTTGCCATCCCGGAAGGGGCATCCCTGACGGTTCAGGGGGCTCCAGGAACGTTCAAGGATGGGGCCACGGTACAGGTGGCGGCCCAAAGCTTCGGGGCCTCTCAGGTCATCCAAGGGACGGTGGACCTGGGTTTGGGCCTGACCGTTCCGGTGTCCGCGACTGTAAACCTGGTTCCGGCTCCAGCAGCCCTGAACCTCGTGGCAATCCCTCCCAGCGTTGCGGCGGGTCAGGCTGTCCAGTTGGTGCCGAATTTCGGCGGCGGGACGGCTGTTATCGACAACGGCATTGGTCCGGTGGTCTCCGGCGTTGGCGTGACGAGTGGGCCCCTGCAGGCGGCCTCCACCTTCACCATGACCGTGGCCAACGCCGCCGGGGATGTGGCTTCCGCAAGCGTTACGGTCCTGATTGTGGCCGCGCCCAAAGTGCAAGGGTTCAGCGCATCAACGACTGGCCCCCTTTGCGGGGAGGCTGTTACCCTCACGGCGGTTTTCAGTGGTGGGACAGGAATCATTGACCAAGGGGTTGGGCCCGTTGTGAGCGGGCAACCCATCTCCACTGGTCCCATTACCTCCCGGACACAGTTCACCTTGAGCGTTACCGATGATGCTGGGGGAACCACGGCGGCCCAAGTTGTGGTCGTGCCTCAAACCGTTGTGGTAGCAGGGCTCCCAAGCGGCCCGGCCTTTGTTTCCGTGGGTGGGGCCACCCAGTTCCAGGTTGCCGTGAATGGTGCCGCGTCCCAAGCGGTCACCTGGTTTGTGGATGACCTTCCGGGAGGGAATTCCCAGGTGGGATTGATCGGCCCAAATGGGGCCTACCAGGCCCCTCCAAGTGTCGGAAGCCATGTCGTCAAGGCTGTCTCAATTTTTGGCGCATCGGCAAGTGCCAGCGTCCAAGTAATTCGTCTGCCAATTATTACTTCGTTCACCGTCAATTAACCCCACCTATGGAGTGGATATGCGCTTAAAGAAAATCCTTTCAACCGGCCTCGGCCTCCTTCTCTTTCCGGGGATGCTCCTGGCTCAGGACCCGGGCGTAGGGGGCCCTGTTTCCAAAAACATCCTCTACGGCGGGACGGCAACCCTGTGGCCGGATTTCCAGGACGGAACCGGTGTCATCGACAACGGGGTTGGTGCTGTGGTTTCCGGCTCGCCCTATGTGGTGTCGCCCCTGTTCTCGACGACCTACACCCTCAAGATCACCAATCTTGCGGGTGACTTCGTGACCCAGGTAACCAATGTGAATGTGGCTCCGGTGGTGGTCTCGGCTGTCTCTCCGGCCACCAAAGCGGTCAGTGTCGGTCACATGGCCACCTTCACCGCGTCGGTAGGCGGGGCTGTGGATGCCTCCCTCATCTGGAGCGTGGACGGCCAGCCCGGGGGGACCGCTGGCACCGGCACGATCACCAGTGGCGGTGTCTACACCGCGCCGGCCTCGGCAGGAACCCACACGATTACCGCAACCTCCAACGCCAATCAGAGCGTCTCTCAGAGTGCTGTGGTGAACGTGGTCCCGCTTCCCAGCATCGATGTCGCCCTGGCGGCAAGTCCCGCGAGCATCAATTACGGGGGCACGGCGGTCCTGACGGCCTCCTATTCCAACGGTTCCGCCGTGATTACTGGCGGGGTCACCAATGCGCCCATTGGTGCGAGTCCTGCAAACTTCACGACGCCGGCACTGGCAACCACGACGGTTTACACCATCACGGTCACGAATGAGGCCGGAGAGACCGTCACGGGCCAGGCGACCGTTACCGTGAGCAGTGTCACCGTGTCGGCCCTCGCGCCCGCCTCCAAGTACGTCTCCCTTTCCAAGGGGTTCCAGCCCACGGGCGGGGCGGTCTCCGGTGCCGTTGACACGACGGTTTCTTGGCTGGTGAACGGGGTTGTGGGTGGCAATAGCACCTATGGCACCATTGATGCGGCCGGAAACTACACGGCTCCCGCCTCGATGCCTGGCAACCCCTCCGTTGTAATCCGGTGCGTTGCCAATGCGGAGCCCGGTGCCTTCCAGGAAATGACCGTCAACCTCGTCAAGCTCCCGACGATTCAGTCGTTCACCGTGAACTAGAGAACGTCCCGGGACCAAGGGGCGGCCGGTAGGCGGCCCCTTGGCTCTGCCCCTCGCCCTGTTTAGAGAGCCCCTATGCGAAAAACGTTCAATGGCATGATGCTTTTGCTTCTGGTTACGGCCTGGCTTAGCTCCGGACCCGGTTATGGGCGGGGGGTTGGAGGCCCAGGGGGCGCAGGGCGGTTCCTGCTGCCGCTGGTGCTTGGTTCCGGCGGCCAGTCCGTGACGGTCCCTTGGGGCGCAACCGTCACCTTGCAGCCCGTGTTTCTTGATGGGGCCGGTTCCATTATTGACGGGGGCTCCAATGTGGTGGTGGCCTCCGCGGTTTCCGGCGGGTCCTACCCCTTGGGGCCGATCACGGCCGCACAAAGTTACACCTTGAAGGTGACCAACCTAGCAGGGGACACCGCGTCTTCCTCCGTGACGGTGAGCGTCATAGGTGCCGGCATGGGTTCCATTTCCGCTACGGCCTCCCCCCTCTATGGAGGGACTTCCACCGTGACGCCTGTCTTCTCAGGCGGAACGGCCGTGGTGGGAACCAGCCAAGGAGCTTCGGACCTGGCGGTCAACCCTAGCAGTGGCGTGGGGATCCCCTCGGGGCCGATTACAGGGCCCACGACTTTCTGGATCCGAGTTACAGACGGCGGGGGGAATTACGTCGATTCTCAGAGCGCGGTTATCACCCCGCAAAGCGTGGTGGTGGCTGCGATCACTCCGAATGTGTCGAACGTAAATGCTACGGCTTCACTCCATTTCGCATCGTCCGTCACGGGTGCGCAAGATACCGGCATCGTGTGGAGCGCGTCGGGTGGTGTCATCAATGCAAGCACGGGGGAATGGACGGCCCCGACCGCAAACACGACGGTGACCATCACGGCGGCGAGCGCGGCTAACCCGCTGGCAGTGGCGACACTCAGCGTGGGTGTGATTATGTTCACCATTGATTCTTTCAACCCTGACACGGCGGTCATTCCCCGGGGGACTTCCACAACCCTCCGGTGGACCCTTTCTTTCCCTTCTCCCTCGACCTTGACCTTAGACGGACAGGACGTTACGGGACGGCTTAGCGCCCTGGCGACACCCTTTGCCCGGCAGACATATACCTTGACGGGGCGTAACGGGAATACCGATACGAGAACAACGACCGTAGCCGCGAGGGGTTTGGAATTACTTGCGGGGAGTGCCGGGGGAATTGGAACGGTTGATGGAACAGGGTCAGAGGCCAAGTTTACTAGTGGCATTTATGGGATCGCGGGTGATGCCGCAGGGACGATTTATGTGACCGACAACCAAAGCCACACAATTCGGAAAATAGGGGTGGGTGGGGTTGTCACGACCATTGCGGGAGAGCCTTATGTTTCAGGGTTTGCGGACGGATTAGGTAGGGCTGCAAGGTTCCTTCGACCCGCCAGCGGAGTCTGTGACCAGGATGGAAATTTATTCGTATTAGATACAGGGAATTATGTGATTCGAAAAATCACCCCTGGGGGAGACGTAACGACCTTCGCCGGGACCGTAGGGGTAAACGGTCATGCAGACGGCTCGGCAACGAGCGCTAGCTTTGGCGTGGTAAATGGAATAGCCATAGACAATGACCGCAATCTGTACGTCACGGATGGACATTGCGTCAGGAAGATTACGGCAGGTGGTGTGGTCAGCACTTTTGCAGGAACACCCTTGGTGTATGGAAGCATCAATGGAACAGGGACCGCCGCACGGTTCCAGTGGCCGACTGGCCTAGCCTGCGATGCTTCGGGGAACGTGTTCGTAGCCGACAGCAATAATGCGACAATTCGTATGATAACCCCAGAAGGTGATGTGACAAATTTCGCGGGCCAGGTTGGGGTTTCAGGCCACGCTGACGGGACAGGGAACGAAGCGACCTTTAGTAATCCACAAGGGTTAGCCTTCGACAACGCTGGGAATCTGATAGTGGTGGATTCTGGGAACCAAACATTGCGCACAATTACACCCGCAGGGGTTGTAACAACCCTTGCAGGGTCTGTGGGGGTTAGCGGACACAACGACGGGACAGGTGGCGCAGCCACCTTCTGGAATCCATCTGTCGTTGCATGTGACCCGACCGGATCCATGGTTGTAGCTGATTCAGGAAACGCTTTGGTTAGGAAGGTCACCCAGGCGGGGGTGGTGACAACCTACGCCGGTTCAACCTTGGTGTCGGGGAATTCTGATGGGATGGGGTCGGCCGCTTCCTTCAATAGCCCTCAAGGCTTAACCTGCGATGCTGCGGGGAATGTGTACGTCACGGACGCGGGCAACAGGCTCATTCGGAAAGTCACCCCAGCCGGGGCCGTGACAACTTTTGCAGGGTCGGGGGCTATTGGACGCCTCGATGGGCAAGGAACGAATGCATCATTTAAGGGACTGGCCGGTATCACAATTGATGCCGCTGGGAATTTGTATGTTGCTGATTCCGCTAATTATCTTGTCCGCAAAATTGATGTCACTGGGTACGTGAGCACCTTGGCCGGAACAGGAACCGCTGGGTACCTCGACAGTGATACGGGCAGCCTTGCCCAATTTAGGGCAATGAAGGGAATCGCCTGTGATGGTTCCGGGAATATATATGTTTCAGACTATGGAAATCGGCGTATTAGGAAAATTGCCCCGAATGGAGCGGTATCGACCTTGGCGGGGTCGGGTGCCTCTGGGAACGCGGATGGGGTCGGAACCGCCGCAACCTTTAATGCTCTCAATGGGCTTGCCTGTGATGCCACAGGGAACGTTTACGTGGCCGATCAGAACGGCAAGGTTATTAGGAAGATCATCACCGATGGATCGGGAATCTTCGGAACGGTGTCCACTTTTGCCGGAAACCCCTTGGTCAGTGGTAGTGCAGATGGGACTGGTCCCGATGCCTCCTTCCAGTCTCCCATGGGCATTGTGTTCGATAAGGCCGGAAACCTTTGGGTTACTGACGGTGGCAGCCAAGCGCTGCGGAAGATCACGCCCAGTGGTGCTGTGACGACGGAATTAGGAGACCCAAGCATTAGTTCGGGCTTCTGCCCGGGGTTGATGCGTGATGGTGCTCCAACCCCACTAGATTACAAATATGGCCACCTGTATTTCCCTGGTGCAATTGCGATCAGCCCTAGTGGGGACCTTTACTTGATAAACACACAAGCAATTCTTGTTGTAACAGCCCCATAGAATTCCAGATAAAAGAGGTAAACATGAATTCCCCTGTCTTGATTGGTCTTGCCCTGCTTGGTGTTTACTTGTTCTTGTTTGGGGCAAGGCGGCTCATCAAGACGGGGGGGCGATGGGGATCCACGGGGACAACCGACACCCCCATTGAACTGCGGCTAGAAGAGCACCTCGCCAAAATCAAGTGGCCCGAACACCTGGAAAAGCAATTACGGGTTCTTGATGGTGAGGTTTTGATAACCATTCCGGATTTCGCGTTCAGGAAGAGCCGCATTGCCATCTTCGCGGATGGCGCGGCGTTCCACGCGTCAAGAGAGGCCCTTTACAAGGATTCCCTGAAGCGAAATAACCTCTCAAAAAACGGTTGGATTGTGCTTGTCTTCTGGGGGTCAGAGATTTACCAACACCCGTGGCGTTGCGTTCAAACCGTCCAAGAGGCGGTGGCTTCTCGCAACGGGATCGAGTGGTGTTCCAAGTGCGGCGGGCAGGGCACGTACCGGCATCTTGGTGGTTGCTGGGCCTGTGGTGGGGCCGGTTTCAAGAAGAAAGGATGATGATGAGCGATGTGATGAAGATTTTTGAAAACTCCGGAGAGTTCTTGGCCTGCCTCAAGGCGCTGCAAGGCGGCCTCGAGGCCGGCTATGGGGATCTCCAGGGCCAAGCCCAAAGGCTTCTTGACCGGCTGGACCCAGACCACTTCAACGGACTTCCCACTGCCGTTCTGGCGGCCATTTGGGACGTTCGGGACGGGGGCGGCCAACTCGATCAGGATTGGGCCGCCCACTGCATTCGTGAATACCTTGATGGTGGCCACGGAGGTCTTTTCTCCGGGGATTTCGAGCTTCCGGAGTGGGTGCACTAGGTAGGTGGGCGAGCCTCTTCACGGGGCCCGGCTTTGGTCCTGGGGGGAGGCCGCACCGCCTGGGGTGCGCCAGGTCCTCGACGACGCCGGCACGGC
>MTLE01000345.1_pt1 | contig 53331 bp, 42 predicted proteins | sample 1982461 | NCBI WGS metagenome assembly MTLE01 (sample SAMN05712605, study PRJNA340218) | biofilm metagenome | isolation source: sample SPL anode biofilm adapted to -200 mV | place: USA | collected 2012-02-03 | reverse complement strand
GGGGGGGGGGGGACGTATTTGTCAGGTCAAGATTTTGGTATGACCCATCCCCCCTCAATAATTGGCACCACATCCTCCCGCCCGGCTGCGCCGGGTAGGCTTAGTGCGTTTTGATCAATAAATCAATCAATCAGGCAATCGGGAGGAATATGATGAAGATATGTCCCCAACCTTGTCCGCATTCCTTGCCCGTTGGCTCGGCTCTTCTGGCGATGAGAAGGCCCACAAGGACAGCTTTCTGACAGAGTTCTGCCAAGCCTTGGAACTGCCCACCCCATCGCCAGGGGATTCCTCCTACTGCTTTGAGAAGCGGATCCAGCGCCTCCACCTGGACGGAAGCACTTCCACGGTTTTCGCGGACCTCCACCGGGAAGGATGCTTCGTCCTGGAGGCAAAGCAGGGCGGGGCCCGGGGTTCAACCGGGAGTGCGCCGGCTCGGGGAAGCCGCACCTACGATAAGTACATGGAGGCTGCCTTTGGGCAGGCCGCGAATTACGCGCTCCACCTGGCCCCGCGCCCGCCGTTCGTGATCACATGCGACATCGGTCACGCCTTCCATGTCTGGAACGGCTTCGCCGGCACCTTTGGAGGCTATGGGGCTCGCCGAACCATCCCACTGGCGGACCTGAAGAAGCCGGAGGTGCAGGAATTTTTCCGGGCCATTTGGATGGACCCCCACTCCCTGGACCCGGGCAAGCGCCGGGCCCTGGTCACCCGGGCCGTGGCGGGGGAGCTCGGCCAACTCGCCGCACAACTGGAAGCTCGGTTCCCATCGCAGACCGTGGCCAACTTCCTGATGCGGTGCGTCTTCACCTTTTTTGCGGAGGACGTGGGCCTCCTGCCCGGGAAGCTTTTTGAACAATCTCTGGAGCAGTGGCGGGCCCATCCGGGCCTCTTCGTGCCTGGCCTGGGGAGCCTGTGGGAGGCCATGAATTCAGGCAATTTATGGGGGCCTTACAAGCTTGCCCGGTTCAATGGCGGCCTCTTTGCGGATAATCAGGCCCTCGCCCTGGAGAAGGCCGAGATCGAGCTCCTATACCAGGCCGCCCGCTTTGATTGGGGCGAGGTGGACCCGTCGATCTTTGGGACACTTCTGGAATCGGCCTTGAACGAGCGGGAGCGACACCGTCTGGGTGCGCACTACACCCCAAGGGCTTACATCGCACGCCTGATCCAGCCGACCATCGAAGAGCCGCTCCGGGAGGATTGGGCCCTCGTCCAGGCAGAGGCTCTCTCCATCCTGGGCACGGAGCCCACGGACGCCTCGAAGGCAAAGGCCCGGGAAGTGCTCCACGCCTTCCACAGGAAGCTTGCTTCCCTCCGGATTCTGGACCCGGCTTGCGGGTCTGGAAACTTTCTATACGTGGCCTATGACCTCCTGAAACGGATCGAGCTCGAAGTGCTCACCCGCCTGGAGGATTTCGGGGAGACTCAAGGGAAGCTGGCCCTCGAAGAAATCATGGTTACCCCTGCCCAGTTCCTCGGAATCGAGGTGAAGCCCTGGGCCGCCGCAATCGCCGAGCTTGTGCTCTGGATTGGCCATCTCCAATGGTGGATCCGGCTTCACCCAGGTTATGTGCCCCCGGAGCCAATCCTTCAGCGGTACGAGAACATCCAGTGCAGGGATGCCGTGCTCACATGGAATGGCACCCGGAAGACGGGGCACACCCGCTGGGACGGGCAGACATGTAAGGTTCACCCGGTCACAGGGAACCCTGTCCCTGACGATGCTGCCCAGGTTCCTATCCTCGAGTACATGGACCCCAAGCCCGCCCCATGGCCGGAAGCGGACTTCATCGTGGGGAACCCACCCTTCCTTGGGAATGCAAGGATGCGTGAGGCCCTGGGGGATGGGTACGCGGAAGCTTTGCGCGCAACCTACCCGGATGTGCCGGATTCGGTGGATTTCGTGTTGTACTGGTGGCACCGCGCGGCGGAAGCAGTCCGGAGTGGTCGGGCTCGCCGGTTCGGCCTTATCACCACGAATAGTCTTCGCCAAGTGAGACAGCGCGGCATCATCGCGCACCACACGGAGGCAAAGGGGAACCCATTGAAGCTCCTCTGGGCCATCCCCGATCACCCCTGGACCGATGATGGGGCCGCCGTGCGGATCGCCATGACGGTTGGGGGGAGGGATGGGTCTCCCCGGTTCGGGCGGGTGGTCGAAGAGGGAGGAGGGGAGTCCCCGGAGAGCTCGGCCGAAGGCCTGAGAGTCGAAGGCCGGGGGTGCGATTCCATCCACGAGGATTTGAGCACAGGTGCAAATGTAGCGGGCGCACTGCCTCTGCGTGCAAATTCCGGACTTGCCTGGGCTGGGGTTCAACTTTACGGCGCGGGGTTCATTGTTTCCCCGGAGAAATGGGAGAGTTGGGGAAGGCCAGATGTCATCCATCCGTACGTCAACGGGCGAGATCTGACGGACCGTCCCCGCGGAGTCATGGTCATCGACTTCTATGGCCTATCTGCGGCTGAGGCAAAACGGCTTTACCCTGGGCCATACCAGCATGTATTTGAGCACGTTAAGCCAGAGAGGGACCTGAACCGAAGAGACCCAATCCGCATGAATTGGTGGCTCTTTGGATGGGTTCGAGAAGGCTTACGTGCATCAACGAAGGGATTGGGACGTTTCATTGCCACGGTAGAAACCGCCAAATATCGGATTTTTCAATTCCTCCCGTCGAATGTTCGGCCCGACAACATGGTCACTGCCATTGCTTCCGACGATGCATTTGTAAACGGCGCCTTGAACAGCCGAATCCACACCACTTGGGCCTTAGCTTCCGGAGCACGCTTAGGTGATGCCAACACACCACGGTATTCAAAGGCCCGCTGCTTTGATCCGTTCCCATTCCCCAATGCCAACGAAGATCAGAAGGCCAGCATCCGGGATATTGCGGAACGCCTGGACGCGCACCGGAAGGCGGCCCAGGGGCGTGGGGTAGGCCTGACCCAAATGTACAACCTCGTGGAAAAACTTCGGGCCGGAGAGCCCTTCTCGCCCCAGGAGCGCACCGTCCACGCCGCTGCCCAAACAGAGATTCTCCGGGAACTCCAGGAGGAGCTCGATGAGGCCGTGGCAGCGGCCTACGGCTGGCCTCCCGACCTGGAGGAGTCGGAAATCCTTGAGCGCCTGGTCTCCCTGAACCGGGAACGGGCCGAAGAGGAGCGCAGGGGCCAGGTGCGCTGGCTCCGTCCCGAATTCCAGGCCCCCGCGGCGCCCCTGCCCCTGGTGCGCCCGGTTCTGGTGCCGGAGGATGAGCAGGGGAATGCAATCGTCGCCGCCCCAGCCCCGGTGGTCGCCCAGTCTTGGCCTAGAGAGACCCGTGAGCAGCTTGCGGCCCTGCGGACCCTCATCTTCGGGTCCCCGAAGGTCTGGACCCTAGAGGAGGTGGCCTCGGCCTTCCGTTCGCGTGGCCGGTACCGGGAGAGCATCACCTCACACCTGGACCTTCTGGCGGACCTTGGTGTCCTCCAGCGGCTTTCGGACGGGCGGTTTGCCGCTGCCCGTAGTGCTTAACAGGATGACCAGTGTGTTTTCGGGAGGGCATGCTAGATCTGATGAACTAAGAGCCCAAGGAATGGCGGTCGGTAGCGCGAAGGCCACCATTTGGACTTGAGATGTTCAGGATTGCCAAATGGAGTGACGAGCTATTGTTGCCGCCAATTTACGCCTAAGAATCCGATTGAACCCACCTGTTGTCTCGATTAATAATAAGAAAACTCAAGACGTGTTGTTCGATTAACCGATGTCGGAGGAGCCGATGACAGAGAAACGAGGTGTCCGATGGCTCCATCTTTCAGATTTTCATATGGGAAAGAAGGATGAGAATCAGAAGGTCGCACTTGCGTATTTGAAAGGGGCGGTTGAGGGATTCGCGAACGGCTTGGAGTTTGATTTTGTTGTTATTACTGGTGATATTGCAAATTCGGGGCAGAAGGAAGAGTATGATCAGTTTTATAATGAATTCATTCTTCCGCTTAAAGCTTCTGGATTGATCCCAACTTCAAGAATTATTGCAGTTCCAGGAAACCATGACATTGATTGCAATAAAACAATTCCATTGTCCTGGGCGGCAATTGGTCAATCTCGTCAAGATAAATTTTTCCAGGCTGACCTAGATGGGAAAAAAACTAGATCTACGCGAGCTACAGGTTTTTCTGAGTATGGAAGTTTTGTCCGATCTGCAGGGATTTTCAGTGTTGATCCTCTTGAGAACCCGGCAGAAGTTTTTAGTTTTGATGTGCGGGGGAGAAAATTAGCCTTCATTTCGTCGGTAACGGCATTTTTTTCGGATTGGGAGGTCTCGGATAGAGAGAAGTGCCCAGCTCCGTTGCACCCGATTCGAAATCTGGCTACGGCAATTGATAGAGATACGGTAATAATTGCCTTAGGAAATCACCCGATTAGTCATTTTCTTAAAGAGACTGAGGATGCAATGCATACCTTCTTTGTGGAAAGGGGTGCATTATACATCCATGGTCATGAACACCAGGTTGTAACACGTTGTGGCACTAGGGGATTGGTATCATTGGGCTTTGGGGCTGCTTATCAGGCTCGCGAAGGCCAGGTTGGACAATCAAAATATAATAATGCCTTCGCCATCTGTGAATTGAGAGATGAACTTCATGTAAGTGTGATTTCATGGGATTCCGACCACGGCCAATGGAGGCCAAATCTGAATTTGCCAGGAGATTTTCAAGAGAGGAGCGAATACCTAAATGATGGATTTGCGTTGCCAATAGGCAGCACAACATTGCAACGCCGAGGCAAACAGCATTGTACGACCCTGGGTGGGATTGTTCAGAATGAATTCAGATGTATTAGTTGTATTTGGTTTTCTGACATCCAGCCAAAGCATTGGGCTAGCTACCTTGAGAAGTGGGATTGTGTAAACAAGGCAAGTGAAGTGTTTGGAGCCGCCGCAATGGCACTCCCGTCAGGCCATATTCAATTTAGGGTCAAAGATGGAGCATCGCAATACTTAGTGAGGGCAATCGCAGGCCAGGGGGATGTACTCCACCAAGAGCAGATTCAACAAATGAATACTGAGCTTGATACTCAAGGGTATGATGGCGTAATAATTGTCACACTTGGTGAATTGTCTGAAGAGGCAAACAAGCTCGTAACTCTGTTGGGAAAGAGAAAAGGCTTTAGGTTGATTTCTTCAGAGGATATTACAAGGAAATCCGAGCGCGGATTTTCGGAAAATTTAAAGGTGGCATTACGATCGTTTTCAGAAAAGGAAATCGAAGGTCATGTAATTCTTTTGGAGGCCGCTATCGCTGTACTTGTGCAGGATAAAATTAAAGGCCATTGGTTCCTGCTTTTGAGGGAAGACGGTACTATTTGCCCTGAATCAGATCCATTGGTACTCCGAATTCGCGAAGAATTGCCCCATCTTAAGTCTGCTTTGTATAAAGGGATTGGTGCAGGGGAACCGCTGGAATTCCCAAATGAATACAAATTCAATCGCGAAGAATATTTGGGTAAAAGCCATCAACACTTTGATCAATTACGGTATGCCCCGCTTGCTGCCATCGGCCTGCGCTTTGAGGACGCGTCGCTTTCGATGATGTATATCGACGCATCCGCAGATTTGGGCGGAACGACCAAGGGAACGATGAACCTAACTCGTTCCTTGAACGAATTGGTCGACTCCCTTGGTCTTCCTAAGGCGCAGCGGGACCAGTTGGAATCCCAGCTAAGGTCGAGGTATGGGCTTAATCAGCAGGCTGAAATGGGTGCTGCTCGTCAGTTATACCAGAGATATAACAATATTGTTGTGTTGGGAGATCCTGGCTCTGGTAAAACATGTTTTGTCAAGCATGAGCTTCTTGCGTATTGTTGTCCTCCGGATGGACAGAATTCTTGGTACTCGTCTCACTTGCCGGTATATCTTTCCTTGGCGGAGGCTGCAAGACTTTATGTAGACGAAGCGGATCTGCTCGATATTTGTGAACGGGTCTCTTCACAACGAGGTATCTCCTTGCCCAAGGCTGAAATTGAGCGTGCTTTCTCTGATGGGAAAGTTGCCTTTTTCTTTGATGGGTTGGATGAAGTTGGGCACCTCGATACCCGCATTGCCTTGATGTCTGAAATTGAACGATTGGTCGCGATGGGGGCACCACGTGGAAATCGGTTTGTTATAGCTTCCAGGCCAGCCGCAATCCAGCCTGTCGACATACCTGATGGGATGACTTTTGTTAATTTAAAGGGTTTGTCGGATGAGGAGATTCGAATCCTCGCTGGCAGGGTGCTGACCTGTCGATTGGGGTTTGAGGAAAATGGAAAGCTGTCAAAAGAAGATCATGAACTAATTGATAAGCTTTTGGAGGATACTAGAAATAGTCCAGGAATTGGCAGAATTTCGAAAAACCCATTACTGTTAACATTATTGGTCCTGATTTATGCCAATTCGGGCGCTGTCAGCGCGAAACGACACCTAATCTATTCTCAAGCTGTAAAAACGTTTGTGAGTGTGCGAGGTAAGCAGACCCGCGAGCAAAAAATTTCAGAAGCCGATTTAAGAGCTAGACTTGGCGCTATTGCAGTTGCAATCTTTAAACGTGATATAGCCGAAATTCCCAAACGTTCAGAAGTGCATACAGTGCTTCAGCGTGCGATGGTGGGTGAAGGTAAAGGGGCGGGTGAATTCCCTGCAGAAAAAATAGATAGTTTTCTTCAAGAAGTTGCCGAAGCAACCGGACTTTTGGTAATCCATCGGAAGGATTCCAGAAAAGATGATGATCTTATTACATTTATGCACTATTCCTTCCTGGAGTATTATGCAGCGGCAGGACTTCTTGGAATGCCTGAGCTTGCATCCCTCGTGAGTCGGATCGCAATGGTGCCACGGTGGAAAGACGTTACAACACTATTGTTCGGAGTGTTGTCAGAGCAAGGTGATGTAACACCTGTCCTTGAGAAAATTCTTGATGGCGAAGAACTGGGAGAGCAGATAGCCGGGTACCGGTTACTTCTCGCCTTGGAGTGTGCGAGCGAATGTGATGTTCCGCCTGAACGTTCCCAGATCCTTCTGGCAACGCACCTTGATCGTTGTCTGTCTGGGGGTGCGGGGAAATTCTCTGCTGATCTGAGGAGTTCGATCGCTGATAGGCTCACAAATTTGATGCAGGGCGGAGGCGTGCAGATTCAAACTGTAATAGTGGCGGGGCTTGGGAATAGTGATCCATTGATTGCTGCCGCATTCTGTGATCTGGTCGCCAGACTTGGAATGGATGTTCCTCTCTCCTTCGATGTGATCAATGCTGTCCAATCCTGTTTCCTGCGTTCAGATCCGGTTCTCCGTACTGCCGTTCTTTATTGTATTGAACGTTGCAGAGAACTGAGAACGTTGAAAGCTATGGCCGTTGTTAAAGAGTCGTTAGGTGGAAACTTGGTTGAGCGACATGGTGCATTAAAATTGATTTCGGCTGCACCGGTGTTTTATGAAGAAGTAGAACCAATTGTCATCGGCTTGTTGGACGATAAACAGGATATAATTTCATCCTTGGCAGCAGAGTGTCTTGTCGGCAATGGTTACATAAAGGGGAAATGGAAATTTAGTCCAGAGATCCTAGATAAGATTATTCAGAATCTGGACCTTGGCGATCCTGATACTCTGCTTCGCCTTCCAGGCGTAAATATTAAGTTTGAGGATTGGGAACAATTGCTCTTGTCTGGTAAGGTTGAAGAGGTGGAGCAAGCCCTGAAATTCACGCCATTTATTAGAGATGCTGAACAAGAGGTTTACAATAGACTCATCCGAATCCTATCGTCAAGTGACAATGGACGCCATACGGCGATTTGCCTGGATGCGCTCCGGACGAACCAAAAACTCATGCGCCTCATTACGATCGCAGATTCGGATTTGATTTGTAGAATGTTAAAAGATGGCGAGCGGAATGTTCGTATTGCAGTATTAAAGCTGCTCGGGGTGTTACCCGATGACGAGCAGGTTCTCGATACAATCAAAGTTCATGCGAACTCTTCACTGGCTGATCCACGGAAGACTTTCGAAGTTGTTGAAGCATTGCGCTCGCTGGCAAGTCATGCACAACGCAACACAAGGCTCAAAGGCGAATACTTGAAACTGATTCTCGGCATTATTTTCTCGGAGGCCGAGAAGGGATTTGGCGATATTTCTCGTCAGCAATTCTTTAATTCTGCGCTGAGCATTTGTGAGGGGCTAGGTGGTCCGGCAATCGATACCTATTGTCAAAGACTCCTTGATTTTGCTAAGGATTTTAAAACCCCGGATTCTATACGTAAGCATTGTATTAAGGCCGCTGGTGTACTTGTTGAACCGACCTTGGTGAATGCGGAAACCCTATTGGCACTTGTGAAAGAAAACGACCTTAGGATTCGGGAGGCAGTCCTTAGTGCCACCCGGTCTTTCGTTATGCAATGTCGAAGGAAGGTCGAATACATCCGGCGGGTATATTCCATCCTGCCGGAGATGACATCAGAGCTTTGTCGAGTTTGGGCTGAAGAAGTCAAAAATCGACACGAGAATATTGACCCACCAGCCTTAAGGGAAATACGAAACGGTTTGGTTGAAATTAATTTCTTGTTGAACTCATATGAAGAGTTTTCACAGCGAGTCCAAATCGGCTGACTTGTGTCGCAACATTGTCTTGCCTTCCCGCCTCCGCGTCATTGTTTGTTCAGGCGTATGGACTGAAAGCTGGTCGGCGAGCGCTACCGCGGACGCGAGGTGAGCCTGAAAATTGCAATGCTCAGGGCAGTTAGGAGAACGGCGTAAAATCGGCATAATTCCTGGTGGGTTGGAATGTAAGAGGTTATAAAAAAGGAGTTGCTGTAAGGGAATACGCCCCCGCCTCGGGGCGTTTCACTGTACGGGGATGTTCCGGATGGTCCGGTCCGACCGTTCCCGTCGGAGAAGGGCTGGATGATCGAACCGAAGGCCTTTCGGATCGCGGCCCTGGAGCCTCTTCCGGGTTCGCACCTTTTCCACGTCGTTGGCCAGGAATTGTGCGACCTCTCCGGTCTTCTTGTGAGCTTTCGGTGGACGTGAGGGGGCCTGAACGCTCACGAATTTTCAAGCTATTCTGCTGTTTCTAGACCCTGGGAGTTCACATGTCATTCGCCTTCCTCCTCCGCCAGGCAGCCGTGCCGGTGTTGATGGTGGGTATGCCGTTGACGGCTCAAGCACCCAGGCGGGAGGAGCAGGTCGCCTCCCCCCTCCCCGTCCATTCCGCAGTCCCGAGCGATACGGAAGTGCCAGGGGTCATCAACTTCGCCCGGGTGTCCGACGCCTTGTGGCGTGGGGCGCAGCCCACGGCAGTGGGCTTCAGGAATCTGGAGAAGCAGGGGGCCAGGACCGTCATCAGCTTCAGACATGACCACGACGACTTCAAACTCCTCAAGGGGACCGGGCTGAAGTACCTCCGCTTTCCGTCCTTTTCCTTCATCCCGGCCGAGGAAAACATCGCCAAATTCCTTCGGGTCGTTCAGGACAAGGCAAACTGGCCGGTGTTCATTCATTGCGCCCAGGGAAGGGACCGCACAGGGTATAACGTGGCGGCCTACCGGATCATGGTCCACGGGTGGACGCCGGAGCAGGCCATCGAGGAAATGCACGCCTTCCAATTCAACAAGGTCTGGGTCTTCAATCCGGCCTTCGTGAAAAGCCTGAAGGCCGATGATCTCAAGGCCCGCGTTGACAAGGAGCCCCAGCCGGTCTTCATGGCCTGGGTGAAATAGGTATTCAGACAATCCTGGCGCTTGGGGGAATGCCCCTGAGGACCATGCCGAAACCTGCACGGGATTGAATTCGGGATAGCAGCCGAACAACCAGGTATACAATCCGTCCTATCCATCCCATCGGAGGCCCCATGCTCCATCGATCCTGGGTCGTACTCCTTCTCATGCTCGGCGCCGTCGCCGTGGCGGCCCCGCCCGCAGCGGTGGTGTTCCGGAACGTGCGGATCTTCGACGGCCGCAGCGCCTCCCTTTCGGCGCCCTCCCAGGTCCTGGTGCGCGGCAACCTGATCGAAAAGATCACCACCGCTCCCCTGGGCGCAGAAGAGATGGCCGGCGCCCAGGTGATCCAGGGCGGCGGCCGCACCCTCATGCCGGGCCTCATCGACGCCCACTGGCACGCGTGCCTCGCGCCCGTGCCCATGGCCATGATGGGCGCGGATCCCGGTTTCCTCTTCTCGGTGATCGGCAAGGAGGCCCGCGCCACCCTCATGCGGGGCTTCACCAGTGTGCGCGATGTGGGGGGCCCTGCCTTCGGCATCAAGCAGGCCATCGACGCGGGCGTCATCGACGGGCCCCGCATCTGGCCCGCCGGCGCCCTGATCTCCCAGACCGGCGGCCACGGCGACTTCCGCATGCCCTACGAGGTCCCCCGGGCCCCCGGGGCGCCCCTGTCCCAGAGCGAGGTGAGCGGCATTTCGGCCCTCGCCGACAGCCCCGACCAGGTGCGGATCCGCGCCCGGGAGCAGCTCATGCGCGGCGCGGTGCTGCTCAAGCTCTGCGCGGGCGGCGGCGTCTCCTCCAATTACGATCCCCTGGACGTGGCCGAGTACACCGAAGCGGAAATGCGCGCCGCGGTGGAGGCCGCGGACAACTGGGGCACCTACGTCACGGTCCACGCCTACACGCCCAAAGCCATCCAGACCGCCGTGCGCGCCGGAGTGCGATGCATCGAGCACGGGCAGCTCATGGATGAAGCCACCGCGAAGCTCCTGGCCGACAAGGGCATCTGGCTCTGCCTGCAGCCCTTCCTGGACGACGAGGACGCGGCCGTCTATCCCACCGGATCCGACAACGAAGCCAAGGAGAAGGCCATGCACCGCGGCACCGACGCCGCCTACGCCCTGGCCCGGAAGTACAAGGTCAAGACCTCGTGGGGCACCGACGTGCTCTTCGATCCCAGGCAAGCCGCCCGCCAGGGCGCGCAACTGGCCAAGCTGGTCCGCTGGTACACCCCCGCCGAAACCCTCGCCATGGCCACCAGCACCAACGCCGAGGTGCTGGCCCTCTCCGGCCCGCGCAACCCCTACCCGGGCCGCCTCGGGGTGGTGGAGCCCGGGGCCCTGGCCGACCTGCTGCTGGTGGACGGAAATCCCTTGGCCGACATCAACCTGGTGGCGGATCCCGACCACAAGTTCATGGTCATCATGAAGGGCGGCCGCATCCACAAGAACACGCTGCCCTAGCCAGGGTCCATGCAGGTCACTCGGATCGAAGGGCCACTGCGGGCTGGGTCCGGGCGGCGCGCAGGGCGGGGGTGAGCCCCGCCACCAGGCCCGTGAGTCCCAGCGCCAGGATCGCGGACGCGAGGATGGCCGGGTCCGCGGCCTCGACGCCCAGGAACTGGTGCTGCAGGATGCGCGACAGCCCCCAGGTCAGGGCGCCGCCCAGGGCCAGGCCCGAACCCAGGAGCAAGGCGACCCGGCGGAACACCAGTCCGAACAGCTGGACCGGCGTGGCGCCAAGCGCCATGCGGATGCCCCATTCCCGTTTCTGCCTCGCCGCGGCCTGGGCCAGCGTGCCGGCCAGGCCTACGCCGGCCAGGAGGGCGGCCAGCAATCCCGCCGTCAGTGTCTGCCCGCCAACCCTCCGCGGCTCCTCGCCTTCCCGGGCCGCCCGGGCCGCGAGGTTCTGGAATTCCCGGAAACGGGCGTTGCCGTTCGCCTGGTGAACCACCCGTTTCACGATGTCCTGGAGCGCGGCTGCCGGGGCGGAGCTGCGCACATAGACCGTGAGGTAGCCGGCGCCCTGGAGGGCAAGGGGCGTGTAGACCGCCGGGAGGGGTTCCCGGACCAGGCGGCTCATGCGGGCTTCCCCCACGACCCCCACCACCTCGAGGGCGGGGCCGTTCGCACCGCCCAGGTGGAGGGTCCGGCCCAGGGCCGGCGCCTCGCCCCAGCAGCGCCGGGCGAATTGGAAGCTCACCACGCATGCGCCCGTCTCCCGCTCTCCCACATTCCTGCCGGCCAGGAGGGGGATTCCCAGGGCCTGGAAATACTCCGGACTGACGGCATGCTGGCCGGCCTCCAGGCACCCCTGGCCTCCATCCGGCCAGACGTTGCCGCTGTGGCCCTGGTCGACCAGGGGCCGGGTGTTGGACATGGCGGCCGCCTGGATGCCGGACGTCTCCTTCAGGGACTGGAGCACCTGGCGCTGGAAGGCCAGGCCCCGGTCCACCCCGTCGCCGCCGCCCCCCAGCGTCACGATGGCCACGCTCAAATCGGTGAGACGGTATCCGGGATCGATGTTCCGCAGCCGCTCCAGGGCCCGGAGGCTCATGCCGGCGCCCACCAGCAGGGCGAAGGCCAGCGCGAACTGGATCACCGCGAGCCACCCCCGCAGGAAGGTGCTGCCCCTGGATGCCGAGGCCGTGCCTCCCTCCCGCAGGGCCTCGTGGAGATCCAGGCGGGATGCCCAGCGGATGGGGAGGAAGGCCGTGAGGAGCACCGCGGCCGCCAGGGCCCCGGCCATGAGCCCCAGGACCGGTCCTCCCAGGGCTTCGCCGGGCAGGGCGTCCAGGGCTCGGAGGCCCGCCAGGAACCACCAGGCCAGAAGGCCGCCGAATCCGCACAGCACCGCCGCCTCCACCAGGATGGGCCGGCCCATGCCGAAGGTCCCGGCCCCGAACGCGGAGCGCAGGCCCCATTCCCGGGTGCGGTCGAGGTTCCGGGCCAGCATGAGGTGGGCAACGTTGGCGCAGGCCAGCAGCAGGATCAGCAGCCCCGAAAGGACGGTCATGGCCAGGGCCGGCGCCTGGCGAGCCCGCCAGTACGGGAGCAGGCCGCGGGCCTTGATCCCCCAGGAGCGGTCACCCCCGGGCCGGGCCGGCCCCAGGGTGGGCGCCAGACGGTCCAGTTCCAGTTGCAACGCGGCCAGGGAGGCCCCCTTGGCCAGTCGTCCGTAGACCCAGCAGCTCGGAACGGTCCGCCCCTGCTCCCCCGGGCGGAAGGCCAGCGGCTGGAACGCGACGGCATCGCCCAGGAAGAAGGGAAGGCGGCGCTGGGGCGCCAGGACCCCGATGATCTGGTGCGGGACGCCGTCCAGGACGAGGCTTCGGCCCACGGCGCCCGGGTCGCCGCCGAAGGCTCGCCGCCAGAACCGGTCGGTCAGGATGAGGACGGGGGCCGCGCCCCGGTGCGAATCGTCCGCGGTGAAGTCCCGGCCTTGGCCCAGCGGCATGCCGAGCACCCCGAAGAATCCCGCGCTGACCAGGGCCGTGCGCACCTGCCGGCTCCCTTCGGGGGTGTCCAGGTCGAGGGTGCTGTCCCTGCAGGCGGCGAGGTCCGCCAGGGAACGGACCTCCCTGTGCAGGTCCCCGAAATCCGGCGCGCTCAGGGGACGCAGGAAGGCCGCGCCCTCCGGACCTTCCCCGGAAAGACAGACGACCCGCCCCGGCTCCCGGAACTGGAAGGGATGCCCCAGCAGGTCCCAGGCCGGGGCCAGGGCCGCGAGGGCGCCCGCCAAGCCGATGGCCAAGGTGAACACCGCCGCCGCGGCATACCCCGGCGCGCGCCGGAGGGACCGGAGAACCTGCCCAAGCTGTCGGAAGAGTTCGGTCACCACGTGCCCCCCGGGTGGAACGATGCGTTTTGAGGTGAACCCGGGGCATCGCCAATCCCATGCCAACATGGGAATCGTCCTCATATTAACAACTACGGGCAGCCCGCCGGCCGCGGGACGGGTTCCGCGTCCCGGATCCGGGATGGGCCGTCCCAGAACCAGAACCCAGGACAGTGCAACCGGATCCAGGTTCGCGACCGGCCATGGGGGGATCACTCGGACGTCCGTCCGTTCCCTTCTCTCGCTATGATCAAGTCATCCCATAACTGGAGCCTGGCCGTGCAGAGCTTTTCCGAGTCCGTGATACGTTTCGCCAAATCCCTGTTCGCCACCTTCCTGGGCCTGGTCATGGCCCTGGGGCTGAACAACTGGAACCAGGCCCGCATACAACGGCAGGCCGCCCAGGCGGCACTGGCGTCCGTGCTCCGGGAAACCGAAAGCAACCGGCAGGCACTTCACAAGCTGGCCCTGGCGAACCAGGATCTGCCCCGGAACCTCGGGCTGACCATCGCCGCCCTGGAGAGCCTCCAGGAAGCCCGGAGCAGCCACCGGCCCTGGGTCATGCCCCAGGCGTTCGGAGACCTTTCGATCCACCACACCGCAGGCAACCTGAAGAGCTCCGCCTGGGGCATGGCGCTGGCCGACCAGTCGGTGCAGCTCTTTCCCAAGGCCCAGGCCGAGGACCTGGCCAACTTCTACCAGCAACTGGGCCGCCTGCAGGCCTTCCTGGACCAGCCCGTGGACTACACGCCCATCTCCGCCCTGGGGGGAATCACCACCGCCGAGGGCGCAAGGCGCCGGCTGGAGCGGTTCAGCCCCGCGGAACTGGAACGGATCCTTTGGAACCTTCGCGAGCTCAAGGTGCGCTTCGAGCTGGCCGCCATGTGGGCCGAAGGGGTGGGCGAGGTCTCGTTGCCGAAGGGCGCTTCGTCGAACCCCAGCAAGTCCTGATCAGGCCTCGCCTGTCCACCGCACCGCAACCAGGGTGAGGTCGTCCTGGCGGGGCGCCCCCTCCAGGAACCGGTCCAGGGCAGCCCGGCAGGCCGCAAGCAGCTCCGGCAGGGGCAGATGGAAAGATTGGCCCAGGGCAGCGGCGGCCCGGCCGACTCCGAACTCCTCCTCGTCCTTCGTCCCCTCGGTCCAGCCGTCGGTGTAGAGGAGGAGGGTTTGTCCGGGACGGAAGGCCAGGTCCTGGCGGGGAAAGACGGAATCGGGAAAGAGCCCGAGGGGGAGGCCGCCGCCCGCCACGGGCCGCACGCCCTGGGCGTCCGCCAACAGGGGCTGGGTGTGGCCGGCGTTGGCCAGTTCCGCCTCGCCATCGGAAGCGAGGCGGAGGGCGGCCAGGGTCGCATAGCTGGTGGTGAGGGTGGCCTGGGCGAAGAGCCCGTTGGCCTGGGCCAGCAGGTCCGGCAGCGGCTGGCCCGCGGGGGCCAGGGCCCGGAACAGGGCATGGAGGTGGGCCTGCAGGAGGGACGCGGCCACGCCCTTGCCGGCCACGTCGCCCAGGAGGAGGTGAAGCGGGTCCCCCGGCCGCAACGGACGGATGAAGTCCACGTGGTCGCCCGAAACGGCGCCCTTGGGTTCCCAGAGGTGGGCCACCTCCCAGCCACCGCAGCGGGTGAAGGGGGCGGGGAGGAGGGCGCGCTGGACACGGCCGGCCGTCTCCAGGTCCCGCTCCAGGGCCCGGCGGGCTTCGGGGGTGAGGCACTCCAGGCACACCTGCAGGAGCGGGTCCTGGGCCAGCTGGTCAGGGGCGAGGGGTTGCCGGCACACGCAGCAGGTGCCCCACCGTCCGGTTTCCAGGGCGCCGATGGCGCCGTCCACCCGGCGGAGCAGGTCCGCCAGCCGCTCCTCGTGGGCCGCGGAGGCCAGGTTGGCCAGGTGGTCCCGGCCGGCGGTGAGGCGGTCCAGCAGCAGGGTCTCGGTGGGCGTCATGGTAACCTCCTCGCGCTTTCGTGGCGGTTAAGATAATTCCCGGACAATAACCCGTCAAGGGTCGTTTATGGGTTATATTGGGGGCATGGACGCCCTCCTGGAAACGCCCTCCTTTGCCCTGTCCGCCGGCTTCCTCTGCCTGGATTTCGCCAACACCTGGCCGGATCGGGGGCGGGAGGAGGGCGACCAGCTCCCGTCCATGGACCACGTGGCCGCCTTCGCGCGGCAGGCCGGCCTGGTGGACGATGCCTGGGCGGAGGCCCTGGCCCGGTGGGTAGGGGAGGATCCCGGGGCCGCCCGGGCGGCCCTGGCCCGGGTGCGGGAGGTGCGGGAGGCCATCTTCGGGCTCTGTTCGGAAAGCGCGGCGGGGCGGCCGGCACGGCCGGGCGACCTCCGGGTCTTCAACCGGGCCTTGGCGGAAGCCCTGGGCCACCTCCGGCTTGAACCCACGGTGGACGGATTCCGGTGGGGCTGGGAAGGGACCGCCCTGGACGCTCCGTTGTGGCCCATTGTTCGCTCGGCGGCAGACCTGCTGGCCTCGGAGGACCGGGGGCGGATCCGGGAATGCGCGGGCCCCACATGCACCTGGCTGTTCATGGACCGGAGCCGGGCGGGCACCCGGCGCTGGTGTTCCATGAGCAGCTGCGGCAACCGGGCCAAGGCCCGGCGCCACTACCACCGCAACGCGGGGGGCGGCGCCCTGCCGGAGGGGTGACGAAGGCGAAGGAGGCTTCGCGGTGCGAGACCGCCGTCAGTCGACGCCGACGATGACGTTCGAGGCCTTGATGATGGCGTGGGCCGTGTCGCCGGCCTTGAGCCCCATGCCCTCGGCCGAGGCCTTGGTGATGGTGGAGACGATCTCCACCCCGGGGCTGAGCTCGATGACGATCTCCGATTCCACGGCGCCGTGGTTCACCTTGGTGATGCGGCCGGTCAGGACGTTGCGGGCGCTGAGTTTCATGACCACCTCCGCGGGGCGGCCGCCCCGAGGGTCCGATTATGCACCGGGAGGGTCCTCGATGGGCACCACCTGGATGGCGCTGGCCTTGATCAGGGCATGCACCTTCTGGCCCGGGGCCAGGTCCAGGTCATGGGCGGCCCAGGTGGTGATGAGGGCGTGCAGGGGGAAGCCCGCGTCCAGGTCCACCCGTGTGAGGGCGCCCAGGGTCCCCAGGCCGGTGACGGTGGCGGCGAGGCGGTTGCGCTGGGTCATCAGGCCGTGGGGGCCGCGTTCCAGGGACACGCCCTCGCCCCGGATGCAGGCGTAGGCCTCCCGGGTGGCGCCGCCCGGGTCCGGGGCGAACAGTTCCACGGACCCCGCCGCCAGGCGCAGGAGGCCCTCCTGGGTGCCGGTCACCCGGGCCCGCACCACGGCTCCGACCTGGTCGCCCGGGACGCCGCCGGCGCTCGCGAGGACGGCGGCGGGGGCGCCGTCCCGCACGATGCGGCCCCCGTCCATGAGGAGTATGCGGTCGCCCAGGGCCAGGGCCTCCACCGGGTCATGGGTCACCAGGACGGCGGGAACGTCAAGGGCGCGCAGGATCTGCCGGAGGTTGTGGCGGAGGAGCTCCGCGGCGGGGCGGTCCAGGGAGGCGAAGGGTTCGTCCAGCAGGACCAGGCGGGGCCGGGGCGCCAGGGCGCGCGCCAGGGCAACGCGCTGCTTCTGCCCCCCGGAGAGTTCGCGGGAGCGCCGGCCCTCGAGGCCCTGGAGGCCCATGAGCTCCACCAGTTCCTCCACGCGCCGCCGGCATTCCTCCCGGGGGCGGCCCAGGAGTCCATAGGCGATGTTGCCCGCCACGGTGAGGTGGGGAAAGAGCACCGAGTCCTGGAAGACGTACCCGATGCCCCGTCGCGCAGGGGCGACGAAGGGGCCCGGGCCGAACCAGGTCTCGCCCCCGGCGCGGATGGAGCCGTCGTCGGGGGTCTCGAGCCCGGCCAGGCAGCGCAGGAGGGTGGTCTTGCCGCAGCCCGAAGGGCCGAAGAGCACGGTGAGGCTGAACCGGCCCAGTTCCAGTTCCAGGTCGCCATGGATGGCGGGGCCCTGGGGGAAGGCCCGGGTGAAGGACGCCGTCAGGCCCATGGGCGCTCCCGGGAGCGGAGCCAGGCGGTGCCCGAGAGCACCGCCAGGGCGAAGGCCAGGAGGAAGAGCGCGGTGCGGTTGGCGCCGGCCATGTCGAAGGCCTGCACCTGGTCGAAGAGGGCGATGGAGGCGGTGCGCGTCGTCCCGGGCAGGTTGCCGCCCACCATCAGCACGACCCCGAATTCCCCGATGGCGTGGGCGAAGCTGAGGATCAGGGCCGAGAGCAGCCCGCGCCAGGCCAGGGGCAGGGCCACCCGGAGGTAGACGCCCAGGGGGCGGGAGCCCAGGGTCGAGGCCACCTCCAGGAGCCGCCGGTCCACGCCCCCGAGGGAGGCCACCAGGGGCTGCAGGAAGAACGGCATGTTGGTGACGGCCTGGGCCAGGAGCAGCCCCTGGAAACTGAAGACCAGCCGCGCGCCGGTGAGGTGCTCCCAGGCCGCGCCGATGGGGCTGCGGGGTCCCAGGGCGACGATGATGTAGAAGCCCAGCACCGTGGGGGGGAGGATGAGGGGCAGGGAGGTGAGGGCCTCCAGGATCACCTTGCCCCGGAAGCGCCCAAGGGCCAGGGGCCACGCCAGCAGGATGCCGATGGGCAGCAGCAGCCCCACGGAGCAGGCCGCAAGTCGAAAGCTCAGGCGGATGGCTTCCCAGTCCATGTCAGGGGGTTCCGGTGGGGTTGGGCATCGCGGGGCGGCCGGACAAGGAGACTCCAGGGATCGATGTCTGTTATCGCATACATCGACCAGAAGGAGAACCCCCGGGCCTCAGGCGCGGATGGGCTCCAGCAGGCGGATCTCCGCGGTGGCCACCAGGGCCTTCTGGCGCCCGCGGGAGGCGGCGAACGCGGGCGTGCCCAGGTGGGACTCCAGGTCGCCTTGGCTGGCCCAGGCTTCCAGGAAGGCCAGGGTGGCGGGGTCGGCGGGGTCCCGGTGGAGGTCGTAGCGCAGGCAGCCGGGTTCCAGGCGGGTGGGGGCCACCATGCCCGCGAGTTCCTGGGCCAGCGCGGCCTCGCGGCCGGGAAGGGCGGTGACCAGGGCGAGGACCGCCACGGGCCCGGCGCCGCCGGGGCCGGGGTCCCCCAGGGGCTCCAGGGTGTGCACGTCGCGCCGGTCCACGAGGCCGGCCGAGGCCGCGCGCCAGGCCTGGATGTGGGGGCTTGCGCGGTGGGCCTCCAGGGCCGCGGGGCTTTCCCAGGTTTCCAGGAAGGCGATCCCGGCGGGATGGCGGAAGAGGTCGTAGCGCAGGCAGCCCGGCTCGGCGCGGGTGGGATCCACCATCCGCGCGGCCTCGGCCTCCAGGGCGGCCTGGCACCCGGGGCGCGCGGTGAACGTGGCGGCGATGACGACCTGGGGCATGGGTTTCTCCGGGGTGTCCTTCAACCATACCCCTTCGCGCGCCCCGGGGGGGCGGCTACTGGGCGGTGATCCCCGAGACGGCGATGGTGATGGGCGCCAGGGTGCCGTCGGCGAGCAGGACCTTGCACCGGGCGGCGTCGGGCGTGAGGGTGGCCGCTGCGCCGGGGGCGAGGCCGGGGTGGAGGTCCAGGGCCAGGCGCAGGAGGGCCTTGTCCAGGGCCTTGGGGGCCGACGTGCCCTTCTCGGCGACGGTGGCGGCGAGGACGGGGCCGGTGACCTTGGCCTTGAGGATGGGCGCGCCCGGGCCCAGGTCGAAGGCGGTGCCGTTGGCCACATAGGTGCCGGCGGCGTCTGCGGCGTTCACGTTGTGCCAGGAGGCCGCGGTGCCGCCCAGGGTGAAGGCCGCCGTGACCCCGCAGCCGGTGGCGCCGGCGGGGCCCCACAGCTCGAGCACCAGGTGGCCCGGGGTGCTGAGGGAGGCGTTCTTCTTCAGGAGGTAGGAGGTGGCGACGGGATCGGCGTAGGCCAGGGAGGTGGCGGTGGCGGGGGCCTTGGAGCCGCCGCCCCCCCCGCAGGCGAGGAGGGTGCCGAGAAGGACCGGAAGGAGGATGCGCGTGTTCATGGGTGCCTCGGCGTTCACTGCAACTGGGTGAGAAGGGTGTCCAGGTCGGTGCCGTCCACGGTGCCGCTGCCCTTGAAGTTGGCGGAACTGGCGGCGTCCTTGCCCCACTGGCCGGCGAAGACCAGCAGGTCGCACAGGCCCAGGGCGCCGTCGCCGTCCAGGTCCAGGCCCTTGACCGTGACCAGGGCGGTGGCCTTGGCGGTTGGGTCGAGCTTATGGGTGGCGGTGAGGGTGTAGGTGGTGGTGGCCAGGGGTACGGTGGCGGGCACGGTGACCGTGGAGGCCAGGCCCGCGTCGGCGTGGGAGGCGGGGGCCGTGAGGGTCCAGTCCACGCCCAGGCCCAGGTCGCCGGTGGCGGTGAAGGTGGCGGTGCCGCCCGGGCGCAGGGTGGCCGCGGGCGGCGCCACGGCCAGGGCGACCGAGGCCAGGTCCACCACCCGCACGGTGGCGGAGGCGGACCGGGAGGGTGCGCCGCTGCTGGTGGCGGTGACCGTGTAGGTGCCCGCCGCGGCCGAGGACCAGGTCGCGGAGGTGCCGTCGTGGGCGCTGAAGGCGCCGCCGGTGGCGGTCCAGGTCACCGACGCGTCCGTGAGGGGGGTGACGGTGGAGGTGAAGGTCACGCCCTGGCCAAGGCTCGCGGTGGGGGTCAGGGGCGCCAGGCCCACGGCGACGTCCCCGGGGGCCACCAGGGTCAGGGTCGTGCTGGCCGCGGTGCCGTCGGTCTCCACGGGGGTGGCGGTGACGGTGCAGGTGCCCGGGGCGGCGCCCGCGGTGAAGAGGGTGGCGGTGCCGTCCCCGGGGGTCCGGGCGACGCTGAAGGTGCCGAAGGCCGGGGTCACGGTCCAGTCCACCCGGTTGTCGGCGGAAAAGCCCGTGACCGAGGCGGAAAAGGTGGCCTGGCCGCCCGTGGCGAGGGTGCGGGGGCCCTGGGCCAGGGACGCCTTGGCGCCGGCGCCCAGGGTGAGGGTGACGTCGTCGACCGCGAAGATCGTGCCGGTGTCGGTGATGCCGGGCTGCGTGGATTCGATGCGCAGCCGCACGGTCTGACCCTTCCACGCGTCAAGGCTGAAGGGCCCGCAGGGAACCCACACGACCTTGCCCGTGCCGTCCACGGCGGCCGAACCGTTGTCCAGGGTCTTCAGGGTGGCCAGGGTGTTGCCCGCGGTGTCGAGGACCATCACCTTGAAGACGTTGGTTCCGGCCGCGGCCGGGGTTTTCGGCTTGTTGGCGATGCCCACCCAGAAGCCCAGCTCCATGGATCCGGTGGACGGGAGCGGGATGTCCTGCATGGCGAAGTCCGTGCAGGGCGTGGCCCAGTCCCCGATGCAGAGCCATTTGGAACCGCCGTGGGGAGCCACTTCCGCGTAATCGGTGGGGCCGAGCACGACGCCGTCGTTGAAGAGCGTCCAGCCGCTGTTGCCCGCCTCGAAGTCGCCGTTGAACAGGCGCAGGACGGTCAGCGTCGCGGGGGCGCTTTCGGCGGTGCCCCGGGAGCCGGTCACGCGCACCTTGATGCTGGACTGGTCATCGGCGAGGGAGGCGGGGGCGAGGGTGTAGGTGGGGCTGTCGGTGCCGACGGCCGTGCCGTTGCGGGTCCACTGGAAGCTCAGCGGCCCCATGCCCGTGGCTCCGGCCACGAAGGTGGCGGACCCGCCGATCTTGGCGGACCTGGAAGCGGGCTGGGGCGAGATGACCGGCGTGGCGCCGGCGTCCTGGACGAGGTCCACCCCCCAGACGTTTCCGGTGATGGCGCCGTCCCTGGAAACCCCCTCATGGACCAGCACCGCCTGGGGGAAGGCCAGGCCCGCCTTGGAGGCGGTAACGGTCGTGGCGCCCGGGGCGATCCCCTTCAGGGCGTAGATCCCCGTGGAGCCGGTGAGGCTCGTGAGGGCGCCGTCGGTGACCGTCACGCCGGCCACGGGTTTGCCGGAACCGTCCGTGATCCGCCCGCTGAGGATCTCGCCGGTGCCCGCGGGGAACACGTTGTAGGTCACGAGGTCGATCAGGTTGAAGGCGTAGGTGGTGCCGATGTCCGGAAGGTTGTACCAGGCGTCCTGGCTCCCGCCCCAGCCTAGGTTCAGGTGGTGGTAGGGGACGCCAGCCTCGAACCCGTACCCGTCGCAGACGATGCTGTGGCCGCCCTTGCCCTCGATGCCGAGGAGCACGGGGTAGCCCGCGTCCAGGTTGGGCTGGACCATCTGGGCCAGGCCGTTGCCGGTCATCTCCAGGAGGTCGGCGCCGTTCCAGCGGTAGCCGCTGATGGCGTTGGCGTACTTGAAGGTGTCACGCAGGGCGTTGTCGATGAGCAGGGCGTTGGCGCCGGACCCGTCGCTGGCGTAGGCCATGTTCACCGACAGTCCTGCGTCGTAGGTCAGGGAGCCGATCATCTGCCGTTCGGCGTCCGGGGTGGCGCTGGTGGGCTTCAGGGGCATGGAGGCCCAGCCGTAGGGGCCGCCCTTGCCGTCTCCGCCCCGGGTGGACAAGGTCTGGGAGACGGTATCCACGGTGACCTTGAAGGGGGTGACGCCGATGCCGGCGGTGGGCCACTGGTGGAAGCGCATGAGCTGGGCCATGGAGGTGGCCACGCATCCGCAGACGTAGGCCGACGGCGTGAAATAGTTGAAGGTGTTCTTGCCGCCGGCGGTGGATTGGTTCCAGGTGCTGGTCACCAGGGGCGCCACCCGCAGGTCGGAGACGCTGCCCACGGACGACATGAGGGCGTCGTCGGTGCCCAGGAGGGCCTTCCACCGGGCCTGGGCCTTGTGGGCGGCCGCCTCCACGGCGCCGGGTCCCTTGGCGTCGCGGGCCTTGACCATGACGTCCAGCCGCCTGCGGAGATCCTTCGACAGAAGGAGGTAGAGGTGGTTCTCGGGGTCGGGGTCCAGGCTGCCCTGGGCGGCGAAGGCGATGACCGGCTCCAGCGTGTCGTCCGGGGCCAGGACGAGGAATCCTCCGCCGTCCAGCTTCACCTGGTGGTAGAGGACCCGGCCGTCGGTGTCCGTCCGGCTTTCGATGGCGGTGAAACTCTGCTGCAGCGGGGTCTCCAGGGGCCTGCGGGTGCGCTGCAGCCAGGCTCCGGCGGCGATGCCGGCCTGGGTCGCGGTGACCGGGGCCGCCAGCGCCGCGGTGCCCGCCGCGAGGAGAAGTCCCAGGGCCGTGAACCGGGAACGGGGGGGCAGCAGTCGCATGGGTCCTCCAGGGCACTTCGCGTGGCGTCAGGGGGAATCCGGAAACCCGGGGGCTCCCGTCTTCGTTCGCGGGTGGATGCGGACGAAGACGATTCCGCCCACCCGGCGGGAACCATGGTCGCGCCTCCCGCGCGCCGCTCGAAGTTAATTTAAGTTAAGTGCTGAGGTGGGTTTCAGAACTCCAGCTCCACTTTTTCCTCCACCGCGGCTCCCGGTTCACCCAGGGTGCCGACCCGGAGGTGGAGGACGATGCCCGAAAGGGATTCGGGACGGATGCGGGCGTCCCGGCCGTTGAAGGCGGCCACGGTCCTCCCTGCGCGATCCTTGACGAGGTAGCGGATGGCCTTGAGGGTGCGGGGCCGCTCCATGGGGTCCAGGACGAGACCGCTCCTCCAGGTGCGGAGCAGGGGCCGGGCCGGGTCCTCCCAGGCCTCCTGGCCGTTGAAGGTGACCACCCGGAGCCCGGGGTTCTCCACGACGAAGGCCAGTTCCACCCGGAGGGGCAGGGCCAGGCCGGCGGCGACGGCCCGGGGCGCGTCCACCCGCAAGGTGACGTCCAGCGCGCGCCGGGCCGGGGCGGCCAGGACCGGGAGGGTGGCCAGGAGAATGGGGAGGAGGCGCACGGGGGGGGGATCCGGGAGCTACTTCTTCTTCCGGGGCGGAACGGCCTTCTGTCGCTCCGTGTCGGCCTTTTCCGTGGCGCTGGAGAGCACCACGATGGAGATGCGGCGGTTCTGGGGATCCTTGGGGTCCTTGTCCTCCAGGGGCTGGGTGGCCGCGTAGCCGGTGACGCGCTGCACCTGGCCCGGGCGCAGGCCCGAGGATTCCAGGACGCGCCGGGCGGAGTTGGCGCGGTCGGCGCTCAGCTCCCAGTTGGTGTAGGCCTGGTTGGGGTACTGCACGGCGTCGGTGTGGCCTCCGATGAGGATGTGGTTCGGGAGCTTGCCCAGCTCCTGGGCGATTTCCTTGAGGATGGCCAGGGTGTAGGGCTTGAGGGTGGCCGAGCCGGAATCGAAGAGCACCTGGGAGGCGCGGTCCTGCACCTGGATGCGCAGGCCCTCGGCGGTGAACTCGAAGGTGATCTGGTTGGAGAAGGCCTGGAGGAGCTTGTCCTCCCGGAAGGCCTTGTCGATGGTCTGGGCCGTCTCCTCCATGGTCTTGCGTTCCTTCTCCCCGTCGTCGTCCTCGAGGACCACGGTCTCGGGGCCGCTGCCCCCGTCCCCGGTGCCTTCCTTCATGCCGCGGCCGCCGGGAAGGATGCCGGACTTCTCCAGCTTGTACGCCTCCATGATGGCCTTGCCCTTCTCGGTGTTGAAGAAGTTGGGATCCTGGAAGCTGCCGGCGATGCCGGCCTTGGTGTTGGAGGAGGCGCTGGCCAGGAGCCACATGAGGAGGAAGAAGGCCATGAGGGCGGTGACCAGGTCGGCGTAGGCCACCTTCCAGGCGCCGCCGTGGGCGGCGGCGTGACCGCCCTTCTTCTTGACGAACTTGATTTTGACTTCGGGCTGCTGCTCGGCCATCTGGGGTTACCGGGGCTTGATCTGGCGGACCACTTCTTCCAGTTCCTGGGAGCCGGGGCGCTCGGGGGTGGGGATGTTGCGGCGGGCGAACTCCACGGCGGTCACGGGAGCCGCGCCGTTGCCGAAGGCCACCAGGCCCGCGCGCAGGGCGTTGAAGAAGGCGCCCTCGGAGGCAAGCACCTGGTCGATGTTCTTGGCAAGGGGCTGGAAGACGCCGTAGGCCAGGAAGATGCCCAGGAAGGTGCCCACCAGGGCCGAGCCGACCTTGCCGCCGATGACGTTGGGGGGCTGGTCCAGGAAGCCCATGGTGATCACCACGCCCATGACGCAGGCGCAGATGCCGAAGGCCGGGAACCCGTCGGCCATGACGCCCACGGCGGCGCCCGGGGCGGCGGACTCGGCGTGATGCACGTCAAGATCCATGTCCATGACCTGGTCGATCTCGTCGATCTTGGCTGAACCATTAATAAGGAGCTTCATGGAATCGCAGAAGAAATCCATGGCGTGGTGGTCGTGCATCACGGCGGGGTATTTCTTGAAGATGTTGGAACTGTGGGGGTCGTTCACGTCCTGCTCCAGGGCGAGCAGGCCGCCCTTCTTGATGTTCACGTAGACCTCGTACTGGAGCATCAGGGATTCCATGTATACGGCCTTGGTGTATTTGCTGCCTTTGATGGGTTTACTGAGGTTACCCACGACGGATTTGATGGTGTTCATGGTGTTGCCGGCCAGGAAGGCGCCCACCGCCGCCCCGAAGAGGATGGTGCCTTCGGCGGGCAGCGGCTCGAGGAGGACATGAATCTTTCCTCCTTCCATGAGATAGCCGGCCAGGACGGCCCCGATCACCACCACCAGACCAATTATGAAAAACATGTACAAAGCTCCCACTTCGTGTTTCGGAAACCCGAGCCGCGACCTTAAATCTAGCTTAGAAAGGTCCCCGCTCTGCCAAGATGAAATACATAATATCGGGCCCTGTGGATGCCCCTGGGTCCGACGGAGCAACCCAACATGACCAGACGCAGACCTTTCCAGTCCTTCGGGGAGGATTCCCCCGTGTTCTTCCAGGGTTGGCATCCCTTCTCCACCGATGCCCTCGCGGCCGCCTTCGCGGGCGCGGGAGGCGTGGGGGTGATCCGCATGCCGGCCTTCCCGGATACCGAGGCCCTGATCAAGCGCTTGAACGAATTGCGCCAGGGCGGGGAACTGGGCCTGGACTTCCGGGGCGTCCTGGGGGACGTCTCCACCCGCATGGAAACCGCCGCCCAGAACCTGGCCGCCTTCGTCATGCACGGATCCGAGCTCCTCCCCGAGCGCCTGGAGGCCCTGCGGGCCTGGGGGCTGCCGCGGGTGGTGGAAGTGCGGGACGAGGACGAGGCCGTGCGGGCCGAGGCGGAGGGGGCCGCCGCCCTTCTCGCGGCCGAAGGGGAAGGCCTTTCCGAACGCCTCCGCCGGATGATCCGTTCCACGAACCTCCCCTGCTTCGCCCCCGCGGGCGCCGAGGGGGAAGCCCGGGCCCTGCTCACCGAGGGCGCCGCCGGCCTGCAGTTGCGGACCCCCGCCCTCCTGCGGGAAGGGGCGGCCGATTTCCTGGCCTCCTTCCGCAAGCGCCTGGCCGAGGTCCTGGGCGAGCCCGCCCTGGAGAAGCTGGTGGACCACCCCGCCCCCGAACTGCCGCGCCTGCGCATCCGGAACCTGGACATCCCCTATCCGGTCATCCAGGGGGGCATGGGCATCGGCGTGAGCTGGGACCGCCTGGCGGGCAACGTGGCCCGCTGCGGCTGCGTGGGCATCGTCTCGGCCATCGGCACCGGCTACCGGTACCCCGAGACCGGGGCCCAGGTGCAGGGCCGGCCCCTGAAGGCGGAGAACCTCAACAGCACCCCCGCCCTCAAGCGGATCCTGCGCAGCGCCCTGGACATCGCCGGCGGCCACGGGGCCGTGGGTGTGAACATCCTTTGCGCCATCAACGAATATGAACGCGTGGTCCGGGACTCGGTGGAGGCCGGGGCCCAGCTCATCATCTCCGGGGCGGGCCTTCCCCTGGCCCTTCCCGAGTACGTGGGCGACGCGGACGTGGCCCTGGTGCCCATCGTGTCGTCGGCCCGGGCCCTGAAGCTCATCTGCAAGACCTGGCAGCGCAAGTTCAACCGGCTCCCCGACGCCGTCGTGCTGGAAGGCCCGGAATCCGGCGGCCACCAGGGCTTCTCGCTGGAACAGTGCGCCGATCCGGCCTACAGCCTCGATTCCCTCCTGGCCTCGGTCGTGGAGGAGCGGGACCAGTGGGGCGACTTCCCCGTCATCGCCGCCGGCGGCGTGTGGGACCGGGAGGACATCGACCGCCTCATGGCGCTGGGCGCCGGCGGGGTCCAGATGGCCACGCGGTTCATCGGCACCTTCGAGTGCGACGCCCATCTCAACTTCAAGGGCGTGATCCTCAAGGCCGACAAGGACACCATCGCGCTCCACGGTTCCCCCGTGGGCATGCCGGCCCGGGGCGTCAAGACCGCCCTCCACCGCCGCATCGCCGAGGGGGTGGCCCCCCGCATCCGGTGCATCAGCAACTGCGTGTCCCCCTGCGAACACGGCAAGGGCGCCGAGCGGGTGGGGTACTGCATCGCCGACAGCCTCGGGGACGCCTGGGGCGGCGACACGGAATCCGGGCTCTTCTTCACCGGGAGCAACGGCTGGAAGCTCAATGAGCTGGTCCACGTCCGGGACCTCATCGGCGAGATCACCCAGGACTACGGGCTCACGCGCCTCCAGGCATAGACTGTAGGCTCGGAGGCGGGCCATGGCAGCTGAAGTGGTCGTCGTGGGCAACGTCGGCATCGATACGAACGTGTACCTCCCGGGCCGGGACATCGACTTCAAGGTCGAGGCCAACTTCACCCTGGACCTGGACTACGTGGGGCAGGCGGGGGGCTACACCTCCCGCGGCTACGCCCGGCTGGGGCTGGCCACGGCCTTCATCGGGTGCGTGGGCGACGACTTCAGCGGGCGCTTCATCCGCGAGGAGCTGGCCGGGGACGGCATCGACCTGCGGGGGCTCTTCCTGGACCCCGAGGGCACCAGCCGCAGCGTGAACCTCATGGGCCTGGACGGCCGGCGCAAGAACTTCTACGACGGCAAGGGGCACATGCGCCTGCGCCCGGACCTGGCGCTGTGCCGCTCGATCCTCCGGGGGGCCCGTCTGGCCCACGTGCACCTTCCCAATTGGGCCCGGGAGCTGCTTCCCGTCGCCCGGGCCGAGGGGCTTACGGTGGCCTGCGACCTGCAGGACGTGGTGGACCTGGACGACCCCAACCGCCAGGACTTCATCGACGGGTCCGACATCCTCTTCCTGTCCGCGGCCAACCACCGGAGCCCCGGACCCCTCATGCGCAGGCTCCTGGCCCGGAACCCGCGGCAGATCGTCGTGGCCGGCATGGGGGCGCGGGGCTGCGCCCTGGGCGCGGCCGGGAAGGTGAGGTATTTCCCGCCGGTGGCCTCAGGCATTCCGGTGGTCGACACCAACGGCGCCGGGGACGGCCTGGCGGTGGGGTTCCTGGTGAGCCGCGTGCTGGAGGGGCGGTCCCTGGAGGAATCCATCGTCCGGGGCCAGATCGTGGCCCGCCACACCTGCGGCCAGAAGGCCTGCTCCAGTGCGCTCATCACGCGGGACGGGCTGGAGCGGGCCTTCCGGGCGCTTTGATCACCAGATGCGGATGCAGTCGGCCGGGGAGCGCCACATGGCCTGGCCTTCCTTCACCCCGAAGGCCTTGTGGAACTCCGGAATGTTGGAGAGGGGGCCGATCACCCGCCACTTGGCGGGGGAGTGCACGTCGCTGAGCAGCCGGGTCCGCAACACCTCTTCGTGCTGCTGGGTCATCCAGCCCAGGGCGTAGCCCAGGAAGTAGCGCTGCATGGGGGTCAGGCCGCCGATCTTCTCGCCCTTGCGGAACTGCTCGGTCTTCTTGAATGCGTCGATGCCCAGGAGGATCCCGCCGAAGTCGGCGATGTTCTCGCCCAGGCTGGCCTTGCCGTTGATGTGCAGGCCCGGCAGGGGCTCGTAGGCGTCGAACTGGCGGATCATGCCCGCGGCCCGGGCGTTGAACTTCTCCCCGTCCTCCTTCGTCCACCAGTCGGAGAGGTTGCCCTTGGCGTCGAACTGGCGGCCCTGGTCATCGAAGCCGTGGGTGATCTCGTGGCCGATGGTGGAGCCACCGGTGTAGCCGTACACCAGGGCGTCATCCAGGTCCGCGTCGGCCGCGCCGGGGACCATCATCTGGGCGGCGGGGAGCACGATCTCGTTGTTGGAGGGATTGTAGTAGGCGTTGTAGGTCTGGGGGGTCATGTGCCATTCGGTGCGGTCCACGGGCTTGCCGTACTTGGACAGCATGTCCGCGTAGCGCCAGCGGGAGGCGTTCATCATGTTGGTGCAGTAGGCGTCCCGGGCGACCGTCAGGGACGAGAAGTCCTTCCATTTGTCGGGATAGCCCACCTTGGGGGTGATGCCGGCCAGCTTGGCCTGGGCCTTGGCCTTGGTGGCCGGGCTCATCCAGTCCAGGCGGTCGATGCGTTCCTTGTAGGCCTCGCGGATCCGCTCGACCATGGTCTCGTAGCGCTGCTTGGCCGCCGGCGTGAAGTAGGCCTTCACGAACAGCTTGCCCAGGAGCATGCCCATGGCCCGCTCCTGGGCGTCCAGGACGCGCTTCCAGCGGTCCCGGGGCTGGCGCTGGCCGGAAAGGGCCTGACCGTAGAACTTGAAGTGCTCCTCCTGGAAGGCCTTGCCCAGGTAGTCGGAATACGTGTCCACGAGGCGCAGGCGCAGGTAGTCCTGGAGGACCTCCACGGGGGTGGCGGCCAGCAGGGTCTCCAGCGCCCCGAAGAACTCGGGCTGGCCGACGACGACGGTGGCCGGGCTGAGGTTCCAATCCTTGAAGCGGTCGGCCCAGATGATGGAGGGCGTGCGCGAGGCGGTGAGCTCGGCCGGGGTCATCTTGTTGTAGTTCTTCTCGGGGTCCCGGAGGTCCTCGAGCTTGCGGGAGGTCTTGGCCAGCGCGGTCTCGAAGGCCATGACGCGGATGGCGGCGTCTCCGGACTTCTCGCGGCCCAGGAGGTGGAGGGTGCGGTCCAGGTGGGTGAGGTAGGCCTCCCGGATCTTCGCGACGCCCTTCTCGGGGTTGAAGTAGAAGTCCCGCTCGGGCAGCCCGAGGCCGTCCTGGTAGAGATGGAGGGTCATCTCCTCGCTGTTCTTCTCGTCCTGGTCCACGGAAACGGCGAAGAGGGCGCCGGTGCGCAGCGGGCTCCAGGCGAAGGCCAGGTTCGCGGCGTCCCGGGCGGTGCGGATGGCGTCCACCTTGGCCAGCTCGGCCTGGAGCGGCTGGAGGCCCTGGCGCTCGATGCGGGCCTCATCCATGGCCGCCGCCCAGAAATCCCCGACCTTCCGTCCATCGGCGTCGGCGGGATGGGCCGCGGCCTCCTGGTTGATCCGGCGGAGGTTGGCGTAGGTCTGCTCCCGCAGGACCTTGCCGATGCCCCAGGCGGATTCCGAGGGGGGGATGGGGTTGCGCTTGAGCCAGCCGCCCACGGCGTAGGTGAAGAAGTCCGCGCCCGGGTTCACGGTGGTGTCCATGACCCCGGCCAGATAGTCGGCCTTGGGGGCGGGGGGCGGCGCCGCCACGGCGCAGGCGGTGAACGCGCAAAGCGCGGCCAGATGTCGGGGGAAGGTCATGGGCAGCTCCATGTCTATGGGTCGATCCTACCGGGTTCCGGGCCGGATGGGGGCCCTTCCATGCGGTACGCCAGCAGGCAGGCATCCTTGCGGCCCGGAAGGGGGATCCGGAAGGTGGGCGCCCGGCCGGGCACCTCGAAGGTGTTGCTCACGAACAGGGTTCCCGGCCGCATTTCGCCCCGGGCCTTCTCCCACAGTCCGGGCATGGGGGCCGGGCTGAGGAAGGCGTAGACCACCTCGAAGCCCGAGAGGTCCTGGTTCCAGAGGCTGCCCCAGTGCACCCGGCAGTTGCCGCGCACGGGCAGGGTGCGGAGCCAGGCCACGGCGAAGGTGAGGGGCGAGGCCTCCACCCCCAGGAAGAAGCCGTCGGGGCGCCTCCGGGCCAGGAAGGCCAGGGGCCCGCCCAGGCCCGCGCCGAGGTCGGCCAGGCGCGTGAGCCCCGGAGGGCACAGGGAGAGGAGCGCCTCCCAAGCCGCCCGGTTGGAGTTGTACAGGGGGACCCGGGTGAGGATCCCTCCGCCATAGACCAGGAGAAGCGCGGCCAGGGCCGCCGGCCACACCCAGGTGGGCGGCATGTGGCGGAGCAGCAGGTCCAGGAGGTAGGGGAAGAACAGGAGCCCCGGCACCCACCGGGCCCCCAGGCCCAACCCCAGGCCGGAACCCGCGGCCAGGATGCCCATGAGCAGGACCGCCGGCCGCCCCTGGAGGGCGGCCGGCAGCAGGCCCGCGCGGGCCACCGCCAGGAGCAGCACATAGGCTGCCGCCAGGGCAAGGACCGCCCTGAGGATGGGGGACCGGGAACGCATCCCTGGATTATGGCTCAGGCCGTCAGAAAGCGTATCCGGCCGGTGACGCCCGCTTCCCATTCACGGCCGTCCGTCCTGGCGAAACCGCCCAGGTTAACCTTCGGCGAGGGGGTCAGCGTGGTCTGGAAGCCGCCGACCCAGGTGCGGCCGTCGGTGGAGAGGGTTCCCCCCACCGAACCGCGGGGACCGGTGTGGGTCAGCCCCACCTGGCCCCGGAAGGGGGGGGTGGTGAAGGAGAAGTCGAGGGCACCGCCGGAGCCGCGCACGGTGGCGAGCTCCTCGGGGGTCAGAACGGGCAGGGGAGTACTGGGGCCGTAGGCCATGGATAGTCCTCTCTAAAAGGGTTTGAAAGCCTCCCGGATGCGGGAGTGCCTTCATTGAACCGGGAATCCGGGGGGCTGCCAAGTGGGAAAATTCATAAAATCGATATGGTTTTTTCCCAATCCTTTCATGGCCTCACAGGTATCCTGGAACTATGGCATGCACCGGCCGCTTCGCTCCGTCCCCCACCGGGGAACTCCACCTCGGCAACCTCCGCACGGCCCTGGCCTCGTGGCTGTCCGCCCGGGCCGGGGGCGGGCGTTGGCTCATCCGCATGGAGGACGTGGACACCGCGCGGTGCCGGTCCACCCTGGGGGAGGCGCAGCTGCGGGACCTGGCGGCCCTCGGCCTGGAGAGTGACGGGCCCGTCCTCTGGCAGTCCCGGCGCGGGGGCGCCTACCAGGACGCCCTGAGGCGGCTCTTCGGGGCGGGGCTGCTCTATCCCTGCGTCTGCACCCGGAAGGACCTGGCCGCCATGGCCTCGGCGCCCCACCTGGACGAGGGCCTCCGGCCCTACCCGGGCACCTGCCGCCACCGGCCCCTGCCGTTCCTGAGACCCGACGCCCTGCGCTTCCGGGCGCCGGCGGGGGCCGTGGCCTGGGACGACCTCCTGCTGGGGCCGCAGCGGGACGACCCCGCCTCCCTCACCGGGGATCCCCTCCTTCATCGGCGTGACGGGTGCTACGCGTACCACCTGGCGGTGGTGGTGGACGACGGCGGCCAGGGCGTGACCGAGATCGTCCGCGGGCAGGACCTGCGCGGGGTCACCGCCACCCACATCCGGCTCCAGGAGGCCCTGGGGCTCCCGCGCCCCGCGTACGGACACCTGGGCCTGGTGACCGCCCCCGACGGGTCCCGGCTGGGCAAGCGCGACGGGGCCCTGGGCCTGGCGCTGCTGGCCCACCGGGGGGTGGACGCCTCGGGGGTGCTGGGGTGGCTGGGGTGGAGCCTGGGATGCCTGGAGCGGCCGGAGCCGGCGCGGCTGGAGGACCTGCTGCCGGGGTTCAGCTGGGCCAAGGTGCCCGCGGGGCCGGTGGCCGTGCCGGCCGAATGGGTCTAGGGTACGCGCAAAAGCCCGGCCGAAGCCGGGCTGTTGCGGAACCGGGCCCGAAGGCCTAGGCCAGCGCGTTGACCTTGAGGGTCAGGCGGCTCTTGTAGCGGTTGGCGGCGTTCTTGTGCAGCACGCCCTTGCGGCAGGCCTTGTCGACCACGCCCAGGGTCTTGGGCAGGAGCGTGGTGGCTTCGGCCTTGTTGCCGGTCGCGACCGCCGTGAGGAACCGCTTGATGGCGGACTTCATGGTGGAACGGTTGGCGCGGTTGCGCAGACGAGCTTCCACGTCGTGGGCGGCTTTCTTGGCGGCGGACTTGTGATTGGCCATGAATCCTGACTCCTGGATACCTGATAATTCGACCCGCAGGGCGTACGAACGAACTTGATGTCGCCCATGGAGGCGAAGAATCATCATACCTCCACCAGCCCTCAATTCAAGGGGAAAGACCTGCACAAAGGGCAAAGTTGGGGCTTCCCGCCAGCCCCGGGTTCCTTCATCCTGGTTGGAGGCCCCTGGCTTCCGGTTGGTGGATTGTCATGGAGCGGGCATGGAGCAGGTGAAGAAGGCGTTCAGTGGGGCCCTGGCGGCGGCGTTGCCCGGGCAGGAGATCATCCTGGAGCGGCCGCGCTCCGGGGAGATGGGCGACCTCGCCTATCCGTGCTTCAAGGCGGCCAAGGCCCTGGGAAAGAATCCCGCCCAGGTCGCCAAGGAGCTGGCGGCCTCCATCAGCCTGGAGGGCGCCGAGGTGCTGGCCGCGGGCCCCTACCTCAACCTCCGGCTGGAGCCCGCCACCCGGGCCCGGATCCTGCTGGAGGCCCTCCTGGGCGGCCGGCCCTACGGGTCCGCGGAGCCCACCGGGGAGACGGTGATCGTGGAGTACAGCTCCCCCAATATTGCCAAGCTGTTTACCATCGGGCACTTGCGTTCGACCATGATCGGCCACGCCCAGGCCCAGGTGAACAAGTACCTGGGCTGCGACGTGGTCCGGCTCAACCACCTGGGCGACTGGGGCACCCAGTTCGGGACCCTGCTGGCCGCCTACAAGCACTGGGCCGAGGCGGAGAATCCGGACCTGGAGCTGGACTTCCCCTGGGCCGAGGAGATCCCGGAGAAGATGCGGAGCCCGCTGTACCGGCTCTTCCAGCTCTACGTGCGCTTCCACGGGGCCGAGGAGGAGGATCCGGCGCTCCGGGAGGAGGCCCGGGACTGGTTCCGGCGCCTGGAGGAGGGGGACCCCGAGGCCCGGCGCCTGTGGTCCTGGTTCCGCGAGATCAGCCTGCGGACCTTCAACCGCATCTACCTGCGCCTGGGGGTGGCCTTCGACCACCTGGAGATGGGCGAGGCTTTCTACCAGGACCAGCTGGTGCCGGCCATGCGGCGCCTGGAGGACGCGGGCCTGCTGGTGGAGGGGCAGAACGGCGCGCGCATCGTGGACCTGGAGGATGTGGGGATCTCCACCCCCTGCCTGGTCCAGAAGGCGGACGGCGCGAGCATCTACGCCACCCGGGACATCGCGGCGGCCATGTACCGCAAGGCCACCTTCAACTTCGACCGCTGCATCTACGTGGTGGGCGCGGACCAGATCCTTCACTTCCAGCAGATCTTCGCGGTCATGACCAAGCTGGACCCCTGGTACCGGGGCCGCATGCTCCACACGCCCTTCGGCATGATCAACCTGCCCGAGGGCAAGATGTCCACCCGCAAGGGCAACGTCATCTTCCTGGAGGACGTGCTGGACGAGGCCGTCGCGCGCGTCACGGCCATCATCGACGAGAAGAACCCCGACCTGCCCGCCAAGGCCGAGGTGGCCGAGATGCTGGGCCTGGGCGCCGTGGTCTTCTTCAACGCCCTCAACGACCGGGTCAAGGCCATCACCTTCACCTGGGACCGGGTGATCGCCCTGGACGGGGACACGGGTCCCTACGTCCAGTACGCCCACGCCCGCATCTGCTCCGTGCTGCGCAAGGCCGGGGGGGGCTGGGCGGACCTGGCCCGGCCCACCGGGCCCCTGACGCCGGACTCGGCGGTGGTGCCCTACGGGGACGCGCCGGTGCCCGGGGACCTCGCGGGCCTCGCGGACGCCCCGGCCCAGGCGCTGCTCTTCGAACTGGCGGGGCTGCCCGACGCCCTGCGCACCATGGCGCGGGAGAACATGGCCACGGCCCTGGCGCGCCAGCTGCTTTCGGTGGCCAAGGCCTTCTCGGGCTTCTACACCAACTGCCCGATCCTCTGGGCTGAAAACACGGCGGAAGTCCGGGACGCGCGGCTCGCGCTTTGCGTGGCCACGGCCCGGGCGCTGCGGCAGGGGCTCTTCCTCATGGGCATCCAGGCCCCCGAGGAGATGTAGTGACGACTGGAATTTTGCCACCGGGGGGGGTGCGACGATGACGAAATGGGTGTTCGTGACCGGCGGGGTGCTTTCGAGCCTCGGCAAGGGGATCGCCGCGGCGTCCCTGGGGGCGCTCCTGGAGGCCAGGGGCCTCAAGGTGACCCTCATGAAGATGGATCCCTACCTCAACGTGGACCCCGGCACCATGAGCCCCTTCCAGCACGGGGAGGTGTTCGTCACCGACGACGGCGCCGAGACGGACCTGGACCTGGGCCACTACGAGCGCTTCACCTCGGTGCCCGCCACCCGGAACCACACGATCACCACCGGGCGCATCTACAACACCGTCATCCAGAAGGAGCGGCGCGGCGACTACCTTGGCAAGACCGTCCAGGTGATCCCCCACATCACCGACGAGATCAAGGCCACCATGCGCAAGGTGGCCAAGGAGGTGGACGTCGTGCTGGTGGAGATCGGGGGCACGGTGGGCGACATCGAGAGCCAGCCGTTCCTGGAGGCCATCCGGCAGTTCAAGCTGGAGGCGGGCCACGGCAACGCCATCAACATGCACCTCACCTACGTGCCCTACATCAAGGCCGCCGGCGAGCTGAAGTCCAAGCCCACCCAGCACAGCGTCAAGGAGCTCAGGGCCCTGGGCATCCAGCCCGAGGTGCTGGTGTGCCGCGCGGACGTGGAGATCCCGCGCTCCCTCAAGGACAAGATCGCCATGTTCTGCTCGGTGGCCCCCGATGCGGTGTTCAGCTGCAAGGACGCCAGCACCATCTACGAGGTGCCCCTCAACCTGCACCTGGAGGGCCTGGACGCCAAGGTGGCCACCCTCCTGGGCCTCCCGGACCGCCGCCCCGACCTCACCCCCTGGCACGACCTGCTCCAGCGCATCCGGAATCCCAAGGGGTCGGTGCGCATCGGCATCGTGGGCAAGTACGTGGAGTTCAAGGAGAGCTACAAGTCCCTGATCGAGGCCCTCCACCACGCCGGCTACGGCCTGGAGACGCAGGTGGACCTGAAGTGGATCGAGGGCGAGGAGCTCGAGCACGGCAACCTGGACGAGTTCCTCGGGGACTGCCACGGGATCCTGGTCCCCGGCGGCTTCGGCGTGCGCGGAACCACCGGGATGATCAAGGCCATCCAGTACGCCCGCGAGCGCAAGGTGCCCTTCTTCGGCATCTGCCTGGGCATGCAGATGGCCTCCGTGGAGTTCGCCCGGAACGTCGCGGGCCTGGAAGGGGCCGATTCCACGGAGTTCGAGGACAACCCCAGGCACCGTGTCATCTTCAAGCTGCGCGAGCTGGTGGACGTGGAGGAGCTGGGCGGCACCATGCGCCTGGGGGCCTACCCCTGCGTGCTGGTGGAGGGCAGCCAGGCCGCGAAGGCCTACGGCTCGACCCAGATCAGCGAACGCCACCGCCACCGGTACGAGTTCAACCAGGCCGAGTTCCGCGGGCCCCTCGAGCGCAACGGGCTGGCCTTCACCGGGCTGAGCCCCGACGGAACCTTCGTGGAGATCGTGGAGATCCACGACCATCCCTACTTCCTGGGGTGCCAGTTCCACCCGGAGTTCAAGTCCAAGCCCCTCGCGCCGCACCCCCTCTTCACGGCCTTCGTGAAGGCGAGCCATTCCAACCGCCCCTGAATCGAGCCCGCCTTTCCAGGCGTGAGACAATCTGATCATTCCATGAGGTACATCTTGACCTTTGCGGCCACGAACATCGACAAACTCTGCATCGACACCATCCGCTGCCTGGCCATGGACGGCGTCCAGAAGGCCAACAGCGGCCATCCCGGGACCCCCATGGCCCAGGCCCCCGCGGCCTACGTGCTCTGGACGAAGTTCCTGAAGCACCACCCGGCCAACCCCCTCTGGGCGGACCGGGACCGCTTCGTGCTCTCCTGCGGCCACGTGTCCATGCTCATGTACTCCCTCCTGCACCTGGCGGGCTACGGCCTGCCCCTGGACGAGCTCAAGGCCTTCCGGCAGTGGGGCTCCAAGACCCCCGGACACCCCGAGTTCGGCCACACCGCCGGCGTCGAGACGACCACGGGCCCCCTGGGCCAGGGCATCGGCAACGCCGTGGGCATGGCCATCGCGGAGCGCTGGCTCGCGGACCGCTTCAACCGGCCCGGCTTCAAGGTGGTGGATCACCACACCTTCGTATTCGCCGGGGACGGGGACGTCATGGAGGGCATCGCCCAGGAGGCCGCCAGCCTCGCCGGGCACCTGGCCCTGGACAAGCTGATCCTGCTCTACGACAACAACAGCATCACCATCGAGGGCCGCACCGACCTGGCCTTCACCGAGGACGTGGGCCGCCGCTTCGAGGCCTACGGCTGGCGCGTGCTCCAGGTGGCCGACGGCGAGAACATCGAGGCCCTGGCCCGGGCCTACGACGAGGCCCGGACGCCCTGCGGCAAGCCGACCCTCATCGACTGCAAGACCGTCATCGGCTTCCCCGCCCCCACCAAGAAGGACACCCACGGCGCCCACGGCGCCCCCCTGGGCGAGCCCGAGATCCGGGCCACCAAGGAGATCCTGGGTTGGGATCCCGACGGCCACTTCGTCGTGCCCGCCGAGGCCCAGGCCCACTGGAGCGAGTGCGGCACCCGCGGCGCCGCGCAGGAGGCCGCCTGGAACGAGCTGTTCGCTTCGTACCGCAAGGCCTTCCCCGAGCTGGCCGCGGAGTTCGAGGCCTTCATGAAGGGCGAGCTGGCCCCGGACTGGCAGGAGGCCCTGCCGGTCTTCCAGCCCGGGCAGGACCAGGCCACGCGGGAAGCCGGCGGAAAGGTGCTCAACGCCCTGGCGCAGAAGCTCCCCAACCTCATCGGCGGCTCCGCCGACCTGGCCCCCTCCAACAACACCCACCTCAAGGACGGCGGCGATTTCGGCGCCACCACCAGCGGACGGAACTTCCACTGGGGCATCCGCGAGCACGGCATGGGCGCGATCCTGAACGGCATGGCGCTCCACGGCGGCCTGCGGGTCTTCGGGGCGACCTTCCTGATCTTCTCCGACTACATGCGCCCCAGCGTTCGCCTTGCGGCCCTCATGGGCCTGCCGGTGGACTACGTGTGGACGCACGACTCCATCGGCGTGGGCGAGGACGGCCCCACCCACCAGCCCGTGGAACAGGTCATGACACTGCGCATGATCCCGAACATGACCCTCATCCGCCCCGCGGACGCCAACGAGACCGTGGAGGCCTGGCGCGAGGCCATCCGCCACACCTCGGGCCCCGTGGGCCTGGCCCTGACCCGCCAGAAGCTCCCGGTGCTGGATCCCGCCAAGGCCCGGGGCGCCGCCAAGGGCGCCTACGTCCTGGAGGAGGCCAGCGCCGCGCCCCGGCTGATCCTCATGGCCACCGGCAGCGAGGTGCACCTGGCCCTGGCCGCCCGCAAGGAGCTGGAGGCCCAGGGCGTGCCCACCCGCGTGGTGTCCATGCCCAGCTGGGAGCTGTTCGAGAAGCAGTCCGCCGCCTACCGCGAGGAGGTCCTCCCCAGGGCCATCACCGCCCGCGTCTCCATCGAGGCCGGCGTCACCTTCGGCTGGGAGAAGTGGGTGGGCTTCCAGGGCGCCTCGGTGGGCCTGGACCGCTTCGGGGCCTCGGCGCCCGCGGAGGTGCTGTTCGAGAAGTTCGGCTTCACGGTGGAGAACGTCGTGAAGACCGCCAAGGCCGTGCTTTAGAGCTCCTTCATGATCTCCGCCTTCTTGGCCTTGTAGTCCTCGGCGGAGATCAGGCCCTTCTTCCGGAGGGCCTCCAGCCGTTCGAGGCGGTCCTCCACCGAGGCGCCGCTCCGGGCGGCCACCGGCTCCGGGGCCCGCGCGGGCTCGGCCCTGGGCGCGTCCAGCTCCACCTTGGCGCTGCGGGCGTCCACCCTGCTCATCTCGTCCATCAGGCCCACGGCGCGGAGGCACTCGGTCTCAGCGTTCGCGAAGATCTTGTGGGTGGGGTCGGTCTCGCGGGCGGCCTTCAGGTAGGGGATGGCGGCGGCGTAGTCGCCGAGGATGAACTGGCACATGCCGACGTTGTAGTTGGTGCGGCCCAGGTATTTCGGCTTGCACTTGGGGTCCGACCGGGCGGCTTCCAGGGCCTCCAGGGACTTGGCGAGGGCGCCGCGGCCGTCCTGCAGCTGCAGACGCTTGTAGGCGTCCTTCATGCCGTAGTCCTTGTCGTCGTAGAAGATCAGCTTGCGCCGCTCGGTCCAGGACAGGAGCATCTTGTGCACCTGGTCCCGGGCCAGGTTCACGGCCATCTCCCGCACCTCGGTGTCGGAGGGGTACTCGGGCCTGCCCTGGGTGGAGGACGCCTCCAGGCTGGGGGAGACGGCGATGCGCTGCTGGCTGTAGATGCGGCCCGTGGCCAGGTCCACGGCCTGGATGGACCCGTTGAACTCCACCTGGGTCTTGGAGGTGTACGTGGTGACGGCGGGGTGGTACTCGCCCTTCTTGTCCGTCCAGGACGGATCGGTCTTCTGCAGGGGGATGTGCTTGACGTCGGACCGCTGCACCTTCACGAACAGCAGCACCGGGGATCCCAGGAGCTTCCCCAGCTCCACCGCGGTCTTCTCGTCCACGAGGCCCGAGTTGCTGAATTTCTGTTCGCCCAGGACCCGCTCGATGTTGCCCCGGTCCAGGACCTCCAGCTGCCCCGAGGACGTGAGGTCGGCGATGCAGGCCGAGAGCAGGTCCTCGGCCGCGGGGCTGGCCACCGGAGCGAAGGCCACGCGCTGGACCTTGATGCCCAGGCCCGGGGGATGGGTCAGGGTCACCTGGACGTCGGGGTTGATGAGGGCGTCCCAGAACTGGGCATGGGCGGGGAGGGCGAAGGCGCCCGCGGCGAGGACGATGGCGACGGGGCGGAGCTGCATGGCGGTTCCTTTTGCGGGGCTGGACAAGGGCAGTTTATCCCAGGAGGCCTCAGAAGAGTCCAGGCTGGTTCGTCTGGGCGACGGTGGGCCGGCTGCCGTCGATCCACCGGGTCACCACCTGGTTCGCGGGATCGTCCAACCCCGCCGGGGCGGAATCCGAGCGGATGTCTTTGCCGCCGGACAAGGCGAAGATGCCGAGAAGGGAGAGGAGAAAACGGACGTGCACGGGCGGGCCTCAAAAGGTGCTCTTCAAACCCAGTAAGATAAATAAACAATAAAATAGCCTCCCCGTCAAGATAGATTTTATTTGTTGTTATCAAGGACTGGGATCACATTTTGATAAAAAATAAATCAATTCAGCGAAGGCCTCAGCCCCGGTGGACCACGTGGATCGCGTCCAGCCGGAGCCGGGCTTCCCGCAGGTGAGTGTCCAGGGCCGTCTTCTGCTCGAGGAGACGGGCCAGGTCCTCCTCGCCGACGCCGGCGTTCACCCGGCGCAGGGCCTGCAACCGCCCATATTCGCCGTCCAACTGGGCTGCCATGTTCTCCCGGGCCTTGGCCAGGAGGCCTGGCGCCCGGCTTTCGACCCATCGGCCGGCCTGGGCCAGCATGCGCGGGAGCAGGTCCTGGCGCACCTCGGGCCGGGACAGGAGGCCATGCCCGGGGACGGACTTCGCGCTGCGGGCCAGCAGGGCACGGGGGAGGGTCCGGGTGAGGTCGCGGCCCTGGGCGTCCACCACCACGCGCAAGGGTGTGGGGGGCAGGAAGCGGTCCACGTGGAGGTGGGGCGGGGCGGCGCAGGCCAGGACGTAGACGGCTTCCAGGTAGAGGCCCTGGCCCTTGGGATCCGGCCACCGGCTGAAGCAGGTGGAGCCCCGGGCGCCACCCAGCAGGAGGTCCAGGGCCCCGCGCGCCAGGGGGTGGTCCCAGGTGAGGAACTGCAGGTCCTCCCGCGCCAGGGCCCGCGCCCGGTCGAAGGTGACGGTGAGGCCGTCGGCGTCGAGGCCGGGCAGGGTCTCGGCCAGGACGCCCATGGAGCCCAGCTGGTAGGTGCGGGGACCCAGGTCCTCCACGTCCACGGGGAGGTGCTCGAACACCGTGAGCAGGAAGTCTTCCAGGGTGCGGTCCTCGTCCTGGCGCCGGAGTTCGGCCACCAGGTCCGCGCAGGCCGCGGGGCGGAACGAGTTCAGCTCCAGCAGCCGGTCCCGGCCCCGCTCCAGGCGGTCCCTGAGTTCCTCCCGGGCGGCGCGGGCGGCCTCCACCAGCGCCTCCACATCGCCGGGCCGGGCCAGGCGGTCCCGGAAGCGTTCCAGGAGCTCCCGTCCGCCGTGGAGGTGCGAGCGGAAGGCGTCCAGGCCCTCGTGGTACCAGCGCGCCAGCACCTCGTGGGCGCCGCCCGTGGGGTAGGGGACGTGGATCTCCACGTCCCGGGTCTGGCCGATGCGGTCCAGGCGCCCGATGCGCTGTTCCAGCAGGTCGGGGTCCAGGGGGAGGTCGTAGAGGACGAGGTGATGGGCGAACTGGAAGTTCCGGCCCTCGCTGCCGATCTCGGAGCACAGGAGGAGCCGCGCCCCCTGGGGCTCGGCGAACCAGGCGGCGTTGCGGTCCCGCTGCACCAGGGTGAGGCCCTCGTGGAAGACGGCCATCTTCACCTGCACGCGGAGCTTCAGGGCCTGGTGGACGGCCTCGGCCTGGGCCCGGGTTGAGCAGATGAGCAGGATCTTGTCGGGGAGGGTGCGCAGGAGGTCCGCCAGCCAGTCCAGGCGAGGATCGCGGGGGGCGGGGGCCAGGGGGGCCATGTGCACGACGCGGCCCGGGAAGCCCTCCACGGCGGCGCGGGTGTTGCGGAACATCACGCGGCCGGTGCCGTGGCGGTCCAGGAGGGCATCCAGGGCCTCGGCGCGGGCGTGCTCCAGGCGCGAGCCCAGGTCCGCTCCCAGAAGGGCGGTGAGGTCCGTCGCCAGGGCCGGGGGCAGGGGGCCGGGGGCCAGGAGGCCCGCGGCCAGGTCGGCGATGGCGCGGTAGTCCGCGGCCTCGCGCAGGTAGGCGTCCAGGTCGTGGAAGCGGTCCGGGTCCAGGAGCCGCAGCCGCGCGAAGTGGCCCGGGACGCCCAGCTGCTCCGGGGTGGCGGTGAGGAGCAGGAGCCCCGGGACGGCGGCCCCCAGGGCTTCCACGACCCCGTAGGAGGCGCCCTCGAGGTGGTGCGCCTCGTCCACCACCAGCAGGTCCCAGCCCGCCTCCAGGGCCTGCCGGGCCCGGTCCGGGCTGCCGGTGAGCAGCCCCAGGCCGCACAGCACCAGCTGGTCGTCCAGGAAGGGGTTGGCGCCCCCGGCCTCCAGGGCCACGCAGCGCGCCTCGTCGTAGATGTGGAACCAGAGGTTGAAGCGCCGGTACAGCTCCAGGAACCACTGGTGGACCAGCGAGTCCGGCAGGAGGATCAGGACCCGCGCGGCGCGGCCCGTGAGCAGCAGGCGGTGAAGGATCAGGCAGGCCTCGATGGTCTTGCCCAGGCCCACCTCGTCGGCCAGGAGCACCCGCGGCGAAAGGCGCGCCGTCACTTCGGAGGCGATGTGGAGCTGGTGGGGGATCAGCTGGATGCGCCCCCCGGCGAACCCGCGCGACGGGGACCGGCGCATGCGGTGCTGGTGCCCCAGGGCGGCGACCCGCAGGGCGAAGGCTTCGGGACCTTCCAGGCTTCCGGCCAGGAGGCGCTGGAGGGGGTCGCTGAAGGCCAGGCGGTCCTCCAGGTCGGCCTCGGGCAGCTCCCGGCCTCCGCCCAGGTACACCAGGAGGCCGGCCCTCTCGGCCACGGCTTCCACCTTCAGGGTCCGGTCCAGGCGGTCGCGCACCGTGTCCCCGGGCTGGAACGCCACCCGGCGCAGGGGGGCGTGTTCGCGGGCGTACTCCCGTGTCTCGTCCGAGGCGCCGAAGTGCACCGTGACCGTGCGGCCCGAGGCCTGGCGCACGGTGCCCAGGCCCAGGTCGGGCTCGGTCTGGCTGATCCAGCGCTGGCCGGGGAGGAAGGCCGGCGTCATGGGGTGGGCCCGCTGCGCATGCGAAGGGGTTCCGGCGGCTCGGCCCGGAGGTCCAGGGCCAGGCCCGTGACGGGGTGCGCGAAGGCGAGGCGCTCGGCGTGCAGGAGGTAGCCCAGGTCCCCCGGCACGGCCACCAGGTCCTCCCGGGGCAGGCCCCCGGGGCCGTAGAGGGGGTCGCCCTCCAGCGGGTGGCCCACGGAGGCCAGGTGGATGCGGATCTGGTGGGGGCGCCCGGTGTGGAGGTCCACCTCCACGAGGGTGGCGTCCTCGCGCCGTTCCAGGACCCGGGCGACGCTTCGCGACGCCTTGCCTGCGGGGCTGGCGGCGAAGATCGTCCCCAGCCAGGGGTGGGGCACGGGGCCGATGGGGGTGCGGATGTCCAGCTCATCCCAGCCCGGGTCCCCCGCGGCCAGGGCGCGGTACCGCTTCTCGACGCGGTGCTCCCGCCAGGCGGCCTGCAGCGCCGCGCCGGCCTCCGGGGTGCGGGCGAAGAGCACGAGTCCCGAGGTGCCCCGGCCCAGGCGGTGCATGGGGCTGCACCCGGGGCAGCGGGCCCGCGCCAGGGCCAGGAGCGTGTTCTCCAGGAACCCGCCTCCTGGCAGGGTGGGAAGGCCGGAGGGCTTCGCCACGACGAGGAGGGCGGCGTCCTCGTGGATCACGCGCAGGGTGGTGTCCACCTCCGGCTCCTCCCAGGGGGGGCGGTGCCAGGCCAGCTCCTGGCCCGGGGCGAGGGGGGCGGCGGGATCGGGAAGGTGGCCGTCCAGTTCCACCTCCCCCGCCTCGATGCGTGCGCGCCAGCATTCGGGGGTGGAGTGGGGGTGGTTCCGCACGTAGTGCTCCAGGACCGTGAGGCCGCCCTGACGCACCCGCTCCCGGTAGCAGAATCCGGCGTTCACCGTCACGGGCCCACCATGCGGTGCATGAGGATGGCCCCGGCGGCGGCGACGTTGAGGCTGTCGACGCCCGGGGCCATGGCGATGCCCACCCGGCGCCCGCACCGGGCCAGATCCGCGGCCGACAGGCCCGGACCCTCGGGGCCCAGGACCAGGGCGGTGCGGTCCGCGGGGCGCCAGGCCCGCACGTCCTCGCCCCCCAGGGCCGCGGCGACCACCTCGCCGCCTTCGGCCTTCCAGCCCTCCAGGGCCTCCCAGACGTCGTCCCGGCGCCAGACGGGGAGCTTCCAGGCCGTTCCCATGGACACCCGGATGACGCGGCGGCTGAAGGGGTCGGGGCCGGGTCCCAGGAGGACCCCGTCCAGGCCCAGGGCCGCCGCGGTGCGAAGCACCTGGCCCAGGTTCTCGGCGTCGGAGAGTGCGGGCAGGACCAGCAGGCGCCGGCAGGCCCGCAGGCGGTCCTCCCCGGGGGGATCGGGCACCCGGGCCGCGGCCATGAGGCCCCGGTGGAAGGGGAACCCCGCCAGGGCCTCCACCTCCGCGGGGGTGGCCACGATGAGTTCGGCGCCCATGGGCAGCAGCGGGCGCACCGCGTCGGCCGACGCGGTCTCGGCCAGCACGGCCACCACCTCCACCCGGCCGGCGCGGCCCCAGGCCAGGAGGTCCTCCACGAGGATGCGGCCCTCGGCCACGAAGCAGGCACCACGGGGGTGGTTGCGCTGGCCGGCGAAGCGGAGGTCCTGGAAAAGGGGCCAGGGGTCGGGAAGGCTCATGGCTTCATCATAGCGGTTCCCCGGGAGGGCCCGTCCTGGTCCAGAATCTAGGGATGACCGAGGCCCCTCCCCCGAGAAGACGACGCGTCCGCTACAAGGGCACCCACCCCAGGCGGTTCGAGGAGAAGTACAAGGAATTGAACCCGGACCTCCATGCCGAGGAACTCCGCAAGGTCATGGACCGCGGCCAGACGCCGGCCGGCACCCACCGGCCCATCTGCGTCGCGGAGATCCTGGAGTGCCTCGCCCCGCGGCCCGGCGAGGTGGGCCTGGACGCCACCCTGGGCTACGGCGGGCACGCCCGGGAGCTCCTGGCCCGCATCAGCCCCGGGGGCCGGCTCTTCGGGGTGGACGTGGACCCGCTGGAACTGCCCCGCACCGAGGCCCGCCTGCGGGCCCTGGGCTTCGGGGAGGACCAGCTGGTGGTCCGGCGCATGAACTTCGCCGGGCTCCCTTCGCTCCTGCCGGAAACCGGCGGGGGCCTGGATTTCGTCCTGGCGGACCTGGGCGTCTCCAGCATGCAGATCGACAACCCCGCCCGGGGTTTCACCTACAAGAGCGACGGGCCCCTGGACCTGCGGCTCAACCCCCACAAGGGCCGGTCCGCCGCGGCCCTGCTCAAGGCCCTCGCCCGGGAGGACCTGGAGGCCCTGCTGGTGGAGAATTCCGACGAGCCCCACGCCGGGGCCATCGCCGCGGCCCTGCACGGACAGGAGGTGGCCACCACCACGCAGCTGGCGCGCCTGGTGCGGGGCGTCCTGCCCGAGGACGAGGCCCGGGCCAGCCTCCAGCGCACCTTCCAGGCCCTGCGCATCGCCGTGAACGACGAGCTCAAGGTGCTGGACCAGTTCCTGGCGCTCCTGCCCATGGCCCTCAAGCCCGGCGGGCGCGTGGCCATCCTCACCTTCCATTCGGGCGAGGACCGCCGCGTGAAGAAGGCCTTCCTGGAAGGCCACAGGACCGGCGTCTACCGGGACGTCGCCCCGGAACCCATCCGGCCCTCGTTCCAGGAGCGCCACGACAATCCCCGGTCCACGTCGGCCAAGCTGCGTTGGGCGGTCCGGGCGTAGTACCCTGGGTGGACCTCCTTCGGAGCCCGCCATGGCCATTCCTTTCCACCGGATCCTACCGGCGCTGATCCTCGCCCTCCCCCTGGCCGCCCAGGCGGACATCGACCGCGCCGTGGAGCGCACCCGCGCGGCCTTCCACGTGCCCGGCATCGCGGTCGCGGTGGTGAAGGACGGCAAGGTGGTGATGGCCAAGGGCTACGGCGTGCGCAAGCTGGGCGACCCGGCCCCCGTGACCCCGGGCACCCGCTTCGCCATCGCCTCCAACACGAAGGTCTTCACCGCGGCGGCCCTGGCCATGCTGGTGGACGAGGGCCGGCTCGCCTGGGACGACCGGGTCGTGGACCGCCTGCCGGGATTCCAGATGAGCGACCCGTACGTCACGCGGGAGATGCGCATCCGGGACCTGCTCTGCCACCGCAGCGGGCTGGGCCTGGGCGCCGGGGACCTGATGTTCTTCCCCCCGTCGGACCTCACCTCCGCCGAGATCGTGCACCGCCTCCGCCACGTTCCCCTGGCCACGAGCTTCCGCAGCGCCTACGCCTACGACAACATCCTCTACACGGTGGCGGGCGAAGTGCTTCGCGCCGTCTCCGGCAAGCCCTGGGCGGAGTTCATCCGGGAGCGGTTCTTCGGGCCCCTGGGCATGGCCTCCAGCCGCACCAGCATCCGGGACGTGGCCCTGGGGGAGGACGTTGCCGCCGCGCACGCCATGGACGGCGACCGGCTCGTGCCGGTGGCCGGCGAGGTCATGGACAACAGCGCCCCCGCCGGCGCCATCGTGGCCTCCGCCGAGGACATGGCGCGCTGGGTGCGCGTGCTGCTGGCCAAGGGGGACCTGGGCGGCGGCAAGCGCCTGTTCAGCGAGAAGCGCGCCCGGGACCTCTTCACGCCCTTGACCTTGATTCCCCACCGGGAGCCCCCCGCGGCCCTCGCCGAGAGCCGGTCGGACTTCGTGGCCTACGCCATGGGCGAGGAGGTGCGGAACTACCGCGGGCACCTGCTGGTGTCCCACACCGGAGGGCTCCAGGGCATGGTCACCGAAGTGAGCATGGTCCCGGAACGCAACCTGGGGATCATCGTCCTCACCAACCAGGAGGAGGGCGCCGCCTTCCGGTCCATCACGAACACGGTGCTGGACCACTACCTGGGGGCGCCGCCCAAGGACTGGGTGGGGGCCTACCAGGAGGTGCGGGCCTCCCAGAAGGCCAAGGCCGATGAAGAAGTCGCCAAGGCCGCCGGGAGCCGCAACGCCGCCTCCCGGCCCTCCCTGCCCCTGGAGGCCTACGCGGGCCGCTACCGGGACCCCTGGTACGGCGACGTCCTGGTGGAGGCCGCCGGCGGGAAGCTGGCCATCCGGTTCACCCACACGCCGGGGCTGGCGGGCACGCTGGAGCACTGGCAGTACGACACCTTCGTGGCGAGGTGGCGGGACCGCACCTTGAATGCCGACGCCTACGTGACCTTCTCGCTGGACCCCGCCGGCAAGGTGGCCCGGGTGGCCATGAAGGCCGTCTCGCAGTCCACGGATTTCAGCTTCGACTTCCACGACCTGGCCCTGGCCCCCGTGGCGCCGGGGGCTCCGGAGCGCTGGTAGGTTCAGGGGGCGAGGCAGACCTCGCCGTCCCGGTAATGGAGCACCCGCTCCCCGGGGTCGGGGGGCAGGACGAAGGACAGGTCCTCCAGTTCGGTGATGCCGGCGGCCAACTGCTCCAGGAGGAGGGCGGGGTCGTGGGTGAAGAACCCGGTGCATGGCCCGGCCAGAGGCTCCCGGCGCGCCTCGGCGTCCGCGAGCCGGGCCGAGAGTCCGAACCAGGTGATGAGGTCGGCGGCCACCGCCCCCTGGGCCTCCAGGCCCAGGGCCTGGAACTGGGCGGTGACGAAGTCCCGTTGAAGGGTGATGACGTCGCCTGAGCCGGGATGGTCGGCGAAGCGGCGGTACAGCTCCGAGGGTTCCAGCCCCAGGGCGCCCTGGACGATGGCGAACCACGGCACGGCCTTCCCGTCGTTGTAGAAGAGGTCGCAGGCGCGGGCGATGCGCTCGGCCTGGGCGAGGTCCTCCGGCGGAAAGCCCGGGGAGGCGGTGACCAGGTAGGGGTTGGCGGCCTGGTACTCCAGGCCGAAGGAGGCCGCCGTGTCGAAGAGCCGGGTGCCGGGGAGCACCGCCAGCCGGAAGATGTCCAGGTGGTTGGGCGCCATGCCCAGGGCATAGTCGAGGCTGGCCTTGAAGCCCTCCAGGTCGTCGCCGGGCAGGCCGTAGATGAGGTCGAAGCCGTAGGTGGCGCCGGCGCGGTGCAGCAGGAGGACGCGGCTCTCGAACGCATCGGGATCGATGTGGCGGTTGATGTTGCGCAGCACGGCGTCGTGGGCGCTCTGCAGTCCGATCTGGAGGGTGCAGCGGATGGACGCGAAGAGTCCGGCCAGCTCGCGGTCGATGAACTCGGACCGGATCTCGAAGAAGAAGTGGATGGCCGGCGCCTGGGCGGCGATGAGGCGCAGGACCTCCTTGGCCCGGGCGCGGTCGAAGTTGAAGGTGGGGTCCAGCACGAAGACCTGGCTGACGCCCTTGGCCTCGAACAGGCGCAGCTCGGCCTCCACCCGGTCCATGGGGATGCGCCGGATGCCCGAGCCGCCCCGGGACTCGAAACAGAAATCGCACTTGAAGGGGCACCCGCGGCTCAGCTCCCACAGCTGCCCCGGGTAGGCCGACGGGTCCAGGGTCCCGTCCAGGTAGGGGCTGGGCAGCGCGGCGAGGTCGGCCACCGGGGCGGGGCGGAGGGTGGCCTGGAGGGCGCGGGGGTCCAGGCCCCGGAGCAGGTGCTTGACGGCAGCCAGGATGAGGTCCTCGCCCTCGCCCGGGAGCACCAGGTCGATGGCGGGGTCGGCCAGGACGCCCCCGGGGTCCGCGGTGGCCTCCGAACCGCCCGCGAAGATCACCAGGTCCGGCCGGCGCGCCCGGAGGATCCGGGCCACGGCCAGCGACAGATCGCGGTTCCAGAGGTACATCGAGAACCCCACCCACCGGGGGACGTCCGCCAGGATCCGGTCGGCGCAGGCTTCGGGAGCCTGCTCGAGGTACAGGTCCTGCACGCGCACGGCCACCTCGGCCCCGAAGGAACGCCGCACCACGGAGGCGAGCATGGCCGGACCCAGGGGCACCGCCCGGGCCGAGGCTTCCAGATGTATGGCCACCAGAACCAGATCCATACGTGCGCGCCCCCTATCTGCATCATAGGCGGGTGGCGCGGGAATGGGGCAAAGCGGGTATGCTTGCTGGGCATTCATTGGAGGCCACATGGGCTTGGGCGCAAAGATCGCTTTGGGGTGCGGGGGAATCCTGGTGCTGTTCATCGTGATCCTCGGGCTGGGCGCCGTGGGATCCTACAACTCGCTCAACGGCCTGAGCCAGGGCGTGGACGCCCAGTGGGGGCAGGTGGAGAACGTCTACCAGCGCCGCGCCGACCTGGTCCCCAACCTCGTGGCCACGGTGAAGGGCGCCGCCGCCTTCGAGAAGGACACCTTCACGGCCGTCACCGAGGCCCGCGCGAAGGTGGGCCAGATCAACCTGGGCGGCAAGGCCCCGGCCACCCCCGAGGCCATGGCCTCGTTCCAGAAGGCCCAGGAGGGCCTGGGCTCGGCGCTCTCGCGGCTCATGGTCGTCGTGGAGAAGTACCCCGACCTCAAGGCCACCCAGAACTTCAGGGAGCTCCAGGCCCAGCTCGAGGGCACCGAGAACCGCATCGCGGTCGAGCGCATGCGCTTCAACCAGGCCGCCCAGGCCTTCAACACCCGGCGCAACAGCTTCCCCACCGTGCTCATCGCCGGGTTCTTCGGCGACCGGTTCCGGGACCGGGCCTACTTCAAGGCCCAGGCCGGCTCCGACACGGCGCCCAAGGTCGCCTTCTAGTTCATGCGGCGGCTCCTGGTCCTGCTCTGCCTCCTGGCGGGGATCCTCGGGGCCGCGCCCCCGCCGGCCCCCACCCGCTGGGTGACCGACGGCCCCGGCCTCCTTTCGCCGGCGGCGCGCACAACCCTGGACCGGCGGCTGGAAGCCTATGAGCGGGGCACGGGCCACCAGGTGCTGGTGTGGATCGGCGACACCACCGGCGGGGATCCCCTGGAGGACTGGACCGTCAAGGCCTTCGCGGCCTGGAAGGTGGGCCGCAAGGGCCTGGACGACGGCCTCGTGCTGTTCGTGCTGGTGGCCGACCGCAAGGTGCGCATGGAGGTGGGCTACGGGCTGGAGGGCCAGGTGCCCGACGCGGTGGCCTTCCGAATCATCCAGGAGACCATCCTCCCGGCGCTGAAGGCCGGAGATCCCGACAAGGCCCTCACGGCGGGGGTGGACCGCACCCTAAAGGTCGTCGGGGGTGACAAGGCGGCGGCCCGACCCACCCGGGGCCAGGGGGCCGGCTTCGACTTCGCCTCGCTGGGCCTGGGCACGAAGATCCTGCTCGGGCTCGTGGCGCTGGCCTTCCTGGGGCTGCTTGTCACCCACCCGTCCATGGCCATCTACCTCCTGCTGGACATCCTCACCTCGGGCCGGGGCGGCGGAGGCGGCGGCGGGGGCGGCGGGTTCTCCGGCGGCGGAGGGCGTTCCGGCGGCGGGGGGGCGTCGGGGTCATGGTGAAACGCGGAGGTCCGTCATGTGGGGCATGAGCCGCAGGCGCCTGAGGCAGTGCGTGGACGCGGGGAAGGTCATGGAGGCCATCCGGGAGGCGGAGCGCGCCTCCTCCGGCGAGATCCGGGTGTCGGTGTCCCGGTTCTTCTGGGGCGACGCGGAAAAGGCCGCCGCCAGGGCCTTCGACCGGCTCCGCATGGCCGCCACCGCCGACCGGAACGGCGTGCTCATCTTCGTGGTGCCCAGCCGCAGGCGGTTCGTGGTGCTGGGGGACGCCGGCATTCATGCCCGGGTGGGGCAGGCCTTCTGGGACGACGTGGCCGCGTGCATGGCCACGCGGTTCGCCCGGGGCGCCTTCACCGAAGGGCTGGTGGACGCCATCCACCTGGTGGGGGAGCGCCTGGCCGAGCACTTCCCCTGGGCGGGCGACGCGGACTCGAACGAGTTGCCGGACGACGTGGACTTCCGGTAGGACCCGTACACGGTATATTTTTCCCATGGTGGTCGCCATCCTCGTCGGGTTCGCCTTCGGATTCATCGGCTCGATGCCGGTGGCGGGACCCATCGCCCTGCTGGTGCTGCGGCTGGGGCTCAACCACGACGCGCGCCATGCCCGCTACGTGGCCATCGGCGGGGCCGCGGCGGAGGGGTTCTATTCCCTGGCCGCCTTCTGGGGGCTCAGCACCGTGCTGGACCGCTTCCCCCACGTCCTCCCCGCCAGCCGGATCGTGGGCGCGGTGCTGTGCCTGGCCCTGGGCATCGTCCTGCTGCTGCACAAGCCCAAGCCCGGGCTCCCGCCGGGCCAGCCCGAACGGCGGAAGGGCACCAAGCGCAGCCTCCTGGGGGGCTTCCTGCTCACCGCCCTGAATCCCACGCTGCTGGTCACCTGGACCGCCGCCCTGGCGGCCCTCCACACCACGGGCCTGGTCACCCTCTCCCCGGAACGGGCGGTGCCCTTCGCCCTGTCGGTGTTCCTGGGCATCGTGGCCTGGTTCTCCACGCTGCTCTGGCTGGTGCGCAGGTTCAAGGGCCGGTGGAGCCCCGCGACGGTGGAATGGTTCATCAAGGCCATGGGCGCGCTGCTGGTGATCGCCGCGGCCGTGGTCCTGTTCAGGGCCGTCCTCGGTTGAGCCGGTCCCGCCAGGAGCGCAGGCCCCAGGCGACGTAGGCGAGGATGGAGTTGCCGCGGCGGTCGCCCTTGCGGCGCTCCACGGCCACGGGGAGGTCCTCCTTCCGCCGGTCGTCCTTGCGGCGTTCCTCCCGGTGGATGGCGTGGAGCACGAGCCCGAAGAAGGCGATGACGACGAGGATCAGGTAGAGGGTGTCCATCACGGCCGCCTCCCGGGGAGGTATCTTGGCACGGGTCGCCGCGGCGGGGCCACGAAAGGAGACGGACTATACTGGGGGCTTGACCCCGAGGCCCCCATGGCGTTCCTGATCCTGCTGCCCCCCTGGCCCCACAAGGTGGATGGCGGCGTCCTCCTCCTGGTGGCCGCCCTCTTCCTGGCCACGGTGCTCGCCCACCGCTACTGGAGGGCCAAGATCCGCCTGGAGGACGAGCTGGAGGCCCGGGACCTGGACGCCCGGCGCGCCTTCGAGCGGTACCGGGAGGCCTTCCGGGGCCTGGCGGCGCCCGCGGCCTTCGCGGACCGGGTGTCGGGACTGGTGATGGAGGCCACCCCCGGCTGGTCCCGGCAGGACCTGCCCGGACCCGGTGAACCGGTCTTCGGGGGGGATCCGTCGCTGGAGGCGGCCTGGAGGGGAATCCCCGCCCCGGGGCCCGACCACCGGCCCGCCGCTCCCGGGACCCTGACCCTCCGGGGGCGGGCCTTCACGGCCACCTGCCTGGGCGGGGCCAGCCTGGGGGTGGTGCTCCTGGTGCCAACGGAAGGCTGAAAAGGGACCGGGCCGCGATAAACTGGTTTTTTGCCCGGAAGGAATGGAGACCGCATGCAGCTAAGCCAGTACCGCCAAGTCCGCATCGAGAAGCTGGAAAAGCTCAAGGCCCTGGGGCTGGACGTGTGGCCCCGCAAGGCCGAGCGCACCCACGGCATCGGGGAGCTCCTGGAGGCCCACGACCGGGATGGGGCCAAGACCTCCGGCGAGGAACTGGAGGCCCTGGCCAAGGTGGTCAGCGTCATGGGGCGCGTGGTCGCCATCCGGGAGATGGGCAAGAGCGTCTTCGCCACCATCACCGAGATGGGCGTGAAGCTCCAGGTGTACTTCCGCATGAACGAACTGGCCGAGCCCGGGTGGGAGGTGGTAAAGCTGCTCGACCTGGGCGACTTCATCTCCGTCACCGGCCCGGTCATGCGCACGCGCATGGGCGAGCTCTCCGTGCGCGCCCAGCGGATCCAGTTCCTCACCAAGGCCCACAAGCCCCTGCCCGAGAAGTGGCACGGGCTGCAGGACAAGGAGGTGCGCTACCGCCGGCGCTACCTGGACCTGGTGGCCAACCCCGACGTGCTCCTCACCTTCCAGACCCGCAGCCGGATCATCGCCAAGGTGCGGAGCTACATGGAGGGCCAGCGGTTCCTGGAGGTGGAGACCCCCATGATGCAGCCCATCCCGGGCGGCGCCACGGCCCGGCCCTTCGTCACGCACCACAACGCCCTGGACATCCCCCTCTACCTGCGCATCGCCCCCGAACTCTACCTCAAGCGCCTGATCGTCGGCGGCTTCGAGCGGGTGTTCGAGATCAACCGGAGCTTCCGCAACGAGGGCGTGTCCATGCGCCACAACCCTGAGTTCACCATGATGGAGAGCTACGCGGCGGGCGAGGATCTGCGGGACGTGATGGTGCTCACCGAGAACCTGTTCGAGACCGTGGCCCGACACCTGGGCGCCGTGGAGCGCCCCTTCGGCGTGGACGCCGAGGGCAATCCGCGCCTCATCAGCTACCAGACGCCCTTCCGCCGCATGACCCTCAAGGACGCCACCGCCCACTTCGGCGGCTTTGACCGCGCCCTCCTGGAGGACCCGGCCCAGATCCTGCGCCTGGCCCAGGAAGCCCACGTGGAGGACGCCGAGAAGCAGACCCCGGGCGCCCTGCTGGGCGCGCTCTTCGAGCACCACGCCGAGAAGGAGCTCATCCAGCCCACCTTCATCACGGACTACCCCGTGGAGCTCAGCCCGCTCACCAAGAACCTCCCGGGCGACGCGCAGTTCGTGGACCGCTTCGAGCTCTTCATCGGGGGCATGGAACTGGCCAACGCCTACTCGGAGCTCAACGACCCGGTCGTCCAGCTGGAGCGCTTCCAGGCCCAGCTCGCCGAGCGCGAGGCCGGCAACGACGAGGCCATGCTCCTGGACGACGACTTCATCGAGGCCCTGGAGCACGGGTTCCCCCCCTGCGGCGGCCTGGGCGTGGGCATGGACCGGCTCGTCATGCTCATGACCGACAGCTCCAGCATCCGCGACGTGCTGCTGTTTCCCCTCATGCGACCGATGGCCAAGGGTGCCGAGGACGAGGACGAGGCCTAGCTCGCTAGCCCGATCAAAATAGTGGACACTCCCTAGCCCGATTTGAGGCTTCGGTAGCTTCGGGTAAAGGACACGTACGGTGCGCCA